>OOBB01000013.1_pt1 | contig 118501 bp, 102 predicted proteins | sample 1671661 | NCBI WGS metagenome assembly OOBB01 (sample SAMN06348179, study PRJEB24527) | human gut metagenome | biome: human gut; feature: ankylosing spondylitis patient; material: feces | host: Homo sapiens | place: China | collected 2015-10
TTATGGTATTGGACGCTTTTGCTAAAGCGTCCAATATTCATTTTGAGGATAAGCGATATGGCTTCGTTGCCGAGACTACGCTCAAGGGAAGAAAGATTATCCTGCTGAAGCCTACCACCTTCATGAACCTGAGTGGTAATGCCGTGAGATATTGGCTGAATCAGGAAAAGATTGACCAGAGCCGCCTCCTGGTGATCAGTGATGAGCTTGCCCTGCCTCTCGGCGCTTTCCGTCTGAAGGCTAATGGAAGCAATGGTGGTCACAACGGCTTGGGACATATCCAGCAGCTTATCGGTCAGAACTACGCCCGACTCCGTATGGGTATCGGCAACGATTATCCTCGTGGCGGACAGATAGACTGGGTACTTGGCAAATATACCGAGGAAGATATGAAGCAGCTTCAGCCTGCCATCGACCTGGGTGTAGAGATCATCAAGAGCTTCGTATTGGCTGGTATCGATATCACCATGAACCAGTTTAACAAGCTAGGAAAGAAATAATCATGAAAGAATCTGCAAGAATAGACAAGTGGCTTTGGGCAGCCCGCATTTACAAGACTCGCAGCATTGCTGCCGATGCCTGCAAGAATGGCAGAGTAACTGTAGGCGGCGTAACCCGTAAACCCTCCTTCATCATTAAGCGTGGCGACGTGGTGAGCGTGAAGAAAGCCCCTATCACCTACTCTTTTGAGGTACTCGACTGCATAGAGCAGCGTGTAGGAGCCAAAATGCTCTTCGGAGTCTATAAGAACGTGACCGATCCTAAGCAGTATGAACTGCTGGAGATGAGTCGCATCAGCGGATTCGTAGATAGAGCAAGAGGCACAGGTCGCCCAACCAAGAAAGAACGCCGTGCCCTGGATGCCTTCGTTGATCCAGCCATGTTTGGATTCGATGAAGAAGACTGGGACGAAGAAGAAGAATAAACAAAAACTCCCCCTACACTTCAAAGAGTATAGGGGGAGTTTCTTGTGTAGTTATAATTATTTTCCTTTAAGCCGAAAGGCTTTTTTCTTTCTTTTGCTTCATTGTATCATAGATACCTATTCCTAATCCTACCAAACAAAGCAAGAAAAGGGTTCCTAATATAAGCCAAGTATTAAGTTCATGAGCATCCATATTCATTTTCCTTTCTTTTTATTATTATTACTTGATTTCTTAACCAGCCACAATCCGATGCCAAGCATTCCTAACATCAAAACTATAGAGGCTATAATAGTACCTGCGGAATTCATATCCCCCAAGAAAGTCGCAAGCAAGAGCGCCGTCAGTATATATTTGGCAACGTCCATTAACCATTTTCCAAATTCTAGTCCCATACGCTATACTTTTATCTCTGCAAAGATACAACTTTTTATGATACAATGCAAGAAAAAGGGGATAATAATTTCTAAAAACATACGATATGGGAACAAGTATGCTACATTTTGCAATATGATGGAAAATAAAGCTTAAAAAGTTTGGAGCGAATAGAGAAAACCTATATCTTTGCAACCAGTTATTTATGGTATCAGAGTATAAGCTGATTACCAACTTACTCAATCGTGAGTATTAACATACTATTAATTTTATAATTTAGAGATTATGAAAAAATTATTTGTTATGGCAGCTATGGTGCTGTCTTCAGTAGGTGCTTTCGCACAGCAGGCTGCAGGTACAACAACTCTCCAGCCTAAGGTAGGTTTGAACGTTGCTACAATCGGTGATAACGACTGGAAGGCTGGTTTCGCAGCTGGTGCTGAGTTGCAGTATCAGGCATCAGTAAACTTAGGTGTTGCTGTAGGTGCTCTCTATTCTGTACAGGGCTTCAAGGCCAAGGATGTAAAAGTTGCAGGTATGACTTTTGAAGGTGGTAAATGGAACCCAGGCTATATCAATGTACCTATCACATTGAACTATTATCCTGTAGCTGGTCTTGCTCTCAAGGCAGGTTTGCAGCCAGGCTTCCTGGTAAACAAGGATGATGCAGAAGACGTTAAGACCGTAGATCTCTCTATCCCTGTAGGTCTCTCTTACGAGTACCAGAACATTGTTTTCGATGCTCGTTACAACATCGGTGTAACTAAGATTGCAGATAACGTTGATCACTACAACAACGTAATCCAGATTACTGTAGGTTACAAGTTCACTCTCTAATCAAGAAAATGAAAAATAGCGCTTCACCTCGCTATTTAACATAGAAAGAATAATCCCCGCTCCTCATCAAGAAGAGCGGGGATTTCTTTTGTCATACCTATTTGAATTTTATCCTGAAAATCTATCTTTATCCAAACATTCCGTTAGAACATTCTACCAGGACCACCTCCAGGACGACCACCATTGAATGGACGACCACGGAAGTCAGGACGACCACCAGGTCCTCCATCAGGACCACCCTGACGTGCCTGCTTGCCTCCGAAGAGATTCAAGCGATATACCACATGAAGCATCGCATAGCTGTTGATGGCATTATACTCCGTATCCGTACGGGATGTAGCAGAAATGGCACGAGAGAAGGTGCTCTGCTGACGAAGGATATCGTAGAACTGCAGCATGATGGTGAGAGGCTTGCCCTTCAGGAAACCCTGAGAGAGCTGCGCATTCCATACCAACTCATCGGTGTTCATGCTGCTGTCATTATAGCCACGGCGACTGCTGATAGAGAGGCTTGAGTTCAAGCTGGTTCCCCAAGGAGCTGTAAGCGTCATGCTTGGTCCATAAGAGAACTGCCAGGTATCAAGGTTGCTGTTTGGCTGCAACTTGTTCTTGGCATGGTTATAATTCAATGTTCCATCGAGCGAGAGCTCCAACCAGTCGTTGCGATAGCTGAAAGAGAGGCGCTCTCTCCAAGTGGTGCTTCGGGTGGTATTCTTCTGGGAATCTGACTGCTTGTCGAGACTCAGATAGCTCACGTAGTTGTTGTAACCCAAATTGGTATCGGTATTCAGGTTCCAGACTCCGGCACTGTCGATAGAGCAGTTGAACATGAAGGCTCCCATCACATTCCAGTTGCCATTGATATTCTCAGGTCGGGTGATTCTACCACCAGTCTTCTCATCGTAGGTCACCTTGTTGCTGATACTATTGTTGGTGGTAGAGAAGTTGATGAAGGTCATGACACCCTTGTTGTGGTTCTGCACGAAGTTGTTGTAGAACAATCGGAAGTTCTGGGTGAACGATGGCTTCAAGCCAGGGTTACCCATCGAGATGTTCAGCGGGTCGCTGTTATCTGTGATGTCAAGCAACTGAGAGATGCTTGGCTGCGAGGTAGTACCACGATAGTTCACACGCAGGTTGCTCATCTTTGAGAAGCGATAGCGGAAATCGAGGGTTGGACTCACATCCACCACGTTGCGAACAGTATCTACATGCACTCCCTGATAATCCTGGATATACTTAGACTGCTGTGGCTGAACCATCACACCGAAGTTCAGGTTGTACTTCTGACGGATGAATCGCATCATCACCTGGATATCATGGTTGTAGTTGCGATACTCCGAGAAACGGCTCAGCTCATCATCCTTGTAATCTTCGAGATGACCGGCAAACGGATTCAAATAGCTGTCCCAACCACGGTACTCCTGATTACCACTCATCGCATACTTGCTGAAATCGTAGGTGCTGCGATCGCTCTTGGAGTAGCTGTAAGTAAACTTATAGCTGAACTGCAGGAAGGTTGCCTTCCAAAGTGGCTCACTATAGGTCAACTGTCCCGCATAACTGTAATTCTTCGAAGGAGTCAGGTTATAGCGGTTGGTCTGATACGTAGAATCCTTACCCTCTGCCGTCTGTACGAGATAGAGCTTGGCATTGTTGAGCGAGATGCTCTTGCTGTCCTTATCCGTATATTTGGCATCCACACGGAAGGTGATGTTACGTCCCTTGTTGCCCAACTTGCGGTTGATCTGCAACATACCGTTGATATTGTTATTATCAGAATAGGTGATGCCATTGGTCAACTGACTGTTCACCATAGCCTCAGCCTTGTCCAACTCTTCGATTCCTTCCTCAGAAAGAGGGTCTTTGGAGGTAATGGTATAAGGATCCTTGTTGTAAGAAGCCGACTGGCTGCCACTCAATCCATCGCTGGTACTCCAGGAGATGGAAGGACGGAAGAGGATATTGGTCATGGAATCAGGCATCCACTCCAATCGGATGTTGCCATTCCAGCTGTTGCTGCGGGAGAAACTCTGGCTCAGGCTATTGCTGAAAGAGCTGCTGCTACCCATGAAGTTCTCGCTGGAACGGCTGCTCCATACATCGCCATCGCTGTGGTTCCAGCGGAGGGAGGTATTGAACTTGAACTTGTTCTTCAACTCATAGTTGTAGTTGGCAGCAATCATCTTACTGGCATTCAAACCATTCGCACCACCAAAGCCACGACCCGGTCCACCGCCACCGAATCCTCGGTCGCTGGTATTATTGGCATTGGCAAAAAGCATGAATCGGTTGTTATCATTGAAGTAACCACCCATACCACGCATATTGTAGCGGCTCTTGTTACCTACACCCAGGTCGATGTTGGAAATCAAACCCTTGTTCATACCCTTCTTCACACCGAAGTCGAGCACGGTCTGCTCCTCGCCGTCATCAATACCGGTTACCTTAGAGAGATCACTCTTCTCATCGTACGCCTTGATTTTGTCGATGATGCTGGTAGGCAGGTTTTTCAGGGCAGTCTTGGTATCGCCCGTCATAAACTCCTTGCCATCCACGAGAATCTTCTTCACTTCCTTACCATTAATCTTGATGGTACCATCGTCGCTAACCTCTGCACCCGGCAGGCGCTTCACCAGCTCCTCAACCACCGAACCTTCCGGTGTGCGGTAAGCAGCCGAGTTATATACGAAGGTATCCTCCTTCAGGTTCACCTTCTGAGCCATGGCGGTTACCACGGCGCCCTTCAGCATAATGGCATCTGCACCGAGAACCACATTGCCCATCGCCAGATTCCTGTCATCAGAAATCTCGATACGCTTTACGGTAGTCTTGTAACCTACACTCGACATTTTGAGTAAATACTTGCCATTGGCAGGAGCCTTGATATGAAAGAGGCCCTGCTCATTGCTGAGAGCACCCGACACATAGGTACTGTCGGTCTTGAGTAACTGAATCGTTACCTGTTCTACGGGATCCTTGGTATCACGGTCAGTAATCACACCGGTAATCAAGCGATCCTGAGCAAAAGATGCCATGGTTACGAACACCAGAAGCATCATCAGAATAGATCTTTTCATTAATTATAGACGTTATTATTATTTCTTACTTATATATTTTTGACTTACTTACATGATTAGACCCGATAAAAGCGCAATTGTAAAAAACAGCTGCTCTTTTTGGGGCATTCTGCTTCTTTTGACGCATAAAATATATCAAGGTTTAAACTTTTATAGATAAAAAAGTGCTTTTTATTTTGTTTTGTCTCTGATTTAACGTACCTTTGCAAGCGAATTTACAATGAGTTGCCCACAAAAGGTGACTCAGAAAGTCAGTTTCTTTTAAAAGTATATATGTTATGAATCAGAGAGTAATCATATCAACCCATCTGGAGAACGAACTGGTAAGCGCTCTCTCAGAATGCGAGCACGACAAGCTGTTTGTGCTTACAGATACTACCACACAGGAAATGTGCCTTCCGGTTTTGCAGAAATTCTACTGCATGAAGGAAGCCAAGGTGATAACGATTCCGGCTAGCGACAGTCATAAGGACATCGAAAGCCTGATGATGGTATGGAAGGGACTGCAGGAAGGTGGCGCTTCACGTCACTCTTGCATGATCAACCTCGGAGGCGGTATGGTAACCGACCTCGGCGGTTTTGCTGCCAGCACCTTCAAGCGCGGCATCAACTTCATCAATATTCCTACTACCCTGCTGGCGATGGTAGATGCATCTGTGGGTGGAAAGACCGGCATCAACTTCGGAGGTTTGAAGAATGAGGTAGGTGTTTTCAACGATTCTAAGTTCGTGATTCTCGACACCGAGTTCCTGAAGACCCTGGATGCCGAGAATATCTGTTCGGGCTATGCCGAAATGCTGAAGCACGGCTTGATTTCTACCGAGGCGATGTGGGAAGAGCTGGTAAGCTTCGACCTTGCCAACCCAGACCTGAAGCAGTTGCAGCGTATGGTGGGCGACAGCGTGAAGGTAAAGGAGCGCATCGTGGAACAGGATCCTCATGAGAAGGGCATCCGCAAGGCTTTGAATCTGGGACATACCTTCGGTCATGCCTTCGAGAGCTGGGCGCTGAAGCGCAAGCCAATCCTTCATGGTTATGCCGTGGCATTCGGTCTCATCCCTGAGCTTTATCTCAGTGTGGCAAAGACAGGATTCCCAACAGAGAAGATGCGCCAGACCGTGACCTTCATCAAGGAGAACTACGGTACGCTGAATATCACCTGCGATGACTACGACGAGCTGATTGAGCTGATGCATCACGACAAGAAGAACCAGAATGGCATCATCAACTTCACCATGCTGGGAGCCATCGGAGATATCCGCATCAACCAGACCGCTACAACAGAAGAAATCAAGGAAGCACTCGACTTCTTCAGAGAAGGATAGATCGCTTCGGCTTTCCGGTTTCGGTAAGCGGAAGATGATCTACATGAAGGAATTCCCTTGGAATCCAGTATTTATGATCAGATAAGAGGCGGCGGATAGTCGCCTCTACTGTTTTTATCTCTTTGTCCTCTGACAAGAGAACGGCGATTTCTCCAAACTTTTCATCTTTCTTCTTGGCAAGCATGAAAGGCTTTTCAAGATGAGGCCTCAAGAGAGCCTCCACTTCTTCTATCTGAATCTTGATACCACCGCTGCAGATAACATTATCCTTTCTGCCTTTGATTCGGAAACGAAGTTTTTCCACCTTATTATATATATAGGATTCTATTTCCACAATATCATTCGTTACCAGGGTTTCGGCACAAACCTGAGGAGCATCGATGACGAGACAACCTTCTTCGGTCTGACTGATTTTCACGCTATCAAAAGGCTGATACCATTCGCTAGCCTCAGCGCCATTGATTCTTCGCAAGGCGATATGAGATAAGGTTTCGGTCATGCCATAGGTACTCCAGATGGCGATATTCCCTGGAAGAGAACGGAGTTCCTGCTCCAAGGCAGCATCGATGGCTCCACCTCCGATAATCAGATGGCGGATATGAGTGAGTCGCTCCCGCTCCTCAGGAACCTGCAGGGTGTTATACACCTGCATCGGAACCATGGCAGCAAAAGTGATTTCCCCATTTACATCTTTTCCATTTACATCTTTCAAATCTATATTCTTCAGCGGATGACCACTAGGAGAAACAGAAATAAGATGGAGATGGCGCTCGATACTGCGCACCACCACCATCTTACCTGCGATATAATCAAGCGACATACAGAGCAAAGCGCTATCACCAGGCTTCAAGCCCAGGAAATCACAAGTGATGCGGGCGGAGTTGAGCATTCGCTTCTTCTCTACCATCATCGGCTTGGGCTTTCCCGTGGAGCCACTGGTATGCACCAGCACCGTGTCGCTATCGTTATTCCATTCAGAAAAGAAATCTTCTAAAGTCATTACGAGAATTCTTTAAAAGTTATTACGAAAATTCTACCAGAGTCATTTTACAACAAAGAGTTTATCCCCCCGGATTTCCAATGGCATTGGGATGTTATCAGTAAAGAGCTGACCGATGCCCAGACCTTGCGGCATCTTTACATTCGGACCATATACCTTGGCTGCATAATGTGCGATGGCATTCAGTCCGATGTTACTCTCCAATGCCGAGGTAATCCAACTGCCAATACCACGCTGGCTGGCCAACTGGATCCACTCGTTGCAACCATAGATACCACCATGGAGCGAAGGCTTCAGGATGATATACTGTGGACGAATGGTATCGAGCAATGCCTCCTTCATACTTCTGACATTCACACCAATCAACTCCTCATCCAGGGCGATAGGAAGCGGAGTTTCCATACAGAGCTGCGCCATCTTAGGCCACTGATGCTGCTTGATAGGCTGCTCGATGGAATGGATATCATACTTAGCCAATGCCTCCAACTGGCTCATGGCATTCTCCGGCAGAAAACCACCATTGGCATCCACTCTCAGTTCTACCTGTTCCTGGGTATAGACATCACGAATACGCTTGATGAGGTCTAGTTCCTTGAAGAAATCGATGGCACCAATCTTCAGTTTCACACAATGGAAACCCGCCTGGAGCTTCTCCTCCAGTCGTGCCAACATCTCCTCATAAGTACCCATCCACACAAGTCCGTTGATGGTGATACCCTCTTCTCCTTTTCCGAAAGGAGAGTCGAAGAGATCTACCAGGTTCTCCATTCCTGCTGGAACAGAGACACTTAAGCCCTGCTTTCTGGCTGCATCAAAGAGAGAGGCGAAAGCGGTTTCGAGTCCAAAGGTGATGCTAGGATAGGCACGAATCATATCGTATGGGATGCGTCCCATCTGCTCCACCATCTGACATACCTGTCGAAGGGTGACAGCATATTCCGGTTTGGCATCGCAACTGAGATCAGGGAGCGTAGCACACTCACCCACTCCCTCTACTCCCGGCAATTCATCCGATGTAAGGGTGAGATAATAACTGTGTCTCGTGGTATATACACCACGAGACGTGCCTGCCGGCTGCTTGAAGTGGAGCGTGCGCTCCGAGATGTCTATCTTATACATTCTTTATATATCTATATATCAATACAATCGAATTCTTCACTCTTCGTTCTTCACTCTTCATTCTTCACTCTTCACTTAACTTACTTTTTCTGTTTCAAGTCGTACAAGTCTTTGCGACGGTCACGAAGATTTCGAACGGCACCGTAGGTATGAAGCTCGTTCAGAAGGTTCAAATCTACATCTGATACGAGAATCATCTCAGTATTCGGTGTTGCCTCCGAACGCTTGCCATCGTTAGGGAAGGCAAAGTCGCAAGGAGTGAATACAGCACTCTGGGCATACTGGATATCCATGTTGTGAACACGTGGCAGGTTACCCACACTACCAGCAATGGCTACATAGCATTCATTCTCAATGGCACGCGCCTGGGCACAGACTCTCACTCTAGAGTAAGCATTCTGCGTATCGGTCATGAATGGAACGAAGAGGATCTGCATACCATCCTCTGCCATCAGACGGGAAAGTTCAGGGAACTCCACATCATAGCAGATTACGATACCAATCTTACCACAATCAGTATCAAAGGTCTGGATATGGCTACCGCCGCTCAATCCCCAGCACTTCTGCTCATCAGGAGTTACATGAATCTTCTCGTACATATCCACGCTACCATCTCTACGGCAAAGGAAACCGACATTGTAGAGGGAATCATCCTTGAGATAAGGCATACTACCCGTGATGATGTTGATGTTGTAACTGATGGCCAACTCGCGGAATCGGTCACGAATCTCATCGGTATATTGAGCCATCATGCGGATGCTCTGTGCCTCACCCAAATCGTTGAATCTCGCCATCAATGGCGCATTGAAATACTCTGGGAAAAGGATGAAATCGCTCTTATAGTCGCTCACTGAATCCACGAAGAACTCTACCTGCTCAAAAAGGTCGTCCACCGAAGCGTATGGACGCATCTGCCACTGTACCAGTCCGATTCGCACGGTTGGCTTTCTATCTACATAGGAATCCGTAGGTGGCTGATAGTAGATATTATCCCACTGCAAGAGGGTTGCGCAGTGTTCGCTTTCCTCATCACTAGGAAGATAGTTGCGGATGACACGGCGAACGTGGAAGTCGTTGGAAAGCTGGAAGGTAAGAACCGGGTCGTAAATCTCACGGTTTCTTACGTGCTCGATGTACTCCTTAGGGCGCATTTTGTCGGCATACTTATGATAGTTTGGAATACGACCACCAAACATGATCGCCTTCAGGTTGAGCTTCTCGCAGAGTTCCTTGCGATACTCATACATACGGCGAGCCAATCGCAAGCCACGATAGTCTGGGTGGATAAACACCTCGATGCCGTAAAGGATGTTTCCATTAGGATCGTGGGTATTGAAGGTTTCATTACCTGTCACCTGAGCATAGGTATGATCGCCTTTCACCATATTATAGTTGACGATGATAGAGAGGGCACAGCCCACAATCTTATCATCCACGATGATAACCACCTGTCCCTCAGGAAAGATAGTAATGAGTTTCTTAATCTGTTCTTTTGTCCAGAATACATCTGAGTCTGCGTAAATACGCTTAAACGACTTGGCGAGCTGGTCATAATCCTCCATGTGGAGGTTGCGCATGCTCACCTTTTCGATTTTTCGAGTTGGTTCCATAACAACTGTATTTTTATTATTATCTAAATCCGGGTGCAAAGATACAGCAAATTATAGATACGACAAAGAGTTTTCGCAAATAATTGATATTTACGAAAACTCTTTTCATGTATTTTGCTGTAAGAAAGCCTTTTGGCTTAGAATTTAACGCAAAAACTTGGCATCTTCTTGCGGTATTGCCTCGTCATGATCATCGAGATAGAGCAACTTTACCGGATGATATTTATCACTTGCCACCGAGTATTCATCCTGACGATAATGGGTCTGAATGCCACCGATGCCCAACATGGTATGAAAAGCCGAAAGACTACTCTGTACCTGTTTTGACCGATTTTCTCCCAATGCCTTCAATATATCCGGATATTGTTTACTGAATCCTTCAGAAGTCCAGATGATGAAAGGCACATGCAGTTCGTAATCCGAAGCCTTCGGGGCAGCATGAAGGAAGAGGCAGCGCTCATCATCGAAAATATTCTCTCCATGATCGCTGGTATAGAGCATCGCTGATATAGGCTGACCATATACCCCATCCGTCTTAGTCTGTATCCCCTCCCATTTCTGCAGACGTTCAATGATACCATGCAGGATATAATCGGTATATCGGATGGTATTATCATAGGCATTCAGGAGGTCACGCCGATTCTCCGACTTTGCCTCACTCCTGCTATCGGGCTTAAAATAAGCGAAACTACGGGGATAACGCTCCTGATAATTGAAGTGGGAACCATAGGTATGAAGAACGACGAAGAGCTTGCGATAACGATAATGGGCAGACGAGGAAGCATCAGCCTTGGGCAATATCTCATCCAGTTTCTGCAACAAATCCTCATCATAATGATTACCTTGCAAAGCATCCTCTTTCTTCAGAAAATAATGTTCATCAGCCTGTTCTCCCAGAAAATCGATAAACGAATGATTAGGCAACTGGTTACTGATAAACACGGTATGGAATCCGGCTTCCCTGAAGGCTGCCAGAATGCCTTTCTCATGAAAGAGCCGTGGGAAATCCTCTGCCGAAGCAGCCGACAGAAGCATCGGTACACTCTTGTGGGTGGTGTTGCTCTGCGTGGTTGCATCAGGGAAAGCCATAATACCCTGCGTTTTGGAAAGCAGAGGATTGGTATTTCGAGGATAGCCATAGAGACTGAAGTTATGGGCACGAGCCGTCTCTCCTACCACCATCACATACACCTCAGGAGCTTCCACATCGTGCCCACTCCGGGCATCAAACCGGAAGTTACGGCTTGCCTCCCTGTAATTCTCCGATGCCGCATTGCGCTCGAAAGCCAGATAGAGATTGTAGCAGACGTTGACAGGATAGAGCTGATTGCGCATCCGGTAATCATCCATCACCACATAGCATGCCAGCAGACAGAAGAGGCCGATAGCCCCCACCTCCATCAGCCATTTGCGAACGTGATGCTGAAAAGAGACTGATAACTGACGCTTCTTCCTGATATGGATGACAGCCAGAATGAGCAAGGGAAGATAAATCACAAAAACACCTACCACGGCAGTTACCAGATTGTCCAGCAGTTCCATCACCTCTCCTGGATTGGTAGTCACGAGATTCAGGAACATATCCACCGCTATCACTCCCGTTCCGAAGAGATAGAGCAACACCAGCTGGAAGGCTGCGAAAAAGACAAAGAGAAATGCCCACCATACCATCTTGCCCGGACATTTGGCTACGGAAAAGAACCACATATACAGAGCCAGAGGCAATAGCACATTGGCTGCGCCCGCCCAGAAAGACAATCTTTCGGTAAAGCACAGGGCGATGTTGGGCAGCAGCAATGCCACCACCGCATACCAGTAAAGGAAGGTACCCGAAGACACCTTATTATATATTGTATTACATATAGAATGATTCATAGACTACACCTTATTATATATATAGAGCATATCGTGAAAAGAATTCATGAGCATATCGTGAAAGCATCGTGAATGCATCATGAAAAAGTCTCATCAAAATGCCTCGTTGATATTGAAGAGGAAGCCAGACTGTCCAGACTTTCCAAATCCATAATCCAATCGTACATTCACATTCTTCTTGAACTCCCAGCGATAGCCTACTCCCGCATTCGGCAGAATCTGTCTGCTTCGCAACGCAGAGAACTTAGGGAAAACTGTACCTGCTCCAGCCCAGACCACAATACCATTTCGCTTCCAGACATGCTGGCGCAACTCCACGGTAGCCTCCAGGGAATGCTTGTCGCGATAGCGGCCCTCGTAATAGCCACGCATCGAACTGGTACCTCCCAGTTCCGCCATCATACCCCATGAAGGATTGCCGAAATTGAGATTGGCTCCGAAATCCTCGGCAAGAATCGTTCCCTTGCCCAGTCGCTGATAGGCATCAAAACGGAAGTGAGTCGTACTGAAAGCATAATCATTACCCATAAATTTTGGTCGGAACATCTGCTTCAGATTCAGATAGATACCCCGGTGCGGATTGGTAAGATTATCTCGGTTGTCATAAACCAAAGATACACCCACTCCTACATTCCAGGTATGCTTATCCATCCCCTGCAGCAATTCCGGGCGCTCTATCTGCTTGCCTATCACATAGTCGTAAGCTGCCATCGGTCCCACATAGAAGTTATCGGCTACCCTGAACAGAAAACTGGCTTCTGCCTGAGCCTGCCAACGCTTCATATCACTCTTGTTGTCATCGTTATCGCCCATCTCGTAACCGATTCCCCAGAAATCGGAAGGGAAGGAATAGAAATAGAGATGATAATCAATGCGGTAACGACCGGCAGGAGCTATATGATTGCCCCGAACACCCAACATATAGAAGCCCACCGAACTGACATCACCGAAAAGCGATACATTGGAAGGCGGCAAAATGCTATCGTTAGGATCGGTGCGGTAAAGTCCTGCAGCCACCATTCCCAGACCAAACTTGGTATCAGAAGCATAGTGAGGACCTCCAATTACGCTGAAGTCGAACCGCTTATGCTGCTTGTTCTTGTTGGCATCATTGAAGTAGTCTAGGAATCGCGTCATCCACGATTTCTTGACCTGCTGGGCTGTATCCACCTTCTCTGAAGAGAGAGTATCTGAAGAAATTGGCTCCGAGGCATAGCTGCTCAATGCCATCATCGCAAAAAGTATGGTTAGAATATGCTTCATAAAGTCAATATTTTCCTGTTGATTCTTTTTTCGTCATTTACTAATAAACCTGTGATACATTATTAATATACCAGTGACACATTATCTATCCACAAGGTGTTGCCTGGTGTTCCGATATAGGCACCGCCATCCGAAGAAGAGAACTGGAGAATGAGATGAGTAGGCGTTTCATCGGCAGCAGCCCATCCCACTTCTCTTACGGGCACACTCTTACCCTTGCTGTTGCGGGCATAATCGGTAGAACGGAGTCCCATCGTTGCGGCATGGTAGCCAGCCATGTGACGGATATCACCATAGTGGATGGTATAGGTTGCATCTTCCACCCATCCATTCGTACTCTTGCCGTATCGTACCACCATCGTACCCACTCGCTTGGCTGTGATATTACCCTTGGCATCCTCGTGACGCTTCTGAAGATAGAGCACCACGATGGCATGGTCTCTTCCAGCCACAGTAGAGGCACCACTGAATCCATTCTGTTTGATACGGTTGGCGACATTAGGAAGGGAGGTCTTGTAATCGAAACGCAAAGCCTTAGGACGAGCCGTAAACGGAATACCCCAGTTGATAGCCTTTGGACCATCCTTGGTACTGGTGATCGGTTCACGAACATTTCCCAGGAAAAGGGAACCAGCTGCAAGTACCTTGATATTGATAAGTCCCAACACCTTTACCTTTTCTATATGAGTCTCCAATTTGGCGCAATAGCCACTGCCGTGCCTGTCGCGATAAACCGAATTATTGGTCTTGTAAATGCCGGAAACATGCGCAAGAACATTGGATGAGCCCCAAGGAGACCCACCCTTATTGGTATATGGAGTATTGCCATGGATAGTCATATTAGGTCCTACGGCATAAATGGTTTTCTGATTACCACCAATGATAGCCGACTCTTTGATATTTCTGATTACCCAGTGGTCCATGTTTCCATATTTCAGAGGAACCACTTTTTCCTGTCCCTGCATAGGAAGGCATGACAAAATAGCAAGTGCTAATGCAATGCCGAAAATTACTTGTTTTTTCATATCTATTACTTTTATCTTTCTAGATGCTGCAAAGATAGAAAAACTTTTCGTACTTTCGGGTTTTCAAAGTACTAAAAAATGAAATATTAAGAAATAATAATATATTTAGGGGATTTTAATCGATGAAAAACAAAAAAAGCCCCGCAAGAGCAAAAGCTTGGGATAGTGAAAGCTTTTGCTCTTACAGGTGTCTATTAACGGTGAGAATACATGTTGTCATAGTACTTCTGGTAATCGCCAGAGGTAACGTTGTCCATCCATTCCTGGTTATCGAGATACCATTTTACGGTTTCCTCGATACCCTCCTCAAACTGGAGTGATGGCTCCCAACCGAGTTCCTTCTGAAGCTTGCGAGAGTCGATGGCATAACGCATATCGTGACCCTTTCTGTCAGTTACGTAAGTGATGAGATCCATATCCTCGCCTTCCTTTCTGCCGAGCAAACGGTCAACGGTCTTGATTACCACCTTGATGATATCGATGTTCTTCCACTCGTTGAAACCGCCGATGTTGTAAGTCTCGGCAATCTTACCCTTGTGGAAAATCATATCGATGGCACGGGCATGATCCACTACATACAACCAGTCGCGCACGTTCTCACCCTTACCATATACTGGCAATGGCTTGCGATGACGGATATTGTTGATGAACAACGGAATCAACTTCTCTGGGAACTGGTATGGACCATAGTTGTTAGAGCAGTTGGTTACGATGGTAGGCATACCGTATGTATCGTGGAAAGCACGGACGAAGTGGTCTGAGCTTGCCTTGGATGCAGAATATGGAGAGTGAGGATTGTACTTGGTAGTCTCTACGAAGAACTCCTCGCCGTAAGCCTCGTGGTTCTTACCGCTGGATGCCTTGGTGGTGAAAGGAGCAGGAACGCCCTCAGGGTGAGTCATCTTCAATGCACCGTAAACCTCATCGGTAGAGATGTGGTAGAAACGCTTGCCCTCATATCCCTCAGGAAGACTCTCCCAGTAAATCTTTGCCGCCTGGAGCAGAGACAGGGTACCCATCACGTTGGTATGAGCGAAAGTGAATGGATCCTTGATACTTCTATCTACATGACTCTCGGCAGCGAGATGGATGATGCCATCCACCTTGTAGTCCTGCATCAGCTTCAGCATCAGGTCGAAATCGCAGATATCGCCCTTAACGAAAGTATAGTTAGGCTTGTCCTCAATGTCCTTGAGGTTAGCCAGGTTGCCTGCGTATGTCAACTTGTCGAGGTTGATGATGTGATACTCAGGATATTTGTTCACGAAAAGTCTTACTACGTGTGAGCCGATGAAACCAGCACCGCCCGTGATAATGATATTCTTCATTTCAATTCTTTTTTATATTATAATTATTTTGCTTCCGCCAATTCGGCGATACATTTCTTCAAACTGTCTGTCCAGTATGGCACCTTGAATCCGAAGGTCTGCTTCAGCTTGCTCTTGTCGAGCACTGAGAAGTGAGGACGCTTCACTGGGCTTGGGAACTCCTCGCTGTAGCAAGGCTGGATATCGCAGGTATTGCCGCTGAGCTCGCAGATGATCTTGGCAAAATCGAACCAAGAGCATACACCCTCGTTAGAGAAATGATAGATGCCAGTCTTGTCGAGCTGATTGGTCTCAATGATGTGAGAGATGACAGCAGCCAGGTCGCCGGCATAGGTAGGAGTACCCACCTGGTCGAATACCACCTTCAGGGTGTCGTGACTTGCCGTGAGGTTCTGCATCGTCTTCACGAAATTCTTACCCCACTGAGAGTAGAGCCATGCTGTGCGAATGATGATGTGCTTGCAGCCTGTAGCCTCGATGCTCTTTTCTCCTGCGAGCTTGGTCTTGCCATATACGCCGAGCGGATTGGTTTCCCAGTCTTCCTTGCAAGGGATGTTCTTGTCGCCCTGGAACACATAGTCTGTGCTCACATGAATCAGGGTTCCATCCACTTCCTTCATCGCCTGAGCCAAGTTGCCTGCTGCCGTATTGTTGAGCAGGTTGGCGAGGTCGAAATCGCTCTCCGCCTTATCCACGTTGGTATAGGCAGCGCAGTTAACGATAACCTGGATATCATTTTCCTTCACCTTTTCGCGGATAGCGTCGAGGTTAGTGATGTCCAATTTCTCATAGCCTTCAGCCACATCGGTGAAGACAAACTTGTGATTGCTGTTTTTGGCGCAAATCTGCATTTCATGACCGAGCTGACCATTAGCGCCTGTAACTAATATATTCATATTTTGCTGTGATACTAGTTAATGATAATACATTATATATATAAAATATGTGGCAAAGATAATGAATTATTCCGAGCTACACAACTTTTATGAAGACAAAAAGATTCATAGTAACATAAATTATACTTTAAGGAAGTACAACCCTATAAAAACAAAAAGCCCGCCGCCTTCTTTCACAAGAAAACGACGAGTCTTTCCTAAACATAATAGTAAAGCATTGCTGCTTTTTTGAAAGCAAATAGATTCAATCAAGCAGGCTTCCTATTTCAATCAATCTTTCCCCTAAGAAACTAATACTGTTATTTAAATCAACATACTAAATCAACAAAAGGAATATTTATATACCTTTAAACTTTAGAAGACTTGAAGTGGTTTTTAAACCAAAGTCATTTTTACTGCTTTTTTGAATTCCGCTGCAAAGATACGTACTTTTTTGGCTATCTGTACACCCTAGTAGGCGTATAGTAAATAAAGCGTAGATTTACCAGGTATATAACCTACCGATTATCAGTATTTTAACCAATTTAAGCATTTTTATCAAAGTAAATGCTTTTATTAGAAATCTTTTCTATATCTTTGCAGCGTAAACAACAAAAATAGTACAAAAGGATAAAAATAGTATAGAAAATGAAGCAGTACATACTTTTATTATTCATCATGATACCACTTCTCTCCTATGGCAAGACCGATATGGAAAAGCTATTGGAGCGGGTTGACCATGCTATCGAAATGGACAGCTACTACCAGCAACAGAAAGAGAAGGAGCTCAAACGACTGAGACGACAGGCAGGCGATGCAATCACTGCCGAAGAAAGGTTATGCTACCTCGACAGTCTCTATCGTGCCTATAGTAACTATCGCTACGACTCATCATGTGCCTATGTGAGCAAAGGGCTCCAACTGGCAGAAGCTACCCATAACACCTTTTATATCACTTGCTTTAAGATACACCGGGCATCCGTGCTGTCGGTGGGAGGATTTTATGGCAAGGCGGAAGACATCCTGGAAACACTCGACCCTAAGCAGATGCCCTACGAACAGAAGCTGTATTACTACTTCACCTATGCCTGGCTGTTCAATTACTGGCAATCTTACGCAGCCAAATCGGAATTTGCAAACGACTTCAAAGCCAAGAAGAAGTATTATATGAATATTTTATCTGAAAACTTCAATGAAAAAGGAAAGAAGTCGGCTTTTTACCAGTATATGAAAGGAGAGTATATCTTTCTCAGCTCGCCTACACACAGAAGTGTATTAGACTGTTATCTCAAAGCTTTAAAGATGACGGCTAAAAACGATCGACTGCATCCTATGGCAGCATACGGCATAGCCCGTTACTACAGAGACCTCGAACAGTATGATCTGTATGTGAAGTATCTGGTAGAGGCAAGTGAGTCTGATGGGATTTGCCAACTCAAGGAGACAACAGCCCTCCAAAAACTTTCCTATTTTCTCTACGAAACGGACAAAGACAACAGCAAGCGTGCCACCCGATATATCCAGCATTCCATGGAGGATGCCCAGTTTTTCAACAACCGTCTCCGTATGATAGAGATTTCAAACATCCTGCCAGTGATTGTTACAAGCAACCAGGAGGCTGCAGAACGCTCCCGTACCCGTATGGAGATTGGACTCATCTGTGCCTGCGTCATCTTAACCATCATCCTGATTCTTACAGTGGTGAATACCAAACAGAAAAACAGTTTGAAGAAAAACCGAAAGGAGATTGCGGCACAGAACAAGCAGTTGGCAGAGCTCAACCAGCGACTGATGGATACCAACAAGCGACGCGAAACCTATATGAGCCTCTTCATGGATATCAGCGCCCTGTATATCCGCAAGTTGGATGACTACAGAAAACTGGTGAGCAGAAAGGTAAAAGCCAAGCAGACAGAAGACTTACTGAAGAGCATCAACAGCTTCAAGCTGGCAGAAGAGGAATCGTCAATGTTCTACATCCGTTTCGACAAGGCTTTCATGGAACTGTATCCGAATTTCGTTGAGGAACTGAATACACTTCTCAAGCCTGAGCACCATATCGTGCTGCCACCTTCTAATGAGCTGACAACCGAAGTAAGAATCTATGCTCTGATGAGACTGGGCGTAACGGATAGCCAGGAAATAGCAACCCTGCTGTACTACTCTACCCAGACCATCTACAATTACAAGTCGGGAATGAGAGCCAAGGCGCTCAACAGGGAAACCTTCGAGTCGGATATCAACCGACTCTGCCACATTATATAAGGAGCTGAAGGAGTTAAAGGAATTAAAGGAGTTGAAGGAGCAACTTCTTTAACTCCTTCAACTCCATAATATTAATCACGATGGATAACGGTTCCGTTAGCCTGATGGGTAGCAAGAACCAGGACTTCTGCAATCTGCACATGTTCCGGAGCACTGGCAGCATAGAAAGCCACATCCGCAATATCATCACCATTCAATGGTTCGATACCCTGATAAACACTGGCAGCACGCTGATTATCTCCATGGAAACGGACATTAGAGAAATTCGTCTCCACCAAGCCGGGCTTGACATTGGTAACACGCACCTTGGTATGAGCCACATCAATACGCAAGCCATCGGTGATTGCCTTGACGGCAGCTTTGGTAGCACAATATACATTGCCACCAGCGTAAGCCGCATCACCAGCCACACTACCAATATTAATAATGTGTCCATGATTACGTCTCACCATACCAGGAACTATCAGACGAGTCATGGTGAGGAGTCCCTTGATATTGGTATCAATCATCTGATCCCAATCCTCGAAACTACCCTGATACTCAGGTTCCAGGCCACGAGCCAAGCCTGCATTATTGATCAGCACATCAATATTGCGCCAATCCTGCGGAATATAATCCACAGCCTTTCTTGCCGCTTCACGGTTACGCACATCAAAAGCCAGAGCAAGGACCTGTACCCCCTCTGCCTCCAACTCTTTCTTGAGAATTTCCAGTTTACCGGTGTTTCTACCCGTAATGATCAAATCGTAGCCACCTCTTGCAAAGCGGCGTGCACAACCCTCGCCAATTCCGCTGGTTGCACCTGTGATAAGAGCAATTTTCATATACTTTGAACTTTGATATTTGAACTTTGAACTTTATGATTCGTTTGCCTGGAGCAAAATTTTCCTGATTTCTCTATGATTCCATTACAGAATGAGAACTCTCACTTCGGCATTCGCCATTTTCTCTATCTGATTCATCGGGCGTTTGTAATACACACTCTGAATCGCCTTGTTGATGATACCATGACCTACTGCGAGTATCGTCTTATCAGGATACGCCACCTTCAACCAAGTGAGGAAGTTCTGTGCCCTCGACTTCATCCGCTCCAGAGTCTCGACATTATCCGGCCAATCCTTCGGATCTTTGGGAAGAGAAGGAATGAACTTACCCGTAAAATCTCCCCAGTCACGTTCTCGGATTAAAGGAGTCGTCTCTATTCTCTGGAGAATATCATCTTCCGTCAAGAATGTAGAAGCATCTGCAATTCCCGTCAAGTGCATTTCTGCCTCCAAATGGGGACGGGCAATGATGGCACAAGTCTGCATACTGCGATAAAGATCGCTAGAAACGAAGACGTCAATGTGGTCACTTGCCATTTTCCTTGCCACTTCTTCAGCCTGCTGAATGCCCACGTCATTCAGTCTGCCTGGAGTCTGCCCCTGCATAATCTGGGCGGCATTATCCATGGTCTCACCATGTCGAACTAAATATAGCTTTGTCATATTGAATATCTATCATCAGATGGTCATTCACCCATCTATTTTATTTTTGCTTACAAAATTACTGATAATAATTGAAATGAAGGAATAAATTGCGTTAAATATGATATAAAAGCGAGAGAAAAAACTTGTGGTATCAAAAATCTTTCGTACTTTTGCAATAGAAAGAAAATACTTTTCAGGAAAAGGAAACGCAATATTGCAACACAACATTTTAAATCAATTGATATGAAAGTAATACAAAGTTCATTATTTCGAGCCTTATGCGCCATCATTGTAGGTGCTCTACTCATACAATACAGAGAACAGACAGTCACCTGGATTACCATTGCCATCGGTGTATTGTTTTTCCTCTCAGGCGTATTCTCATTACTTAGTTATATGAGTGCCAAGCGAAATGCAGAGAAAATGAAGGGACAGTATCTCTATGATGCTCAAGGCAACCATATCATAGGTATGCGCCCTAACTTTCCTCTCGTAGGACTCGGTTCACTCATCTTCGGTCTGATACTGGCACTGATGCCAAATGTATTCATCGCCTGGCTGATGTTCATTCTCTCGGCAATACTGATTATGGGAGCCCTTACCCAAATGGCGAACCTGGTATCTGCTGCCAAGATGGGCAGAGTGGGCATTGTATATTGGCTGATGCCTACACTCCTGCTGCTGTTGGGGCTGTTCACCCTCTTCAAGCCATCTTCCATTGCCTCTGCCCCACTACTCGTCATAGGATGGGCAATGCTGGTATATGGCGTAGTAGAAGCCGTCAATGCCCTGAAGGTTTCCAACAACCGACGCAGATGGCAGAAAACACAGGAAATACAAAAAAGATAATACGAAAAAAGCTTCTATCATGGGATTCATATCCGAATGATAGAAGCTTTTATGGTTTTAATCTACCAATCCCTCTACATATCTGCAGAGAATACCAATACCGGTAGCATTCTCGCCGCCCTGAGGAATGATGATGTCTGCATAGCGCTTGGTAGGTTCGATAAACTGTTCATGCATTGGCTTGAGCACCTTCAGATAACGATCTACCACCATGGAAACCGTACGCCCCCGATCGATGGTATCACGCTGGATGTTACGGATCAGGCGCTCATCGGCATCTGTATCCACAAACACCTTCAGGTCCATCAAATCACGTAATTGCTTATCCACCAAAGTCATGATTCCCTCTATGATTATCACTGGCTTAGGTTCTACATGAATCGTTTCCTTCTCGCGGTTACACTTCAGATAACTGTAGGTAGGCTGCTCGATTGCCTTACCGGCACGAAGGTCGGCAAGCTGCTGATGAAGCAACTTCCAATCGAAGGCATCCGGATGATCGAAGTTGATCGCCCTACGCTCCTCCTCCGTCATATTCGTCGTATCATTATAATAAGAATCCAGAGGAACAACTGCCACGAAATGAGGAGGCAACGCTTCCACCAATCTCTTGACTACGGTAGTCTTACCGCATCCAGTACCACCAGCGATACCGATCACTGTTACTTTATTTTCTGCCATATCTCTTATTTTTCCAATATATCATTAAACATTTTCCGATAATACTCCGCCTTCTTCTCTACAGCCATCGGATAAGCCCTACTGCTACTAGGCATACGATAGAGACGGAACTTGCGGTTTTCGAATTCAAACTCCACAAATCCTCCCATCTCCGGTTTTTCCCTGATACCGAAGTGATCGGAGAAGACTTTGGTTGCCAGCTGTCCGGCAGTAAGTACCGCCGTGCAATCAGGCAGGGAACGGAGCATGCCGTCCAGATCGGAAGGCTGAACCACCTGCAAATCTTTGTCAGATGCCGTATTCTTGGTACGGATCACCTGCTGGGCAGTATCATAGATAGCCACCCCCTTCTGCATCAGGAACTCCTTGATGGCATCCAAGCGATAAGTCTTGTGCTCCACATCTACAAAGTGAAACTTGTCATCAAAGTAGATGATGCCGAAGATTCGCCACATATCATTCTGGAAATTAGGATAATACCAGGGCATACACCAGCGCTTTTCTGCCGGCGGAAAGGTTCCGAGCATCAGCAACTTGGCATTGCCCGGCAACCATGGTTCAAAAGGATGAGACTCTAACATTTCTACTTCTTTTTTACCAGATACAGTACTACAGGCAAGTGATCGCTGTAGCCATTCAGCCATTTACCGCCAGCCTTGGTACGCAACGGTGCACCCTGATAGCGACCCTCCTGCTGGATGAGATAATCTCTGCGGAACACCTGATGATTCCAGTACTTCAGACTGCGATAGCCCTTCTTCTTTCCATCCTTGTTCAGAAGATTAGGAGTCAGCACAATCTGATCGAAGAGATTCCATTTTCCTCTGTAGTAAAGGGTTCCCTTTTCTTCCTTTGCCAGGATGTTATACCAAGGATTATACATATCTCCCTCACCTACTTCTGATATTTCCGGTTGGGCACGGAGAACCTCATGCATACTCTTGTTGGTAGGATCATCGTTCATATCTCCCATCACAAACACCTTCATCTCTGGATTCAGGCGAAGCAGGGAATCTTTCACAGCCTTGGTCTGACGGGCGCCACTCTCGCGATAGAAGGAATCGGAGAAACGACTTGGCCAGTGACAAACGATGACAGCCACATCATCCCCCGCCATCTCACCTCTCACCGTAAGGAAACCACGGGTATAAAAGGCAGAATCCTTTGCCAACTCCTGCACATAAGGAACCAACTTCACATTCTTCACCGTAAAAAGAGCCGGATTATAAAGCAGCGCACAGTCGATGCCTCGCTTATCCGGACCTTCTATATGGCAGAACTGCATATTGCGAGCCTTCAAAGGAGGCTGGGCAGTAAGGTCTCTCAGCACATTGACATTCTCCACCTCGGCAAGACCGATGAAGGCGCAACCTGCATCAGGCAGCACATCCGTACCCATATCAGCCAAGGCACGAGACATATTCTTCAACTTACTGGTATATTTCTCGCTATTCCATCCCTTAGCAGGCAGATACTCATAATCATTCTTGCCGGCATCATGACAGGTATCAAAGAGATTCTCCTGATTATAGAATCCAACGGCATAAACCTGGAACTTTTTAGGGTTGAATCTCTGCTCCGCTTTCTGCGCCCAAGCACCCAAGCCAACTATGAGCAGGGCTGCCAATAATAGCATTTGTCTTTTCATTCTTTTTCTCGCTTTAAAGTTATAACTATATGATACATCATCTGATGTTCTCAAACTAATATGCAAAGATACCGCATTAATTACAATTATCATCATAAATGGGAATAAAATTTTGAGTTTTCATTCATTTTTAACACATCCAGTCCTCTTTTTACCACTCTAAAAGATCATTTTCCACCTTATTTATATATACACGGACACCAAAATCCCCAATATTTCTAAAAAACACCGGGAAATATTTGGTGATTTCAGGAAAAAGCAGTAACTTTGCACCCTGAATTAGGTAAAGGCTATAATGGGCATGCCCTGAAGAGGGACATGAAATGATGTGAAAGCGTCCCCATAACGTCTATTTTTTAACAAATTAATAATAAATAAAAGAAAAATGAAAAAAGGTATTCATCCAGAGAACTATCGTCCTGTAGTATTTAAGGATATGTCTAACGGCGATATGTTCCTCTCTCAGTCAACATGCAAGACTAACGACACTGTAGAGTTCGAGGGCGAGACTTATCCAGTTGTTAAGATTGAAATCTCTAGCACCTCTCACCCATTCTACACAGGTAAGAGCAAGCTCGTTGATACTGCTGGTCGCGTTGACCGCTTCATGAGCCGTTACGCTAAGTTGAAGAAGTAATATATATACCTTTTTTAATAAGGATATATAATATCGAAAGATAGAAAGTGCATTCCAACGTAGTTGCATATACGTAGGAATGCACTTTTTTTATAAACCTATCTTCTCTTATTCAATTGCTTCACCGTGCCAGCCATTGGCTTCATGGTTGCTCCACTGCCGAATGAAGTTACAGCTGATGCAGAACGTGTAAGCTTCTTGGCATAACCGGTAGTAGAAACCTCAGATAAATCGAAGTAGATGATATCACCCTTCACCTTACCGGTACCAATCATATAACCATAGAAGGTTTTATAATTATTGCCCTTCTCGACACCGAGACGGAAACCGTACTGGCTAGCACCTGCATCCAACACGAAGGTGGCACCACTGGCATACTTCAGGTAGATATCGCCATTGTTATCGATATACCAGGAGAATTTCAGGGTCTGCTGATCGGTAACATTTCCCCGATTATCATGAACCTCATCTATCTCCACACCACTTCCACTCAGGGCATCGCTCTGGTTTCCGCTCTGATAGAATATCATATTGGCATAAAACTCATCATAGCCTCTTGACATACCATCATCCTGGATATAGGAATACTTCACCGGACCATACCACTCACCAACCAAGGTCATCGCCTCATCGACCAGATCGTCATCATGTGATCCTTGCGAACCTTCATACCAATAATCCTGGTTCCATCCCCAGCCGCCATGGTTGTAATCTTCGTACCATCCATAAGGATCATCCCAATAATCATCATCCCAAGGATCATCATCACAACTGGTAAACGTAAAGGATACCGCAGCTATCGCCATCAGCATCACGAAAAGTCTCATTTTTCTCATATCGTAAGATTTTTATTTTATTGTTAATATCCGTACAGAGCTCAGACCCTTAACAGATCTGGTTCCTTGAATGATGGTGCAAAGATAAGGCAATTTTTACACCTAGCAAAGGGAAAAGAGGAATAATCTAGGGGAAAATCCCTATTATATAACAGTTTTTCCCTACAAAACCTTGTCATTCTCAAAAAAATGCACTATCTTTGCATCAATATTTATGCATATTTACCAACCAAGGACTGACGAATAGAATGACAAGAACAGATAATATAATTAAGAGAGCCATTTTTTGTAGCCTCCTCATACTCATAACCTCACTGAAGGTTATGGGACTCCCCTACTGCGATGTTCGCAAATTCTCCATCATCGACGGACTTGCCGCCAACACGATTTCCGACATAGCACAGACACCCGACCGCCTGATGTGGTTCAGCACCTGGAACGGAATCTCCTATTATGACGGAAATTCATTCCATACCTTCCGTGATGAGGCAGACGACATCGATCTTCTTTCAACCAACCGCTTCATGGGTATTTATGCCACAAGCAGAAACAACGTGTGGTGTATCACTTCGAGCAAACGCCTCTATGCCTATGAGACCATATTGTGTACTTTCGTTCCCGTAGGTGACAACATCAATAAATTATATAACATCGACCTGCGAGTAGATAAGATATACCCTATCAAACAGGGAAACACCTGGGTAACGACCAAGTCTGGCGATTATCTGATACGTATCAATGGACTCCAGAGAGAGGGAAATATTCCAGAGCTCATCAAGGTAGGACAAGACGGACTCCGAAGCGGAAACGTATGGCATATCTGGGCAGATAAGAAAAAACGCGATTGGATTCTCACTGACAAGGGAACCACCATCTACCACTCTCAATTCAGCACTCCCATCCCCTTCAAATGGATAAGAGAAGTGGGCGATAATATCTTCCTGGCAACAGAAGATGGCCGACTCGCCGTATTCGATGAGAACAACAAGCTGAATATGATACCACTCCCAGCTGGAGTAACCCGCATCAATCAGCTCAAGAACACGGGCTATCAGCTCCTGATAGCTACTAACCTGGGAATGATTATCTACAACCCACGCACCTTCAAAACAGAAATCATCAATGTACAAAGTCCAAGCCAGCCATTGGCAGAGGTAAAGAATATCTATACGGATGATTTCGGAATGGTATGGGTGTTTACGGATGGTATGGGTGTAACCCTGGTAAATCCAAAGACATCAGCCAAGCAATGGCTGTTTGCCGACCAGCAAGATCCTATGGATCGCACCACCTCCGACAGTTTCTTCATCACCCAAGATGAAAACAAGACTCTATGGATTGTGCCGAATGGAGGTACCTTCAGCTACTTCGACCGCAAAGCCGGCAAACTGGTACCTTATCTCCTGAGGAGCAACTCTTCAGGCAACTACCGCGTGCCTAAAATCGGAAAGCATTTCCTTTCCGACCAGGGAATCCTCTGGATAGCAGGTACCCACGATCTTACCCAGGTAGCCTTCAAGAACCATACGTATCGCTTAAATAAACTGGAGAATGGAGAAGCAGAAGTACGTGCACTCTGCAATACTCCAGAAGGATACCATTGGACCGGTTATGCGAATGGTGTCGTGCAAATAACTGACAGCAAGTATCAAACCGTAGGTTATCTGGCTCCAGGCGGTCAAATTGTACCTAACCAGGTGCCTTTCTGTCCATATCCAGTATATTCAATCTTCAGTGATACACGGGGCAGGATATGGATAGGAACCAAAGGCGACGGACTCTATGTCCGGTCGCATGAAGGCGTAAGCCATTACGAGCACAATCCAGCCAACAAGGCATCGTTACCACACAACGACATTTATGATGTGGTAGCAGACCGCCATGGCAGAATATGGGTAGCCACCTATGGTGGCGGACTGGCTCTTGCCCAAGAAGGCGAAACAGGTCTGTTCTTCTACAACAGGAACTTTGGCTTGCCATGGTCTAAGAATAGTTTTGCCGATATACGACGCATTTTCTGTACCCCTACAGGAGAAATTCTGGTAGGTACCACAGACGGTCTCATTACATTCGGCGATAACTTCAGGAATCCGCAACAGATCAAGTTCTATCAAACCTGCTATATTCCCAACGATACCACATCATTGGCAGCCAACGATGTCAACTTTATCCTAGAGCATAGCAATGGCAAGACCTACATCTCTCAGTTAGGAGGAATTCTGGAAAGTATCGTCACCAAGAAACTGCTGCAGGACAACTTGAAAACAAAGTATTTCAAGAATATCAACTATAATGAAGGTATCGTGCAAAGCATGATAGAAGATAACGAGGGCAACCTATGGGTGATCCGTGAGTCGAGTATCGACAAATGTAATCTGAAGACAGGAAAGACCACCGTCTTCGGTCCGAACGACTTCGATTACAACATCTCCTTCACCGAGGCTCGCCCTACCCATGATCCAGCCACGAATGACATCTCCGTAGGAACCCCATTCGGATGGCTGACCTTCAATCCAGCAACCCTGAAGAAGAGTCAATACCAGGCTCATATCATCTTCACTTCGCTGCACTTTACCGGCGAAAGCGAGTCTATCCCTATCCTGCATAGCAAGAAGATCGTGATTCCAGCCAACAAGCGAAACCTGACCATCAGCTTCGCTTCGCTCGATTATTCACGTAAGTATCAGGTGAAATACCGCTATCGCCTGGAGGGACATACTTCTCCAGGAAAATGGATTGACAATGGTAGCAGCAATACTATCGGCTTCAACCGAATCTCACAGGGAGACTATATTCTCAAGGTATCAGCCACCAACTCCCATGGTGTATGGAGCAAGTACATTGCAGAACTTCCTATCGAGGTACGTCCTACTTTCTGGGAAAGTGTATGGGGCAGACTCACCCTGCTGCTATTGCTCGCTGCGGTAGTGGCAAGTATCTTCTACTCCTATAACAGGAAGCAGCGTGAAAAGCTGGAGCACGAAATGAGTCTGATGAAGAACGACTTCTTAAGCGATGCCAGTCATAAGTTGCGCACCCCGCTGACCCTGATTGGCGGACCGCTGCAACACGTCCTGGACACCGAGCATGGTATCACCCGAAACAGTAGGGAAATGCTCGTCATTGCCCTGAAGAACTCAAGAGAAATGCTGAATATGCTCAACAAGGTACTGAGATTCGACGATAATACCAACTTCCTGGTCAACGGCGGACTCAACGAAAACGTCAATGAGGAAGGCAATGAGATGGAAAAAGTTGAAGGCGAAATAGACGACACCACCGTATCCAAGTACCTGAAGGAGTTGGAAGAAGAAAAGAAGAAAGAAAAGGCAAAGCACGAAGAGGAGGAAAACCAGAAGGGTACCGCCCCTGACAAACCAAGCAAGAATCTCACCATTCTTGTTGTGGAAGACAACTCCGACCTGCGCCTATATCTCAGCAGCGTACTCGAAGAAAAGTACAATGTGCTCCTGGCAGAAAACGGCAAGGTGGGTCTCTATAAGGCTCGCACAGAGATGCCAGACTTTATCCTCACCGATGTAACCATGCCTGTGATGGATGGTATCACGATGATACGTGAAATCAAGCAAGACCGTACCATCTCGCATATACCTATCATCATCCTCTCGGCAAAAGCCAGTGAGGAAGACCAGCTGAAGGGGTTCGAACAGGGAGTGGATGGATATCTTACGAAACCATTCTCTACCTCCTACCTGATAGGACGTATCGAGGCAGCCATCAACAAACGCAAGGCTACGCAGACAGACATAGCCAAGATGATGAAGCAGAACGGAAAAGTTGGATATGCTGGAAAGACTGAAAATTCAGGAAATGCCGAAGCAGCAGAAATCTTCCAAGCAGCTACAGAGCCTAGGAAGACGCTCAGTGAACTGAACTTCGATATCCAGGAAAAGGAAAGACTGGCAGAGGAGAAAAAGTCGGAACTGAAGAGCTATGCATTCATGGAAAGTCAGATCAACGACAAGACCATGGGCAGAATTCTGAAGTATGTGACCGACAATATGGGCAGTCCAGACCTGAAGATAGACGACATCGCTGATGCCATCGGTATGAGCCGAAGTGTACTCTACAACAAGATCAAGCAAGCTGTAGGTATGACACCAATCGACTTCGTGCGCCATATCCGAATCATGAGAGCCTGCGAATTGCTGCAGCAGACCAATGATCCGCTTACCAGCATCGCTTTCGAAGTAGGCTTCAGCGACCCTAAGTACTTCTCTAAGGTATTCAAGAAAGAACTGGGTATTGTTCCTAGCGAATATCGCGAACGAACCAAGGAATAAAGCAATAAGAGACAGAAACCTGTACTCTATAAGGCTACACACGAGAATAGGCAGAGCAAAACGTTCTGCCTATTTTTGTGTCTATTCGGTAAAAAATAGCGTATAAACAGCCATAAAACCGTCCCAAAAATAAAAAAAAGAGAGCAAAAACGGGATTTTTAACACTTTTTTAACGCAAAAAAAAAAAATTAACGTTGTATATAATACAACTTACAAAAAAAATGTGTAACTTTGCACCAAGTTCTTAGAAAAGTTAAATGATAGATTAATCGTAAGGCTTCTCTCCTATTTTATATTTTGAGTTAGGAAAGAAGACGAAAGAGTCCGGGGATTGTGAAATTCCCGGACTCTTTTTATTTCACCCAACCACCTATATCCCCCTATGCACCTTACAAATGATAACTCAAGCTATTTTTTTAGAAAATTTATGCAAACTATTTACTATTTCTAAAAGAAAAATAGTACCTTTGCAAAATAATAATGATTCGGCGACAAAGGATATTCTCCAATGTCTAAGAAAAAGGGATAGAAATAAACATAAAATTAGATACAAATAAAAAATGAGAACCGTTTACGAATTCTCCGTTAAGGACAGAAAGGGAAAGGAAGTTTCCCTCAAAGAGTACGCTAACGAAGTACTGCTTATCGTTAACACAGCTACCAAGTGTGGCTTTACTCCTCAGTATGAGGAACTGGAAAAGCTCTATGAGACATACCACCAGCAAGGCTTCGAGATACTCGACTTCCCATGCAATCAGTTTGGTCAGCAAGCTCCTGGTACTGATGAAAGCATCCATCAGTTCTGCAAACTTACATACGGCACAGAATTTCAGCGCTACAAGAAGATCAAGGTAAATGGTGATGATGCCGCTCCTCTCTTCAAATTCCTCAAGGAATGCAAAGGCTTCGCAGGCTGGGACGAGACTCATCCACTCTACCCTGTTCTCGACAAGATGCTCTCTGAGGCAGATCCTAACTACAAGGAAAGCGCAGACATCAAGTGGAACTTCACCAAGTTCCTCGTTAACAAGAAGGGTCAGGTAGTGGCTCGCTTCGAACCTACTACCAGCTTCGACGTTATCGCAAAGGCCATTGAAGAGTGGCTTCAGGCATAAAGCATAAAAAAGCCAGCTTACATTCCTGTAGGCTGGCTTTCTTATTTCTTTTTAATCTTTAATCTACCTGAGGTACAGTCTGGAGGAACTTATTGATTTCCTCATCACTCACCCTATAATCATGCAAATCTCCATTGATATAGCTTTCGTATGATGGCATATCAATGAGACCATGACCAGAAAGACAGAAGAGAATCACGGTATTCTTACCCTCTTCAGTTGCCTTCTTTGCCTCACGGATGGTTGCAGCAATGGCATGACAGCTCTCTGGAGCTGGAATGATACCCTCTACACGGGCAAAGAGCATACCTGCTTCGAAGGCTTCTGTCTGGGCTACATCTACACCGTGCATATAACCATCCTTGATCAGCTGAGAGATAATCATGCCGGCACCATGGTAACGGAGACCACCTGCATGGATGTTGGCTGGCTTGAAGTCATGACCCAAGGTAAACATAGGCAACAGCGGAGTATATCCAGCCTCATCACCAAAGTCATATTCAAACTTTCCACGAGTCAACTTAGGACAGCTCTCTGGTTCTGCAGCGATGAACTCGGTATGCTTCTCGCCCTTCAGGTTATGACGCATGAATGGGAAGGCAAGACCACCAAAGTTACTACCGCCACCAAAACAAGCAATCACCTTGTCAGGATACTCACCCGCCATCTCCATCTGCTTTTCAGCCTCCAGACCGATGACAGTCTGATGCAAAGCCACGTGATTCAAGACAGAACCCAAGGTATATTTACAGCCAGGAGTGGTTGTAGCCAACTCAACAGCCTCAGAAATGGCAGTACCCAGAGAACCAGGATGATGAGGATCGCGGGTAATGATGTTCTTACCGGCGCGTGTACTCATACTAGGAGAACCCTCAACGGTAGCGCCAAAGGTACGCATGATGCTGGAACGGTATGGCTTCTGCTGCATGGTAATCTTTACCTGATAAACGGCAGCCTCCAGTCCGTAGAGCTTGGCAGCATAGGAAAGGGCACAACCCCACTGTCCGGCACCAGTCTCTGTAGTAACATTGGTATCCCCCTCCTGCTTGCAGTAGTAGCACTGAGGAATGGCAGAGTTGATCTTATGTGAACCCAATGGTGTAACACTTTCATTCTTGAAGTAGATATGTGCTGTAGTACCCAATGCTTCCTCCAATCCGTAAGCACGGACCAATGGAGTAGAACGGTAGAACGCATACTTTTCCTGTACATCCTCTGGAATGTCTATCCAAGCGTGCTCAGTATCAAGCTCCTGCTTAGAGCACTCCTTATTAAAGATGTGAGACAAGTCGTCTGCACTGAGCGGCTTGTGAGTCTGTGGATTCAACGGTGGCAAAGGCTTATTAGGCATATCTGCCTGAATGTTGTACCACTGAGTAGGGATATCCTGCTCCTGGAGAATAAACTTTTTCTGTCTCATGTATATGTTTTTATTAAATTGTTAATTCTAGCTACAAAAGTACAAATAAAAAATGAAATACAGAAATATTCCCTCGTTTTTTAACGAATTTGATGTATTTTGAGCATAAAATAGGAGTAATTATTATCGTGTAAGGATTATTTAATGTTTTATAAGTGTACTTTTACCAGTTTTCACCCCTACTAACAACAATTATTCCCCCTATTTTTTTCATTTTCTTCGTACCTTTGCATCAGTTTAAACAAAGGCGTTGGGAAACGCTATCATCATCTTTTACTTATACAAAAAATATAAAGCATCGGAATATCTGATAAGAGAATCAGATTTCCAATGCTTTTTTTTATTGATTTCAGTTCACGCTGAAAAAATTGGCAGAAGTTTCACTCCTAGTCATTCACCTTGATCTGAGAAATGAAACTCAGCAGATTCTTTGCCTGTTCCACACTCTTCATATCACGGATGCGAAGGTAGCGCTTGTTGTTCTTTTCCTTCAAGGCACAATCCTGGATATGGGTAGTGGCATAAGCGAGTACACGGGAGAACATCTCGCTGCGATAGAACGGACTGTTCACATTGCTCACAAACTGCAGCTGCATGGTACCCTGCTTGAGCATGATCTTCTCACAACCCAGCGACTTGCCCAGTCGGCGCAGACCTACCACACACATCAACTCATCCGCCTCCCTAGGAACCGGACCAAAACGGTCGATCATTCGCTTGCGGAATTCAGCCACCTCCTCTTCACTCTGCAGATGATCGAGTTCGCGGTAGAGCAGCATTCGCTCAGAACTACCCGGCACGTAGGTATCCGGGAAATAGGTCTCCAAGTCACTCTCCACGGCACAGTCATCCACGAAGTCATCACCCGTGAGCTGTTTTCCTTCATCCATCTCCTGCTGATACAGGTCGTTGAACTCCTCGTTCTTCAACTCGGTGACAGCCTGAGAGAGAATCTTCTGATAAGTCTCGTAACCCAGATCTTCCATGAATCCACTCTGTTCAGAACCCAGCAGATTGCCTGCACCACGAATATCCAGGTCCTGCATAGCCAGATTAAAACCGCTACCCAGGTCGCTGAAGGTTTCCAGTGCTTCCAGACGGCGACGGGATTCCGGAGTAAGACATGCCTTGGGCGGAGCTATCAGATAGCAGAAAGCCTTCTTGTTGCTACGTCCTACTCTACCTCTCATCTGATGCAGGTCGCTCAATCCGAAACGGTGGGCATCATTCACGATGATGGTATTGGCATTGGAAATGTCGATTCCGTTCTCTACGATGGTAGTAGAAAGGAGCAGATCATAGTCGTAATTGATGAATCCCATGATGATCTTCTCCAGTTCCTCCGGCTTCATCTGTCCATGCCCGATGGCTACGCGGCAGTCTGGCACCAGTTTCTCGATGAGCAATTTCAGCTCGGTCAGTTTGGCGATACGGTCGCAGACGAAGAACACCTGACCGTTACGGCTCATCTCAAAATTGATGGCATCGGCAATCACCGACTTGTCGAAGGTGATGACCTCGGTCTGAATAGGATAACGGTTAGGTGGCGGTGTGCGCATGATACTCATATCGCGGGCTCCCATCAACGAGAACTGCAGGGTTCTCGGAATCGGAGTAGCACTCATGGTTAGGGTATCCACATTCACCTTCAACTGGCGAAGCTTTTCCTTGGTAGATACACCAAACTTCTGCTCCTCATCAATGATCAGCAGTCCCAGGTCGTGCCACTGTACTGACTTCGATATCAGTTTGTGGGTACCAATCAGGATATCCACCTTGCCCTCCTTCAGCTCTTCCAGAATGCGCCTGGTATCCTTGGCAGTACGGGCACGGCTCAGATATTCCAGGGAAACAGGAAGTCCCTCCAGTCGATGCTTGAAGGTCTGGTAATGCTGGTAGGCAAGCACCGTGGTAGGCACCAGCACAGCCACCTGCTTTCCATCGCAAGCCGCCTTGAAGGCAGCACGGATGGCAACTTCCGTCTTACCGAATCCCACATCTCCACACACCAGACGGTCCATCGGTCTACCACTTTCCATGTCTTTCTTCACGTCAGCCGTAGCCTTGCTCTGGTCGGGCGTATCTTCATAGAGGAATGAAGCCTCCAGCTCATGCTGCAGATAACTGTCGGCACTATAGGCAAATCCCTTTTCACGCCGGCGTTGCGCATAGAGTTTGATCAGGTCGCGGGCGATATCCTTGATTCGCTTCTTAGCCTTCTCCTTCAACCGGTCCCAGGCACCTGTTCCCAAGGTAGAGAGGCGTGGCGGTTCGCCGGTATCGCTTCTGCGGTATTTACTGATCTTATAGAGCGAGTGGATGCTCACATCCACCTTGTCGTTGTTCTTATACACGATGCGGATCATCTCCTGATAGCTGTCGCCGGTAGGCACACGCACCAGTCCGCCGAACTTTCCGATACCATAATCCACATGAACGATGAAGTCGCCATAATCCATCTCCTGCAACTCCTTCATGGTGAGCGCCATCTTTCCGGCTCTTGCCGAGTCTGAACGGAGGTTGTATTTATGGAATCGGTCGAAGATCTGGTGATCGGTAAAGAAGCAGGCATGCTTCTCATGGTCCACAAATCCCTCGTGGATGGTTTTCTCTACAGGGGTAAACCGGATCTGATACCTTTTCAGCTCCTCACTGTCGAAGATATCCTTCAGTCGTTCCTGCTGCTTCTGGCTGTCTGCCAATATATATAAGGTATAGCCCTGAAGCTGATAATCTTCAAGAGTCTGGGCGAGAAGATTGAAATTCTTGTGGAACAGCGGCTGCGGTGCCATATCAAAAGCGATGAGAGCCTGGTTATCGCCCTTGGCAATCAACAGATGCTCCTGCTTCCTGGCAACCTCACTCTCTGGCTGCTTGCCGAATTCGATACGTACGTGTTCAACCAGCGCATGCTGAAAACCTGAAGCGGAAACGAGATTCAGCTCAGCCTTCATCTCCCTTCTTATCTTCTCAGCCTCCATCTCGGTGGCACCTTCCAGCTGTTCGGTCAGACTCTGGGAAGAGAAACCGTCCTTGTAAATCTGCTCTATGCGGTCGTGCAGCAGCGTGTAGTCATTCATCACCACGAGTGCATCCGCATCCAGGAAATGGAGGAAGCACTGCTTCACGCTCTGTTCGGCAGCAAGTTCCGGAACGATTTCGATGGCATCACGCTTATCCTTCGAAAGCTGGTCTTCGATGCTGAAGGTGCGGATGGTATCAATCTCATCACCAAAGAAATCGATACGAAACGGATATTCGCAACTGTAGGAATAGACATCGAGGATGCTTCCACGAACGGCAAACTGTCCCGGTTCATAGACGTAATCAGTCTCCTGAAGTCCGAAATCACGCAACTGACGCACGATATCTACCTGTGCAATCTGTTGTCCGACAGTAAGTTTGAGGATTCTCTCATCCAGAATCTGCTTGGAAACCACGAGCTCAGCCAGGGCATCCGGATAAGAAACGATATAGATCTGCTTGCCAGCCGACAATCGTGCCAGCACTTCCGTTCTCAGGATTTCGTTAGCCGCATCCCGCTGACCATACTTGATGGCGCGTCGGTAGCTGGAAGGAAAGAAGAAGACGCTCTCCTGTCCCAGCATCTGCGTAAGATCATGATAGAAATACCCCGCTTCATCAGCATCATTGAGCACGAAAAGCACGGTGCGCTTCATCTTAGCCTGCAGCGAACCGAAGAACACCGATGCAGAAGAGCACACCAATCCCTGAAGAAAGACAGAATGAACCGACTTCTTCTTCAATAAATCAAAGAGGGCATTCGCCTGTGGCGAACGCCCGTATAGTTTTGCAATTTCCTGTAATGTCACTTTTACTTCAATTTCGGATATTTCTTGAACCATCCATCGAGACGCAGTCTCATCACGCCGAAGAAAGCCTCTCCAAAGATACCGCCACTCATCTTGCTCACTCCCTCACGGCGATTCACAAAGATAACCGGCACCTCCTTGATCTTGAAACCAATCTTATAGGAAGTGAACTTCATCTCAATCTGGAAACCATAGCCCTTGAAGCGGATGGCATCAAGATTGATAGTCTCCAATACCTTGCGGCGATAGCAGACGAATCCTGCTGTGGTATCATGTACCTTGAAACCGGTAACGAAACGCACGTACTTGGAAGCGAAATAGCTCATCAATACGCGACCGATAGGCCAGTTCACCACGTTGACACCCGAAACATAACGGGAACCGATGGCTACATCGTAGCCCTCATCGTGGGTAGCCGCATAGAGGCGAGGCAGATCATTAGGATCGTGGCTGAAGTCGGCATCCATCTCGAAGATGAAGTCATAACCCTGCTTCAGCGACCATTTGAAGCCCATGATATAGGCTGTACCCAAGCCCAGCTTACCCGAACGCTCCAGGATATGGAGACGGTCGGCAAACTCATCGGCCATCAGCTTCTTAACGATGTCTGCAGTTCCGTCCGGACTACCGTCATCGATAACAAGGATGTCGAATTTCTTCTCCAGGCCAAAAACGGCACGGATGATTTTCTCTATATTTTCCTTTTCGTTGTATGTAGGAATGATTACAATACTGTCACTCATAATGTTCTAATTTAATATATTTATTGGTCAGGATTCTCCACGAATCCCTGATATTCCTTCACCAGTCCACTCATGATGGCATCATAGCTCTTGGTCATCTGGTTCTTGATATTCTCAGGTCCCTTGCCAATCGGCTCAATCGGTTCATGGATAGTGAGCTTCAGCGGATGCCAGAATGCCCAGTAGATATCCTTCATGCGGGGCTTGACGTCGAAACTGCCATTGATGGTAAGCGGGCAAACCGGCAACTGCAATTCGTCGGCAAGCATGAAGGCACCTCGGCGGAACACACCCATGTGACCGGTAAAGCTACGGGCACCCTCCGGGAATACCACCAGCGACATACCCTCCTTCAATACCTCGCGCGCCCTGTCATAGGAAGCACGGATCTTGGATGGTCCGCTCTTGTCGATAAAGATATGATGTGCATACTCGCAAGCCAAACCTACCAGAGGAATCTTGCGGATGCCCTTCTTCATCATCCACTTGAAGTTACGTCCCAGGAAGCCGTAGATCAGGAAGATGTCGAAAGCACCCTGATGATTGGCAACAAACACATAACTCTGATTCTTCTTCAGATGTTCCCTACCCTCTACCTTCACCGGCAGGAGAAGGAGACGGATCCACAGGATAGACCACCACTTGCCGGGATAATATCCCCAGAAGTGACCATTGCCCAGTCTGCAGCCTATCACGGTAGTAAGACTGGTAAGAATGCTCGCCAAAACAAGAATCGGCAAACATATCAAAAGCTGATATAATCGATATAAGTATTTCATAATCGCAATTTCATGAATGATTGGAAGATCGTAATTTGATCATCTTATTTTCGTTTCAATGTGATGACTACTATTTCAGGAGTGGCTCCGATGCGGATCGGAATGGTTCCTCCCAATCCGGCTGTGGTATAGAGCTGGCATCCCTCGCGCTCATAGAGTCCGTAATCGAAAGCCGAGAACATAGACGGGCGCAAGCCGAGAACAGAAACCTGTCCGCCATGGGTATGTCCGCTCAGGGTAAGCTGTGGAGCCACCAGCACGCTGTCCTTCGAACCATATTTCTCGTTGATACGCGAAGGCGTCATGTCTTTCCACATCTCCGGAATATGCTGGAGCATCAGCACAAACTGTCCTTTCTTTATACCGTAGAGTGCCTGTGCCACCTCTGCCCGCGAAGGCTTCTTGAAGTTTTCGGTACCGGCTACATAGATGGAATCCTTGCCGCGATGCAGCACGAAGTGCTCATTCATCAGCAGATGCCATCCCATCTCCCGTTCCGTCTGCTGCACCTTTTCTTCTATCCTGCGGATTTCTGCCTCGTCATCCACATTCATATAATAGGTGTAATCGTGATTGCCCAATACGCTCACCACGCCATCCTTCGCCTTGAGACCACTCAATGTCTTCTTGAAAGGAACCAGTTCCTCCGGTCTCACATTCTGCAGATCACCCGTAAAGCAGATTAGGTCGGGATACTGGGCGTTGATGCTATCTACATCCCGCTGAGGCATGTGTCTGCGCCATCCATAATAGGAACCTACATGGATATCACTGAAATGCACGATGCGGTAACCCTCAAACGCCTCAGGCAGATCGGGCACATAGACCGTGAGATGCTTCACCTGAAACTGTCGTACCCCCATCGTAAAGCCATAGACGAAACTGAAGAAAGCCCATACGGCAAGGAAGATTCCTACCAGTTTTCCCCAGTTGCGTGCCCGATGCACACTGCCTCTAAACCTGCCATCCCCTTTTTTTGCCTTGAAGCGGCGGGAGAGCTTCATACATTCCCATCCCACAAAACTGACGAAGGCAAAGACAAACTGCGGAACAGCCAGCAGTGCCATCATGCCAAACCAGATGTCTATGAACACCGGATTGGCAGGCAGGAAGTCAGGCTCCAGGGTGAGATAGGCTGTGTATCCTATCACGATGGCAGCAGGCAACCAATATAGTATCTTTCGTTTTCCCTTAGGAATATGCAGGTATTTCCGGTCTATCCAGAGATAGGGCAATACCGTAAGCACAATCACGGGAATCAATAATCTAGCTATCATTGTTAAAAACTATCTTTTTTATCTTCTCTAACTTCTGATTACTAACATCATCTTCTCACCTTCTATTTCAGCAGGCTCGACTGCAGGAACCTTTTCATCAGTTCCACGGGAACGCCCCTGCGGCGGGCATAATCCCTCAGCTGGTCATCCCCGATCTTACCCAATTCGAAATATCTAGCCATGGGATGAGCGAACATCAGTCCCGACACACTGGCATGGGGTGTCATCATTCCGCTTTCCGTGAGTCGGATGCCCACCTGCTTCATATCGAGAAGCTGGTCGATGAGGAAATTTGCACTCGTATCCGGCAGCGAAGGATAACCGATGGCTGGTCGGATGCCCTGATACTCCTCCCTAAGCTGCTGTTCGATGGTAAGATGTTCTTCCGGTGCATAGCCCCAGTAAGTCTTTCTTACCTCTTCGTGCAGTTTCTCGGCAGTAGCCTCTGCCAGTCGGTCGCTCAGGGTCTGTGCCATCATGTTGAGATAATCATCGTGCCGGTAGGCATCCATGATTCCTCCATCTACCGTAGAACAGAACACCCCGATCTGGTCTTTCTCCCCGTGAGCCAGCGGACGGATGAAATCAGCCAGACAGAGATTCGGTGCGCCCGGAGCAGATGGATGCTGCTGGCGGAGCATCGGAAAACGGAGCTGCTGATCCAGAAACAGGATATCATCCCCATCGCTGTTGGCATCGAATAGCTGGAAGATGGCATGGCAGTGAAACCTGTCCTCCCAGGAGGCAAGCATATCCAGCGCTTCCTGCCTCATCTTTTCCTTGTCGCAGCGTGGTTTTCCGCTCAATCCCCAGGCATGGTAGAAATAGAGCCAGTTGATATAAGGCACCAGCTCTGATATTCTGTATTGCCTAATGATTCTATCTTTTGTCATAAGTCAACTCCTCACCACGGTAAGCTGCATCAAAGGCACCCTTGTTATAGACAAGGTGACCATTGCAGAAGGTCTGCTCCACCTGCCACTGATATTCATGTCCCTCCATCGGACTCCACTTGCACTTGCTCTGGATGACATCCTTTGTAACGGTCCATGGAGAATGAGGCTTCACGATGACGATGTCTGCCTGATAACCCTTGCGCAGGAAACCACGCTGGGCTACCCGGAAGAGCTGAGCCGGCTGATGCGCCATCAGCTCAACCATCCGTTCGATGGTAAGCACGCCTTCATCTACCAGTTCCAGCATGGAAACGAGCGAGAACTGCACCATCGGCATACCCGAAGCCGCCTTGGCACATCCCCCCTGCTTGTCCTTCCACTCGTGTGGAGCATGGTCGGTACCGATGGTGGCAATGGTTCCGTCGTTGAGCGCCTTGCGCAAGGCATCACGGTCTGCCAGGGTCTTGATGGCAGGATTGCACTTGATGAGCGCCTTCTTCGTAGCATAGTCGGCATCCGAGAAGACGAGATGGGCTATCACCGCCTCTCCTGTAATCTGAGGAAGAGGAATGCCATCTCCGGAATGCTCATTCGCCTTTCCGTTCTGATGAGCGAAGAGTTCCAGCTCCCGGGCTGTCGTAACATGGGCGATATGCAGACGGGTACCAAACTCGCGGGCTAATTCCACTGCGAGTTTGCTGCTCTCATAGCATGCCTCTTCGCTGCGGATTTCCGGATGATGCTCCACGGCAGGATCCTCTCCGTACTTAGCCTTGGCCTCTGCCATGTTGCGGTTGATGATTCCGGTATCCTCGCAGTGCGTCATCACCGGCAGGTTCAGATCCTTAGCCGTCTTGAAAACGCGCTTCAGCGATTCCATCTTATCCACCAGCATATTACCGGTGCTGGAACCCATGAAGAGCTTGATGCCTGGCACATGGTGCATATCCAGCTGGGCAAAGGAATCCACGTTGTCATTGGTGGCACCATAGAAGAAGCTGTAGTTTACATGACTCTTCTCTGCGCCCAGCTTTCTCTTGTCATTCCACACCTGCAGTTCGGTAGTCTGCGGCACGGTATTGGGCATTTCCATATAGGAAGTCACGCCGCCATAGGCAGCCGCGCGACTCTCACTCTCGATGTCCGCCTTGCGGGTAAGTCCCGGCTCACGGAAATGAACATGGTCATCTATTACACCCGGCAAAACGAAACACCCCGTAGCATCCACTACTTCATCGTAGATGCCACGGGGACCCATGCCTTCAAATATATCTGAAATCACTTCACCATCGACTAGAAGATCGCCCTGAAATGAGCGACCTTCATTGACAATAGTTCCGCCTTTAATTAACATTTTAGACATAGTATTTTTTTTTCTAAACTTTGAATTTACTCTTTTGCTTCAGGAATGCTTGGCTTCGCCAGCTCGTTAGGCGTTGGTGCAGGAGCCGCATTCGGATCGGTCTGCGGAGCCGCCATCTGTCCAGCCTGCATGCTTGGATCCATCTGCGCTTCGTGGGTACCGTTCATAATAGCCTGGTTTTCCTGTGCTTTCTGGTAGTAGTCCTTTACGTATGGATCACTCTTGAAGTGCTCTGTAGCCTTGCTCATGATATCCTCTATCCATGGCGAAAGCATCGGATACTGGTTGCCCATGGTTACGAGGAAGAATACGCCTGGTCCCAAGACATTCTCGAAGTTGTCGGTAATGAAGGTAGTCACCAGCTTGTCCTCCTGCTCGGAGAGTTTCATCGCCTCAGCATTCAGTTGGGCAGTCACCGCCTGCATATCGCTTCCATTCATGATGGCCTGGTCGTGCTTATGCACCAGTTCCCGCTGCTGGCTCTGCAGCTGCTGGTATTTCTTGAAGAATCCGAAGAGCTTATCGTTGAGTGGCGTTCCACTTACTACCTGCTGTACATCGTCGAGTTTCACGGTAATGCTTCCCGCCTCCAGCACCAGCGGCAGAACAGGCTCATCGTCCATGAAGACATTCGCCATTCTTGCAGAATCTACCGTTCCCTGGAAATGGAACTGTCCATGTACCACATCACAGGAGTCGATCTTGCTGAATTCGTTATTCTTTAAGATTTGAAGGTAGAGCATACGACCATCCAGGGTACTCACGTTGGAAGTACCCGAAATATCGTAGCTACTGGCGCATGAGGTAAGCGCCACCAAGGTGATAAGTGCGTAAAATATCTTATTCATAAGCTTTATAATTCACATTCAGTGAACAAAAGTACAATCATTTCTTGAAGTACCGAAATAAATTGATGCAATTTAATTGAATATTACAAGTATTTATGTTTTATTTGCATTCTTCCCCCTTCATTTCGTGCGAAATGCGGAAGGTGGTGTAGAGTTCCAGGATAGATGCCACCAGCATCACCACGATCCACTTGCCGTAGAAGATGGAGTAAAAGAGCTGCGGATTGCCCAGCCATTTCTCGGTAAAGGTATAGACCGTATCCACCATCGAGATGCCGGCAAAGACAAAGAGGATGTTGGCTACATTCTGGATGCGCTTCAGGCGATGGATGACAGTCGACTTGCCCTCATAGGTCTGCATCGACTGGATCACGCTGAAGAGCACGGTGCCCAGAAGGAACACCCAGCTCGTGGTTTCCACCAGCGAAGGATAAATCTGTTTCAGCACAAAGCTGCACGCACCGACAACCATCAGCACGCCGCCCAACAAAAACAAAGCACTCTGTATTTTATTCAACTGTTTCATCTTTCTTACTTTCTTTTTCTGTTCGTTCACACCTTATTATATATAGATAGCGTTATATAGATTGCGTTACCGGATGGAATCCTTGTCCTCCTCGTTTTCATCTATTTCCACCGAACCGGGCAGATCCGTGCTCAGCACGAAAATATCCTCATTGTCAGCCTTCATGAAGTAGCGTTCGCGTGCTATCTTGCCGAAGACTTCCGGTCCCTTGCGCATCTCCTGCAGGATGCGGAGATCCCGGTCATACTCCGTTCTGTACTTTTCTATCTCAGAACGCAGCGTGGCTATCTCTATCTGATACTTGATATGCTGGCGGATGCTATTGTCGTCAATGACACCCACTATCAAAACACCCGCAATTATCACTATAAGATATTTATAGTGAGCGAGATAATTCCATATAATACTTAACTTTTGACTCATTAATTTCCGAATTTGTTTGCAAAGATAATATTTTTTTGTTATCTTTGCATCACAATTAAGAAAAAATAATGTAAGTGAACGTATATTCAAGCAAAAAAGAATGGAAGAATACATAGTTTCGGCTAGAAAATACCGTCCGATGACCTTTGATTCGGTGGTTGGACAGAGTGCGTTGACTACCACATTGAAGAATGCAGTGAAGAGTGGCAAGCTTGCCCACGCTTATCTTTTCTGCGGTCCGAGAGGTGTGGGAAAGACCACCTGTGCCCGCATCTTTGCCAAGGCAATCAACTGCGAGCACCCTCGTGAGGACGGCGAGGCATGCAATACCTGCGAGAGCTGCCAGGCTTTCAATGAGCAGCGCTCCTACAACATCTTTGAGCTGGATGCCGCCAGCAACAATGGTGTCGATCAGATCAAGACCCTGATGGAGCAGACACGCATCCCGCCTCAGGTAGGCAAATACAAGGTGTTCATCATCGACGAGGTCCACATGCTGAGTGCCGCCGCCTTCAATGCCTTTCTCAAGACCCTGGAGGAGCCGCCATCGCACGTGATCTTCATCCTCGCCACCACCGAGAAGCACAAGATCCTGCCTACCATTTTGAGTAGATGCCAGATCTACGACTTCGAGCGCATGACCGTACCCAACACCATCGCCCACCTCAAGATGGTGGCAGAGAAGGAAGGCATCCAATACGAGGAGCAGGCGCTTGCCGTCATCGCCGAGAAGGCAGACGGAGGTATGCGAGATGCCCTCTCCATCTTCGACCAGGCTGCCAGCTTCTGCCAGGGCGACATCACCTACCAGAAGGTGATAGAAGACCTGAACGTGCTCGACAGCGACAACTACTTCAAGCTCGTGGACCTCGCCCTGGAGAACAAGGTGAGCCAGATGATGCTGCTGCTCGACAATATCCTGGGCAAGGGATTCGACGGCGGAAACATGATTCAGGGACTCGCCCAGCACGTACGCAACGTGATGATGGCGAAGGATACCCAGACCCTGCCGCTGCTGGAAACCAGCGAAGAGCAGAAGGCAAAATACGTGGAGCAGGCAAAGAAGGCACCTACACCTTTCTTATATAAGGCACTCCAGCTGATGAACAGCTGCGATGTACAGTACCGACAGAGTTCCAACAAGCGACTGCTCGTAGAGCTGACCCTGATACAGATTGGTCAGATTACCCAGCCGGAAGACCAGGATGTGCCTAGTGCGGGGCGTACGCCCCACAGACTAAAATCCCTGTTTCAGAAAATCGTTGCCCAGCTTAAGCCTGCCTCTCAGGGTGCAGGTGCCGGGCAAGAGAGCGGCAGCAAGGCTCCTGTACGGGAAGCACAGCCTGTCGCTGCAGCTACTGCTGCGCCTATATCAACAGTGAGAAAAGGCTCACAGGTAAAACTGAAAGGCATCGGCATGAGCTTCGCCAACCTGGAGAAGACGGAGCAGAACAGTCAGCGCATCTACAATCCTATCGACCAGCTCAAGGAAGAAACACCGGCATCAACCGGAGCTGCCGCCAACCACGACCAGCCTTTCACCCAGGAACAGGTAGAAGGCCAGTGGATCAGCATGTGTCTGAGAATGCAAGGCATCAAGGACTTCATCGGACTTGCCAATCGCATGAAACCGATCGTACCTACCATCACCGACTTTCCGCATATCGAGGTAGTCATCGACAACAAGCTGCTGCTCGACGACGTGGTCAAGATCAAGGGAAGAATCCTGCAGACCTTCAGAATCGGCTTGAACAACAGCCAGGTAACCCTCGACTACCGTCTGGCAGAATCGGATGAAGTAACCCGAATCCTCTCCAAGCGAGAGATACTTGAGAATATGATAAAGGAAAACCCTGCCATCGGCAAACTGACCCAGGATCTACGGTTAGTCATGGCATAAACAAACAGAATAGTAAGACAATAATGGCAAGAAGACTTAGAAAGAAGCGTATAGCCGTGATACTGCTCACGTTTACAGCCCTTATCGGATGGACCACCCACAGCTGCGTATCGCGCTGCACCTCATCCGACAAGGAGAAATCTGCAGATTCACTGCCTACGGTACATATCAACGATTCCATCACCAATGCCCTCACCGAGGGAAAGGCATACCAGGAGATGGATTCTGTCATCGAGAGATACCTCAAGAGATGGGAAATCAACGGTGCCCAGCTCGTCATCACCCGCAACGACTCCCTGCTCTATGCCCGTGGATTCGGATGGGCAGACAAGGAAAGGGGTATCCGTATGGAACCCAACATGCTGATGCGCTTTGCATCCGTTTCCAAGCTCATCACGGCTGCCGGCATCATGAAACTCGTAGAGATGAAGAAGCTGCGCATGGGCGACAAGGTGTTCGGACAGAAGGGCATCCTCTGCGATACCACCTATAACAACAGTATCAAGGACCAGCGCTACTACAACATCACCGTAGAACAGCTGCTGCGCCACCAGGCAGGTTTCAACAACTATGCCGGCGACCCGGTATCCTCCACCCGCTACATCATGATGCAGAACCACCTCACCACCCCTCCCGACCACCCTACCCTGCTCAGGATTCTCCTGAAGCGTCATCTGGGTTATACGCCGGGCGAGGGCAAGTGCTACAGCAATCTGGGCTATATGATTCTCTCGATGATCGTGGAGAAGAAGAGCGGAATGAAATACGAGAACTTCATCCAGAAGTATGTGCTCCAGCCAGCCGGCTGTTTCGACATGCACATTGCGGGCACCTATTACAAGGACCGCCGTCCTAACGAGACGAAGTATTACATGCATCAGGGCAGCATTCCGGTATATGAGTACAACAACAGCGGCAGGATGGTAGAGAAGTGCTATGGCGATACTGATCTTCCCCGACTTTCGGGAGCAGGAGCCTGGTGCGGTTCGGCAGCCGAGCTGTCGAGATTCATTGCGAGCATCGACGGCATGCCTCATGTCAAGGATATCCTGAGCAGGAAGAGTGTGCAGTTTATGACGCAGGAGCAGCCTGACCATCAATACTCCATCGGCTGGAACTACACGCCGAAGAGCAACCGCCCTTGGATCCGCACGGGTTCCCTTGCCGGCACCTCTGCGCTGATTCTGAAATATCCCGACGGTCAGTGCTGGATTCTCATCACCAACACTTCCACCTGGAAGGGTCATGGCTTCAGCAACGACACCATGGCATTCTTCGAGAAGCTGCGCAAGAAATATATGCCGCAGATGCCAAAGCGTGATCTCTTCCTGTAAAAAGGACAGAGGGATGTTTTACCACAACCAGTATTTAAAGAAGCGTATGGATTCATTATTTCTATTTCAGTTTTCATGCTTCATATTCATGCTCATCAATGCCTTCATCGTAGCACTCTCTCATCTGCATGTAAGATGGGAGAACAAGCGGTATGAGCGTTCAACATCCTCCTCTATACCCCCTGCTTCTCGCTCATCTCCATAGGAATCTACAACATAGAAACCACCCGTGCCAACCTCAGAAAGATGACGGGGAAACGACAAGGGTCTATATGCCACGATGAAAAGGTGGCGTATAGACCCTTGATTATATGGTGACATTCGTAATCTACATCTCCGCTTTCTGTTTTTTATGAATTGCTCAGATTCTTAATGATTTCCAAAGACAGCTGGGTAGCTTTGGCAACCTGTTCGGCAGAAAGTCCCATTGCCAGCATATTCTTAGCTATTTCCAGGGCTTTCTGGTTCATACCTTTTTCCATACCTTTTTCCATACCTTCCTTCATACCAATTTCCTTACCCTCAGCTATGCCTTCACGCTTAGCAGTGTCTACGGAATTCTTGATGTCGCGATATGCCATCTTGCTGGTCTCATACTCCCTCATTTCCTGCGGAGTAAACTTGGCTATTTCGGCTTCCTCGAAGAGGCGGTCGAAGACCTTGTCGCACAGCTCTTTAGGGCGCTGGGTAAGCTTATAGAGGTTCTTCAGTGCATAGAGCCACTTCTCGTAGAGCGTATCCAGTTCTTCCAGGGGTTTGTTGAACTTGGAAATCTCTACATAGATATATTCGAGCTTGTCGTAAAATACTTTGTGGGTAGCTGTGTCGCACAACTGCACATGATGGCGGATTTTCTCCTTGTCGAAGGCGTCCTCGTTCATGCTGAAGTTGAGCAGGGCTACGGTATAGACATGATTGAGTTTGAAATCCCATTCACTCCCCTTTGGTGCCTGTTCACGGATAGGGAAGGTTGAGTAGAAAAGGGCGCGATCCTTGAAATACGTCTGGTAGGCATTCTGCATTTCAACGATGAACTTCTCGCCGTTTTCGCCCTCGCAATATACATCAAAGATGGCTCTGCGGTCGGTATAGACATCTCCCACGTGCTCCGGGTTCAGATACGACACGTCCTTCACAACCTGTTTGCCATTAAACAAGCTGTTGAGGAAGCAAATGAGCAAATCCTTGTTCATTGCTGTTCCGAAAATTCGCTTGAAACCGAAGTCGGTCAGCAAGCTGATGTATCTTTCTTCTACCTGCTTCATAATCATCTGTTTTAAATATCCATGCCGCAAAGTTACGACTTTATTTCCATATCTGCAAGGGATTTCTGGGAAAAGTTACGGAAAAAGTGAGAGATTGCGTTTTTTATGTAACAGGACAAGGGTCTATATGCCACGATGAACAGGTGGCGTATAGACCCTTCTTACTTTCCGGTATCCTTGATACTCCCCCAACCTGCCAAAACATACAGGTTGGGAGAATTTCATGAGATGCTATGAAGCCAGCAGAGGCTGAAGCTTCGTGGCATCGAAGCAGGGACAGGCTTTCTGCATGCCCGGCAAATCGCGGTGACCCAGAATGGTCTTGATGTCCGGAAACTCACGGTGAAGACGGAGGATGAGAAGCTTCATCGCCTCCTTCTGGGCTGGCGTGCGGGTATCAGAAATGCAACCGCTCGGCGACAAACCACCCTCGTAGCAGATACCGATGGAATGAGCATTGTAGCCCAAGGCATGAGCACCCATCCGCTCCACCGGACGGCATGGATAAACCACACCTTCCAGGGTGATGTAAAAATGATAACCGATGTCGCGCCAACCGTTCACCACCACATGGTCGTGGCGCAACTGCTCCAGAGTGTACCGGTGATTGCAGCGGCTACCGCTGCAATGCACCACAATCATATCAATCTTTCTCATAAGCCGTCCTCCTCACTATAGGGTGCAGGATGATACACCCAGTGCCCCAAGCAGGGCGGTTAATACTGTCACCACAAACTTGATGACCTCATTCAGTGTCTGTCTCTTCTTTTCTGTCATACGCTAAAGATTTTAAAGATTTAAATGAATAAAATGATAACTTACCTTACTATCTTGGTGCCATGGTTCTAAAAATTTACATTGTCACCATCAGAGCCTTCACCATCAGTACTGCCGCCCGTTGTACTGCCGCCCGTTGTACTGCCACCCGTTGTACTGCCACCCGTTGTACTGCCACCAGAGGTATGCTCGCCGTCGGTAGAAGAATCGCCACCTGCAGAACTGTCGCCAGAAGTATTCTGCTTCTTGCTGGCAGCCTTCTTCACCTCCTCAATGTCAATCGTCTTGGCACCCTCCTTCTCAGCCTTCAATGCGGCACGCTGTACTGCACGGGATGCTACCTGTACAAACTCCATATTCTGGAATACAGAATACAGTTCCGGACCTGGAGCATACTGGACGTTGACACCCTTGATATGAGTGTCGCTCTTGAAATCAGCGGCACTGTCAGCACCATCACTGACAATCTGCAGACGGAACTTGCCCAAATCACCAAACTCCACCTGGTTGCCACGCTGAAGTTCCAGAATCAGGTTCTCTACCGCACTCACCAATACCGCAGTGACATCTGCGTAGGTAACCGTGGTCTGCATCGCAATCATCTTAGAGAACTTCTTGAGCGAAGTCTTCTCGTTCACCTGGGCACGGGCATAAAACTTTCCCTTACCGGCATTCTTTCCAAACTTAGAAACGTACTTTACCAAACTGTAATTGACTGCCATAATACTTAAAATTTAAATTGTTATTAAATGTTCGTGCATCGGACTCTTCCCGAATGCAATGGCAAAGTTACGAAACTGGCGAGGGGGCATCTGCACACTTTCGTCCGCTTCCGTCGTCTTCTGCACTCTTTAGCCTTCTTATGTTCACTTTTGCACTCTTTTATCAGGCACGCCAATCGCTCGTAGGAAAGATGAGTATCGTTCATAGGAAAGATGAGTATCGCTCATAGGAGCGACAGACCACGCTGATAGGAATGATGGGTATCGCTGATAGGAGCGGCAGCCACCGCTGATAGGAACGAGGGCTATCGCAGATAGGAGAATTGTAAACCATAGATATGATTGAGTAATCTTGCAGAAAGATGAACTTTTGCACTAGCAGGGAGAAGCGTAAGAAAGCAGTACTAGCAGGGAGAGGTTTAGTCACTACCAGGGTTTTTCACTCCTATTAGAAAGAGGCGCTACCACTACCGAAGATAGAACGATATTCATAAATATCTATCTATCAAGCTGTTATATAGTTATTTTTCTTAATATACTATACCCATATAGCTAATAGGTATACGATTTATACTTAGAATCACAATGCGTAATGCGCAAAAGAAAAAGTTTTTTTTCAAAAATAACAAGTAAAATGCATTTTTGGGGAATAAAATTTGTTTAGGTCAGAATAAATGATTACCTTTGCATCAAGAAAGTTAAGAGAATAGGAATTTCTCAGCTCCTGATGCTTTTGCCAGGGGAGCTACTTTCTAGTGAGGATTTTCCAACTTCGCTCATTGAGTAGGATTAGGGCCTGAAAAATGAGCATTCAATTTAGATCCTTACAAGGCATTATTGTGCCCGATTAATTCGATTTGAATTATCGGCACGGATGCGAAGTAAGGTAAAAAGTCGATGCAGAACGTTCCTAAAGGTCAATGTATGTTGACTTGTTCTCCTCGAAAAAGTTGGAACTTTATTTTAATTCCGTGCCGTATTTCTATAATAACATCAAGAATCTCCTTCCCGGAAGGTGATCCAAACTTAAACAAAATAAAAAGAGTATATGGCAACAAACAATCAAAACCAAAAATCGGAAGAGCCCGAGCCCTTCCTAATGCCTTCTCCTAAACAGGAAAAAGACGTTATTACCATTATGGGGGTACAGGGACTGTCGCACAACGACTTTTCTACCCTCGAACTGAAAATCATGTTGCAGTTAATCAAGATATCCCAGAAATTGATTGACTTCAATATCCGTTTACACATCAATAGAGAGACCTTCATCTTTACTCCGGAACAGCGTGCAGCAGGTCATATCGACCTCTGCATAAAGCTCTCAGAGTTTGATCTGGCAGATACCCGACATGCTTCTCAGTTGCGTAATGCTTTGCTCCAGATGGCCAAACACCCTCTGGAACTAGCTTACAAATTGGGCGATCATACCTTCTACACCCAGTTTGATCACCTTTTTGAATGCAAGGTCTGCCAATATCAGGGCAGATGGTGGGTTAAACTCCGCTATGACCTCCATGTCTTCCGTTTTTTCTTCAGTTTTGACAAGGGCGCCTGCCACATCGACCTGAATGTGGTGCGACAGTGCCGTGGTGCATCGAGCATCAAACTATATCTAATGATGAATTGCTGGGGTGCCAAGGGCTATACCATGGTGAAGCCCGAAAATCTGATGGCTTTGCTGCATGGCAGGAAGGACTACTACAAGACCTGGTCGGCACTCAAGAACAAGGCACTCGACTTTGCCTGCAAGGATCTGAAACGCCTCTACGACCAGAGAATTATCGACCAATACCCTGTATATCAGCCTTTCTATCAATCAGAAGAGGCAGAGACGCATCACCATATGCCCGATCATATCACCTTCACTTTTATAGACCGCGCAAATACGGGCGACACTTCGGGCGGCGCTACAGTTCCTGAGGAATTGCAGGGGGTACGTGCCCGACTGAAATGGCGTCTCTATACACAATATCACGTGGATGAGAAGATTGCAGTTCTAGAAAGCCAGCGCCTGGCACTCGATATGCAGGGAGAGCTGGAAGATTGGTTTCAGAAGAAAGACTACTTTATCCGTAAGTGCCAGCAGGAACATAGAAAGATCAATGTGGGTGCCTATATAGCCAAGGCATTGGATGGCTTTTTAAAGGATCATCATGCATAAAGAAGGCTCTTGCATAGATGACTCTTTGAAGAACACAAATGAGAATATAGATTATGGAAATATCGAATCGTATGTACAGCAAGACGGAATTGGGCTTGCTCTTTTTTCCGGAAGCCACCAGCAAGGCGACAGCTCGCCGCCATCTGATGGATTGGATCAAGCGTTGCATTCCTTTATGGGATGAGTTGAAGAAGCAGGGATACCTGGTTGGCTGCCAATATTTTTCGCCCCGACAGGTAGCTGTAATCTTTGAATATCTGGGAGAGCCGGACGAATGCTGACTATTGCCTGGGGCTGGGGATAACATATCCCCAAAGCATAAAGAGGTTAGGTCAGTTTTTGACGGCGGATTGCAAATCCGCCGGAACGCCTAACGGAGGAAAGGACATATCCGGCACTACGGTTTTACCTTTAAAATATGGGGTCCTAACTTTTTCTGAAACTTTTCACAGAAATCTCTTGCAGGTTTGAAAATAAAGTCGTAACTTTGCGCTATATAATTTTAAAACGGATGGTTATGAAGTATTTAGATCCTAAGGCAGACCTTACGTTCAAGAAGATATTCGGCAATCATCCTAAAAGAATGATCAGCCTTCTGAACGCACTCCTGCCACTCAGCGAAGAAGAGCAGATACACGAAATCAAGTATCTGCCTACAGAACTTGTACCCCAGCTCGAAGGGGGCAAAAACACCATTGTGGATGTACTCTGCACCGATGCAAGAGGCAGAAAGTTCTGCGTGGAAATGCAGATGGAATGGTCTGATGCTTTCCAGCAGCGAGTACTGTTCAATGCATCCAAGCTCTATGTGAGTCAGGCTAAAAAGGGAGGAAAATACAGTGAACTGCAACCCGTATATTCTCTCAACCTGATAAATGATATCTTTGCGCATGATACTCCAGATTTCATCCACAACTACCGAATCGTGCATGACAAGGACAGCAATAAGGTCATCGAAGGCTTGCATTTCACCTTCATAGAACTTCCGAAGTTCACCCCACATTCCATCACCGACAAGCGCATGATGGTGTTGTGGCTCCGTTTCCTCACGGAAATCAATTCCAATACACAGAAGATTCCAGCTGACCTGCTCAATGACCCGGAGATTGGAAAAGCCGTAGAAGAGCTGGAAATTTCCGGCTTTACAGATGCCGAACTCAGAGCCTACGACAAGTTCTGGGATTCCGTAAGTGTTGAAAGAACCCTCCTGGATGACAGATATCAAAAAGGTAAGGAAGAAGGAATAGCTGAAGGTATGGAAAAAGGTAGAGCTGAAGGCATGGAAAAAGGCATGTCACAACGAAGCCTTGAGATTGCCAGAAAGATGCTGGCAAAGGGCTTAGATGATACCACTATTATGGAAATGACAGGGTTAAGCCTGGATGAAATCAGGCTGTTGAAATCGCAAATGAATAAAATATAAAACAATATCCCCCATCCTACTTTCGCAAGCAGGATGGGGGATATTTTATTAACGGATTAAACTCCGTGCTCTTTCTTTGCCTTATATTTGAATTCATCAAATCCATTACCATATACGCCAATCACTGCACTCTGGCTGACGAAGGCGTGTGGATCAATCTCTGATATCATGCGGAAGATGATGGGTGCCTGGCGCTGCTTGGCAAGCACGAACAGCATCTTCACATCCTGACCGGAATAGAAACCTGAGGCATTCACCACCGTAACTCCTCGCTCGGCATCTACATTGATGCGCTTGCCTATCTCCTCATACTTCTGGGAGATAATGAAGAACTGCACACTCCTGCGGCGACTGTTTACCACCTGGTCGATGCAGAATCCCTGCACGCAAAGTACCACATAACCATAGAAGATCTTCTCGATGTCGTGGACTACCAGATAACTGGAAGTGATGATGACGATATCGCAGATCATAATCACTCTACCGAGAGATATGTCACGGTACTTGTTGACAATGGCTGCAATGATATCCGTACCACCCGTACTGCCTCCTACCGAGAAACCTAAACCAATACCGCAGCCGCAGAATACGGCTCCCAGAAAGGCTGACCACAATGGCTGGTCGTGAAGCAACTCAGGTATCACAAGATAGCCTGAAGAGATAAGGGAGGTCAATGCAGTGACAATAGCTACAGCATAGACGGTTTTAAGACAGAATTTAAATCCCAGGATTTTCAATCCCGCCAACAGCAGGGCGCCATTGGCAATCAAATAAGGAATTTGAACCGGACAGCCTGTAGCCCAATAGATGATACTGGCCACACCAGGCAATCCACTTGCCGTTACGTTAATCGGCAATAAGAACACATTCCATCCGATACAATAGGAAATCATTCCTATCGCAATCATCACGTAATCTTGTACTGATTTCCACAAGGGTCGAGGTGAATTCATTGTTTTTAATTAATAGTTTATAATTGATAATGTTTGGTTTTACCAGAATTTATGCTGCGCTTCTGACCACTCAAAGCCTTGAGTAGCCACTTTCGCCTCTAAGGCAGCGCGATTTACATTAAAGTGATTACAAATCTCATCGAGTGTATCAAACTCGTGGTCACGAAGCAGGAAGTTGATAGCACTTACGAGCATCGGAACATCATTCATCGGTAACTTATCCATTTTTTATAATGTTTAATATTTACTTGAAGGCACCATGCCTCTAATCGGGTGCAAAGGTACAGCTATTTTTAGACAATACAAAAAAAATCCCAGCAATCTTTTACCGATTGCTGGGATTTTTATAAATTATTGATTATTTATGCATTCGCTGCAACTGAAATCCAGTCGAATACGAATGAACAAACACCAAATGCTACGATACCTACTGTGCAGATAGCAAGCGCCAACTTGGTTGAGAATGCACTCTGGAAAGTAGGAAGCGGATTGTCGCTGTGCTTGATGAACATTGCCTTCACGATGAGCAGATAGTAGTACAAGCTCAATACTGTGTTAACCAAGGCAATGAATACGACGCCGTATGCCCAACCACCGAGGGTGGTATGGATATCAGCTCCCTGTACCGCTGCCATGAACACGAAGAACTTAGAGAACATACCTGCAAATGGAGGAATACCACCCAATGAGAACAATGCCAATGTCATCAGGAATGCCAGACGTGGATTGGTCTTGTACAAACCATTGTAGCTATCCATCTGAACAGTTCCGTTGTTGTGCTCCTCGATAGAAGCAATGATGGCGAAGACACTCAGGTTGGCTACTACGTAAATCAATACATAGTAGGTCAGGGCTGTAACGCTCATCGCTGAGTTGCCTACCACTGCCAACATGATGTAACCTGCCTGAGAGATAGAAGAGAATGCCATGAAACGCTTCAGGTCGCTCTGACGGATGGCAAACAGGTTGGCGATAGTGATAGAAAGTACAATCACGATGTAAAGCAATACAGTCCAGTACTCTACCATTGGCTGGAACACCTTCATGAGGATGGCGCAGAGTGTGAACGCTGCAGCACCCTTAGATACTACTGACAGATAACCTGTAACTGTAGTTGGTGCACCCTGGTATGAATCGGCAGTCCAGAAGTGGAAAGGAACCAAGGAAATCTTGAAACCGAGACCACTGAAGAAGAACACCATACCAGCGATGGTCAATGGAGAGGCAGTGATGACGTTAGCCATATCCTCGAAGTACAAAGTACCGCAAGCTGCATAGAGCAGAGAGATACCGTAGATCATCACACCGCTAGAGAAAGTAGCGGTCAAAACGAACTTGGCACCTGCCTCGGCAGAATGATGACGATACTTATCGAATGCTACCAAGCAGGCCATTGGCACAGATGCCATTTCGAGGCCGAGGAAGAACAGGAGGAAGTGGTTGGCACTTACCATCATGTTCATACCGAGCAAGGTAGAGATAATCAACATATAGAACTCACCCTCCTTGAAGGCTGTGTCCTCACGGCTCAACCACTCCTTAGCCTGTACCATCACGATGAGGGTACCCAAAGCCAGGATAGTCTTCAAGACACCGGCAGCAGGACCTGTTGTGTACATGCCGCCAAATGCCTCTGTGGCTTCTGTTGGGAAGATATTGATGGCAATGTGAACCACCATCAAGAGACATACCAGAGGATTGAACCACTTACGGTCTGCGCTCTTGGAACTGCAGAAGTCAGCAATGAAAGTGATCAACAGAACTACCATCAGGGTAGCTTCTGGAATCATATTTAAAAATTGACTGTAATTCATTTCTTCTGATATTTATTACATGATTACACTAAAGATAGGACCTACAGCGTCCATGATAATCTCCTCTGCCCAGAGTGGGAACATACCGAGACCTGCAACACAAGCTATCAAGCCTGCTACAGCGATACGCTCGTCCCATGTAGCATCGTGAAGCTTCTCCAACTTTGGATTAGGAACCTTCTGATAAAGGATCTTACCCACACAACGCAGGATGTAAACCGCTGTCACTACGATAGAGGTACAAGCGATGATGGTACATACACGATGGAATGTATCTGCATTCTGGAAAGAACCTACGAAGATGGTCATCTCGGCTACGAAACCTGAGAAACCTGGCAAACCGAGATTAGCCAAACCAGCTACTGCATAACCTACAGAGAGGAATGGAATGATCTTCATCAAACCACCCAGGTAACGTACGTCACGTGTACCAGCCTGATGGTAAATCATACCGATAACGGCGAAGAAGAGGGCGGTCATCAAACCGTGAGACAACATCTGGAGGATTGCACCAGTAGCAGCTGTCTCAGTCATCATACAGAGAGCGAAGAGCACCATACCACAGTGAGATACTGATGAGTAAGCGTTGATGTACTTCAAGTCGGTCTGTACACAAGCTGACAAAGCACCATATACGATAGAGATGGTAGTCAGCACGAGGAATACCTTGATCCAGAATCCGTGAGTAGCAGCTGGCAAGAGGAACATGGCGATACGGAAGCAACCGTAACCACCAAGCTTCATCAATACACCGGCGTGCAACATAGATACAGCTGTTGGCGCACTTGCGTGACCATCAGGAGACCATGTGTGGAATGGGAACAGCGCACCGAGGATACCGAAACCGATGAAGAGCAATGGGAAGAACACGTTCTGCACGCTCTCAGGGATAGCGTGAGCACCATTGGTATGGTGAGCGATATCCAGGATTTCGAAGGTCTGAGCACCACTGTAGAAGTAGATACCCAAGATACCGATAATCAAAAGTGCAGAACCACCCATCAACATCAAGGTCAACTTCATGGCAGAATACTCCTTCGCACCACTACCCCATACACCAATCAAGAGGTACATAGGGATGAGGGCAACCTCATAGAACATGAACATGGTGAACATGTCGATAGAGATGAAGAAGCCATATACACCGATGCTCAGGAGGGTGAACCAGAGGAAGTATTCTTTCTTCATTGGCTCCATCTGCCAGGAAGCAAATGTACCTGTGAACACGATGATGGATGTCAAGAGAATCATCACCACTGAGATACCATCCACACCGAGTGAATAGTTGATGTGCAATGGTTCAAACCAAGGCACACAGTAGGTGAAGAGCATCGGAGCTTGGTCGGCTGGCATTGTCTCACGAGCTTCGAGAAATGCAAACACCAAATAGATGGAGAGTGCGAGCAATACGCTGGCACCTGCTACCATCACACCACGAACCTGCTTATCGTTGCGAGCCAACCAGAGGCCGAGCAACATCAGGAGTGGTACTATGACGAATATACTTAAATTCATTTCTTTTCTATTTACTTAATTGTGAGACTTTAATTAAAGAAGAGCAAGCAGACACAAAGTCAACGCTACTGTACCAGTAAGGAACCAGATAGCATAGCTGCGTACATCGCCACTCTGCCATGGACGGATAGTCTCGCCTGCCTCCTGTGCACCCCAAGCCATGAAGTTGAAGGTACCATCGATGACACGACGGTCGAACCATGCGATTGGCTTTGAGAACAGACCGAAGACAATCTTGTGAGTGAAGAACTGCCAAGCATCGTCGATATAGAAACGGTTCAAGGCTGCCTTGTGCAACTTAGGCATCTTCTTAGCCAAAGCGTCTGCCAATGGAGTCTTCTTAGGAGCATACATGTAAGTAGCCAGACCAATACCGATGATTGCAACAATCACAGATGTAGTTGCCACGCTCATGTCGATATGGATATCGTAGCTCTGACCTGTAGCAGATACGAAGTGACCGAATGGAATCAAACCGCAGAGGCAAGAGATGATGGCGAGGAATACCAATGGACCCCACATCACGAATGGAACCTCCTGTGGCTTACGACGGTTCTCTGGATCCAGCTCATAGTAGCTCTGACCCCAGAAGATGACGTAGTAGAGACGGAACATGTAGAATGCTGTCATACCGGCTACCACTGTCATGAACCAGCCCATGAATGGAGAGAACTGGAAGCATGCTGAGATGATCTCATCCTTTGACCAGAAACCTGCGAATGGAGGAATACCTGCAATCGCCAAGCAACCGATGAGGAAGCAGATGTTGGTAATAGGCATGTACTTGTGCAAACCGCCCATGTAATCCTTGAAGTTGCTGCCGATGATGACGATGATGGCACCAGAGCAGAGGAAGAGCAATGCCTTGAACATAGCGTGGGTAAACAGGTGGAAGATACCAGCCATATAACCCAAACCACCGTGGTGGTTATCTACTGCGAAGCAGACACCGAGCGCTACGAGCATGTAGGCAATCTGAGAAATAGTAGAGAAAGCCAGACCACGCTTGATATCACGCTGGCAGCAAGCTACAGCTGCAGCATAGAATGCGGTGAAGGCCGCAATGTAAGCTACATAGTGCAATGTCTCAGGAGCATACTGTACCCAGATTGGGAAGAGGCTGGCTACCTGATATACACCGGCTACAACCATGGTAGCAGCGTGGATCAACGCAGAAACAGGTGTTGGACCCTCCATCGCATCTGGCAACCAGATGTGCAATGGGAACATCGCACTCTTACCGGCACCACCGATGAACATGAGGAACAACGCTGTTGGCATTACCCAAGCTGCACCTGCCAAAGCAGAGTTGAGCTCTGGCTGAGCATTCAAGTCATAGTTGAAGGTTCCTACATAGAAGCTGTAGAACAGGATACCGATGAGGAAGAAGAGGTCAGCGAAACGGGTTACGATGAACGCCTTCTTGCTGGCATGAACTGCAGCATGCTTTGGATAGTAGAAACCGATGAGCAGGTATGAGCACACACCCACCAACTCCCAGAACAGATACATCTGGAAGATGTTGGTAGCTACTACCAAGCCCAACATAGACATGGTGAAGAGGCTCAAGTAAGCGTAGAAACGCTGCATACCCTTCTCATATTCCTCAACCTTGTAGTTCTCATCACGCTCTGCCATATAGCCGAAGCTGTAGATGTGAACCATGAAGCTGACGGTGGTAATCACGATGAGCATCAATACGGAGATTGGGCTCAGACGGAAACCGATGTTGAAGGTGAGCAACTCAGTAAACTTCAACCATGTGAAATTAAATACGGTAACAGTTGGGTACATACCTGTAGAGGCATCACGACCCACTGCAAAGAAGTACTCGTATGCTGTATAGACAGACATGGCGAATACACAGCCCATCAATACGGTACCGATGAGTGCTGCTACCGGTCTTTTCATCTTCATACCCACAAGTCCCAGAACCAGGAAGCTCAGGAATGGCAGAAGAAGTATCAAAAATGCATAATTGTATTCCATTGTCTTTTAGAATTTCATGTTTTCAATACTGTTCACCTGGTCACTGTGATAGTTGCGGTAAACGTTGATAATAATAGCGAGTGCTACGGCTGTCTCGGCTGCTGCTACTCCGATAGAGAACAATGTGAAGAAGAAACCTTCCAACTGTCCAGGGAAGAGGATGCGGTTGAACACAGCGAAGTTCAGGTCGGCTGCATTCAATACAAGCTCGATGGAGATGAGCATGGCAACGAGGTTACGGCGTGTACAGAAGCCATAGACTCCGATGAAGAACAAGAGTGCTGAGAGCACGAAGAAATATTGTACTGGAATCATTTCTTATCCTCCTTTCTTGCGATTAAGATACCACCGATGATACATGCCAACAGGAATACGGAGATGAACTCGAATGGCAATACATAGCCATACTTGTCTGCACCTACCAGGGCAGAACCTACCTGCTCCATTGGCACCTCGGTGTCGGCTACAGTTGCAGCCATATCAATAAAGTGATTCTTCAACACGATGACTGCCAGGGTGACGAAACCAACGAGGCAGACAAGTGCGCGGCCCAAGATCTTGCTACCCTTGACATGCTCCAGGAGACCCTGAAGGGTACGCTTGGATACCAACTGGATAGCGAAGACGTAGAGGATGGTGATACCGCCGGCATATACTGAAATCTGAGCAGCACCCAGATAGGTATAGTCGAGCAGGAAGAACATACCTGCAATACCGAAGAGCACGAACAACAGGAAGGTTGCCGCACGCATGATACGCTTGGTAGCTACGCACATGATGGCTGAGCCAAGGATGACTACTGCCAAGATGACGAACATAAATAAATTAGCTGTTATCATTGTCTAAAGTCCTCCTTACTTAGTCTTGGTGTTAAACTTACCGATTTCCAATGGTGCACCACCCTCGATGAGGTTTGGAAGGCTACCGCCCTTATATACCTCCTTGTCAAGGTGCATCACCAACTTGTTGCGGTCGAAGACTGCATTCTCGAAATCGTTGACAAACTTGATTGCACCGAAGTTACATGCGTTGACACAGAGCTCGCAGAACATGCAGTCGCCCAAGTCGTACTGGTAATCTACCAGCTTGCGCTTCTTCTTGCCTGTCTCTGGGTCCTCCACCATCTCGGTCTGAATCTTGATGGTATCGTTAGGGCATGACTTCTCACACAATGTACAACCCACACACTTGTAAGCCTCGTTCTCATCACGAACGAAGACCAGGCGACCACGGAAACGTGGAGAGATGTGGAGTGTAGTCTTGCGGTTCTCAGGATACTGCTCTGTGCTCTTTGGTGTGAAGTACTCCTTCATGGTGACCTTCATACCAGTAGCGAGGGTCTTCAAACCCGCTGCAATACCGCCGAAATATGAATTGTTAGACATACTTTCTTATTATTATAATAATGTGTATTAAAGATTATCCGTGGATTCCGAATGCTACGCACACGGTCATCAAGATCAGAATGATGAGTGACAATGGCATCAGATACTTCCACTCCAACTTCAGGATCTGGTCGATACGCAGACGTGGGAATGTCCAGCGTACCCACATCAGGAGCCATACCACCGCGAAGGTCTTACCGAAGAACCAGATGAAACCTGGGATGAGGTTCATCAGATTGTCGAAGCCCTCGATACCGATGTTCAATGGCGCCCAACCACCGAGGAATACGGTAGAAGCGATACCAGAAATCACGAAGAGGTTGAGGTACTCTGCCAGGTAGTAGAAACCGAAGCCCATACCTGAATACTCTGTGTGGTAACCAGCGGTCAACTCACTCTCAGCCTCAGCCAAGTCGAAAGGACCACGGTTAGCCTCAGCATTACCTGCTACGAGGAATACCAGGAAAGCCAGGATTGCTGGCACATGACCCTTGATAATCAACCAGTTCCAAGCACCAGTCTGAGCCTCTACGATACCGCTTACCTGCATGGTTCCGGTGAGAACTACTGCAGAAATCAGGCAGAGGCAGAGAGACATCTCGTAAGAAATCATCTGTACGGCACCACGCATGGCAGAAACCACAGAGTACTTGTTGTTAGATGCCCAACCAGCGAGGAACACACCCAAAACGCCGATAGAACTTACGGCGGTGATGAGGAATACACCTACGTTGAAGTCAAGAATATGAGCTCCCTTGTTCCATGGAAGGAATGAGAAAGTACCTACAGAGGCAATGATCACGAGGAATGGTGCCATGTAGTAGAGCAGCTTGTCGGCTCTATCCACGGCGAAGATCTCCTTGATCAACATCTTGAGCACGTCGGCGAATACCTGGAAGATACCCCAGGGACCTACACGCATAGGGCCGAGACGGCACTGGAAGTAGGCACACACCTTACGCTCCATGAAGATAAGTACGATAGCAATGAGGGCGTATGCTGTCAAAATGCAGATACCCACGAGCACGCACTCAATCAGAATCGACAGGAAGTCGCCCAAACCCAAGGTCTGGCGAAGCAGATTGTCGATGAATGTTGTTACTATACTAAAATCAAACATAATTATCTATCAATATCAGGGATTACGAAATCGATTGCTGCACCTGTAGTGATGAGGTCGGCGATCTTCTGTCCACGAAGCATTGGGTCGAGCGCACCTGTCAAAGACAAGCCCATCGGACGCATCTTCATACGGTATGGACTCTTGTCACCCTTTGAGTCGAGATATACACCAAACTCGCCGCTGGCACCCTCTACAGAGAAGTACCACTGTCCCTCTGGAACCTTGATGATTGGCTTCTGCTTGATGTAGTACTCACCCTCTGGAATGTTGTCGATCAACTGCTCGATGATGTCCAAGCTCTGATACAACTCCTGGATGTGTACATAGTAACGATCCATAGAATCGCAACCAGTAAGGGTGATTTCCTTCCACTCTACCTTGTCGTACATATCGTATGGATGACGCTTGCGAGTATCGTTCTTCCAACCTGATGCACGACCAGCAGGACCGGTTACGGCATAGTTGATACAATCCTCAAGGTTCATTGGTCCTACGCCTTCGAGACGGTTGTGAGTAATCACGTTGTCGCCGAATACGTCAAGGTACTCCTGAATCATCGGACGGAGATACTTGCAGAGGGTCTTCACGTTCTGAACGAAGTTAGGGTCGATATCTGCCTGAAGGCCACCGATACGGTAGTAGTTCTGGATCAGACGGCCACCAGTGGTCTCCTCCATGACGTTCAATACGTGCTCACGGTCGCGCATGCAGTAGAGGAATGCAGTCAAGGCACCCAAGTCCTGTGCGGTACAGCCGAGGTACAGCAAGTGAGAGTCGATACGCTGCAACTCATCCATGATGGTACGGATGTAGCGGATACGGTCTGAGAGTTCGATACCCATAGCCTCCTCGATAACGCCTACCAAAGCGTGGCGGTGCATCATCGCAGAAAGATAGTTCAGACGGTCGGTCAATGCCAATGTCTGTGGATAGGTCATATTCTCCCACATCTTCTCGATACCACGGTGAATATAACCGAGGTGTGGATAGATGCGCTTCACGGTCTCACCATCGATAACGGTCTGCAGACGGAGCACACCGTGGGTAGATGGGTGGTTAGGACCGATGTTGACAACATACTCATCCTCGTCGAAGCGACGCTTCTCTGTAGCAACCAAGTGACCATCCTCGCTCAGGGAGTACTCCATGGTGAAGTCATCCTCTGGCTCATCAGTGCAAGGGAACTTGTTTGCCTCAGGGCTCATATCGAAGTCCTTGCGCAATGGATAGCCCTGGAAATCTGTGCGGAGGAAAAGACGGCGCATGTCTGGGTGACCCAAGAACTTGATGCCGACAAAATCGAATACCTCACGCTCCAGGAGGTCAGCCACTTTCCAAAGGTTAATAACTGTAGGAATCACATCACTGCCATCCACCTTCTTGGCGATGGTCTTTACCGAGCAGCGCTCGTTGGTCTGAGTATTCTCGAGAATATAGATACATCCGAGACCTTCCTCACCGAAGTCTTCACCGATGATGGTAACAAGGTAGTCGAAATGCTTCTCGTTCTTCAACTTCGCCATTTCAGAGGCGAAATTATCAAAACTCAATTCAATATTATTCAGTTTCATGTTCTTATACCTTATTATATTAATCAGTTAGACCTTTCTGAGGGTCGAAATCCTCAGGTACTTCAGTTACGATGATAGGCTCCTTGTTGCCGAGCTTCTCGCTATCAGAGAGGTTCTCGTTGCTCAAGCCGCGAAGACCACCCTTACTCATAGAGAAATCCTTCTCATCCTGAGTCATCTTGTGGTTAGCACCACCGAAGAATTTCTCAACCTTTACCTTACGCTGCAACTGCATCATACCATAAAGGATAGCCTCAGGGCGTGGAGGACATCCAGGGATATAGACATCCACAGGAACCAACTCGCTGATACCACGAACCACGTTGTAGCTCTTCTTGAACGGACCGCCAGAGATGGTGCATCCACCTACAGCTACCACATACTTAGGCTCAGCCATTTCATCGTACAAACGTTTGAAAACAGGTGCCATCTTATTGGTAATAGTACCGGCACACATGATCAAGTCTGCCTGACGTGGAGAGTTACGGGTTACCTCGAAACCGAAACGGGAGAAGTCGTAACGCGCACAACCTACAGCCATGAACTCGATACCACAGCAAGAAGTACCGAAGGTCAAAGACCAGAGTGAGTTACTACGTCCCCAGTTGATGGCAGCATCGAGCGAACCGACTACCACGTTAGCACCACCCTCATTGAGCTCCTGCGCAATCTTTTCGAGGGTGTCATTGTCCTTAAACTCGTCGTAAGGAATACTCTTGATAGAGGCTCTTTTGTTTACTTCCATTCCAATGCTCCTTTCCGCCAAGCGTATGCAAGGCCAAATACCAATACCAACAGGAAGAACCCGATGCTCACGAGAGCCATAGATCCAAACTGCTTAACTACGACTGCCCATGGGTAAAGCATTACAGTCTCAATATCAAACATCAGGAAAAGGATGGCGAAGAGATAGTAGCCGATGTGTGATGGCAACCAGGAGCTGCCACGTGTCGGAATACCACACTCAAAAGGTTCACCCTTTACCGGATTGTATGAACGAGGACCGATCAACTTTGCGATGACATAAGCAGCCACCACCAAGGTTACAGCCGTCAGCAAAACGGTGATAAATAGTGTAAAGTTCATAAAAATTTTTATAACGTTATTTTTGTTTAATTGCTTCTAAGCGGCTGCAAAGGTAGCAAATATTTCTGAAAGAATATAATTTTTAATGTTAAATGTTAAATATCGGGCAAAAAAAAGGTTATTAGATGCTAAAATAGGTTGTATCGGGCATGTATCCGACAGTATATGGATACACATTCGCCAGTGGCGGACAGGCATCCGACACTGGCGAATATACGTTGTTTCTGTTATTGAATAAGCCAAACTATTATTTGAATAAGCCAAACAATTCGGCATCGATGAGATCGGTAACCTTTCGGAAATCCTCAGGATTATCGGCAAACTCCAAGGTATCGCCATCGATGATGATGAGTCGGCCCTTGTAATCCTTGATCCATTCCTCGTAACGGTTGTTCAAGCCCTGGAGATAGTCGATGCGGATGCTCTTCTCGAAATCTCTGCCTCGCTTCTCAATGTGCTTCACTAGGGTCGGGATACTGCTCTTGATGTAAATCATCAGGTCTGGAAGCTTCACCAGACTGATCATCAAATCGAAGAGATCGGTATAGTTCTTGAAATCCCTGTCGCTCATCATGCCGATATCGTGGAGATTTGGGGCAAAGATGCGCGCATCCTCGAAGATGGTTCTATCCTGCACGATGGTCTGCTCCGAACGGGAAATCTCCACCACATCGTGGAATCGCTTGTTCAGAAAGTAAATCTGAAGATTGAACGACCATCGCTCCATATCCTTGTAATAATCGGCAAGGTATGGATTGTTATCTACCGGCTCGAAGTTTGCCTTCCAGCCATATCTCTTGGCAAGCATCTTGGTCAAGGTAGTCTTGCCGCTTCCTATATTTCCAGCTATTGCTATATGCATTTTCTTACTTTAAATTTTGAACTTTGAACTTTGAACTTTTTGATTAGTAAATATGATTCTCTTAAGAAGATTATTCTTCCTTGGAAAAGAAGCCGAAGAGCTTGGCATCAATCTTGTCGATGATATCTCCAAACTGCTTGGGATTATGCTCGAAGTCGAGGTTATCCACCTCTACTACCAGCACCCTACCCTTATACTTGTTCATGATGAAATCATCGTAGAGAAGATTGATTCCCTCAAGATAATCGATAGGCATCTTCTGCTCGTAATCACGGCCTCGCTTCTGAATATTCTTCACAAGATGAGGAACAGAAGAACGGAGATAAATCATCAGTTCCGGCATCTCAACCACTTCCATCATCGACTCGAAGAGTTCCATATAGGTATCGAAGTCGCGCTGGTCCATATTGCCCATCTTTCTATTATTGGCTGCAAAGACATACACACCCTCAAAGATGGTACGATCCTGAATGACCGTCTCCTTACTATGCTGAATTTCAAGCAGATTCTTGAATCGCTGCTTCAGATAGAAGACCTCCATATTGAGAGCCCATCGGGGGATGTCCTTGTAATAGTCATCGATGTAGGGATTCTCTGCCACTGGCTCCAAGTACTGCTTCCAGCCGTAATGCTTGGAGAGCATCTTGGTAAGCGTGGTCTTTCCACTACCGATATTTCCTGCTACTGCTATGTACATTTTTTCTTATATTGAGTATTGAATCTTGAATATAGAATGAGACTGTCACCAGGCAAGTCCCGATTCTACAGACTGCAAATATACAATATTTATTCGGAATAAACAAAAAAAGTCTCACAGTTTTCACAAATTACGCAAATTATTCTCCGGAAAGAAGAAAAACCGCGTAATCCGCGAAAGCTGCAAGACTCAACCTAACAATCAACTACACCTATGAATATTCTAATTCAAGTTTAGCAAGTTCAGTTTTCTAATATTCACGTTCTATCAGTTCGAGGCACATTCTGGAGTTGTGATAAGGGCACTTCCAGAAGCCCGCCTTATCATCTTCCATATTCACCGTACCATCTTCAAGGATAGCCCAATGCCACTCACCGTTCTTCTGATCCATCAGATGCTTTGCCACATAGTTCCAGCAACGAATGGCCACTTCGAGATTCTCATCCGTACGGAAATACTGATAGAGATCGATATGACCGATGATATTCTCGCACTGTACCCACCACTGGCGCTGGAGATCGAAGCGATCACCATCCTTCCAATGCTCATATACCATACTGCCATCAGGGCGCAAGCCCTCATCAGCAGCATCGGCAATGCGGCGGATAATGCGCTCTATCTTATGGAGCACTTCCTTATCGCCCAAGACAAGCGCTGTTTCGTGGAGCAGCCAGGATGCCTCGATATCGTGACCGTAACTCTCAATGTTTCGCTTACCATCCCACTCATCATTGAAGAAGAGGTCGAGATGACAAGTCTCCTGATTGAGCAACTTTTCAGTAAAAATATCCAGGAGATTGTGGATGCTCTTTTCCAGCTCTTCGGTCTTCCACACACGATAGAGATTGGTATAAGGCTCAATGATATGCAAATGGGTATTCATGGTACGGGAACCATTCTCATCCTTATCAGAGAGTCGCATATCAGCGATAGGCTGCCATTCACGGGTCAGCGCCTCAATATATCCATTGTTCTTAGCATCGAAGGCATGCTTTTCGATGTCGTTATAAAGCGAGATGGCAATATCCAGCGCTTCCTTATCACCTGTAGCACGCGCATACTCAGAGAATCCGTAGATGGCAAAGCCAATGGCATAGGTCTGCTTCTTGGTATCAAGCGGATTGCCCTTGTAATCCACGCTCCAGTAGATGCCGCCATATTCCTTGTCCAGGAAATGATCACGCACATACTCCTTGGCACGGGTTGCAGCCTCCAGATACTCTGGCTTCTTCAATACCCGGTAGGCTGCAGAAAAGGCCCACAGGATACGGGCATTCATTACAGCACCTTTCTCGGCTTCAGGATGTACCCGGTCGTTGCCATCTACACGTCCATAGAAGCCACCATTCTCTTCATCCTTTACTTTGTGAATCCAATAGTTGAGGATGTTGTTTTCCAACACATCCTTCATTGCTTTTTTCAGATTTTCCATATTATTACTTTTTTATAGGGAACTTCCAAGCAAGAACCATCAACAGGAATGCGATGAATGCTGGGAAAAGACTGAACAAAGACCATACCATGGTAAGCACAGAATCGGTGACACTGGCTGGATCTATCATGGTGTTACCCATCTTGTCGGTAATCATATTGGCACCCGCCCAACCCAGGAAAAGGGCGATGAGCGAACCGGAAATAGCGGTACCAAACTTCTGACTCATCGTACCTGAGGAGAAGATGAGACCAGTAGCTGAGGTTCCGAAATGATCGGTATGATAATCGGCTACATCGGCATACATAGACCACAACAGTGGTGAATAGATACCGATACCTACAGAGGTCAACACCACGAGGGCTATCATCACCCAGATATAAGCAGGATCCATCGGGATAAAGAAGAATGCCAATGAAAGAACCAGACAGAGGGTTGCTGCCCAGAAGAATGCCATCCGCTTGCTGCCTACTACACGGGTGAACCAAGGAGATACTCCTCCGAAAATCATACAGGTTACCTCACCGAATGCCATGAACACCGTGTAGTTGATGATCAATCCCTCGATGGTGACATTGCCATGCAGACAGTAATCGAACATATAACCCGCTACTGCATAGCGGAAACCATTGAAAAAGTTAGTACATACAGCAATGGCGGTCATATAGAGCCAAGCCTTGTTGTGTACCAGGTCGGCAAACTGGCGGAAGGAGAACTTCTCAGCTCTCTTCGGCTTCAGCCGCTCCTTGGTAAGAAGACCGCAAGCCAGAGTCATCACGGCTGCAACGACACCCAGGATGGCACCGATAACGGCATACTGATGGGTAGCAGTACCGCCCACCATCTCCTGAAGATATGGGAAAGAGAGCAATGTGGCGAATCCCATCGCATAGGCACCCACCATACGGAAGGACGAGAACTGGTTCTTCTCGTCATCATCCTCGGTCATCACACCGAGCAGGGAACCATAAGGTACATTCACCATCGTATATACAGCCATCATCAGAAGATAGAGGGCATAGGCATAGATACGCTTGCCCACCGGACCGAAATCTGGTGTATAGAGCAGGAGCGCGAAAACCAATCCGAAAGGAACGGCTCCATAAATCAACCAGGGACGATAGGTACCGAAGCGGCTCTGTGTACGGTCGGCAAGACTACCCATCAGAGGGTCGGTCACCACATCAAACATACGAGCCACCAACATCAGCACAGCAGCATCGGCAAAAGAGAGTCCGAAGACATTGGTAAAAAACAGAGGGAAAGCGATAGACATCACCTTCCAAACGATACCACCGGCAGCGGCATCGCCCAAAGCATAAGCAACTTTTTCCTTTAAACTAGCCATTTTTACTTTGAACTTTGAATTTTGAACATTGAACTTTACGAAAAAGGGATTCCGCCCTCGTCCATATTAAGAATACGGACAAAGGTTGAGAATCCCTACAATCTTAATACCTTTATACTTATTTGCCTAATGTCTTTTTATTTTTAGCCACCAAGTCCTTGATCTTCTCTACAGAGAACTGAGTGCGATAGTCATCCTTTGGAGTATTCATGCAGTAATCTACCAAACGGTCGATGGTAGAGGTAGCTACGTGCATACGCGTATCAGAAGAAGCATAGTAGATAAATACCTTGCCATCCTCATCAGCAATCCAACCGTTGGTGAACACTACGTTCATCACATCACCAATATATTCAGATCCCTCTGGCACGAGAAGGTATCCACCTGGTTCTGCGATGACCTCTGTAGGGTCCTCTAGAGAGGTCATATACATATAGAGTACATAACGGAGACCGCTGGCACAGCCACGAACACCGTGAGCCAGGTGCAACCAGCCCTTATCGGTCTTGATAGGATGAGGTCCCTCACCATTCTTCACCTCCTGGATAGTGTGGTAGTGACGGGCATTGATGATTTTCTCTTCCTTGATCTCTGCATGGGTGATGTCATCTACCAAAGCCCAACCGATACCACCACCAGAACCTGTATCGATGAATCCATCCTGTGGACGGGTATAGAAAGCATATTTACCATCTACAAACTCAGGATGAAGAACCACATTGCGCTGCTGACTCTTGGTCTTCAGGTCTGGAAGACGCTCCCAGTTTACCAAGTCCTTGGTACGTGCGATAGCTGCTGTAGCTGTAGCTGCACTCAGGTCACCAGGCTGATCATCATCGTGGCGCTCAGCACAGAACACACCATAGATATAGCCATCCTCATGAGCGGTGAGTCGCATATCATAGATATTGGTAGCAGGAATCACATCCTCCGGCATGGTGATAGGTTCATCCCAGAAGCGGAAGTTATCGATACCATTAGGGCTCTCGGCTACAGCGAAGAAGCTCTTGCGGTCGGCACCCTCCACACGTACAACGAGGAGATACTTGCCGTTCCACTTGATGGCACCTGAGTTCAGCGTAGCATTCATCATGATGCGCTGCATCAGATATGGGTTGCTCTTCTCATCGAAGTCGTAACGCCACTCCAGTGGAGTATGTTCTGCAGTGAGGATAGGATTCTTATATTTCTCGTAGATACCGTTGCCCCACTCTACCGGTTCATTCTTGCGGCTCAACAATTCCTCGTGATGAGCACGGAGAGCCTTCACTTTTTCTTGAAATGTAGTCATAATATTTTTTACTTTGAACTTTAAACTTTGAACTTTGAACTTTATGATTAGTAAAGACTATTGAATTCTTCACTCTTCGTTCTTCACTTAACTTTCTTGATGTCTTTAACAAAGAGCACCTTCTTCTCTTTCTTGAAAGCCTTGAAGTCGTTTACGATGTCTCCATCTCCTACTCCTGGCAGGTAAGCTTCTTCCTGAGGCTTGTCCCAGGCATTGCGCCAGAAGAGCACATAGCTTACCAGATACTTTTGGAGTACAGGCCAAAGGGTCTTCGTAAACCAGTCTTTCTTCTGAGAGATTCCCCGACAACCGGTTTCGGTGAGGGCAGGTATCTTACCCACCTTCTTTGCCGCTGCCATCATGACATCCAGGCTGGCAGAGAGATTCTGCTGATAGGCAGCATCATCGTTATCAAACTCATAGATATCGATGCCCACCATATCCACATACTGTTCTCCTGGGAAACGCTCCAAGAAAGCTTCGACGGTCTTCTCGCTTCCGAGATTTGGCGACCACGCCCAAACGATGTTGCTGCACCCTGCTTTAGTAAGTCTGTGATAGGTATTTGCATAAAGTTGGTTGTATTGTGCAGGTGTGCAACTGTTGGCGCCCCACCAGAACCATCCGCCATTCATTTCATGCCATGGTCGGAAGATTACAGGAATGAGTTTGCCGTCATTAGTCTTGAGAGAAAGGATGAAGTCTGATACTTTTTTGAGCCAGCTGTCAAATTTCTGCTGCTGTGCACCTCCATCCAGGACGGCAGCCACAGCATCTCCCTTTGGATCCCAGGCATTCTCGCCTGTTGCCGGATTCCAAGGATGCCAGCTCAAGGTAACGATTCCACCTCTTTTATACTGTGCAATGATTTCCTGGCGCATTCTGTCGAACGGAACACCATCCAGGTTCTCCTTGCTGTCGAGTTCTATCTTACCCAGGTCAAATCCCATCACTGCGGGATAATCGCCAGTAGTAAGAAGTACATCGCTCTTTCCTTCATCCCATTTCCAAGTGGTACCATACACCGGATCATCCTGATGACCCAACATAATACCCTTGTTTAATATTTTCTGCAGACGAATTTTCAGTTGTTCAGCTGGTGTTTTGCTGCAAACCTTTTTGTCTTTGCTGCAAGATGTACCTGCAGTCTGAACAGAAGCACCAGTGACACCATCTACCTGTGCCATAGCTCCCTGCATAGCCAGCAGACAAACAGCACTGATCAATATTCTTTTTCCTAACATAAATTTATTTAGTTAATTGTTGAATAATCCAAGCCTGCCATTCATCCCACTGCTCCTGATACCAGTAATGACCGGTCATCTGATAGAGGCTCAGAGTCTTTGGCGCTTTCACACTATTATATAATCCATAAGAAGAAGTTGGTGGAACCACCTCATCGTTATATCCGAAGCTATACCATCCAGGAACGGTGATGCGACGGGCAAAGTTGACACCATCGTAATAGCGGGCACCTTCCAATCTAGCCTCTTCTAGTTCGGTGAGCTTAGTCTCCTTCCAGGCAGCGCCCTGAGCTTTGTTCTCCTTATAGAAGTAATGAGGCCAACCGCCTGCAACTCCATGAATTTCAGCCTCATAATCACACATGGCATCATGCACAGGAGCCAGGAATGTGATACGCTTATCGAGTGCAGCCACAGCAATAGAGAGGAATCCTCCCTGCGAAGAACCCGTTACGCCGATGGTCTTGCCATCCCATTCTGGAAGCGCTGCGATGAAATCCACTCCACGCACAGCTCCGGTGATGACTCTCTTATATGAGTTACGGTCTGGATTTTCGAGATTAGTATCCCAATAGCCGTTCAGTTCACCATTCAGGAGATCATCATACACCTTCTGTTCCATCGTAACAGGAATGCCATGAATACCGATTTCCAAAACGATACACTTGGATGGCGCGGTATAGGTATCGCCTGCATAAGGACGCACACCCGCACCCGGCACTCGGAGCAAGGCTGGATATTTGCCTTTCTTTACCGGAACACTCAGGATGCCATATATTTTGGAACCCCATCGGTTGTTATTGTAACTGATCTCATATACATTCTTATCTTGAGTGCAGCGCTCTGGAAGCAAGACCTTGGTGATATTCAGATCAGTCTGGCGAGCCTCATCCAATGCTTTCTTCCAAAAAGCATCAAAATCTTTCGGTTCCTGGGCATACGGCTGAATCTTTTCGGGAGAGAAGCCAGCGGTGCAGAGTCCTTCGTAATCCTTTCCATCCACATGAGCGACGACCTTGAATCGATAGAAGCCCGGCTTATTCAAACTTCCGCTCCATTTCATCATACCATCCTTGAGAGTAGTACTTTTCTTCACATCCGGAAACATGGCAGGACCAGCCTCATAATCTATCTTCACGTTGTTCAAGAGAGTACCACTCTTCCTGACATTTACCGTGAAGTTGGCTTTCTCGCCTACCTTGTAGTTCCAGTCCTGATGATCAGGAGTCACACTCACTACGATGTTGTAGCCTTTGATTTGCGCGCTCAGCCCGAGAGAACCGAGCGCACTCATCAGAACACCTATAATTATTAACCTATAAACCTTCTGCATTTCGTTTTAATTGTTTTTATCGTTTATAAATGTTAGTTATTGCTTATTCGTAACTGTTATTGTTCACCCAAAATCCTCTCAATAGGATTATTAAGTTTTACGGTTGCAAAGTTAGCACTATTTTCTGAATAACCCTTGTACTTTTTTGCTTAATAAACGTACTATCACGGCAAAACGAAAAAAAATCAATATTTAATATAAGGCAATAAGTATATGACATCGCGAATTCAACAACAAGTAAAACAAATACCGAGTCTCTCAAAAAAGAGGCTCGGTACTTCATCATTTATTTCGCATGAAAGGCAATCAGACCTTCCATCGGAGCACGCATGATCTTGACAATATGAAGATGATGCTCATCCTCCATCACATTTCTCAGCGGTGCTTCAAAATAATGAGCGATACTACCTACGAATCCTATCATCGGAATGCCTTCTCCCAAAGAAGAATCCCAGGCTTTCACGCCAGGTTCCAACTGCGAGATATCCTCCTGACTGGCTTTTACATACTGGATATAAGGTATGAGATTGTTCTCGTAAAAAGCATGGAAGTTGCTCAATACCACCCGATACAGTGCCATCGCCTCATTCAGTTTATCACTGCCGTTCTCATATTTCTCTCCCTCTGCTATCTGCTCAGAAATAAAAGGACAGATGGAAGCCAGAAAACGGTTAGCCAACGGTTCACGATACACCTTGTTGATGATACCTGGATAATCCAGTCCCGACCACTTCAGAAACCTCTTTTTGATAGCCGAAGGCAGACTGCCCTTGAAGATACCATTCAGGAAAAGCTTGCCCAAGACGGCACCGCTACCTTCGTCACCCAAGATATACCCCAGAGGCGGCGTATTCATCACAATCTTCGTGCCATCATAGAGACAACTGTTGGCACCAGTGCCCAAGATGCAGGCGATGCCAGGCTTGTTGCCGAAGAGCGATCTTGCCGCTCCTATCATATCCCCTTCAGCCTCTACCTTGGCTCCAGGAAAAGCCTGCTGCAAGAGAGAGTTCATCCGGGGCTTCATCGCCTCGGTCACACCGCTGCCATAGAAATACACTTCCTGTGGTGATTCCGGCAAGATGAGTTCCGACTTCAGTATCTGAAGCACTTCGGCATCCTGCATGTGAATCGGATTGATGCCCTGCGTCTTGCAAGTCATCACTACTTGACCTTGCCCGTCTATCAACGACCAGTCGGTCTTGGTACTGCCACTGTCTGCTATGAGTATGTTCATTGTCGTATTTTTTAAATGCACTGCAAATGTAATGATTTTCGGTGAAATATCGCAAAGAAAAGAAAAAAAAGATACTTCATCAAGCTGATAATCTTAAAAAACGCACATTATTCTTGGGTTTTTCACGATTTATTAATAACTTTGCACGCAAATAGAGATATAATTAAGGAAGAAATAACAATAAATACTATAATTATGGCAACATTCATTGCAGGACCATGCGTCATCGAGTCGATGGAACTACTGGATACAGTAGCTCAGGAACTCGTTCGTATCAACCAGGACTTAGGAACCGACATCATATTCAAGGCATCCTTCGATAAGGCCAACCGAACCAGCATCCACTCTTTCCGTGGTCCTGGTCTAGAGAAAGGTCTGCAGATGCTCAGCGACATCAAGTCGAAATACGGACTTCGCATCACCACCGATATCCACGAGAGCTATCAGGCTGAAGCTGCGGGCAAGGTATGCGATATCCTCCAGATACCAGCCTTTCTCTGCCGCCAGACCGACCTGCTCGTATCGGCTGCCAAGACCGGCAAGATTGTCAACATCAAGAAGGCTCAGTTCCTCAGCGGAAGAGACATGAAGTATCCGGTTGAGAAAGCTTTGGATAGCGGAGCCAGCGAAGTATGGCTCACCGAGCGTGGCAACTGCTTCGGCTACAACAATCTCGTGGTAGATTTCCGCAACATTCCGGATATGAAGGAGATTGTACCTAATGTCATCATGGACTGCACCCACAGCGTACAGCGACCAAGCGCAGGCGATGGCAAGACCGTGGGCGACCGCAAGTTTGTACCAGCTATGGCAAAGGCTGCCAAGGCATTCGGTGCCACAGGCTACTTCTTCGAGGTGCATCCCGACCCAGACCAGGGCAAGAGCGATGCAGCCAACATGTTAGAATTAGCCAAGTTAGAATCTCTCATCCAGGAACTCCTGTAAGAGAATCTAATCATAAAGTTCAATGTTAAAAATTCAAAGTTCAAAGTAAATCATGGACGACAAGACAATAAGAAGTTATGGTGAACAGGCTCTGAGAGACGAGGCACAGGCCATCCTCGACCAGATCGCCTTATTGGACGATAATTTTGAGAAAGCCGTAGATATGATGTATCATTGCCAGGGCAAGATCATCGTTACGGGTGTGGGCAAGAGCGGACACGTGGGTGCCAAGATTGCAGCAACCCTCGCCTCTACAGGTACACCGGCATTCTATATCAACCCGCTGGATGTATATCACGGTGACCTCGGTGTGATGACCGACAAGGACGTGGTGCTGGCACTGAGCAACAGTGGTCAGACCGACGAGCTGCTCCGCTTCATCCCGATGGTGCTCCACATGAACGTGCCTATCATCTCCATAACGGGCAATCCGAATTCACTGCTGGCAAAATACTCCAACCATCACATCACCGTCAAGGTGAAGAAGGAGGCTTGTCCGCTCAACCTTGCTCCTACCAGCAGTACCACTGCTGCCCTCGCCATGGGCGATGCTCTGGCAATAGCCCTGATGCAGGTGCGCCACTTCAAGCCACGCGACTTTGCCCAGTTCCATCCGGGCGGCGAATTGGGCAAGCGTCTCCTCACCACCGCCGAAGACGTGATGCGCAACGAAGACATGCCTATCATCCCTAAGGAGATGCATCTGGGCGAGGCCATCATCCATGTGAGCAAGGGTAAGCTCGGACTGGGAATCTCGCTCGATGAAGACCAGCGTGTCATCGGTCTGATTACAGATGGAGATATCCGCCGTGCCATGGAGAAGTGGCAGGCTGAATTCTTCAACAAGACCGTGAGCGACATTATGACCACCACTCCGAAGATGGTGACTCCGAAGACCAAGATTTCGGAGATTCAGCGCATCATGCACAAATACAAGGTACATACGGTACTAGTAGTAGATAAGGATAATCATTTGAAAGGCATCGTAGATCACTATGCATGCATGGTTTAAGATTCAGGCACGGATGACACGGATTTATAGATTACACGGTTATAGATAAGATGAGATATTATTTATTAATAGCGACTTTATGGCTGGCTAGTTCGCTGTGCAGCGCACAGACCAGCGATTCATTGATAGTCAACCAGCTTCGTGGGAAGGGTGTTAGCTTTTCCCGCGACAACTCCGTCACGCTCCTGATGAGCGGACAGGAGAAATTCGATGATATGTTTCAGGCAATCCGTCAGGCTAAGCACAGCGTGCATCTGGAATACTTCAACTTCCGCAACGACAGCATTGCCTCCCTCCTCTTCGACCTCCTTGCCGAGAAGGTGAAGCAGGGAGTCAAGGTAAGAGCCCTCTACGATGGCTTCGGAAACTCATCCAACAACAAGCCGCTGCGAAAACGGCATCTCAAGAAAATCCGTGCCAACGGTATCGAAATCTTCGAATACAAGCCCTTGAAGTTCCCATGGGTACATGCCGTTTTCAACCGCGACCACCGCAAGATCGTAGTCATCGACGGACAGATAGCCTATACCGGCGGCATGAACGTTGCCGACTATTATATAAAAGGTACAAAGGTGGTAGGAGAATGGCACGATATGCACTGTCGCATCGACGGCAGCGAGGTGAATACCCTGCAGAAGATCTTCCTCAAGATGTGGAACAAGGTAAGCGGACAGCATATCGACGGCGAGGAGTATTACCGCAAGGAGAAGGAAGATTACCTGGTAGAGAATCTCAAGCCTGACACCACAGCCACAGCCTATCACAAGATGGTGGGCATCATCAATCGTGAGCCGCATATCACGAAGGATATCATCCGCTACTTCTATGTAAATGCCATCAACGATGCCCAGGACAGCATCAAGCTCATCAGTCCCTACTTCACCCTGAGTCCCAAGCTCAAGAAGGCATTGAAGCGGGCGGTGAAAAGAGGCGTCAAGGTAGAGATCATGCTTTCTACCAGGAGCGATATTCCGCTCACCCCAGATTGCGGATTCTATAATGCCCACAAGCTGATGAAGGCTGGCTGCCATGTATGGATGTACACGCCGGGCTTCCATCATACCAAGATCATCATGGTGGATGGCAAGTTCTGCACCGTAGGCAGCGCCAACCTCAATGCCCGAAGCCTGCGATGGGATTACGAAGAGAATGCCGTGATTGTGGATTCATGCACTACCCACCAGCTCGACCGTCTCTTCGACAGGGAGAAGAAAGACAGTTTCCTGCTCAACGAGCAGAACTGGCGAGAGTGGCGCACCGGATGGCAAAGATTCAAGGGATGGTTTGCGGCAAAGTTCCTCACCCCATTCCTGTAAACAATAACAGATATATCAACAATATGATGAACGAAGAAATGAAGAAAGCAATGGCAGGCAAGGCGATGCCCGAACTCGCCATTGTAGATAACAATACGCTGGCAGCCTTGGGTCTCAAGGGACTGCTGGAGAATGTCGTTCCGATGGTAAAGATCAGCATCTTCGGTACATTCGGCGAATTTGAGTCGAATGCACCCGAACGCTTCATGCACTATTTTGTGTCGATGCAGATTCTTTTGGCTCACCGCAACTTTTTCATCGAAGAGGCGTATCGCCCCCATACCATCGTGCTTACCCCCTGCAACGACCTCAACTCGCAGCTGCAGGGATTCCACTGCATCTGCGTCAACGTACCGGAATCAAAGCTCATCCGACAGTTGATCCGTCTGCAGCGTTCGGGACATCCCCACGGCGAATATATCCCGCCGATGGATTCCTCAGAGTCCAGGGAGAAAGCCCTTTCAGACAGGGAAATCGAGGTACTCTCGCTGGTGGCACAAGGCAAAATCAACAAGGAGATAGCTGAAAAGCTCTTCATCAGTACCACCACCGTGATTACCCACCGCAAGAATATCCAGGAAAAACTGGGTATCAAGAGCGTTTCTTCGCTTACCATCTATGCCGTGATGCACGGTTATGTGGATATCAACAAGATCTAGCAGCCGGAGAGGCATCCCCCAAAATGATGATGCCTCCTACTCACATACCTATATATAATGATAGTGCCTTCCCCGCAAGCAGCAGGGAAGGCACTATCATTTTATAAAAAATAACATTTCGAAGGTCATTTTTCCTAAGCAAAACTAGAGTTTCACCGTGGAAATATCAACCAGATCGTTTACGATGGCATAAATCGTCAGACCCGCAGGAGAATGAATCTGAAGCTTTCGGGCGATGTTTCGGCGATGGGTAATCACCGTGTTCACGGAGATAAAGAGATGGTCAGCTATCTCCTTGTTCGACATACCCTGAACCAGCGCAATGATTACATCCTTCTCTCGGTCGCTCAACTGCTCATCGTTGTTCGGTGTCTGATTGATCATGCTCGAAATCTTGGCACTCACATCATTCTGCTTCAGTTTCCGCTCTGCATTTCTCACAGCAGGAATAAAGATTTCTTCCTCTACCTCAGAGTGATGCATAAGCCACTCCTCGTTGTTGTAGATGTCATAGAGGGTGGCACTGAGCTGGTTGTTGTGCAGTCCATCCGAAGGCAGATACTTGATGATGATGCTCTTCAGTTCCTTCAGCTTCATATCCACCTGCATATGATGCTTCGAGAAGGTTTCGATATCAAAGTTGGTATTGGCATTACCATCTATAAGTGCCTGAACATAAGGAAAGACCATCTTCTCCTCATACTTCATGTGGTTGGTGATGCTGTGGGCATAATCATCATAGAGTTTCAGGATCAGTCGCGCCAGATTATCCTTTTCATCGAGTGCATCCACCAGCTCCTTACGGATAAAAGGTAACTGGAAATCTATGTAGTAGGCATGTGATGCCTTGAGATAATGCAACAAGGTAGGCAACGACAACCGGTCTGCATTATCGTATTCTTTGTAACCATTTATCGTAAAGTTTACCACAGTAAGGAAGGTGTAGGTATCCACGTTCTGCTCTTCGCAGACTTCCCTTACCGTCTTGTCGCCGAATCCCAGGTTGATGCCGAAGCTACCCAGGCTCTGCAAGATATTGTAATTGTCTCTAATGATGCTGATCATCTTGTCTTCAGCCTCATACATCTTCTGATTTTTCATCTTGTTCTATCCTTAAATGCAAACATCCTTGTATCAAGAACATTCATCATGTTTTTATTTCGGTTGCAAATATACAAAAAAGTTTCGAAACCCGCAATACCTAGAAATGGGGATGCCGATGTTTACCGAAATTTAGGTATTGCAAGATTTTTTAAAACTCCGTACCTTTGCACCCGAAATCGAGAAAGAGCGCGGTGATGATTGCCACTCCCGAGCGGCAGAGCTGCGTAATTCCTTATCATGCCTCATGGCTTTAAGGAGATACTAGGCCTCTAAAGTGTCGAGAAAGCAAGCAGATATCCGCGCTCTTTTCCTTATATAAAATTATACGATAACAATAATTTCAAAATATTAAAGATGAACAGTTTAAGAATTGGATTGATGTCCGCTGCCCTCGTTGCCGGTTTGGCAACGGCAAGTGCACAAACTGTGGCTGCCGATAGTGTGATGCAGCATGTAAAGGGTAACAGACTGAGCGTAGGTGGTTATGGCGAGGTTGCCATGAGCCGCAACTTCTATAGCGACGCTGGCAAACGCTACTCTAACGCTACTGCTTATAAGAATGCTCCCGACCACGGACGCTTCGACATCCCCCATGCAGTAATCTACCTGGGTTACGACTTCGGAAAGGGATGGACCATGGGTACTGAGATTGAATTTGAACACGGAGGTACCGGACAGTCTATCGAATACGAAGCAGAGGAGGCCATCGAGTATGAACAGGAGGTAGAGAAAGGTGGCGAGGTGGAACTGGAACAGTTCTGGATTCAGAAATCTTTCGGTCGATGGGCTAACATCAAGGCTGGTCACATCGTGGTACCTGTAGGTCTTACCAATGCCTATCATGAACCATTGAATTTCTTTACTGTTTATCGTCCAGAAGGCGAAAACACTATCCTTCCTTGCACCTGGCACCAGACAGGTATCAGTTTTTGGGGAAAGAGCGGCAAATTCCGTTACGAAGCACAGTTCCTGGCAGGCTTGAACGCCTTCCGTTTCAGTCGCAGCAACTGGATTCAGGGCGGTGCCAAGAGTCCATACGAGTTTGAAGTAGCCAACAAATATGCCGTGGCAGCCCGTGTAGATAACTACAGCATTCCTGGACTGCGCATCGGATTGAGCGGCTACTATGGCAAGGCGATAGGCAACACGACTCCTCATGATGTCAAGTACAAGAATATCAAGGGAAATGTATATGTGGGTGCCTTCGACTTCACCTACAACAAGTACAACTGGAAGATTAGAGGCAATGTGGATTATGGCTATGTAAGCGATGCCACTGCCATCACCAGCCTCGTATATCCTGGTACGCAGCAAGTGAAGCCTAACGAATCGGGCAGCGGAAAATACTTCGGCAGTCATGCCATCGCATCTATGGTAGAAGCTGGCTACGATGTCTTCTCTCAGATTTCCAAGCTCCGCGAAGACAAGCAGAAGCTGTATGTGTTCGGTCATTTTGAGTATTACGATTCATCCGTACACAATTCCACCGCTAAGTGGACCAACCGCAAGATTGTGGCAGCAGGTATCAACTACTTTCCTCTCCCACAGATTTGTGTGAAGGCAGAGTACAACCAGCGCATCTTCCACTCTAAGTACAACAATGAGCCAGCCGTGAACATCGGCATCGCTTATCAGGGCTTCTTCCTCTAATACAGGGGAAGCTGCTGTTTCATAGATTATAATTATCATATTTAAACATAAAAAACAAAGAAAAATGAAAAAGATTTTCCAGAAGGCATTTTTGTTCGTTGCAACAATGACTTTATCTTTGGGTTTCGCTTCTTGTAGCGATGATGATGACCCAGTAACAGAGGGTAACGTAGTTCCAGCAACAGAATTATCGGCTGTTGCCAACACTTATGTTAACGACATTATCTATCCTACCTACGGGGATTTGAGAAACAATGCCAAGGTTTTGAAGGATGCATGCGACAAGGCTTACGCCAACGCCAAGGCTGGCAACTTGAGCGATGCTGATATCACTGCTGCCTGCGAGGCTTTCAAGAACGCACGCCGTGAGTGGGAGCGCAGCGAGGCTTTCCTCTATGGTGCAGCCGCCAACAACGAGATTGACCCACACATCGACTCATGGCCACTCGACCACGACCAGATGGTATCAGCACTTAACAATCAGGAAATCATCGCCGGTATCAATGGTGAAAACCCATCTAAGTTCATCTATACAGAGAACAAGCACTTCGACTCAGTGATTGGTTTCCACGGATTGGAGTTCGTACTCTTCCGTGAAGGTAAAGAACGTACTGCTGCTATGCTGAATGCCAACGAGACAGAAAAAGGCATGACATCAGTGAAGGGTATCGATGAATTGGCATTTGCTGCCGCTGTAGCTGGTGATATCTACAACATGACTTCACTCCTCCAGTATGGTTGGAATGGTGATGCTACCCTCGGTTCTTGGTTGACAAGCAACTGCAAGTGGGTGGTTGACGGTCTTGCTGGTTTGAAGGAGAGTGCTGGTGCTCTTTCTTCTGCAGGTATCGGTTACGGTCAGTTCTTCCTCAATGCCACAGGCGAGAAGGCTTGGTTCCCTACATGGCAGGAGACCTTGGAGAATGTATTTGTAGGTGGTTGCTCAAGCATCTGTCAGGAGGTTTACACCCAGAAGTTGGGTCAGGCTTACCGTGTAGCTACCGGTCAGGGCGGTACAACAGAGGATGGCGAAGCTGAGTCTAAAGACTACATCGAGTCTCCATACAGCAAGCGTTCATTCATCGACTACCAGGACAACATCTACTCTATCAAGAACTCCCTCTATGGTACACGTGATGTAAATGCCACCACTCCTGAGGCTAATTCTTTGATGACCATCATGAAGAAGTACAACTACAGTGGCTACAGCGCATTGAACACAGCGCTTGACGAGGCAATTGCTTCATTGGAGTCTGCCAAGAAGAGCGGCACCGCCTTCGTTGATAATCCTGCTCACGCTCAGGTAAAGACTTGCATCGACAAGATCAACACCCTGGATGACGAGTTGAACAATGCAGGTAAGTGGTTCCGCAATTTGAAGGTTTCTAAGTAATCTATCCATTACAGCAGAAACAACAAAATAAAGGATAAAGGATAACGTAGCTTTGCTTTCTTCAATAGAAGCGAAGCTACGTCATTTGGGTTAAAATATAATATATTACAAAGAAAATACATTATGAATAAGAATTTTAAGAATTACGCCTACATGTCGTTCGCCATGGCTCTGGCAATGACAATGGCCAGCTGTTCTGATGACGACAACAAAGTCGAGATTCAGGAAACTGATGCCGCTTACGTAGGCAAGGAAGTGGGTAACTTTTCTGCGGATGAGTGGTATCCAGGTGGTGAGTTGGGTACAACAGATAACACGAATTCCAACTGCTACTCAGACCAGACACCAGCCGTTGACAACGACCCAGAACTCTTCAAGCAGTTCTTTATCGGCGAGCAGATGTTCGAGCGCCAGTACACCTGGAACACCGGTGCGTTCAAGGGCTTAGGTCCTGCTTCTGTCCGCTCTTCCTGCATCGACTGTCACCCAGAGTATGGTCATGGCAAGCGCAAGGCACAGTATGAAACCCGCTATGGTAATGGTAACGGCTATCTGCTCGTAGTCTATCATCCTAAATCAGAGGGTTCTAACGATGGTGCCTATATCTCCGAGGTAACCGGTATGCCTCAGACTCAGGCTCAGTCTCCATTCCTCCCTCCTGTCGACGAGAGCAAGATCAACATGAGCTGGCTGCACATTGCCAAGATGGAGACTGATGAGATTCCTGCCATGCAGTTCCCTGATGGCGAGAAGTTTGATCTGATTTATCCAGAGATTACCATTCCTCAGGATGCATTCAATACCAATCCGCGTCCAAGCAACTATGCTGTTCGCTTGGAATCTACCATCGGTATCGGCGGTACGGGTCTCATCGATGCCATCCCTAGCGAGGACATCGTAGCTCAATATAAGTCGGAGGCTTCTTATTTCAAGAAAGAAGGCAAGGATGTAAGCGAATACATCAACCCAAGTATGTTTGATGCCAACACTATGGAGATGACTGCCGGTGCCTATTATACCAGCTTCGGCAGAGACAGTAAGTATGCTACGGGTGGTGTGCATGCAGATGGCACAGCATTCGATCCTAACACCACCGACGGCAACAAGAAGCTCATCAAGCGCTTCACTTATGCCCTGACCCGTGGTAGCTTGCAGGATGGACCTGGTGCCAACGCCATCTGGAACATCACCAATGTAACCCGCAAGGACCGTCCTTGTCTCTACACCACCACTCCTTGGGCTAAGGCGATGTCAGAGAATGCGGACGTGATTGCAGCCATCAAGAAGGATCCTACTTCTCCTTATTATGCTGATGGTACCGACAAGGGCATCAAGGAAGCAGTGGCAAACCTGTTGGATCCAAAGACCAACCAGTTTGACAACAAGTACTACATCTTCAAGCCAGAGCAGAGCATGGACGATTTCTATGCCTTCATGGTATGGCACCGTGGTCTTGCCGTGCCTCGTGCCCGCAACCTGAACGATCCTCAGGTACAGGAGGGTAAGAAGCTCTTCATGAGTTGGGGATGCGCCAGCTGTCACAAGCCAACATGGAAGACTGGCGATGACAACTACGTAACATCCAAGTATCTCGCAGACAAGAAGTTGCCTCGTTATCAGAACCAGACCATCCATCCATATTCTGACTTCGTTCAGCACAAGCTCTATATGATGAACGACATCCACGGATCATGGTGCCGCACCACTCCACTCTGGGGTCGTGGCTTGAGCTATCTGAACACAGGTGCAGAAGACCGCTTGCACGACTGTCGTGCCCGCAACGAGGTGGAAGCAATCATGTGGCACTGCTACAGCAAGAAGAGTCATGCCTATCATTCAGCCATGAACTTCTACAAGGCACCTAAGAGTGAGCGTGATGCAGTGGTTAAGTTCCTGCGTTCTATCTAACACATATAGTGCATCTTATCAATCAAGAATATCAGGCAGCCAGGTACCCTATCCAGATACCTGGCTGCTTTTAAATATATGAATAAAAAATCTGGATAAGTTTGCTTATCTCAAAATTATATCGTAATTTTGCAGCAAGATAGAACAAGATTACACTAGATGATGCAATACACGCAAGATTACACTAGAAAGATTTCGTAACGAACCATGATTAAAAAGATATTATTCATCCTCTACATACTGATTCTCGTATGCATGGCTGCAGCCAGCATTGTAGAGAAACTAGAAGGTACGGATTATGCCCATTCCCACTATTATGGAACCTGGTGGTTTATCCTGATTTGGGCAGCACTAGCCGCCCTGGGCATTTTCTATATCATCCAGCGAAAGGTGAAAGCTGTTTCTACCTGGGCGCTTCATCTTTCCTTCGTCATCATCCTCGCAGGTGCCTTCATCACGCATGTCAACGGCAAGCAGGGAATGATGCATCTTCGCATCGGCGAACCTTCGGATATTTATTTTTCCAACAATCCTGCAGAGGGTATCCAGCAGCGCCGACTGCCTTTCACCCTGAGTCTTCAGAAGTTTGACATCCATCTGTATGAGGGTACGGATGTCGTCAGGGATTATTCCTCGCAATTCAGAGTAACGGATCATTACGAGATGGAGGAGGCAAAGGTATCGCTCAATAAGATCTATACCCATGGCTCCTACCGGTTCTATCAGGCATCGTATGATGAGGATGGGATGGGAAGTGTTCTTGCCATCAATTCCGACCCATTCGGTATTCCGGTAACGTATTGTGGCTATTTTCTGCTTTTCGTTTCGCTGGTTTGGATACTCTTCGACAAAAAAGGTGGCTACAGGAAGTTGCTCCAACGCTCCTGGCAGCAGTTCCGGAGTCTTCTGATGGTCGTGTTCAGTCTTGTTGGCATAGGATTCATCTTCCTGATTTATCATTTCAGCCACATCGATTTTTCTACTGGTGAGCGTGCACCGATATTAAACAGCCCTTATTTCTGCGTACATGTCAGTGTCATCATGATGAGTTACGTACTTCTGATACTCACCTGGCTTTGTGGTATTCTGGGCATCTGCTGGCGTTCCCGTCGTGAGCGGATGCAGGCGTTGAGCCGTCTCTTCCTCTACCCAGCACTCACCACGATGGGATTCGGCATCTTCATCGGAGCCATCTGGGCAAATGTCAGTTGGGGCACGTATTGGAGTTGGGACAGCAAGGAGACGTGGGCGCTCATCACCTTTATGATTTATGCAGTAGTAGTGCATACGCAGAGTCTACCGGTTTTCCGCAAGCCGCTGGTGTATCACATCTACGTCACCCTTGCCTTCCTGAGCATCGCCATGACGTACTTCGGTGTCAACTTCTTCCTCACGGGCATGCACTCGTATGCATAGCCCGTCGGAAAGCAGAATACAATAGATAGTTTCTATGATAAAATAGCCATAATCTTTCGTTTATCTATTATAAAAGCCGTATCTTTGCAGCAAAATTCAAATAAACAAGATAAATATGGAAACAAGAAAAGAAATTGCAGCAGAGAAGAAGCGTTGTGGGTCTCACAACTGTACCCAGGCAGTGGTTTGTACCTATCATGACTATACTGGTATGGACGAAGAGACACTCAAGAATGTAGGCAATGCCTTCGCTGCAGGAATGGGAAACATGGAAGGAACCTGCGGTGCCCTCGTAGGAGCAGGAGTGGTATTAGGCCTTGCAACAAAGGATAAGGCTAAGTCTGTCAAGGCGATGCGACAGATTATGACCCAATTCCAGCAGCGTAATGGGGCTACCCAGTGCAAGCTTCTCAAAGGTGTAGGCACAGGTAAGATACTCAGAGAATGCCCGCTCTGCGTAGCCGATGCGGCAGAATTTCTGGAAGAGCAGTTGGATAAACTAACCGATCAGTAGAAAACGATGGCAAAATACAAGGCTCAAAGCGAGCACGACCGCTGCGTGGCATGTGGTGTTTGCGTAAAGGTGTGTCCCAAGGATGCCATCAGCATCTACCGAGGATGTTATGCAGTAGTGAATGAGGATCTGTGCATAGGTTGCGGCATCTGTGAAAGGAATTGTCCGGCAGGAGTCATGCACAAGGTATTGAGATAACAGATAAAAAGCATTTTTATGGCAAGACAAAAAAGCAAGAAGTGGAGTGATTATCTGTGGCTGGTATCTGCCACCTATTTCACTCTTGGATTCTTCAACATCGGGTTTGCATGGCTGGGAGTCATCTGTTTTATGATTCCGCTGTTCATGGCTGTTTTCGGATGGAGCTTTGATGTTCCCTGGCACTGGGCATATCCTGTAGAGATAGAACCCTGGAAGGCTCAATTTGCCTTCGGTCTCTATGGCATCATGCTCACCTCGCTGATAGTGGGTGTGCTACTCACCATCTTCTATCGCCCTAGAACCTGGTGTGTTTTCTGTCCGATGGGCAACATGACTCAACTCATCTGCAAACTCAAGGCAAGATAAGCCCTGTACTTGGCTGATATAAATAGAATAGCGATATGAATTTACAGCAACTGAAATATATTGTGGCACTCAACCGCTTTCGCAATTTTGCGAGAGCAGCAGAGGCTTGCCTGGTTTCGCAGCCCACGCTCAGTGCCATGCTTGTGAAACTGGAGGAAGAACTGGATACCCGTATCTTCGAAAGAAACAACAAGACCGTATCTCCCACTGCATCAGGCAAGAAGATTATCCGTCAGGCAGAAACGGCATTGCAGGAGATAGAACGCATCTCGGAAATCGTGATGGAAGATAAGGGAGAGATAGGCGGAAGACTGTCGCTCGCCGTGGGTCCAACCATTGCCCCCTACATCCTGCCCAAGTTCATCAGACACTATCGGGAAAACTATCCATCGGTGGATCTCAACATTCAGGAACTGAAGGCTGATTTCATGCTCGATTCCCTGCTTCGTGGTGAGACGGATGCCGGCATAGCCATCTCCGACAATATCCGTGAAGGCATTCTGGAGATACCGCTCTACACGGAGAAGTTCTATGTGTATCTTGCCGAGAGCTGCTGGCGCAAGCTCCCTGTTTTCAAGCCAGAGAATCTGGAGTATGAGAACATGTGGATTATGAAGGAGGCACAGTGTCTGCGCAACAGTGCCTTTTCGTTCTGCAAGGCGCGCAGCAAGGGTCATCATATCTATGAGGCAGGCAGCATCGAGACCCTGATAAGGATAGTGGATGAGAATGGTGGCTTCACCATCATTCCAGAGATGCACCTCCCCTTCCTGAGTGAGGAGCAGAAGAGGAATGTAAGAAAGATAGAAGGAGATTATCTGTCGCAGCGGCGCATATCGCTCTATATCAGGGAGGATTACATCCGTGAGCGGATGCTGAACACCCTAGTCGATACCCTCAAGATATTCATTCCGGAGGAGATGATGGGAGAAGGCATCAGGAAATACGGCATCAGGTTGTAACCTTTAAATGAATAGACTCCATCTATCGCCGCATTGACTGAGTGATTTGGTGGAATGCCGGATTCTTCTTATCTTCGCACCGATAAAAACAAGTAATAACTTTTAAATATCAATAATGATGGAAAAATTCAATGAAATGATTAACGGCGAACAGCTGACAAAGGGAGATTTCTTGGCGAAATCTCCCTTTATCTTTTTCAAAAAGCAGCTATAATTTCTTGATTTCATCTAGTGACAACTGGGTTGCTGCTGCCACTTGCTCGGCAGACAAGCCCATTGCAAGAAGGCGATGGGCAGTGGCCTTCTTCTCATCTTTGGCTCCTTCGGCACGACCTTCTTCTCGACCTTCGGCACGACCCTCGGCACGACCTTCTTCTCGGCCATCGGCATGACCCTCCTGCCAGCCATCATCATAACCCGTCTTGATAACGCTGCGCTGATAGCGCAGATTCTCCATGTGACGGACATAATCATTCTTTTCCGCTACGGTCAACTTATCTATATCCAGGCATTTGCGGGCATCTGCCAAACCTGGAGCCTGGGCTGCCTCGCTGATCTCGCCAGTCTTGAGAAACTCGATCCATTCATCCAGATTGTTCACCGCCAGCTTATCGAAGTTGTTCACGCAGAGCAGATAATACTCCGGGAATATGTCTCCGGCTTCGCGATTAGTCTTGCGACCTTGAGGGATTTCATCACCGAAGAAGAGTTCACTCTGTCGGTTAGAGAGTTTCAGGATATCATCCGGCTGATGCAGTCCTTGGAACATCGTCTTGCCATGATATACATAATCCTTAGCCTGTCCCAATGTGAAATACACGATATTGATGGAATATACCTTGCGCACCTTGTCGTAATCATCGCCCAGACTGATATTGTCTGTGATGACCTTGGAAACTCCATAGAGCATACGGTGGAAATAGGTATGTTCCCGGGTATTCTGTATCTCGAAGATGATGAATTCTCCCTTCTCATTTTCTGCCAGGATATCCACTCTGTTGAATTTATCATTCTCGGTCTGCTGATTGCTCTCACTATCCAGGAATCGGTTGATCTTGAATTTCTCGTTCAGCAGCGAACACATAAAGCCTTCCAGCACGGCATAGTTTGCCTTGTTGCGAAGCAGGCGCTTCATCGCCCAGTCAAATCTGATATAATTTGCCATATTCTTCCTCCATCTATTAATTTTCAGCTGCAAAGTTACGACTTTATTTTAAGACACCAAAGCTTTTCCTCTGATTTTCTTGCGTAACTAGAATAAAAACTTATCTTTAGAGCGCTATCATATCCCCAGAATATAAAGAAGTTAGGACATTTTTTGACGGCCGATTGCAAATCAGCCGGAACGCCTAACGGAGGAAAGACATATCCGGCGCTACGTCAATAGACTTCATCTATCGCCACATAGACTGAATAATTTGGTGGAATGCCGGATTCTTCTTATCTTTGCACCGATAAAAACAAGTAATAACTTTTAAATATCAATAATGATGGAAAAATTCAATGAAATGATTAACGGCGAACAGCTGACATTGGTAGATTTCTTCGCTACCTGGTGCGGACCTTGCAAGATGATGCACCCTATCCTGGAACAGCTGAAGGAGAAGATGGGCGATGACATCAGAATTCTGAAAGTAGATGTAGACAAGAACGAGGCACTGTCCATGCAGTACCGCATTCAGTCGGTCCCTACCCTCATGCTCTTCAAAAAGAGAGAAATGCTCTGGCGACAGAGCGGAGCCATGAGCCTGAATGATTTGATGCAGAAAATTTCGCAGCTGCAATAATAGCCCTGCTGAAAACGAAATCCATTCCCCCACACTCTTTTTATGTTTTTTTAATATCCTACGGTCACAATTGTTACCGTAGGATTATTTTTTAAGCCGTAATTTTGCAGCCGGAAACCAGGAATGGCAGATTGCCGCCTGGAAGAAAACATTAAAATAACTCATTAATTTATAGCAATATGGCAGAAAACAAGATGTTCTGTTTCCAGTGTCAGGAAACAGCTAAGGGTACAGGCTGTACCATCAAGGGTGTTTGCGGTAAGGAGGCTACAACTTCCAAGTGGCAGGATCTGCTGCTCAGCGTGGTTCGTGGCATAGGAACCATACAGCATAGCATAGGCAAAGAGCCGACACCAGAGGTAACCCGTTTCCTCACGGATGCACTCTTCACCACCATTACCAACGCCAACTTCAACGACCAGGATATCCTGCAAAAGGTAGATAAGGGCATCGTACTGAAGAAACAGCTGCTGCAAAAGGCAGCAAGCATGAATATCCACCTCCCTGCCTATCAGGAGGTAACCTGGGGTGGCGAGAAGACAGACTATGAGGCAGAGGGCACCCGTGAATCCGTGCTCCGCCACGAGAATGCAGATATCCGCTCGCTCAAGGAACTCACCATGCTTGGTCTGAAGGGTATGGCGGCATACTACGAGCACGCAGCCCATCTGGGAGAAGAGAACAGCGAGATTATCAGCTTTATCTGCCGTGCTCTCGCCACCATCAGCAACCCTGATGCTGATATGAACACGCTGCTGGGCATGGTGCTCGAAACAGGAAAGTACGGCGTGGATGTGATGGCACTCCTCGACAAGGCCAACACCCAGGCATACGGTAATCCGGAACTCACCCGGGTGAACATCGGCACAGGCAGCAATCCGGGCATCCTCATCTCCGGTCACGACCTGAAGGATATCGAAGATCTCCTCATCCAGACCGAAGGCACGGGCATCGACGTCTATACCCATGGCGAGATGCTTCCTGCCCACTACTATCCGCAGCTCAAGAAGTACAAGCATCTGGTGGGCAACTACGGCAATGCGTGGTGGAAACAGAAGGAGGAATTCGAGAGCTTCAACGGTCCTGTAGTCTTCACCACCAACTGCATCGTACCGCCATCGCCATCGGCAGGCTACAGGAACCGCGTCTTCACCACCAACTCTACCGGTTTCCCTGGCTGGAAGCATATCCAGGCGGGTGCCGACGGCCACAAGGACTTCTCCGAGGTGATTGCGCTTGCCAAGACCTGCCAGCCACCTAGGGAGATAGAGACAGGCGAGATCATCGGCGGTTTTGCGCATGCCCAGGTCTTTGCCCTGGCAGACAAGATAGTAGAGGCAGTGAAGAGCGGAGCCATCCGCAAGTTTGTGGTGATGAGTGGCTGCGATGGCAGAATGAAGAGCCGCAACTACTACGAGGAGTTTGCCAAGGCGCTGCCTCAGGATGTAGTGATACTCACCAGCGGCTGTGCCAAGTTCAAGTACAACAAGCTTAATCTGGGCGATATCAACGGCATTCCTCGTGTGCTGGATGCCGGTCAGTGCAACGACTCCTATTCCTGGGCGGTTGTGGCATTGAAGCTGAAGGAGATCTTTGGAGCCAGCGACATCAATGAACTACCTATCTTCTTCAATATTGCCTGGTACGAGCAGAAGGCAGTCATCGTACTTCTAGCCCTGCTGCATCTGGGCGTAAAGAACATCCATCTGGGTCCTACGCTCCCAGCCTTCTGTTCACCAGCCGTACTGAAGGTACTGGTAGATACCTTTGGCATTGCCGGAAACGGAACGGTAGAAGAGGACATCAAAAAATATATAGGATAAAAGGAATTTAATAATTTTATATTACAATAGGATATGAGAGCATCAAAATATCAATTCGAGGAGTGGCCAACCGATCTGCTGATCGATTATGCCCTCAAGATTCATCACCGTGGAATCCGTGAGAAGGGTCCGGAAATCCTCAGTCTCATCCACTCGATGATGGGTGAGAATCAGTTAATGGCAGAAATAGAGAGTCTCTTCAGCGAGTGCATGCTTGACCTGGAGAACCATCTGCAGAAGGAAGAGCAGGTTCTCTTTCCGTTCACCTATCAACTGATGGAATCGCAGTTTACGGGTCAGCCTGCAGCGCCGATACATTGCGGCTCTGTAGCCATGCCTATTCACGTGATGATACTGGAACATGATAATGAGACCAAGCGCCAGCAGCGCCTCAGAAAGCTCACAAACAACTACACCCCGGCAGCTGATGCCAGCGGAGATTATAAGTTGCTACTGAGTCTGCTGAAGAATTTCGCAGAAGATCTGAACGAGCATGTCTATATAGAGAATGAGATCATCTTCCCTCGCAGTCAGCTGCTGGAACAGCAGCTACTGAGTTAAGGGAGAATTTGCAGCCGTTAGACAACGTCCATGCCGAGCATACAACAATAAAGGGAGATTTCTTGGCGAAATCTCCCTTTATCTATTGCAAAAAGCAGCTATAATTTCTTGATTTCATCTAATGACAACTGGGTTGCTGCTGTCACTTGCTCGGCAGACAAGCCCATTGCAAGTAGGCGACGGGCTGTAGCCTTCTTCTCATCTTTGGCTCCCTCGGCACGACCCTCGACACGTCCTTCAGCTCGTCCTTCAGCTCGTCCTTCAGCTCGTCCCTCAGCTCGTCCTTCTTCTCGTCCTTCTTCTCGGCCATCGGCATGACCCTCCTGCCAACCGTCATCATAACCCGTCTTGATAACGCTGCGCTGATAGCGCAGATTCTCCATGTGACGGACATAATCATTCTTTTCCGCTACGGTCAACTTATCTATATCCAGGCATTTGCGGGCATCTGCCAAACCTGGAGCCTGGGCTGCCTCGCTGATCTCGCCAGTCTTGAGAAACTCGATCCATTCATCCAGATTGTTCACCGCCAGCTTATCGAAGTTGTTCACGCAGAGCAGATAATACTCCGGGAATATGTCTCCGGCTTCGCGATTAGTCTTGCGACCTTGAGGGATTTCATCACCGAAGAAGAGTTCACTCTGTCGGTTAGAGAGTTTCAGGATATCATCCGGCTGATGCAGTCCTTGGAACATCGTCTTGCCATGATATACATAATCCTTAGCCTGTCCCAATGTGAAATACACGATATTGATGGAATATACCTTGCGCACCTTGTCGTAATCATCGCCCAGACTGATATTGTCTGTGATGACCTTGGAAACTCCATAGAGCATACGGTGGAAATAGGTATGTTCCCGGGTATTCTGTATCTCGAAGATGATGAATTCTCCCTTCTCATTTTCTGCCAGGATATCCACTCTGTTGAATTTATCATTCTCGGTCTGCTGATTGCTCTCACTATCCAGGAATCGGTTGATCTTGAATTTCTCGTTCAGCAGCGAACACATAAAGCCTTCCAGCACGGCATAGTTTGCCTTGTTGCGAAGCAGGCGCTTCATCGCCCAGTCAAATCTGATATAATTTGCCATATTCTTCCTCCATCTATTAATTTTCAGCTGCAAAGTTACGACTTTATTTTAAGACAACAAAGTTTTTTCGTATTTTTCTTGCTTATTACCAGAGCTTTAGCTAGTAAGATTCTACTCTTATAGGGCGTGCGGAGATTCTGCCTTCAAGATTCTAAAGGAAGCGAACAATAAATCGGGAGAAAATGCGTTATTGAATATAAAACTTAAATGTATGAAAGAATCAATATTCGTTACCTTGCAGAAATGCACGGTGTTTGAGGGGTTTACTCCAGAGGAAATCAGAGAGGCACTGTCGATGGTAAGCTACCGGATGGTGGAGCTTGCTGCCAGGGAAACCTATGTGCTGGCAGGAATGCCCTGCAGATATGCCGACATCATTGTCGAGGGGGAGATGATAGCCCGCATGTCGGGATTGTCGGGCAAGCAGGCGCAGATAGAGCGGCTGGGAGAATCGATGCTGATAGCCCCTGCCTATATCTTCGCACATAATAACGAGATGCCCGTAAGCGTGGAGACAAGCAGGAAGACTACCCTCCTGCGCATGAGGCCTTCTGAACTGAAACTGCTGATAGATACTGATGAGCGCATACGCTGGAACTTCATCCAGCACCTGTCAAGGATAGATATCTTCCTTTCGCAGAAAATGCGCATGCTCTCCCTTTTCTCCGTCAAGGAGAAGGTGGCGCAATACCTCATCAAGATGGCTACCGAACAGCAGAGCAGAACCATCCGGCTGGATGTCAGCCGACAGGAAATGGCAGATATCTTCGGCATCCAGAAGTTCTCGCTCCTCCGCTGCCTCTCTGAATTCGAGGAGAAGGGTGCCATCAGGATTGAGGGCAAGACCATCACCATACTCAACTCGGATGAAATGAAATAAGCTGTTTCTCGCCGAGATGGTAGCATAAAAATCACCCACTCCCCGAGAGTGTAGCAACACCAGGAAAGATGGTTTCGGATATCGGCATATAGGGTGCTTGCAGGAGGCATATTGGGCATCAGCCTACACTCAATATAGCATCAGCCTACGCCATATACGGCATGAGCTTGCATCATATATGACGTAAGCAATCATCATATATGACGTAAGCAATCATCATATATGGCACTCAAAAGCAGGATAATAGTAAGCCTCTTTCAAAAATACTCTTCACTCTTCACAAAAATAGCATAAGTGTTTGTATCTAAGGAATTTGTGCGGGTGAAGAGTAAAAAGAAGAGTGGTGCTTTTATAAAAACCTCCCGACGCATCGTTTTGTGCCTGGCAATGGCAGATTATTGCCCTGGTAAGGGGCAATGTTGTGCCATAGTGAGGCAATAAGCGATACAAGCCGCTTTACGCATCGTAAGTACTATCAGAGATACCTGCTAAAACCTGCCAGACCTTATCCCCTATTCATCATCGCCCGCCAAAGACTGTATCTCGCCTCGGGATTCAGCTGTTCCAGCTGCTGGAAGATCTGCTGCATATCACTGCGGCGCGTGGTCTCCTCGTACGGACACAGCGCCTTCTGCTTCGTGAATTGTAACTCCTCTGCCACCTGACGGATATCCTTCTCATGCGCCAGACAAAGGGGACGGATGATAGTGAGCGGATAATGCTTCAACCGCAGACTAGGAAGCATCGTGGAGGCAGAACCCTCGAAGGTGATATTCATCAGGAAAGTAACGAGGATATCATCCATGTGATGGCCCAAGGCTATCTTGTTAAAACCATTATTTACAGCAAACTCGAAGAGCGTCTTGCGGCGGTTCCATGCACAGAGGAAACAACGGGTCTTGCGGGGATCGGTAGATTCATCGAAAGAACTATGCAGGATATGAAGTTTGATGCCATTCTCTGCACAAAATGCCTGCAGATAAGAACGGTCGGTCTCGTAAGGGATGTTATCCATGATGATATGCGCCGCCTCCACCTCAATATGCGGCTTATAGATGCGGGCACGCTGAGCCAAGAGGCGCAACAGTTCCAGGGAATCCTTTCCGCCGCTCAAGGCAATGAGAATCCGGTCACCATCCTCCAAAAGGTGATAATCCACGCATCCTTTATTGAATCGCTTTAAAATCTTCTGTTCTGCTTTCATCACATTATATTATATAAATGTAGCCGTACATGATATGAAAGAAAAAAGCCGCTGTCCCCTAGAGAACAGCGACTTTATCAAATACATTCCTCATCCTATGAAGGAGAGAAACGACAATTTTAACTTCGAATATATGAAAACGCGTTTTATCGCTTGCTTCCTTCTTACTTGGCGTAAGCTACACTGCGAGTCTCACGAATCACGGTGATCTTCACCTGACCAGGATAGGTCATCTCGTTCTGAATCTTGGTTGCAATCTCATCAGAGAGCTTGATACTCTGCTCATCGCTCATCTTGTCGGCACCCACGATGACTCGAAGCTCACGACCAGCCTGGATGGCATAGGTCTTTGTTACGCCAGGATAGCTCATAGCGATAGCCTCAAGATCGTTCAATCGCTTGATATATGCCTCTACAATCTCACGGCGGGCACCTGGACGGGCACCTGAGATGGCATCACATACCTGTACGATAGGAGCCAGAAGGGTGTTCATCTCCATCTCGTCGTGGTGAGCACCGATGGCATTGCAGATATCTGCCTTCTCCTTGTACTTCTCGGCTATCTTGGCACCATAGAGTGCGTGTGGCAACTCGCTCTCCTCGTCTGGCACCTTACCGATATCGTGCAACAGACCGGCACGCTTTGCCTTCTTAGGGTTCAAGCCCAGCTCAGAAGCCATCACCGCACAGAGATTGGCAGTTTCGCGCGCATGCTGCAAGAGGTTCTGACCATAAGATGAACGGTACTTCATCTTACCGATGATACGAATCAGCTCTGGATGCAGACCATGGATACCGAGGTCGATGGCTGTACGCTTACCGGTCTCGATGATCTCATTATCCAACTGCTTCTTCACCTTGGCTACCACCTCCTCGATACGGGCTGGGTGGATACGGCCATCGGCTACCAGCTGATGGAGAGCCAGACGGCAAACCTCACGGCGCACAGGATCGAAGGCTGAGATAACGATAGCCTCAGGAGTATCATCTACCACGATTTCCACACCGGTGGCAGCCTCGAGAGCACGGATGTTGCGGCCTTCACGACCGATGATGCGTCCCTTGACCTCATCATTATCGATATGGAATACAGAGACAGAGTTCTCGATAGCTGTCTCGGTAGCCACACGCTGGATGGTCTGGATTACAATCTTCTTAGCCTGCTGGTTGGCATTGAGCTTGGCATCATCCATGATCTCATTGATGTAGCTGGCTGCATCAAGACGAGCCTGGTCCTTCAGGCTCTCTACCAAGCGACTCTTCGCCTCCTCGGCACTGAGACCTGAAAGCTCTTCGAGCTTAGCCTGCTCCTGCTTCTGCATCTTCTCGAGTTCCTGCTGCTTTACGGCGAGGAGTTTCTTCTCATTGTCGATGCGCTGCTGATACTGCTCTACCTCCTGCTTGCGGCGACCGAGGTCTTCCTGGCGCTGGTTGAGCGAGATTTCGCGCTGCTTGAGCTTGTTTTCACTCTGCTGGATGCGGGAGTTGCGCTGCTGCACCTCCTTCTCCAACTCGGCTTTCTTATTGAGGAACTTCTCCTTCACTTCGAGAAGCTTTTTCTCCTTTACTACTTCTGCCTCTTTGCTGGCAGCATCTATCATTTCATTATATTTTCCCTTAATGACATAACGGAAAATGACATACCCCACGATACCTCCCAACACGAGAGCTACCAGGGTCGCTATTATTGTTACCATATATGTATTATAATTATTAATATTCTTACTTAGCCAAGGTATCTTCTATCTCCGCAGTCAGCTTGTCCAGAATATCATTATATGGTTGGGTATCATTTTTATCTGATTCCTTCTCGAATCTCAAAGCTACGTCGATGAGAGCCATATACAAAATCTCCTTGTCGCTCTTGCGCCCCTTGAAGATTTTCGCATACGAATTGACAATCTCATCGATCAACTTAGCCGACTTACGATAATACTCCTCATCCTCTCTCGGTATTCTTACCGTGAGGTCGGTATCATATACATGTAATCTGATCTGTAATTTATCTTCCATCTGATCTGCCTCCGCTTCAATAGTTATTACTTGTCGCTCAGTAGCGTTATACACTTGTTGACATCTCTGATGAGCTTGGCGATGCGCTTCTGGGTGGTCTCCATGTCGGAGTCGGAAATCGTCATCATCTTCGCCATCTTCAGACTGTCGTAATCATGCTTTGCCTGAGTCAACTTCTCCTGCAATTCCTTGATCTTGGCATCGCGCTCATCCACCATTGCATACAGCTCTGCATTCTCATGCTTGATATCTTCAAACTTGAGAATCATCTGCCTTACTCTTGTGGCAAACGTATTGATTGTTTTCTCACTAGCACTCATGCCTTTTTATTTTTTGGCTACAAATTTAAGAGAATAATTTGAAAAAAACAAATATTCTCCTGTTTTTTTTATCTTTTTGGGAGAATATTGGCTACTTTCCCATCTTTTGCTTTGCCTTTTCCACCTCTTCATCGGATGGACGTGGCTCCTTCTTTGCCAACATCAGTACCTGGAAGGTGAAATCGGTAACCCATTGCTGACTGAACTTCAGACGGGTGTTGAAGTGGCGCAAGCCAACCACGGTCTTCAGTACGCTGGCATCCGAGAAATCGTTCTTGTTGAAGATATCGTCCACAGTCTGTGCAGTGAGCTTATAGAGGGTCTTCTTCATGAAGCTTGGCAGACGAAGCTTGAACTTCATCAGGTTGCCCATGAGCATCATCAGATCCTGGGTGAAGTTCTGGAACTGGATGAGATAGGTATTGACATCCTGGAGCTTCTGGCAGTTCTTGCGGATGCTGGCATCAATCTCCTTGAAAAAGTTATCGTCGGTATCATAGATGTTCTTCATCATCTTCTTGACCTGTGCCTTCTCGCCGATGCCCAGACGGTTGTTGACGGTAGGAACATGGAGGCTGGTCTTGAAGACACGGAGGTCTGGAAGCATAGCCAGATTGGTGATACCTAATTGTGAAGCCAAGGCTGCCTGGAAATATACACGGACCAGGGTCATGTAGTCTTCCATTCCACCTACTTTCTTATCTTCGTCTTTACGACTGAATAGTTTAGAAAATATTCCCATTCTTAATCTTATTTATTCATTAATGTTCTTAAATGTTCTGCAAAAATACAATAAAATCGCAAAATACCCAAATTAAGAGATGTTTTTTTTCCCCGAAAGCATATTTTTCCTATATTATATGAAGATTTTAGGCTGATTATTTTCACCGCTCAATATTTTTTAGTAACTTTGCCACGTTTTTAAAGACGTTTTTCTGTTCCGCACAAAGACTGCATTGACTGTGGAATGTGCAACATATAAAAATAAAAAGGTATAATAAGAACTTTTACCATAAAAAGAAATAAAGAAGAAGATATGAAAGGAATCGTATTAGCAGGTGGTTCGGGCACCAGACTATACCCCATCACCAAGGGCATCAGCAAGCAGCTGATTCCTATCTTTGACAAACCTATGATATATTATCCCGTATCGGTACTGATGCTGGCTGGTATCAAGGAGATTCTAATTATCTCTACGCCTTTCGACCTGCCTGGATTCAAGAGACTGCTGGGCGACGGAAGCGAACTGGGGGTTCACTTCGAGTATGCTGAACAGCCTTCGCCTGACGGACTGGCTCAGGCGTTCATCATCGGAGAGAAATTCATAGGGAAGGATGACGTCTGCCTCGTGCTGGGCGACAACATCTTCTACGGAGCCGGCTTTACCGGACTGCTGAAGGAGAGCGTGAAGGCAGCCGAAGCAGGACAGGCAAGCGTATTCGGCTACTACGTGAACGATCCGGAAAGATACGGCGTGGCGGAGTTTGACAAGGACGGCAACTGCCTGAGCATCGAGGAGAAGCCAGCACAGCCTAAGAGCAACTATGCCGTAGTGGGACTCTACTTCTATCCGAACAGCGTGGTGGAAGTGGCGAAGCACATCAAGCCTAGTGCGCGTGGAGAGCTGGAGATTACCACAGTGAACCAGCACTATCTGGCAGAGAAGACCCTGAAGGTAAGAACCCTGCAGCGCGGTTTTGCCTGGCTGGATACCGGTACCCACGACAGTCTTTCGGAAGCCAGCACCTTCATAGAGGTGATAGAGAAGCGCCAGGGATTGAAGGTAGCCTGCCTGGAAGAGATAGCCTACAACCAGGGATGGATTGACAAGGAACAGCTTAAGAAACTGGCTGAACCGATGCTCAAGAACGGATACGGACAGTATCTGATGGCTATCGCTACAGACAACAGATAAGAAACTGGTTCCTAAGAATTCATTCATATACAAATTCAACGCAAAACAATAACATTAAAATAATGGAAGAAAACAAGAATTTAGAATTGGAAAACGTGCAGAACCAAGAGGAAAAGTCGGCTATCGACTTCCAATTGATCTACACCACACTTATCCTTAACTGGAAGTGGTTTATTCTATCCATCATCTTATGTCTCGGTTTGGGATATCTCTACCTGCAGCATGCAAAACCTGTATTCCAGACTACGACAAAAGTACTCATCAAGGATGATGACCAAAGCAAGCGAGGCGGTGGTATGAGCAGCAGCATGATTCAGAGTGCTGCCAATTTGGGTTTCATGACGAACTCAAACGGTATTGACAACGAGATGGAAATCCTGTCGGCTAGCGATATGGCTCGTCAGGCTGTCATTGACATGAAAACCTACGTAAACTACTACCACAAGGGTATCTTCAGATCACCACTGGTCTATAAGGAACAGGAAATCAATGTGGATATGGATGCCAAGAATCTGCAGAAGCTGAATGCTCCTGTAAAATTAAGCATTGAGAAAGACGGCAAGCAATTCCATGTCACTGGTAAATACTACATGCCTATTGATGCCTTCACCCACGAAAAGGATCCTATTGAGTTTGAGAAGACCATCAACGGTCTGCCTGCAACCATCAATACACGAGTAGGTGCCATCCTGCTGACAGCCAACAAGGGCTACAACATGGAAGACGGCGACGTATTGAAGGCGGTGATCGTATCTCCTGAGATGGCTGCAGAGGAGTATGTGAAGAATCTGACTGTCAGTCAGACCTCAAAGACTACAACCATCGCAGAACTCGTACTGAACGACGAGAACCCACAGCGCGGTTTGGATTATCTGCATACTCTTATTAAGGTATATAACCGACAGGCTAACCTCGACAAGAACGAAATAGCCTATCGTACAGAACAGTTTATCAACAACCGTCTGGAGAAGATCAACTCTGAACTGGGCACTACCGAAAACCAGTTGGAAAGCTACAAGAAGCGCAACAAGGTGATAGAGATGAAGCTCAATGCTACAGCTGCTATTGCCAACGCAGATACCTATACCCAGAAGTTGCAGGAAGCTAACACCCAGGTAGAACTGCTCAAGGAACTCGGAAAATACATGGATGAGCCAGGCAACAAGTACAAGCCTATCCCATCTAACGTTGGTTTGACTGATGAAAGTTCTACAGAGCTCATCAATCAGTATAACAAGATTGCCTTGGAGCGCAGCAATGCATTGCACTCTGCCAGCGAACTGTCACCATCGGTTACTCCACTGACTGCACAGTTGGAGGAGTTGACCAAGTCTATCAAGCGTGCCATGCGCCAGGCTCGTCTGGGTATGGAAATCCAGCGTAACAGCATCGCATCTCAGGCCAACCAGTATAACAGCCAGATTGGCAACTCTCCAGAACAGGAGCGCGTATTGACACAGATCGGTCGCCAGCAGGAAGTAAAATCAGGTCTCTACCTGATGCTCTTGCAGAAGCGTGAGGAAAACTCAATCTCTCTGGCTGCTACAGCTGACAAGGGTAAGATCATCGACGCTCCATCACTCGTAGGAAAGACCAGTCCTAAGGCTGCCATCATCCTGCTTATCGCATTGGTATTAGGTTTTGCCATCCCAGCAGGAATCCTCTTCCTGATTGAGTTCTTCAAGTATAAGATTGAGGGCCATGCAGATGTTGTCAAGCTGACTCAGATTCCGGTTATCGCAGACATCCCTGTAGCCAGCGATGTTTCCAAGGGTAGAGCAGATATCGTGGTTCACCAGAACGTCAACAACCTGATGGAGGAAATCTTCCGTGGATTGCGTACCAGCATCCAGTTTATGCTGAAGAAGGACGAAAAGGTTCTGATGTTTACCTCTTCAACCTCTGGTGAGGGTAAGACATTCGTTGCCTCTAACGTAGCCATCTCTCTGGCTCTGCTGGGCAAGAAGGTCATCGTAGTAGGTCTGGATATCCGTAAGCCTCGTCTGGCAGAGTTGTTCGAAATCGACAACCATCATACTGGTATCACCAACCTGATGGTTCACGAGAACAACACTTGGGAGGATATCCAGAAGCAGATTCTCTCTTCGGGCGTCAACAGCAACCTCGACCTGCTGATGGCTGGTCCAGTACCTCCTAACCCAGGTGAGTTGATTACCCGTCCAAGCCTCGATGCCATCATCAAGGAACTGAAGAACCATTACGACTACATCGTGCTTGATACAGCACCGGTAGGATTGGTTAACGATAGCTTGCAGCTCGGCAGACTGGCAAACCTCTGTATCTATGTTTGTCGTGCAGACTATACCGCAAAGACAAGTTTCGGCATGATCAACGGATTGAATGCCGAGAAGAAGTTGCCTAACATGTGCCTGGTACTGAATGGTGTGGATCTCTCCAAGAAGAAGCACAGCTTCTACTATGGTGTGGGTAAGTATGGCAAATATGGCAAATACGGTAACTATGGCAACTACGGCAACTATGGCAAGTATGGTTCATACGGTCAGTATGGCAGTTACGGCAACTATAGCAACAGCCACTATGGCAATGCCAATGATACAAGTATCAAGAAGTAGTAATCGACAATTATAAATCATTAAACGAGAAAGGAATTTAAATATGGCAACAATTGCTGTTGATTTTGATGGTACTATCGTAACTCACGAGTACCCTAAAATTGGTACAGAGCTGCCTTTTGCCACAGAGACACTCAAGATGCTCATCAAAGACCATCACCGTCTCATTCTTTGGAGTGTGCGCGAAGGAAAGCTTCTGGATGAAGCCGTAGAATGGTGCAGAGAGCGCGGTGTGGAATTCTGGGCAGTCAATAAAGACTACCCGGAAGAAAGCGTAGAGAGCAACAACCATTTCTCACGTAAGCTCAAGGCTGACTGGTTTATTGACGACCGTGGTATCGGTGGTCTCCCTGACTGGGGAGAGATTTACCAGATTATCACAAAGCACACAAGCTATCGTCGTCTTATCAAGCAGAAGTTGATGTCAACACAAGAACCACCAAAGAAAAAGCATTGGTGGAGCCGTGGATAATCCCTGTTGAGGATAACTTCACAAACCATACTAAAGAAAAAAGGTGTATCGCCAAATTGAGCGATACACCTTTTTTATGTTATACAACGAAGGTTAGCAACAGAACGTCCAGATGGGTCCAACAACTGCCAGAATGTACTAAACTACTATTCTAGGCTATAATTCACCAGTGAGGTACTTCTACCCTTAAAGACATATAAAACAGCACAAAGAGACATGAAAAAAGGGGTGGTTCCTGCAAGAGAAACACACCCCAATTATTTAATTTTAAATATGTTTTTAGAAGAACAAGTAGCGGTTATCCACTACGTGAGCCTTCATATAAAGCTCGTTCATGAAGTTGCCGGCATACTGCATAGCCTTCTGGCGGCACTTCTGCTCGTAAGCCTTCTCATCGAACTTAACAGGACGGTTGGTCTTGCCAGTAACCTGGAAGAGATAAACACCTGCGTTACCCTTTACTGCGTTAGCTACGAAAGCGCCCTTCTTTGTAGCAGAAACTGCACCAGAAACAGCTGGCTCGCTGGCACCTGTAGCAGAGATGAAGGTAGGAGCTGCGAAAGTAATCTGATTAACGGTAGCAATCTTGGCACCCTTAGCCTTAGCTGCAGCGATGCTCTTCACACCAGCTACCTTAGCCATAATCATCTCAGCCTTCTTGTCCTTGATGACCTCAGCCTTTACCATCTCCTTAACCTGAGAATCGCTCAAGTCGCGGTAACCGATGCGATGAATCTTATCCAATACTACTACGAGCAAGTGGTTGTTGTCACCACACTCATACATAGGAGAAACCTCACCCTCCTTGCTCTCGAAGATCCACTTCAAGGCATCACGGGTAGAATGGATGTTGGCTACATAGTGAGTAGCTGTTGTCATATCATTCAGGTTCTGTACGCGATAACCGCTCTTGGTTGCATTCTTCAGGAGATCCTCTGACTTAGGATTAGCACTTACATAGCTAGAGAACTTGTTGTATGCTGTACGGTATGTATCGTTAGAGAACTGAATCTCCTTCTTGATGACTGCTGCCACATACTTGGTTACCATTGCCTTGCGGTCGCAAACCTGGAGGATGACATAACCCTGACCGAGCTGAAGCTCATTGTATGCATTGACAGAAGCTGTATTCAATGTGTTGATGAATGCCTTGTTGTCCTTATCCATAGTCTGAGCATACTCATACTGCTTGGTAGTCATCCAAGCCTTCTCACCAGTCTGACCATACTTCTTAGCGAGTGCCTCGAAGTCTGCACCAGCAGCAAGAGCGCTGTGGATTGAGTCTGCCTTGGTCTTAGCCTCAGCCTGAGAAGCTGCTGCCACCTGGATAACACGATACTGGATAGAGTCTGGCAACTGCTGCTTGCTCATCAGCTTCACGATGTTCAATGTGTTATCAGAAGCGTTAGCCTTTACTGCAGAAGTAGCACCTACAGCCATTGAATCGATAGCAGAAGCAATGTCTGATGGCAAAGCCTCCTTGCTCACAGGGATACCCAGATAAGCTACGGTAGAAGCTGACTTGCGAACAAGCTCTGCAGGATCAGCTGCAGCAGCGAGCTGTGAATGATACTCAGCAAACTCCTTGTTGAGTGCTGCACGGTCGGCCTTGGAAGCCTCAACCTGAACATCGATGAACTTGATATCTCTGCTCTCTACAGGCTGCTTGAAGCGAGCCTTCATCTCGTCATACTTAGCCTTCAGGTCGCTCTCCTCTACCTTCACCTTGTCGTCCTGAACATCAGAATAAGGGAAGGCAGCCAACTGGATCTGGCTTTCCTCGTTCTCCTCCTTGAAAGCCATCTTAGCCTCTACAGGGTTTGAAAGGAAGCAGTGTGCCAGGAGTGCCTGATACTTCTGAGCCAATGTCTGCTGACGGAGTGTCTTCTCGATGAATGACCAGTAGTTGAAAATCTTGGTGTACTGTTCCATCATCTGAGGATTAGCAGATGGGTTAGCCTTCTGAGCCTTGTAATCAGCCAGGAACTTCTGGAGAGAAGATGCGTCGAAACGACCTGTCTGCTGATTTACGAATGGAGTCTGCTGAAGCATTGGGCTTGTACCAGTCTTCAAGATGTCCTGAAGCTCTGCGTCTGTTACGGTAAGACCCAACTTGCTAGCCTCCTGGGCAATGATCTGGTTCTGCACGTATGTATTCCATACCATGTCCTTCACCTGATTCATCTGCTCCTCAGGAAGGTTTTCCTGACCTTGTTGCATTTTAATAACCTCTGTGTACTCATCAACGAGCTTCTGGAAATCCTGCACGCTGATTTTCTCGCCATACACCTCACCGATTTGCTGACGCTCATTGTTCTTTGCAGAATCGCAAGAGCGGAAAGCTTCCTCAGCAATGAAGGCGAAAAGACCGAAACTGATAATACATACCAGTATCACGCCTCTTTTTCTAATTGTTCCTAATGCTGCCATTACGTTTTAATTATTATTATTATTTTATTTTTTCCTTATTAGGATTGTACTGCTTTTGAAGCAAGTAGCCAATTGGTTGCAAAAATACAAAAATAATACGAGAAAAGGGAATTTTTCGGTATCTTTTTTGGCTGGAAACGCAAAAAAGTCGAAAAATTCCCTCTTCTCATCCAACTATTTGATGATGTGGAGTTTCACAAGTTCTATCTTACGGGATGTGGACTTGATAATCTTAAACTCAAACTTGTCGAATTTAATTACTTCATTCAGCTTTGGGAAACTCTGATATTCGTGAAGAATGAGTCCGCCCAGAGTCATATACTCATCACTCTCAGGAAGATCCAGATCGAACAGATCGTTCACCTTGTCTATCTCCAGACGAGCCGACAGCAGATAGTCGCCGTCATCGGTCTTCTTGGCTACATACTTAGCAGAATCGTGCTCATCCTCGATATCACCGAAGATCTCTTCCACGATATCCTCCAGACTCACCAGTCCGCTGGTTCCGCCAAACTCATCTACCACAACGCCCAGCGACTTCTTCTGCTGCAGGAAGGTCTGCATCAGCTTCTGCGCCTGCATGGTCTCCGGCACGAAAGGCATCGTACGGATATGATCCTGCCATCTCTTCGGATTGTGGAAGAGCTCGGAACTGTGGATGTAGCCCACGATATGGTCGATATCATCCTCATAGACGATGATCTTGGAGTTTCCGCTTTCGATGAACTTCTGGCGGAGTTCCTCCAGCGAGGTATCGATCTCTACCGCCTGAATCTCGGTACGTGGCACCATACAGTCGCGCACCTTGGTATCTGAGAAATCCAGGGCATTCTGGAAAATCTTCACCTCGTCGTTGATCTCGTCCTCATTGGTGGCATTGTCGATGCTCGACTGCACCAGATAGTCAAGATCTACCTTAGAAAAGCCTTCATCTCCCTCTTCAGACTCCATCTTCATACCCACCATGCGCAGCAATCCCTTGCTGAGGAAGGTACTGAACTTGCTGATAGGCCAGAGAATGACGTAGCACAGATACGCAAACGGACTGAAGATGGACAGCAGTCGGTTTGGATTCGACTTGAAAAGCGTCTTCGGCAGGAACTCACCCGTAAACAACACGATGAGTGTAGAGAGAATGGTATCGCAGGTAACCTTGACACCATCATCCTGACCAGCAAAGATGGTATTATCAAACAGACGGGCTATCAGGATACCATATACTACGAGGGCTATATTGTTGCCCACCAGCATGGTACTGACGAATCCGTTGGGATGATTATAAAAGAGCGACAAGAGTCGCTGCGTAAGTCCGTTTTTCTCCTTGTCCATTTCCGCCAACATACGGTTGGAGGAGACGAAGGCTATTTCCATTCCACTAAAGAATGCAGAAAACACCATCGTGATGAGGATACTCACTATCAGACTTATATCAACTTCTTCCATGATACATTATATCGTTAAAAACATATTTCCTCCTACCCTATCAATGCATGATAGGAATGGTGGTGGCTCGCTGCGGCGTTGCCGGCTGGCGCATAGGCACACTGGTAGAATCGGATGATGAAGCAGAAGATGAACTGCCTCCACCTCCAAAGTCGCCCTTCTCGAAGCTACCCTTAGAATTGCTCACAAAATAGCGGGTCATACGCTCATCGCTCCAGAAATAGGAACCCTGAAGGGTACGCTCCGGAGTAACGAGCTTACTGAACACATGGCTGGAGAGTTCATGCTTGTTCTCATCCCAGGTGAGCTGCTCGCTGGTAAAGCGAAGACCATCCTTGGTGAGGATGCGCACACGGCCATAAAGCTTCCAGACACGCTCCTGATCAAAGTAATAAGCCGTATCACACTGGATATAGCTGTTGATGTGGAACTTCTCGTCAAACTGTTCGAGCAGCATACCCTTATCAAAAATCCAGCGGGAAGGCACACGGTTGGTATTCACCTCCCATCGCTCGGTAACGATGCGGTACTTGATGACACCCGAATCACTGATGAGGGTATTGACGCCATACGAAGTCATCATCGCCACAGAGTCTCTGTCGTGGATAGCAGGCGCAGTATGTTCTACCGGATTCTGGCAGGCAGCCAAAACCCAGGAAACTATGACACCTATTACTATGAAATATTTAATCTTATACATTATTATATATATAGAAGATGTGGCATCTCCCGAAGAAGACACCACAATATGGGCAGATTACTGCATCTTCCACTTCTTGAACCAATCCTCGTTGAAAGTGAATCCGATGTTCAGGCGGAAGATATTCTCCTTGATAAGTCCGGTAGCCGAATTCTTCACCCACTGGCCGCTGATATTCAACTGCGAACGGTTATTGTAGGAGTTCATGATAGGAATACCGAAACCGGCACTTACAGAAAGCTCCTTAGGGCCATCCACGCCGTTCACCTTATAATATGGTGTAGCAAAGCTCACACCGGCACGGTAAGCCACACGCTTGAGGAAAGCACGGCTGCGCTCACCATAGCAGTACTGGAATCCGACATTCACCTTGCTGCGATCCTTATACACCCCATCGCGCAATGCCCAAGGCTCGCTGCTGTTAGCCTCGTAGGTAGGATAGCCCAGGCTACCCCATTTCTGCAGACTGTAATCTACACCAATCTTCCACTGGTTGTTGTGATTCCACATCAAACCGGCGCCATACATTGTAGGCAACTCGTAGGCATTCTTGATGCTGAAGGCAAGTGTATCAGATGTACTGGTCTGCGCATTGGAAGAAATGATGCTCATATCGGCATCGGCATGCAGGTTATGACCTGGCGAATAAGTGACACCCAGGGTTACCTCATCCTTCTTCGACAACTTCTGGGTATATTGCACACCCAGGTCGATCTTGTAGTTGTTCACACGAGTACCATAGGTGCGGTAAAGAGACTTATAATAGCTGTTGCTATAGTAGTTCTGCACGGTTCTGTCGATGGAACCCCAGATATAGCCAATATTGGCACCGACAGACAAGCCCTTGAGCGGAGACCAGCCGGCACCCACATATACCTGATGCAAACCGCCTTCACCCTCGTAAGAGTTGGTGTAGGTAACATCCTTGTCGTTCTTGTTCACCCATCCGCTGGTAGAATAGTTGTATCCCACGTTGGTGAAAGGGATAATACCAAAACTCATACCCAGATGGCGGAAGAGGCGGAAGCCTGCTACCACATATTCGAGATTGGAGTTATTGGCATTCTTCTTCACCCCGTTCTCGTTGAAGTTGGTTACCTGACCCGAGATACCTGCATCCAGGATGAAAGTCATGGAGTCGATGGCAGCATAGGAAGCAGGGTTCAGATAGTTAATCTGATTATGCTCATGAAAACCAAGTCCAACACCATTCATACCACGGTTGAAGCCAGAAGTCTGTTCAGACAAAACGCCTAAACCATACTGGCTGTATGGAGAATTAGTACCACTTTGGGCATTAACCATAAGAGTAGAACCCAACAAGAGGGCTGCTAAAATAAACTTTCTCATTTATATATAAATCAGTCAAAATTATATTCAGAGTGCAAAAGTATTAAAAAAAATCTAGAAAAAAGAAGGATATTCCAAAATAATAAGTTATTTTTGCATCGTGAAACGATTTAAGCATATTTTTGGAGTCATTTTAGCGGTTATTTTAACCAATTTAACTACTAATGTGACAGCACAGGATTTTTCAGGCTATCAGACTCCTGACATTTCTGTGCAGAACAGTCGTGTCAATGAGGATGCTACATCCTGGCTCGACTCAGTAGATATTTCGCTCCTCACCTGCGGACCAGGCAACGAGGTATGGTCGTACTACGGTCACACAGCCCTGCGCATCCAGGACAAGATGCACGGCAGCGATGTGGCAGTCAACTGGGGCATGTTCAGTTTCAGGAAGAGCTTCTTCATCCTGCGCTTCGTATTCGGACTCACCGACTACCAGATCGGCATCTACCCAATGACCGACTTCCTCGCCGAATATGCAGCAGAAGGAAGATGGGTACGCCAGCAGCGCATCAATCTCTCCAGGGACGAGAAGATCAACATCCTGCATGCCATCGAGGAGAATGCCAAGCCGGAGAACCGTACCTACCGGTACAACTTCTTCTTCGACAACTGCACCACCCGTGCAAGGGAGATGATTCTCACCAACATCGGTTACTGCAACACCAACTTTGATGATAAGGAAACCCAATCCACCTATCGCCAGGAAATCCACAAGCTGAACGGAGACCACCGATGGAGCCGTTTCGGCAACGACCTGCTCCTGGGCTATCTTTCCGACCAGCCTATCAGCAAGCGTGAATGGGAGTTCCTGCCAGACAACCTGAGCCGTGACTTTGCCACAGAAGGCAGAAAAGACAATATGAATGCACCCCAGGATCTGGCTAGCACCCGATACGACAACGGCAAGGAGGGCTATATCACGATGGTAGATAGCACCAGCTACCTGATACCGAAGCAGGCACAGGTGGCAGAATCGGAAGCCATCACCCCAATCATGGTGGCAACATTCATCGCCATCATCATCATAGGCGTGAGCATCATCGAATGGCGCAAGAAGAAGAACTTCTGGGGGTTTGATGCCTTCCTGCTCATCCTGACGGGTCTGCCGGGCATCATCCTCTTTGCGATGATCTTCTCGCAGCACCCTACCGTGCAGATCAACTTCCAGCTCCTGCTGCTGAACCCAGTGAACCTCATCTTCGCTTGGAAAACCATCTCGAAGATGAGAAAAGGCAAGCTCTACTGGTATTACGAGGTATGGGGATGGTGCCTGCTCGTAGCATTGCTCCTGCAAATCTGGCAGAGCTATGCCGAAGGAATGAGCACTTTGGCATTCTCTTTGCTGATGAGATATGCGATTAAGTCAACCCTGCTCGACCTCAACAGCAGCAAGCTGGCTATACAGAAACAATTAATGAATAAACTCAGAAAAGACAAGTAGAGACACTTCTCCAAACCGAAACAGAGAGAAGATGCTCTAAAAAAGACTTTCAAAAGTTACATAAATAAAGAAAATAAAATGATGGTAAACAGATATATCACAGCCCTTTTGGTTGTCCTGGCGGCAACCGGCATGGAGGCGCAGACTTATCAGCAGGCGCTGAAGTTTGCGCTTACGGATATATCCTACGATGAATTCATCCAGCAACCGGAGGCGAAGGCATTGGAGGAGGACATCCTCTATGTCATCAAAGCCATCAAGCAGGCTTCCGAAGAGGAAAACATGTCAGAGCATCATTACCATCAGGCAGCTGTGCCTGCAGCTGTCAAGACTGACATTCTGACAGATTCACATTTAAATATTTGTTTTCGCCCCGTTGTGGTGCATAAGTACAAAGCACCCTTCGGAAGCATTGTTATTCGAGGTCCAAACTGCTGATTATGTGCTTTCTGACAGCAAAACTAGCAAGAAATGCAGCCAGAAAGGGCAATAATTGGTAAAATATTGCAGATTTACAGATATTTTTTGTATTTTTGCAAGCTAGTAAACAAACAACAGGAAAAAGCAGAAGAGGAAAAAGGACTGACAGCCCACATTTGTCTTAACTCCTTTAACTCCCTAACTTCTTTAATTCCTATATCATACATCGAATAATAATAAAAAATAAATATACAATGAACTTTAACAAAATTCTTCAGTCATTGTTTGGCAACAAGTCAACTCGCGATATGAAGTTGATTCAGCCAATCGTAGAGAAAGTCAAGGCAGAATACCCTAAGATGAATGCCTTGAGCAATGACGAACTTCGTGCAAAAACAAAGGAACTCCAGAAGTACGTACAGGAGTACGCTAAGGACGAGAAGGCTAAGATTGCCGAACTCAAAGCTAAGATCGAGGACACTCCAATCGACGAGCGTGAAGGTATCTTCAACCAGATCGACAAGTTGGAGCAGGAAGCACTCGACAAGTATGAGGTTGCACTCAACGAGGTTTTGCCTCAGGTTTTCGCTATCGTAAAGGATACAGCACGCCGCTTCGCTGAGAACGAGGAGACCGTAGTTACTGCTACAGACTTCGACCGCGAGCTGGCTTCAAACCCAGCCAACGACTTCGTGACCATCGACGGCGACAAGGCTATCTATCACAACCACTGGACTGCCGGCGGCAACGATATGAAGTGGGAAATGATCCACTACGACGTACAGCTCTTCGGTGGTGTTGTTCTCCACCAGGGTAAGATTGCCGAGATGGCTACCGGTGAGGGTAAGACCCTCGTAGGTACTACCCCTATCTTCCTCAACGCGTTGACAGGTAATGGTGTACACGTAGTAACCGTGAACGACTATCTGGCTAAGCGTGACTCTGAGTGGATGGGACCTCTCTATATGTTCCACGGCCTCTCAGTAGATTGTATCGACAAGCATCGTCCTAACTCCGACGAGCGCCGCAAGGCATATATGGCAGACATCACCTTCGGTACCAACAATGAGTTTGGTTTCGACTACCTGCGTGATAATATGGCCACCAACCCTAGCGACCTGGTACAGCGCCAGCACAACTACGCCATCGTAGATGAGGTTGACTCCGTGCTGATCGATGATGCCCGTACTCCATTGATCATCTCTGGTCCTATTCCAAAGGGCGACGACCAGATGTTCGAGCAGTACCAGCCACTGGTAGAGAAGCTCTACGAGGTACAGCGCAAGCAGGCTACCGAGTTGCTCGCCGAGGCTAAGCAGAAGATTACAGAGGGCGGCAAGACCAAGAACCAGCAGATGCTTGAGGAAGGTTTCCTCTCACTCTACCGTTCTTACAAGGCGCTGCCTAAGAACAAGCCATTGATCAAGTACCTCTCTGAGGAGGGTATCAAGGCTGGATTGCTCAAGACCGAGGAATTCTATATGGCAAACAACAACCGTGAGATGCCTAAGGCTGTTGAGCCTTTGTACTTCGTGGTTGATGAGAAGCTGAACTCTGCCGACCTGACCGATAAGGGTACAGAGTGGTTGGCTAAGCAGGTGAACGATAGAGAGCTCTTCGTATTGCCTGATATCACTACACAGATGAGTGACCTGGAAGCTCGCACAGACATCTCTGACCAGGAGCGTCTGGACATCAAGGACGAGTTGCTGGCTCACTACGGCGTACAGAGCGAGCGTGTTCACACCTTGCAGCAGCTCTTGAAGGCTTACACCATGTTTAATAAGGACGATGAGTATGTTGTCATGGACGGTCAGGTGAAGATCGTGGATGAGCAGACAGGTCGTATCATGGAGGGTCGCCGCTGGAGCGATGGCTTACACCAGGCTGTAGAGGCTAAGGAGCATGTAAAGGTAGAGGCAGCAACACAGACCTTTGCTACCATCACACTCCAGAACTACTTCCGTATGTACCACAAGCTCGCAGGTATGACCGGTACGGCAAGCACCGAGTCTGGTGAGTTCTGGGATATCTATAAGCTCGATGTAGTTGAAATTCCTACCAACCGCCCTATCCTGCGTAAGGACTTGGATGACCGTGTATATAAGACTGCCCGCGAGAAGTATCGTGCCGTCATCGATGAGATTGAGGAGACACGTAATGCTGGTCGCCCAGTATTGGTTGGTACCACATCTGTAGAAATCTCTGAGTTGTTGAGCAAGATGTTGAAGATGCGCAACATTCCTCATAATGTATTGAACGCCAAGCTGCACCAGCAGGAGGCTCAGATCGTAGCCGAGGCTGGTCGCTCAGTAAATGGCAAGGGTGCCGTAACCATCGCTACCAACATGGCAGGTCGTGGTACCGATATCAAGCTGACCCCAGAGGTGAAGGCTGCAGGTGGTCTCGCCATCATCGGTACAGAGCGTCATGAGAGCCGTCGTGTTGACCGTCAGCTCCGTGGTCGTGCCGGACGTCAGGGTGACCCAGGTTCTTCTGTTTTCTATGTATCATTGGAGGATAAGCTGATGCGTCTCTTCGCTTCTGAGCGTATTGCCAAGGTAATGGACCGTCTCGGTTTCGAGGATGGCGAACGTATCGAAAGCCCAATGATCAGCAAGAGCATCGAGCGTGCACAGCGCAAGGTTGAGGAGAACAACTTCGGTATCCGTAAGCACCTCCTGGAGTATGATGACGTGATGAACCGTCAGCGTACCGTTATCTACGAAAAGCGTCGCCACGCCCTGATGGGTGAGCGTATCGGTATGGATATCGCCAACGTAATCTGGGACCGCGTACTGAACATCGTGAACAACAACGACTTCACCGGTGCCAAGGAAGAGTTCCTGAAGGTCCTCGCCATGGAGATTCCTTTCACAGAGGAGGAATACGAGAACGGCAGACGTGACGAGATGGCTGAGCGTGCCTTCCAGGAGGCTATGGCTGCCTTCAAGCGCAAGACCGACCGCATCCAGGCTACAGCAATGCCTATCATCAAGCAGGTGTATGAAAACCAGGGTGCGATGTACGAGCGCATCATGGTGCCTATCACCGACGGCAAGCGTATGTACAACATCGCATGCAACCTGAAGGAAGCTTACGAGACTGAGGCAAAGAACGTAGTGAAGGAGTTCGAGAAGAGCGTAGTACTCCACATCATCGATGATGACTGGAAGGAGAACCTCCGCAAGCTCGATGAGTTGAAGCACTCAGTACAGAATGCCAGCTACGAGCAGAAGGATCCATTGCTCATCTTCAAGTTGGAGAGTGCAAAGGTATGGGACGCTATGATCAATGATATGAACGACCGCATCGCCAGCATCCTGATGCGTGGTCAGATTCCTGTCATGGAGCAGGAGCAGCCAGTTCAGGAGGCAGCACCAGAGCAGCACACCCAGCAGAACTACGTAGAGAGCAAAGTGGATATCGATGCTGAGCGTGCAGCACAGGAGGCAGCAGCCAATCAGGATACCCGCGAGGGAGCTGACCAGGTGAACCGCACTCCATACCGTGCCGAGCACATGCCTCGTCCTAACGATCCATGTCCATGCGGCAGCGGAAAGAAGTTCAAGAACTGCCACGGCAGAAACATCTAATCACCAGAAAGGATGATAAGTGATGACAGCGAAATCTTGCCATCACAAGAAATAATGATAAGAATACCTAGATTTGATGATACTCTCATCATTTCTAGGTATTTTTGTTTTAAAACTACATTATTGCTACCAAGTTGCAAAAAATTATTAGTATTTTTGCAGTCGAAAAGAAAAAAGAGCTGACCATGAGGTCATGCCCCAAAGAAAAGAACAAGATTAAAACAAGGAAAGATATATGAAATTATCAGAACTTAAAACAGGTGAAAGCGCCGTTATCGTCAAGGTTTCAGGACACGGTGGCTTCAGAAAGAGAGTCATCGAGATGGGATTCATCAAGGGAAAGAAGGTTGATGTGCTCCTGAACGCCCCACTCCAGGACCCTGTGAAATACAAGATTATGGGTTACGAGGTGTCACTCCGACACAGCGAAGCTGACCATATCGAGGTGGTTTCCATCGAGGAAGCCAAGCATGATGCACAGCTCTGCAAGGCGGAAGAAGAAGACCGCCAGCAGGTAATTGACTCAAAAGTAGTAGATTCCAACGATAGCGACGAGCAGGCGCTCGGCGACAAGATGCTCGTGGCTGAAAGAAAAGACAATGCCAGCAACGAAGCCCTGGCTGAACAGGAAGCAGAAAGACTCCACCGCGTCATCAACGTGGCACTGGTGGGAAATCCAAACTGCGGAAAGACTTCCCTCTTCAACTTTGCATCGGGTGCTCACGAACGTGTGGGCAACTATAGCGGAGTAACCGTGGATGCCAAGGTGGGCGAAGCCGAATACAACGGTTATCATTTCAACCTGGTAGATTTGCCGGGCACCTATTCCCTTTCTGCCTATTCTCCGGAAGAGCTTTATGTGCGCAAGCAGCTCATCGAGCATACGCCGGATATCGTCATCAACGTTATCGACACCAGCAACCTGGAGCGCAACCTCTATCTCACCACCCAGTTGATAGACATGCACATCCGCATGGTGTGCGCCCTCAACATGTTTGATGAAACCGAAAAGCGTGGCGATAACATCGACTACGACAAGCTGGGCGAACTCTTCGGTATCTCGATGATTCCTACCGTCTTCACCAATGGTCGAGGCGTGGACAAGCTCTTCGAGACCATCATCGAACTCTACGAAGGCAAGGAAGATTCCAACGCTCACTATCGCCATATCCACATCAACCACGGACATGAGATAGAACATGGTATCGAACATATCCAGAAATATCTGAAGGCAGATGATTCCATCCGCCAGCGCTACTCTACCCGTTACCTCTCCATCAAGTTGTTGGAGAATGATAAGCACGCTGAGGAATACGTTAGTCATCTGAAATCGGCCAAGGAAATCTTCGCAGCCCGCAATGAGGCAGCCAAGCGTGTGAAGGAAGAGACTCTGGAAGATAGCGAAACCGCCATCATGGATGCCAAATACGGTTTTATCCATGGTGCATTGCAGGAAGCGGGCTATGAACCGGGTAAGGCAAAGGATACCTATCAGGTAACCCATCTCATCGACAGCATCCTGACCAATAAATATGTAGGCTTCCCAATCTTCGTCCTCCTGCTGTTCATCATGTTCTCAGCCACCTTCGTGCTGGGCGAGATTCCTAAGGGATGGATTGAGGACGGCGTGGCATGGCTGGGCGAGTTCATCAGCAATACAATGCCGGATGGACCAGTGAAGGATATGCTGGTAGATGGTGTGATTGGTGGTGTTGGTGCGGTCATCGTATTCCTGCCACAGATTCTGATTCTGTATTTCTTCATTTCTTATATGGAGGATTCGGGATATATGGCTCGTGCCGCCTTCATCATGGATAAACTGATGCACAAGATGGGCCTGCATGGCAAGTCATTCATTCCGCTGATTATGGGATTCGGCTGCAACGTACCAGCCGTGATGGCAACAAGAACCATCGAGAGTCACCGTTCCCGTCTGATAACGATGCTGATATTGCCATTGATGAGCTGTTCGGCTCGTCTGCCAATCTACATCATGGTCATCGGAACATTCTTTGCCATCCAATACCGTTCACTCATTATGGTATCACTCTATCTCATCGGCATCTTCCTTGCCGTGATATTGAGCCGCATCTTTGCCAGTTTCGTGGTGAAGGGCGAAGATACCCCATTCGTGATGGAGCTGCCTCCTTACCGCTTCCCTACCTGGAAGGCGATAGGCCGCCATACCTGGGAAAAGGGTAAGCAGTATCTGAAGAAGATGGGTGGCATCATCCTCGTGGCAAGTATCATCGTCTGGGCTTTGGGCTACTTCCCTCACAATGAGAAACTTGACAACCAGGCTCAGCAGGAGCAGAGCTATATCGGCAGAATCGGTAAGACCATCGAGCCTATCTTTACCCCACAGGGTTTTGACTGGAAGTTAGATGTGGGCTTGGTTTCCGGTGTAGGTGCCAAGGAGATTGTAGCCTCAACAATGGGCGTGCTCTACAGCAACAACGACAGTTTCTCTGACGATCAGGATTACAACGATGAAGACGGAAAATATGAGGTTTTGAAGAAGCAGATGACTTCTGATTTGAAGAAGACCTACGGTTACAGCGATGCCGAGGCGGAATCTAAGGCAACGCTCACCGCCTACTGTTTCCTCCTCTTCGTATTGCTCTACTTCCCTTGCATCGCCACCATCGCCGCCATCAAGGGAGAGACGGGCAGTTGGAAATGGGCAGGCTTCGCCGCCGGCTACACCACGCTATTGGCATGGGTAGTATCAGCCCTGGTCTTCCAGATAGGAAGCTTGTTTATCTAAAATAACAACGTAAATTCAAACAAAAAGGGTGTGACTAGTCGATTAGTCACACCCTTTTTGTTTGTTGCTCATAAGAATGATGTCCGTTCTTACCTGCCGGAAAAAGCAGGAGAAGCAGGAAAGTTCTTGGTAAGCCATAAGAAAAATGTTTCTGTCCCTAATAGAAATCTATGTTCAGCAGTGTTGAACTTACGTTCAGCAGTGTTGAACTTACGTTCAGCAGTGTTGAACATAGAAATCCATTAAGAAAAGAAACAATTATCATTAAGGGCAGAAACAATTACCATTAAGGATAAAAAGAAATATCGTGGTGAATAACATCACTATGAATCATATTCACCAGCAGTCAAGATATTCTCTTTTCCACCTTTGCGGCAACAAACGCGATCATCAGACCAAGACAGGCGGCGATGCTGATGGCGATGCGGAGTCCGGTGGCCTCAGCAAGCCATCCGATAACCGGTGGTCCTACCAGGAAACCGAAGAAGCTGATGCTCGAAACGATGGTGATGGCGATGCTCGCCTTGATGGTTCCCAGCTTTCCGGCGATGCTGTAACAGATAGGCACCGATGAAGAGATGCCGAAACCTACCAGCAGGAAGCCCAAAGTGGCAGGAATCAGATAAGGAAAGGCAGCAGCCAGCCACAAACCGCCCAATATCAAACCACCACAAACCTTCAACACCCTGGCTGGGCCGTATTTCGTAACAAAGCCATCGGCAAGGAATCTACCCAGAGTCATCGCTCCCATGCCAGCCACATAGCCCGCACGGATAAAAGCCTCATCGGGTTTTACTACTGATGAGAAATACACACCACTCCAATCATAAACAGTTCCTTCACAGAACATGCCTGCAAATCCCATCAATCCCAGGAGAAAAAGAATCGGGTCGATAGTCTTGAACGAGAACTTCGGAACATCTTCCTCCTCCGCCTTCGCTGTAGCATCATCTACCAGGTATCTGAATCCGATAGCGATAATGAGAAGACTCATCGACAAGACAGCTCCAAAGTGAACCTCTATCGGAAGCAGGGTATTGGCAAAGACGGCTCCAATGATACCACCCGAGAATCCGCCCAAACTCCACAAGCCATGAAACGACGACATGATGTTGCGCCCATACATTTTCTCCACCAGACAAGCCTGCGTATTGGTAGCGATGTTCATCAGATTTGCCATCATTCCGAAAGCCATCAGAGAAAGAATCAGCTGGAACACCGTACTGCTGCTTCCCATACAGAACAACACGAAAGCATAGAGCACCTCAGCAAGCAGAATCATCTTCCTGCTGCCAAACTTACTCACCAGAACGCCCGAAAAAGCCATCATCAGAAGCTGGCCGATAGGAATAGCGAAAAGCACCGTTCCCAACTGGCCGTTGCTCAGATGCAACATCTGTTTAACATCAGGAATACGGCTTGCCCAACTGGCAAACACCACTCCCGGTACAAAATAGTAAGCCGCAACAGCCACTCGCTTGCGAACCAAATCACTCAAATGATTCAAACTTACAGTCATCCCTCTTAATACCTTATTTAATAATACCGATTTTTTGTTTTCGGCTGCAAAATTACTAAAAAAAGCAGAAAAAGAACGATATTTGAACAAAAAATATAGCTTAGTATGAGATTTTTGCCGTACCTTTGCGCCTAGAAAGAGATTAAAAACAAACTAGCAATGAAGAAACAAACAATGATTACCCTGGCACTCGCCTTGACTTTGGCGATGCCAACCATGCCCGCCTTCGCCCAGAAAGCGATGAGCAAGAAAGAAATCGCCGAAAAAGAAAAGGCTTTCAAGAACCTTCAGCATCCCTGGAAGGGAAAGAAAGTGGCTTACTTCGGCGACTCCATCACCGATCCGAACATCAAGGCTTCTAAAGTGAAATACTGGGGATTCCTGCAGGATTGGCTCGGCATCACCCCCATACGTTTATGGTGTGAGCGGCAGACAGTGGAACGACATTCCCCGCCAGGCAGATAAGCTCCAGAAGGAGCATGGCGATGATTTTGATGCCATCCTCATCTTTATGGGTACCAACGATTATAACAATGGTGTGCCTATCGGCGAATGGTACACTGAGACTTTCGACAGTGTGAGAGTAGCCCTTCACAAGCCAAGCGAAATGGCACAGCGTCGCCACCGCCATTTTGCCATGGATAAGAACACCTTAAAAGGACGCATCAACATCGCCATGTCGAAACTGAAGCAGATGTATCCTACCAAGCAAATTGTGGTGATGACTCCTGTGCATCGTGCCCTCTTTGCCAGTGGTGACAAGAACATTCAGCCAGATGAGATGTACGAGAACGTACGTGGCATCTTCTTCGATGAATACGTGAAGGCGATTAAGGAGGTGGGCAATGTTTGGGCGGTGCCGGTCATTGACCTCAACTCCCTTTCTGGTCTCTTCCCTCTTTACGATGCAGGTGCCCAGATGTTCAACAAGCCGGATACCGACCGTCTTCATCCTAATGATGCCGGTCATGCCCGTATGGCAAAGACCATCATGCAGCAGCTCTCCGCCCTGCCTTGCGACTTCTAGAGAAGGGGCAGCGGATATTGAAATCGCCCACCAGCTGATTTCCGCTTGCACAACAGCTGTTGGACGAGCGCATATCAGCTGTTATGCAAGCGCACAACAGCTGTTGTGCGGCTGAAGATATAGGGTTCTCCGGCTTATAACATTAATTCTTCCGACAACAAGTAAAGGTTACTCCGAAGACTATTTACGTAAAACCGATGCAACGATGATAGTACTTACAAGCAACTATGATAGTACTTACAAGCAACAGCGATAGTACTTACAAGGCGCAAAGACTTTACTGAGAGGTCGCCATGATAGTACTGACGAGGCGTAAAGCGGCTTGTAGCGCTTCTTGCCTCACTATGGCACAACATTGCCGCTTACCATACCCATAGGGGTACAGAATTCTCCATTCACACTTAAATGGTTGATTATGTGCATACTATGGTAGTCGTGAAAGGAGAATAAAAGTTGAATTGCTGTTTTTGAGAAGCTATTTCTGAAGGTGACTTTATGTTGAATCGGCTCAAAATACCATTGTATATTCAAGTTTCGCAAGTTCAGAAGTTAAAGGAGTTATCGCTCCCTGCGGTCGCTGAGGAGTTAAGTCATAACCTTAATGATAGTTTTACTGGCAAAGTAAATGAAAATATGGCAAAACTCAAAGAAAAGTTCAATAAAAGTATAATATATTATAAATAAGAATGC
>OOBB01000015.1_pt1 | contig 116969 bp, 73 predicted proteins | sample 1671661 | NCBI WGS metagenome assembly OOBB01 (sample SAMN06348179, study PRJEB24527) | human gut metagenome | biome: human gut; feature: ankylosing spondylitis patient; material: feces | host: Homo sapiens | place: China | collected 2015-10
CTTACCATTGAGTAAACTAAAGGAACGCACTTTTAACTTTTATTCGTATTGGTAATTATCAATGCAACTACTCATGCCCATAGGGGTGCTGAGTAGTTACCTTATCAGATATAATCTCTAAAAAGAAACAAACAGAATAAGTATCTTCTAAAGAGAAGAGAAACCTGATTCCTTTATCGGATAATCGTCACCTCTCCATTCTTGGCTATCTTCACGATGCTGGATGGAGTGTGAGGCTTATGCTCCTGGCGACGGGTCCAGCAAACATAATCTACTTGCTCCAACAATTCTGGGACAATATCACGATAGTTCTGCGCTGCAGGCTCACCACTCACATTGGCACTGGTGCTCACAATAGGCTTCTGGAAGCGATAACAGAGTTCCTTGCTGAAAGACTCGAAAGTTACTCGCATAGCAAGACTGCCATCCTCTGCCACCAGATTGTTGGCTACACCCGTAGCATCATCGAGGATGATGGTAGTTGGTTTCACAGGCATGGCTACATCGATGAAATCCCAAGCCACCTGAGGCACATTGCGGAAATAACGCGCCATACGGTCTGCACTATCCACCAGACAGATAAGCGCCTTACTGTCGTCGCGCTGCTTTATTTTGTAAACCTTTGCCACTGCCTCTGGGTTAGTAGCGTCACAACCGATACCCCAAACGGTATCTGTAGGATAGAGAATCACTCCACCCTTGCGCATGCATTCTATTGCATTCTTAATATCTTCCTGTTGAGTCATTTTTTATTCTCCTTTATTATTGTTTTTCCTTATATATGAAGGATTTGATTCGTTCTTTGTCTCTCAAAATGATTCTTGATTTTCATGAAGTCCTTTGTTTCTCAAAAACCAATTTTCTATTTACAAGAAATTCTTTGTTTCTCAAAAACCAATTCTCTATTTATATTAAGGTGAAAGTACTTCCCTTATAAAATACTTCTGTACTGCTCGATATCTCTCATTCCGTTGAGGAAATCACGGGCTTCCATTCTCTTTTTGCCACTAATCTGTATTGTGTCGAGCTGGAGCCATTCGTCTGCACAAGCTATTTGCAGGCTCTTGCCTTCTACTCTCAAGGTTCCTACTACAGAACCAGCAACTACCTTTCCGGTTTTGGAAGTCTTGAATACTTTCAGCACCTGCGCCTTACCGCCTTCCTTCTGAATCTCAGTCCAGGCGCCTGGATATGGCGAAAGACCACGGATGAAGTCATACACCTTCTTGGCTGGCTGATTGAAATCGATACGGCAGGTATCCTTGAAGATTTTCGGAGCAGAATGAAGCACGGTGTCTGTCGTGATCATCTCGTCCTGCGACATTGAGTCGATATTACCGTCGGCTGCTATCAGGCGGTCGATGGTCTCTACGGCTATCTCAGCGCCTAAGTGCATCAGTCCGTCATAAACATACTCTACATCGGCATCGTCGGGGATGGCGAATGGCTTCTGCATGATGATGCGACCGGTATCGATATCGTGGTCGAGGAAGAATGTGGTGACGCCAGTCTCCGTCTCACCATTGATGACAGCCCAGTTGATAGGGGCAGCACCGCGGTACTGAGGAAGAAGGGCTGCATGCACATTGAAGGTGCCGAAGCGAGGCATATCCCATACCACCTCTGGCAGCATTCGGAAAGCTACCACCACCTGCAGGTCGGCCTGATAACTGCGCAACTGCTCTACAAATTCCGGATCCTTCATCTTCACCGGCTGCAATACTGGCAAGCCCTTCGACAAGGCATATTGCTTGACCTGCGAAGGCTGAAGAGTATCCTGATGGCGACCCACCGGTTTGTCGGGCTGGGTTACTACAGCCACCACATTATATCCGCCTTCTACAAGGCTCTTGAGGGATTCCACCGCAAACTCCGGGGTTCCCATAAATACGATTCTTAAATCTTTTTTCTCCATTTTCCTATTGTTTTAAAAAAATGCAAGTTTACAAATATCGGAGCGCTTTGCCGAAGGCCAAAACTCTCAAAAGACTGCCCCCTGAAGACTATCTCTTTTTCTGAAGACTATCTCATTCTGAAAGCAACCTTTTACTCCGCCGACATATCCGCCACAATCTGGCGATAAGTCGAATAAAGGCGGGTACGGCTGATATATCCCTTCAGCACGCCGTTCACATCCACTACAGGCAACTGGGCGGCATCGGTCTCGTCAAATTTCTTCATCACTTCCTGCATCGGTTCGTGATCGCTGAGCACGGCTGAAGGCTGGAGCATCAGCTGCTTTACCTTGAAGCGCGTGTAGAGTTCCGAACGGAAGATGATGTGACGGATGCGGGTGATATCGATGATGCCCAGCAAGACGCCAGCCTGATTGACTACCGGAAGGAAATTGTTGTTGCTGCGACTGATTTCTGACACCAACTTACCCATCGGCAAGTCGGGACTTACCGGATGATAGTCCTTCTCCACCACGCTCTGCATACCCATCAGCGTGAGGGCAGCCTTGTCGATATGGTGGGTAAGCAACTTGCCTTCCCTTGCCAGTCGGAGCGCATAGATACTGTGGCTCTCGAAGATGCTGATGGTAAGCAGCGAGCAGATGCACACGATCATCAGTGGGATGAAGAGCAGGTAACCGCCTGTCAGTTCGGCTATCAGGAAGATGCCCGTCAGCGGTGCATGCATCACGCCCGTCATCACGCCTGCCATGCCCATCAGCGTAAAGTTCTGCTCCGGAATATAAACGCCTAACTTGTAGATGTTCCAGATGCGGGCGAAGAAGAAGCCTGCAAAACCGCCGATGAAAAGCGATGGAGCAAAGGTTCCACCACAACCGCCGGAACCATTGGTTGCTGAGGTGGCAAACACCTTGGTGAAGGTTACCAGTCCGATATATAGCACGAGCAACTGACTGTGACCATAGAAGAGCGAATTGCTCATCACCATGTCCCAGTCGGCCTCGGTTCTACCCTTCAGCAGGATGTTGACTGCCGAATATCCCTCGCCATAGAGCGATGGGAAGAGGAAGATGAGACTGCTCAGAATGATGCCTCCGAAGAGCAGTTTGACATACGGATACTGCTTCAACTTGGCGAAGAATCCCTCGCAGGCCGACATGGTTCTCATGAAGTAGAGACTCACGAAACCGCAGAATACGCCCAGCAGGATGCACGCCGGCACACGGTCGAGCTCCCAAGGGTCGGTAAGCGTGAAATCGAAGAGCGATTTCTCACCCATCAGGATATAACTGAAACAGGTGGCCGTAACACAGGAGATGAGGATAGGCAGCAATGATGCCATCGAGAGATCTACCATCAGCACCTCAAGCGTGAAGACGAGACCTGCGATTGGGGCTTTGAAGATACCAGCAATGGCGGCACTCGCACCGCATCCTACGAGCAGTATCATCGTTTTCTTGTCCATGCGGAATATCTGTCCCAGATTACTTCCGATGGCTGAACCCGTGAGCACAATCGGCGCCTCGGCTCCTACTGATCCACCGAATCCAATGGTGATACCAGAAGCTACTACCGACGACCAGCAGTTGTGGCCCTTCAGCTTCGACTGCTTGGTAGAAATCGCATAGAGCACTCTCGTGATACCATGAGAGATATTGTCTCGCACCACATACTTGATAAAGAGCGAGGTAAGATAGATACCCACAATAGGAAACAAGAGGAAAAGCAGATTGTAGGTGCTTTTCTCAAAACCCGAAGTGAGCAATATCTGTATCTCGTGCACGATACTATGCAGGAAAAATCCGGCAACGGAGGCAAGCAGACCGATGACAAAAGCCAGGATAAGCGTCATCTGGCGGTCGGAGATATGCTCCTTCTGCCACGCTACCATTTTGGCTATTGCGCCCGGTTTTTCTGCCATTTCATCTATCATCTCTTATTATTTTTTTAAAGTTATCCTTTTATATTATTAGAATTCCGAAGTAAAGTGGAACTTGATATGCTCGAAATCCTGCTGTGCCATGCTCAATACATAGCCAGAATCGGCCAGGAACACGTCCCTGCCCTCGATATCCTTCGCCATATACTGGTACTTGCGCTTCTTGAAGCTCTCCAGTTCCTTCTCGTCGTCGGCCTCTATCCAGCATGCCTTATGCAAGTGAACTGGCTCCCAACGGCACTTGGCATTATACTCGTTCTCCAGACGGTACTGAATCACCTCAAACTGAAGCTGACCCACGGTTCCTACAATGCGGCGACCATTAAACTGGTTGACAAACAACTGTGCCACACCCTCGTTCATCAGCTGCTCCAATCCCTTCTGGAACTGCTTGCTCTTCATCGGATCATCATTCTCGATATACTTGAAGAGCAGTGGAGAGAAGGATGGCAAACCACGGAAGTGAATCTTCTCACCCTCGGTCAGCGTATCACCGATCTTGAAGATGCCATTGTCTGGCAAACCTACGATATCGCCCGGATAAGCCTCGTCGATGGTACTCTTGCGCTGCGCCATAAACTGGGTTGGCGAAGAGAAACGCACGGTCTTGTCGAGGCGCACATGATAGTAAGGCTGATTGCGCACAAACTTGCCCGAACAGATCTTGCAGAATGCGATGCAGGAACGGTGGTTAGGGTCGATATTGGCAGTAATCTTGAAGATGAAACCCGTAAACTTAGGCTCCTCAGGCTCCACCATGCGCTCCTCTGCCTTGGTAGGTCTTGGCGATGGAGCTATCTGAACGAAGCAGTCCAAGAGTTCCTGCACACCGAAGTTGTTCAATGCAGAACCGAAGAACACAGGAGCCACCTCGGCAGAGCGGTAGGTCTCGACGTCAAACTCAGGATATACGCCATCCACCAGTTCCAGTTCCTCGCGCAACTGGGCAGCCTCGCGCTCGCCTACTCGCTGGTCGAGCTCCTCAGACTGCACATCCACCTCCACCTTTTCGGTTACACGCTGCTTGTTAGGCGTAAAGAGGTTGAGCTGGTGCTCGTAGATATTATACACACCCTTGAATCGGGCGCCCTGTCCGATAGGCCATGAGAGCGGACGAACGGAAATCTTGAGTTCCTCCTCCAGCTCATCGAGCACGTCGAACGGATCACGACCCTCGCGGTCCATCTTGTTGATGAAGATGATAACCGGCGTATTGCGCATACGGCACACCTCCATCAGCTTGCGGGTCTGCGCCTCCACACCCTTGGCAGAATCCACCACGATGATGGCAGAATCCACGGCAGTAAGTGTGCGGTAGGTATCCTCGCAGAAGTCCTGGTGACCCGGAGTATCGAGGATGTTCACCTTATATGGTTCGCCAAACTGTCCGTCTGGGAGATAATCAAACTCCATCACAGAAGTAGATACAGAGATACCACGCTGCTTCTCGATGTCCATCCAGTCGGAAGTGGCAGACTTGCGTATCTTATTGTTCTTTACGGCACCAGCCACCTGTATCTGTCCACCGAAAAGCAAGAATTTCTCGGTCAATGTTGTCTTACCAGCATCCGGGTGAGAGATAATGGCAAACGTTCTTCTTCTTTCTATTTCTTTCATCTATGATTTATATGATTTTAAAATGTATATATAATAATGTATAACTACATGTCGTCGTCAAATTTCAATCCCTCGGTGCGATCCTTGATATAGTAGTCGCTGAGCAGTCCCACGAAGGTGGTTATCTCCTTGATGGCACGCTCTGTTTCCGGGGTAATCGGCTTCTTCTGCAGTCGGAGCAGCATCACTCCGTAGAGGGCATCCAGACAGGTTTCTATCTCGTTGACGTCCTTGTCGCCCCTGTTGCGCAGTTCCACGATGAATGGCAGCACCTTGTAATATTCGCCATTATAGATAGGGAACTTGGTGCTCTGCAGCAGCATGCCGTGCAGGTCGATCACATCCTGGAGCAGCACCTTGTTGATATTGAGATGTCCCGATTCGCGCTTTCCCTCCTCATTCATCATGCGGATGAGATTGCCAAACCAGTCGATTTCCTCCTCCTTCTGTTCCGGAGTGAAATCAAAATTTTCGATATAGTGCTTCTTGATAACCGGGAGCGAACAGCCGCAGGCACGGATGATATCCTCCACCTGCCACATGTACAGAAGGTATTCTGCTATACTTTTCTTCTTTAATTCCTGAGCTACAAACATCTTTTTTTAATTAGAAATTAGAAATTGGGCATACTCCCTTAGAATTCCGGGAGATGATAGAGATTGAACACGGTTCCGACGAGTGCGATGAGCGAGAAGATAATCACGACACTTCCTATTACCTTATTAATAATAAGGATGCCGTTGGTATCAAACTTGCCCCTGATCTTGTCGATGAGCCATGTGAGACCGAACCACCACAGCAGCGCTCCGAACATGATGCTCAGATAGCCCACGCCCATCTCCAGCGGCATATCCGGCACTACGAAGGCAAACTGGGCAAAGGTGGCCATGAAGAGGAACACGATGAGCGGATTGGAGAGCGTGACGAAGAAGGCGGTGATGGCATTGTGCCAGAGCGTGCCCTGCCTCTTGCTGCTCTGATGCATGTTCTTCGTAGGATTGCTCTTGAAGCAATATACGCCGAACACCAGGAGCAGAAGGCCTCCGAAAATCTGCAGATAGAACTTGTTTTGGGCATTATTGACAATGTCCATCACGAAACTCATTCCCAAACCCGTGAAGAGGGCATACACGATATCGCTGAAAGCGGCACCGACACCCGTCACGAAACCAAACCAGCGACCCTTGTTCAAAGTGCGCTGGATACACAAGATGCCAACAGGTCCCATCGGGGCTGAGGCGATCACACCTATGATAATTCCCTTGAATATAAAATCAAGTATATTTATCTGAATCGGAAACACTAAATTCATAACAAGGCGCAAAGTTACAAAAAAAAGGCCATATCTTGTAATTTTTTCGAGTAAAACTTTGTTTGTTACAAACTTTTTTATATCTTTGCACCATAATTCTAACTAAATAAAAGAAAAACATGACAGAGAATGCACTTAAGCCATATGTAATCGGTTTGGATCTGGGAGGTACCAATTCCGTATTCGGCATCGTAGATGCACGTGGCGAAATAAAAGCTACTACTGCTATCAAGACAGGTGGTTATGATGATGTAAATGATTATGTAAAAGCTGCCGTGGAGGCTCTCCAGCCTATCATCGATACCGTGGGTGGTATCGACAAGATCAAGGCGATGGGTATCGGTGCTCCTAACGGCAATTACTATAGCGGAACTATCGAGTTCGCTCCTAATCTGGCTTGGGCTCACGATGGTGTAGTGCCTTTGGCTAAGCTCTTCAGCGATGCGCTGGGTGGTCTGCCTGTGGCTCTTACCAATGATGCCAACGCTGCTGCATTGGGCGAGATGACCTACGGTGTGGCTCGTGGTATGAAGAATTTCATCGACGTGACACTCGGTACGGGTGTTGGTTCCGGCATTGTGATTGATGGCAAGATGGTCTATGGCTGCGATGGTTTCGCAGGCGAGTTGGGCCATGTCATCATGGTTCGCGGCGAGGAAGGTCGTCTCTGCGGTTGCGGCCGTAAGGGATGCTTGGAGGCTTACTGCTCTGCTACTGGTGTGGCTCGCACAGCCCGTGAGTTCCTTGAGAAGAGCGATGAGCCATCTTTACTTCGCGATATGAAGCCAGAAGACATTACTTCTTATGATGTCAGCGTAGCTGCTGGTAAGGGTGATGCTTTGGCTAAGCGAGTATATGATTTCACTGGCAAGATGCTGGGTGAGGCTTGCGCTGATTTCGCTGCGTTCAGTTCTCCTGAGGCATTCGTATTCTTCGGTGGTCTTACCAAGGCTGGTGACCTCCTGATGAAGCCTCTCAAGGAATCTTACGACAAGAGTGTATTGAAGATTTTCAAGGGCAAGGCTAAGTTCTTGATTTCTACACTCGATGGCAGCTCTGCTGCGGTACTCGGTGCCAGTGCAGTGGGCTGGGATTTATAAGATATTTCTCTTTAATAAGCATAAAGTTTAAAAATATAGCATTTTGTTTTTTGGCGTATTGCTGTCGTGAGATAGTTTTTATGCGAGGCGATACTCCCAGAGAATTCTCTGGGAGTATTTTTTTGCTTCTCTTTCCTCCCCCCTTCCATTTCTTTCTTCATTTCCCATTCTCATTTCTCATTTCTAATTTCATCGTCTTTCTCATTTGTCATTTGTCTTTCTCATTTGTCATTTCATTATCCTTTTTTACCTTTAAAAGAGCTTTTTTTAGAAACTATTTGGTTTCTCCGAGTTTTTTTCGTAATTTTGCAGCCAGAAAGTAAACGATATGATCTTTAAGTTCTTAGTAAACAGAGATTTATAGTCCATATCAAGGGATTTGCATCCCCCATTCAGGAAAGAATGATATCCCATGTACAGGTAAGAATTGTATTCAATATAATAAATAATCAAACAAGTAAAAATGAAGAAAATTTACACACTGGCTAATATGGCCAAAGGTATGATGCTCGCTGCCCTTCTGGCAGTAGGCACAACTGCTCTTGCGCAGAATGTTTCAGGTAACACAGAAAACGGTACTGTTGAAGGTACTGAAAATGGTACTGTTGAAGGCAATGAAAATGGTAGCAACGAGAATGAAACTTTCGCTCCTGCTGCTGAAAGCTCTTGGCTCCAACCTGTAAAACTCGTTGGTAATGGTCAGAAGGCTTACATCTACAACGTGGCTACTGAGACTTTTATCACCGGTAAGACTGCTACCGTGAAAAATATCGAGAATGCAGACGTCTGGACCATTAATGGCGATAAAACCCGTTGTTTCACTTGCGATAACGAGACAAAAGATCGTCTGTTCTTGGAATATTCCATTACATGGCACCCCCTTGTATGGTATATTGAGGTATCTGACAGCAGAGATGCAACAAATTTCACCATCCTTGAAGGTTCTACAGAGAACAGTTACAAACTCACTAAAAATAGAAATAAATTATTTGGTGGTACAGAAACTGCCTACTTCAGCGTCAGCGGTGAGAAATACGTGGCAAGCCTGGAGCCTTCTATAGACAACGACTGGTATATCATTTCTACCGACCAGAAGGATGTTTATGCAGAATATACTTCCCTCTTCACTGAGGCTGCAAGCCTGCTCAAGAACGAGAAGCTGAACGATCAGGAATCTGTTCTGGGCGCTATCAAAACTGCATTGCAGAAGACTGCCAAAGGTACTTTCAATACCTCCAATGATGACATCAATATGCTCAAGACAACGATTGCAGCTGCCAAGAAAGCGATTGAGGACATCACTAACGGTATCAGCAATACCTCCGACAATCTCGAGAATGCAGAAATTACTTCTATCTATAGCGCCAACGGTACCCGCAAAGCCCAGCTGACCAAGGGTATCAACATCGTTAAGATGAGCAATGGTGCCGTCAAGAAGATTTTAGTGAAGTAAACAATAAGATTCAGACGATGGTGATCCAGACCGCCTCGCCCTGATCGCTCGCCGCCATGATGGTGGTGATGAGCTTCGTCAGCGTGGCACGAGAGGAGGTCAACCTGCCCACTATCGTGTTCTCACCCACAAGAATGCAGCCCCGCGTATCTGCCGCCATGTTGCCGCTATGTATGCGTATGCCACTAAATCCCGGCACGCCTACCAGCAGCGGAAGCCAGCGACGGAAGCGGGGCGATTTCGTTATGACCACCGGGTAACTGCCCTCGGGAATGGCCGTCAGACCCACTACCTTGCGAGCCTTCTTGCTCGACTGGCGTCCCAACGATTCGTTCACCAGCTGCGGCGGCAACTTCACGCCCAAGAGATTGCGCCAGGTAGGTTCCAATGTATCACAAAAATAAGTCTGGCGATTGAGCTGGTCGGGATTCTTCAGGGTCCTCACCGACTTTCCACGGTTGTTGACACCCACTTCCATATCCTCATCGCCCAGAATATACAGTCGTCCAATGGTATATTCTTTTTTCTTAGCAATTCTTTTCAATATTAATTCCATCTTTTCTATATTTTAGTTTGATAAAATAAGCATTTTCAAAACTGAATAAACTGAAATTGACATCGGTCTGAGCTGGACTGCCATCAGGAAGAACTTCCTGAACGTTTTTCCGCTCAATATATCCCCGATGAACCCAGTTGTTGATCATCACTCGTGTTCCCTTCTGTCCCAATCCATACTCCAATCGGATGGCCATTGCCTCCTGATAGGAGAACTCATCAGGCAGCAACTGCAGGAGATTGGCTGGTCCTCGACGGCTCGATTTCACGCCCCCATCCTCGGCCTTGGCAATGGCATCTCCGAAGAAACGCATCTTGCAGTAGAGGTCGTAGCGCAGGCTCCAGCGGATGAATTCATCCATCTCCGGCTCCCACTTACAACCGTTGGCCACGTAGAGTACACAGGCCTTCAGATAGGCAATGACATTGGCTCGGAAACTGAGATTCTCGTAGATGCGGTTCTGCGTCATGCGGGCAAAATCGGCATTCTCCTCCTTCAGTTTCAGGGCGAGTTGGAAGGCCTGATCACACTCCACCAGTCCGCTCGTCTTACAGAGATTTTCGATGTAAGGGCGCAGAGCCTCACGGAAATCATCACCATAATAGCCATAGACGGGCATCTCGGCTCCTATCTCTCTTTCGGGTATCGTACAGAAATTGATACGCGAGATAGGACCATCGGTGAGCACACGGGAGAAGTAGCGCAAACCCTTCTGGATAGTGGTAGATGCATTCCAGTTGAAGCGGATGGTGACGCGCTCCGTAACGCTGGATGTGCCCACGCGGGTCTGACCATACTGGTTGGCTGGATCGAAGGCAAGACACATGATGCGGAACTGCTGGTTGCCCTGACCACGGAGTGCATCAAACTGATCTATTTCATTGAGCGAAGTATAGAGAAAATGCTCTTGTGCCTCTGCCGTTCGCATCACGAAAGCAGGATTGGTCATGTCGGCATCTATCTCCTGAATCACGAGATTCTCCGGTCGCTTTCTCTTGTCCTTGTTGGCACCCTTCCGGGTCACCTCGTCCTTCCATGCTTTCTCCCTTGCCAGGTTTTCCCGGTCTCGCTTGCGGATATCTTCCATCACATAACTGATAGGCATCTGCACGCACGATTTTCCGGCTCCTGTTCCGGCAAGCAGACAGGTCATCAGCGTGGCCTCATGCTCCACATTGTCGATATACTTGAAGCGGGTTTTCCAGAGATGCGTGGCGAGCGACGGGAACACGGCATGTGCCACGGCTGGCTTATAGACTTCGGGCGTGCGACTCACGAGCAGGGCGATGAGAGCGGGCAGTTTCTCGGGCATCGGAGGCGGTGCGGGATAGTCCTCCTCCTGGTTCTGCTGCGCCATCTCCTTACTGCCGAGCCTTTCAGCCTGCGCATTGATGCGGATCACCTCGCGCGACATGGGCTTGCAACTGTCGTGATAGCGGGCATAGAAGTCGCTGATGAGCTGCTGGCAGTCACGCTCCTGTGCAAAGGCGGGCATGCGCTGCTCCACCACCCTTCTGAGTTCCTCTTCGCCCATCATCCTGCTGGCTCCGGCACTCATGATGGCGAGGAGTGAGGAGTGGCGCGAACCTACGGCATTGATATCTACTTCTGCCAACCCAGCCTGCGCCCTAAAGAGGTCGAAAGCGATAAGATTCTTATCATTTCCATGATGGCTCCCATCAGGATGAGCAGGAGCACTGCCAACAGCAGTTGAGGTGTGGCTATCAGCAGGATGAGCAGCAGGATGAGGAGGAACTTGAACGCCTCCCACAGCTGGTTGTTTTTCTCCGGTCTTATCACCGGAAAGTAATGGTTGATTGTCATGATTTTCTGAATTTGAATGTTTTTGATTTTGTGAAGTATCTTCTGAAAGAGAGGGATTACCGGACGACTGGCTGCTTCCTGAAAGAGAGGGATTTCCGGACGACTGACTGCTTCCTGAAAGAGGAGCCTTTCCGGACGAGTGGACGAATGAAGAAGAAAAAGTTCCCTGTTTCAAAGCCCGTCCATCGATGTCGAGACCTCGCTTGCGGAAGGCTTCCCTTCGGAGATTGATTTCGTCTTCCGGCAGAAGGGCATACCAATCGCTGGCACGGTAGATTTCCGAGTCGGCATCCGTCATAAAGATGATGCGTTCGGGCGAGAAGCAGCTCTCGTCACACGGCACGCCCAATGCCTGACAATAGGCTCGCTGCGCTTCTTCGATGGTCATGCCTATCGGCATACGAATGTCGATATGGAGCTTCTTGCGGGCGGAATACTCCAAATGCAGGAGCATTCCCTTCCAGGGATTTTTCTGCCCATTCTCGGGATTTCTCTGTCCTTTCTCGGTATTTCTCTGTCCTTTCTCGATCTTTTGGTCTGCCGTCATAGCCTCATCCCCGTCATGATTTCCCGCTGCAGTTGCTCTGTTTTCAGTCTCTGCATCAGAACCCCCAGAAGCTGCTCTGTTTTCAGTCTCATCACCAGAACCTCCGGCTGTAGCTCCGTTTTCTGTCTTATTATCAGAACCTCCGGCAGCTGCTCTGTTTTCATTCTCTGCATTAGAACCTCCAGCAGCCGCTCTGTTTTCAGTCTCTGCATCAGAACCTCCGGCAGCAGCTCTGTTTTCATTCTCTGCATCAGAACCTCCTGCAGCAGCCGTTGCTCCTCGTTCTCCTGTATCATCAGGAATAAAATCGAGCGAATCCAGCAGTTTCGCCCGCTCCAAAGCCTTTTCTACGAGTTCCTTTTCGTCCACATCAATGGTGGTCTGAAAGAGGAAGCTTTCGGGGATGATGTTTGCCTGGCGGCGCTTATTATCCTTGAACTGGTAATAATGGGCACTGCGGAAGGGCAACTGGCTTTTGATGCGCTGCTGAGCCTTGGCAAGTGCTGCTGCATCATGATTGTTGATACTGCGGATGGGTTTTTCGCCTCGTATCTGCAATATCGCATCGTGTACCCAGGGGTAACGGATGGTTTTGTCGTACTCCGAGAGAGGCTGGGAAGTGATGCTCCCCTTATTGCCGCCCCGGAATCCATTGAAAGCGATACGGAATCGCTGATTTTCATTTTCTTTTTTCATCATTTATTTAGAAGTTTTAGTAATACTTGGGGGGTATATAGAACCCACCAACCTTTTACAAGATTTAACACAAGTGGGGAGTCATATAGAACCCACCACCCTTTTCACAAGTTTTAACGCAAGTGGGGGGTCATATAGAACCCACCACCCTTTTTGCAAGTTTTAACGCAAGTGGGGGGTCATATAGAACCCACCACCCTTTTTGCAAGATTTAACGAAAGCGAGGGGTATAAGTCTCGTTTCTTCATAGATTTTCTTCATCGGATTTCACGGATGAATCGGAGGCAATCTTGCTTATCGGATTACTCACGGATTTTCGCGGATATTTGGCCGCTGGCCAATGGCTGGTGCCCGAAATATGCTGCTATTGTTTTGTCACGCAGATTTCGCAGATGGCGCAGATTTTTCTTCGTGAGAGTTTTTTGTCCCACAGATTTCACAGATTTTCACAGATTTTTTATAGAATCTCTGTGAATCGCTTTTGTCCGATCTCAGGGGGTATCTGCAACGACCGAACAGGTCGCATCCGCGAAAATCCGTGAGTAATCACCACAGCAGGAAACCTCCGAATTAATTCCGTGTCATCCGATGAATAAAAAATCCTATGAATGAAACTAACAAGATTTAACCCTTATCGGAATAGGAACCCAAGAGGCGGAGGCGACTTCGGTCCAGGTCGTGGATAAAGCGGCGACCCTTCTCTGTCCAGACGAGATACATCTGGGTTTTCACGCGAGATCCCGCTTCAGCAGCATACTGGCCGCAGCCCCCATAAACATCCTCCGTGCCATATCTCGTACGGCTCTTGGCAAGACCCTGATGGGCATAGTGGGCATAGAGCAGATACTGACCGCTCTGGTAGTACTGCACATGGAGGGAACAGAGCGCACGGTTCAGTTCCTGGGCAGTCATCCCGAGTTCCTTGGCTATCTGAGTGGTGGTGAAACAGGAGATGGAGTCGAGCACATTGTCGGCATAGAAAGCCTTCGGCATCAGTCGGTCGATATCCCCTTCGAGCGAGAGAATCTCCTCGGCACTCTTCTGGATTTTCACCACCTGCTGCCCCACCTTCTCGTTGAGCTGCCTGATGCGCTCATCCTGTTCGGCGATGAGTTTCGTCTTCTCCTCGATGGTGCTCCTCAGGATATTTTCGGTGTTTCTGAAGACGCTTTCCGCCTTTTGGCGCATTTCCTCCTCCGTGTCGCCCTGGTTCACCGGGATATAACCGCCCGTCTTGCGTATCTGGGGCAGCACCACGGAGGTAACCCAGAGTTTGAATCGCTGGGCACTCTTCTTCTTAGAACCGAAGATGAGGGAGTAGAGTCCATTCTCATTCACGAAGATCATCAGTCGGTTCTGAATCACTTCTCTGCGGTGGCTATAGCTCACCCGGATCTTGGAGGCGATACAGTGTTTCACTGCATCATGTTCGTTAACGTGCTGATATACAGCCTGATTGGATCTGCAATACCCAAGCGCATCGCAAACATCCTTACTACAGAAAAGCGGTTCTCCCTTTTCATTAAGTATCGTACGTACCTGACCAAACTCAGGATTATCGAATACCATCACATGAATGGCATTGTTGAGCTCCACGGCCAGACTGCCGCGAGCAATAAAATGATATTTTGTCATAAGCTTTATTGAAATTTAATGTATTAATAATTCATGTTATTACGAATATGAAAACATAATAAATATGTTATCACGTTTTATTTTGTATCAACCTTGTAAAAGAGCGGGTGGATACTCTCCGAAAATCTGCCAACAAGGCATAACACGAAAAGCCCACGAACCTCAGAACTCGGCTTGTTCTGAAATCCGTGGGCAAAGGTACTGCGAAAAAATCAAAGCTATTTAGTACGTACTTGGTACGGTCGTACTACATAGTACTAAAAAAAAAGTTGTCTGAACTATGAATATCAGGCTGAAAAATCGAAAAACAGACTCGATAAAGCAATAATCAGGCTCGATAAAGCTATAACCAGGCTCAATAAAGCTATAACCAGGCTGAAGAATCAGGATAGCTTATCTGAAAATCTCCTTGATCCGGTCATCAAAGGCAGAAATGCTGGGCATCTGTCTGGCCCGATTGTATCCGCTTCTGAGCGAATTGGAATTCTTTCCCCAAAAGCCTCCCATCACCTGCCAGAGATTATCTATCGCTAATGTGAATGCTATCTGATAAGCCAGATACCCCATCTCCGCCCACGACAGATTTACGGGCGCATAATGCTCGTCGAGAATATGGATATCCCGCAATGCATCCAGTATGCGCCTGCCTTTCGCACTCATAAGCACAGAATTGATAGAGGATGCATCAAAAACTGAAGATGGAGCTGGAGTCGAGGATGCATCAGAAGCCGAAGATGTTGCAGATACAGAAGAAACAGCATAATCCGTTTTCTGATTGTTCTGAGACTGATTCTGCGGCTCATTCTGAGACTGAGAAGCATTCTGAGATTGAGGAGCATTCTGAGACTGAGGAACATTCTGAGATTGAGGAACATTCTGAGACTGAGGAACATTCTGAGACTGAGGAGCATTCTGAGATTGAGGAGCATTCTGAGACTGAGGAGCATTCTGAGACGGATTCTGCTGACCAGAAGGATAATTGTGATTCACTACATTGCCGGTCAAGGTACCATAATTGGTAAAGGAACCACCGAAATGAATGTGGATGCCGCCCAGGGCATCGCTTGAAACCTGATTGTTTACTTGTGCGTTGTCATTCATCATAATTGTATTGTTTTTGATATAATGATTGATGTTTTCTATAATCTGATTGATATTTTGAATATTATTTACAAGTTGCATTCTCATCTCCATCAGATATTCCTGAGTTTCGCTCCAGGATTCCAAAGTTATTCCTTCAGAAATATTTGGAACCGCAGGAGGGTCTGAACTGAAGGCTGGAGAAGCAGAGCCAAAGGCTGGGGACTCTGAACAAAAGGCTGGAGACTCTGAACTGAAGGCAGGAGAGGCAGATTTTTCGCGCAGCATTTGAGACTCCACTTCGTAAGCCTTCCACTGATGCTCATCAGCCACATCATAGAAGAACTGCCCGATGGTACCTGGCGCCCACGCATGCTCTATCAGCACCGCATAGAAATCCCACATGATCATCTCCATCGTAGTACCCTCGGAATCAAACACGAAAGGATCGCCCTGCACCATAATAGGATAGCAACCCATCAGCGAAGCGGAAGGCAGCAGATACTGTCCATCCATACTCTGACGGGCATGAATCGACTCGTCAATATGCTCAAACACAGCCTCATTACCGCCTGCAGCCTCGCCCGCCAAGGCCCAAGCCACACTCAAAGCCAACAGACATTTCTTCTGCTCGCAACGCCTCTTGAGCGCTGCGTACTTCTTCACAATTCTGCGCAACAGCTCCTCCACCATACTATTGGTGTGAGCCAATACTTCCTGCACCGAAGTGAAGATAAACCTGATGTCTAATTGTCGGTTCGTTAACGTAGTTATTTTATTGAAAACAGTTGTTGTATATCTGAAAGCGGTTATTTATACCGCACACAATATCTTAGGCTAATTTTCAGTGGCAAAGGTAATAATTATTTTTGAAATCAACAAACATATCAAGGATTTTTTGAGAAAAAAAATCATTGCTTATTTGGAGAAAAGAAAATCCCCCTGCAGTGGTACCGAGACAAATCGGAAATACTGCAAGGGGAATATAAATATAGGAGATATTTTATTCAGGGTTCATCCTACAGGAAGGCGATAGTAAGTCCCGCCATTACGATGCTCACCATCGACATGAGCTTGATGAGGATATTCAGCGAAGGACCGGAAGTATCCTTGAACGGATCGCCCACAGTATCGCCCACGATGGTAGCCTTGTGATGCTCGCTACCCTTGCCGCCGAAACTGCCCTCCTCAATCATCTTCTTCGCATTATCCCAGGCACCGCCCGAATTAGACATGAACACAGCCAGCGTAAATCCGGCTGCCAATCCACCAGTGAGCAGACCTAATACGCCCGCTACACCTAATACCAGCCCCACTACGATAGGTATCACGATGGCCAGCAGCGAAGGGATGATCATCTCCCGCTGGGCACTGCGCGTACTGATTTCCACACACCTACCATAGTCAGGAGTAGCCTTGCCCTCCAGGATTCCCTTGATTTCACGGAACTGGCGGCGCACCTCCTGCACCATCGATTCCGCAGCCCTGCCCACGGCACCCATCGTGAGTCCACAGAACAGGAAGGCTGCCATCGCACCCAGGAAGGCTCCCACGAGCACCTTCGGATTGATGAGGTTTACCTGGAAGAAATTGATAAAGTCGATGGTAGAGGCATTCGCAGGGTCGAAGACATTCCCAGCCGCATCCACATACTGCTTTCCATTCTCCACCGCCCGGATCATGGCTATCTTGATTTCCTCTATATAAGAAGCCAACAGCGCTAAAGCCGTGAGAGCTGCAGAACCGATGGCAAATCCCTTTCCGGTAGCAGCAGTGGTGTTGCCCAAGGCATCCAGTGCATCCGTACGCTCTCTCACCTCCTTGCCTAACCCGCTCATCTCGGCATTACCGCCCGCATTGTCGGCGATAGGACCGTAAGCATCGGTGGCAAGGGTGATGCCCAACGTAGATAGCATGCCCACGGCTGCAATACCGATACCATAAAGACCGGTGCTGATAGACTTGGCTGAGAGCGACATATCAAATCCGTTGGCGCAGAGATAACTCAGCATGATGGCCACAGAAATGGTGACCACAGGTATCATCGTGGAAATCATTCCCGTTCCGATACCCTTGATGATCACGGTGGCAGGACCCGTCTGCGAAGCCTCGGCTATCTTCTGCGTAGGCTTGTAACTCTGAGAGGTATAATACTCAGTGGCCTGACCGATGATGACGCCAGCCACCAGTCCGCTGATCACAGAGAAGGAAAGTCCGAGCCAGTTTTCAATGCCCAAGAGATAGAGAATCACAAAGGTGGCCACGGCAATGAGCAGGGCACTCACATTGGTTCCTAATCCCAGCGAATGGAGCAAATCCTTCATAGAAGCACCCTCCTTCGTACGTACCAGATAGATACCGATGAGGGAAAGGAAGATACCGATGGCAGCGATGATCATAGGAGCGATGACGGCACGCAACTGCATATCGCCGTTCATGGAAAAGGCCGTAGCACCCAAGGCTGCCGTAGAGAGAATAGAGCCGCAATAACTCTCGTAGAGGTCGGCTCCCATACCAGCCACATCGCCCACATTATCGCCCACATTGTCGGCGATGGTAGCAGGGTTGCGCGGATCGTCCTCCGGAATATTCGCCTCCACCTTACCCACAAGGTCGGCACCCACATCGGCAGCCTTGGTATAGATACCGCCGCCCACACGGGCAAAGAGCGCCTGCGTGGAAGCACCCATACCAAAGGTAAGCATGGTGGTGGTGATGGTGACGAGGGCTGTGGATTCGCCCTGATATACGGCATTAAGAACAATAAACCAGATGGCGATATCGAGCAATCCGAGCCCCACCACGACGAGTCCCATGACGGCACCGCTGCGGAAGGCTATCCTCAGTCCCTTGTCCAGTCCCGTACGCGCTCCATTGGCAGTACGTGCAGAGGCATAAGTAGCCGTTTTCATACCGAAGAAGCCAGCCAGTCCGGAGAAGAGACCGCCTGTAAGGAAAGCGAAAGGCACCCATGGATTCTGCACCTTGAGCACATAGGCCATGAAGGCGAAGATGATAGCAAGCACCGCAAAGACGATGGTTACCACCTTGTACTGCTGCTTGAGATAAGCCATAGCACCTTTTCTCACGTGCATCGCAATCTCTTTCATTCTCTCGGTTCCCTCATCCTCTTTCATCATGCTGCGGAAGAAGAACCAGGCCATGCCCAATGCTACGATACTGGCTATCGGGATGAGCCAAAATACGGTTGGAATGTTGTTCATAATGGTATATTTATAGGGTTTCTAATTATCTTAGTTTTAAAAGATTGACTGAGTCCACTTGAAAAGTCTGAGCACTATCAATTTGAAAGTTAAACAGCAAAAATAAGCCAAAAACAGGCTCGCAAATGCAATTTTGAATTGCCTTTTTTTATTGGACAGTAGTGAATTATGATAAATCGAGTTACTTCATTAAAACTGATTTATTATTGTAGCCATAACCGATAATCTTGACATCTACTTTTGAATGGATTAAAGTTGGTGAACCTTGTATCTTGTATTGGAAGTAGATTGTATCTATTTTCTCTGTTGTGGCTATTTTGAGAGTTTTAACTTGATTGAATATTTCCATTGTTATCTTTTTGAATTTTTTATTGTCGCAAATAACCACTCTTTTTTTTACAATATATCCTCGTTGGTCTGTCTTGTACTCAATAGCAACGTATGCCTCCAAATTATTTTTTTGAAACTCAATAGGATATTTACATTTTCTTTTCAATTCGTTTATAAACAACTCTTTATTTCTATAGTCAGGATTACCTGTGCTTACTTGGCATACATCAAATAGTTGCGGAGATGTTCCCACAAGAGACACATTAGTATTGGAGTTGCATGAACCAAATACTACCAAAACAGTCAATAATATAATACCCACTAATTCCTTCATCTTTATTCTATCTGATTTTATCTATAACTCCACTTTAAAATGGAGTCTTGCAATAAATCATTAGCACTATAAAACATCTAAAAAAACAAATAATTTTATCAGAAAAGGACACACCAAAAGATATAATATTACATCACCATGATGCGTCCTCTTCAACTTTATTTCAGTCTATTAATTATTTTTATTTCAGTCTATTAATATTTCAAATTCATTAAATTTCTAATTCATCAAGGCAGATATCTGCTCCTCTGTCAGACCCGAAGCCTGAACAACCTTATCCATAGGTATACCCATAGCAAGAAGATTCTTGGCAATTTCGAGTTTTACTTCAGCTCTTCCTTGCTCTCTTCCTTCAGCTCTGCCTTCAGCTCTTCCTTGCTCTCTGCCTTCAGCTCTTCCCTTTTCTATTTCCATGCGCTTCTGCTCCTCCTCCCATTTCTGGGTGGCATACAGGTCACGCATCACCTTGATGTCCTCGTCATATAGCTCTCGCTCCTCAGGAGTGAGCTTTCTGAGGTCACCTATCTCAGCCAGCATACGGAAGACTGGATATTTGTCCACAAAAGGCATTTCCTTCAATTTTTCCATATTCTTAATTATATATATCCAACAATCAAATAAGTCGTCCTCACACTCCGAAGCCTGCCGCTTCTCAAAGAGCGGCAACTGGAGAAAAGTGAGGCGCATTTTCTCAAAACCAAACTTCAGTCCAGACAGTTCGTAGGTCTTTCCCTCTGCCGTTTTCTCTTTTACCTCTTCGAGCAACCCTAAACCGATATCGGTTCTGAACTGGTGGGGAATACCCGTCTTAACCTTGAAATCCATGAAGCATACGGTATATACCGGCGCCAGATGGAAATCCCATGGACTACTGCGTACTCCCTGCTCTACGATCGCCTTGGAAGTATAGAAAATAGCACGGTCCACAAAGTATTTCTGCTCTTTCTTCTGCATCTCTACGATGATATGCCGCCCGTCTTCCGTTATACATTTCACATCGAAGACCACACCTCGCTCATCATCATTGTGACGTATCTGTTCGGTATTCACAAACTTTACGTCTCTGATTACAAACTCGCCTTCAAACAGTCCGTTCAGGAAAGTAATCAGGCATTCCTTGGTATCCTCACTGCCGAAAATGCGCTTGAAAGCCCAGTCGGCACGTGGATTGATGAATTCCGCCATATTTGTTAATATTTAAAATTTTGTTCGCACTTGTACGCACTTGATTGCGTTCTGAGGGCAAAGATACGGTTTATTTTCTAAACTTGCAAGTCTTAAGGCATTTTTTTCTGTTTTTTAGAATGAAAAAATAATCAGTTTTCTATAAAGAAAAATAAAAAGGAAAGGAAAAGAGACTAAAAACAGAAAAATAAACTGACATTACTGAAATTGACATTGATAGATAGGAGACTGAATGTTATAGCAAAAATAACTTTTCAAGAAATCGCACAGCTACAAAACTATAGAAACAGTGCGATGTCAATTTCAGTTTATTCAGTTTTTTCGGAGGGGGGTATATCTCTCTACTTACTAATTGAAAGGATATTTTTTATATTATATATTATATATATATAATAATATAATATACATTCTGTTTCGAAAAATAATAGGCACAAAAAAAACTGAATAAACTGAAATTGACATCGCTCAAGACTGTTCTTTGTTTGGGAAAAAATCAAGATTTTCAAGTAAAAATCAAGATTTTCTTGAAAAACTGGAAAGAATTTCAGAAAATCAGGCTTTGATCTGAGAAAAAGAAACAAGTGTCTTTGAAAAGGATTTTTTGTGTTTCTAAGGAGTTTTTCAGAGAAGATTACAGATTGAAAGCAAAATCAAAGATAAATGAGATAAGAAAGGAATAATCAATAGGGTATAATTCTGATATATAGGCACATAACAATGCTTACAATATGAAAAAACATAGTTTAAGAAAAGGAAAAATATAGATTTGCGCCCCACAAAACTATACTTTACAGTTTTTAACATTTGATTATTTTCAAAACTCACGTAACTCGGCGATTTAATTTGGCTGCAAAAGAAAAAAGCAGTACCTTTGCATCAGAAATCAGAACAGAAGCATGACTGGTTCTTCTGTCAGAAAACTGGTTCTTCTGTCTGAAAGAGAAGAATTCATTCACATATTTATATTATTAACCCTTTAAAAACTAAAAAATTATGGCAAAACGAGGAACATTGAAGTATCGTAAAATTACTCGCACTCCACAGAGTGGAGAAAATGCAAACAAGAAAATGTGGTACGCCACCACCGTAACCGACCGAGAAGTGAGCTTTGAGGATTTCGTGACCCACGTATCCGAGCACAACTCTCCTTACTCTCGAGGCACTGTCCACGGAGTTTTGATGGACACACTCGACTGCCTGCAGGAACTCATCCTCGACGGCAAGAGCGTACGTTTCGCCGACCTCGGTCTCTTCTCCATCGGCATGACTTCCAAGGGTGTGGAGTCTAAGGACAAGGTTTCTGCTGCCAGTGTAGAGGGCGTTCACCTCATCCTGCGCAATACCAAGTCTTGGAGCAACACAGAACTTCGCAAGAAGTGTCGTATCGAGGAGTACAACGCCTACGGAAACACCGAAGATACCGGTAATACTAATGGCGATGACCCAAATCAGGGCGGCGACCCAAATCAGGGCGGTTCAACGCAAGGCGGAGGTTCTAACACAGGAACCGAGGGAAGCGGTTCTCAGGGCGGTTCTCAGGGAAGCGGAAGCAACCCATCCGGTGGCAACACTGAGGGAAGCGGAAGTGACGACGGATCCTATGATTTGAAGTAATCCCTACCTCTCCTTCTCACCAAATCGCAGCATAAACTGCTAATTCATTCATTATTAACCCTTTAAAAACTAAACAAAATGAAGAAAGAAACTTGGAAAACAATTCTGCAAATCGCGATCAGCGTATTGACTGCACTGGCTACCACTTTGGGTATTACTTCGTGCAGTCTGTAAAATCAAATGAGTGCAGCCGACAAAAGGCTGAAAGACAAAGCCGAAAAAGGCTGAAAACCAAAGCCGAAAAAGGCTGAAAACCAAAAGAGGGTGTGTCAGAAATTCATGACACATCCTCTTTTTTTTATTTCATCAAAGTTTTTTCTTCATGGGTTTTACTTCTCCAAAGCCTGCAAATCCTGATAGAACCAGACATTCATCTGATTGGCTCCTCTATGATTCCAAGCATAATAAGGAATCAAGGTGAGCTTCTGATTCTTCACGGAAACCTTGCCATCAGCAGCCTGATCGAGCACCTGAGCATCGGTCTGGATAGCCTTCACTGAGAACGCAGGAGCACCCTTAGTCTCTGTATTTGAAATACTATAACCATCTATCACAGAAAAAGCTAGTTTCTTGGCTACAACGCTGCGAAGTACAGGAGCACCATCATTATCCACTGCCTCTGCGCAATACACTAATGGTCCACGCTCTACTGCCACCTTGCCTCTGTCGTCAGCCACTTTTCCGTTAGCCACAACCGTGCGTACAGGCATATCAAAATGGATGCGGATCACATCACCCTTCCTGATATTCTTCACTGGCAGATAACCCTTGTTGGCAGCCAGATCACCCTCCACAGCCTTGCCGTTCACGCTCACGCTATAAGCAGGTTGCTCGGCATCACTATACTTATAAAGGTCGCTCGGAACCACCTGATTGCGAACCCATCCAGGAATGCGCACCAGCAGATTGGCACCCTTCACACCACTCTTCTTCACCACAATCCTGATATCGCCATTCCAAGGATACTCAGTAGTCTCCTCCAGCACCACTTCCTTGCCCATCACCTGGATGGTAGAAGTATTTCCGGCAAAGAGATTCACATAGATATCCTTGTTCTTCACGCCATAGAGATAACCCGGCAATGAAGGGATGAAACGGCTCAGATTGCTCGGGCAGCAGGCGCAGCCAAACCAAGGTTGGCGGGTGGTGGTACCGTCGGCATTAAACTTGTATTTGCCATCGCTCGACAATGGATTCGGATAGAAGAAGCGGCCTCCGTCCATGCTCATGCCCGAAATCACACCATTATAAAGTGTGCGCTCCAGACAGTCGATATACTTGCTCTCGCCATGCAGGAGGAACATGCGCTCATTGAGATACACCTGAGCAATGGCAGCGCAAGTCTCGTTGTAGGCCGTCATGTTAGGCAACTCATAGTCGGCTCCGAAAGCCTCTCCGGCATGACGGGCACCCACACCGCCCGTGAGATAATACTTCTTGGAAACGATATTGTTCCAGATGCGGTCGATGGTCTTGATATAATCCGAATCACGCGTCAGGGCAGCCACATCAGCGATTCCGGCATACATATATCCGGCACGCACGGCATGTCCCCAAGCCTCGTTCTGCTTCAGGATAGGCTTGTCGCTCTGGCTGTAGGCATCGTGGATAGAGGTGGTACCGCGTGCATCGAGGAAGTATTTAGCCTCGTCGAGATACTTCTTTTCGCCCGTAAGGGTATAGAGGCGGGCAAGTGCCATTTCGGCTATCTGATGACCCGGCACAACCCTATGCTGACCGGCTTGAGGACCCACCTCCCTGATCACACAGTCGGCATATCGCTTGGCAATATCGAGGAATTTTCTGCTGCCCGTAGCCTGATAATGGGCGCAGGCTGCATCCACCATGTGACCGAGATTATAAAGCTCATGGCTCAGCACTTCCACCTTGCTCCAGCGGGTAGCGCCCGACCAGCCGTGAGGATGTTTCGGATTGATGGTTCGAGCGGTATAGAGATATCCGTCAGGCTCCTGCGCAGCGCCCACCACATTGAGCACACTGTCGATATAGGACTTCATCTTCTTGTCGGGATAGGTCTGCAGGATATAGCTGGCTCCCTCGATGGTCTTATAGACATCGGTATCATCAAAAGAGAAGCCCATAAACTTGCTCACGTCCCACTCCTTGGTATCGAGACCGGCATGTCCCGGATGCTGCAAGGTATAGGCAGCCATCTCGAAATTCTTGTAGCGGTGCTCGCTCTCACACTTGCTGAAAGCCAACGGCACAGTTACCTCTCGGGCAGCCTTCAGACGCGCACCCCAAAAGGTATTCTGAGCGATTTTCACACTGGTAAAGGGTACCTGAACAAAGGGATAACCATTGTCCAGAACTTTGGATTTCTGGGATGCTGAACTCTTAGACTTCGCTGAAGAAGCCTTGACTAAAGCATTCGCAGACTTGGCTGAAGAAGCCGTGGCAGAAGCACCAGCAGACTTGGCTGAAGAAGCCGTGGCAGCCATAGCCGAAGCCTGCAACGCAGCAGGAGCAAACATTGCAGCAGAGAGTAAGACTGCAGAGAAAATTCTTTTTTTCATCATTTTATTAGGTATTTTATAGTTATATTATTGTTGCGACTAATAAATCTATCCATAGTTGTATCAGAGTCCCGATATGGATGCAGAAACCCAAAATGGATGCAGAACCCAATTATTATATAATACGATTAACGTAGCATATTTACTTTTTAAAGTGTGAAATCGACAACAAAGTCGTTTTCGACTGCAAATATAATAAAAAATTGAAACAAAACAAATAATTATAAGTAAAAAATGAGCATTTATCACGAAAATCACAACAAATACCCACTTTATAAGAATCATTATACCCTATCGGGAGTAGCCTATATTTTTCAAGCTTATTTTATACCCTATCGGGAGTAGCCTATATTTTCAAAGCTTAGTTTATACCCTATCGGGATGAAAATAGATGTTTAAAATCCATTTTTTGCTACTCACAGCGATGTCAATTTCAGTAATTTCAGTTTTTTTTTGCATAAACAAAGAAAGAAAGGTTCAAGAAACTATCCAAGCCCCCTTAAAAATCAAGAACCCTTTAAAGAATTTCAAGACCCCCTTAAAGAAAACCAAGAACCATTTTTTAAAAAAAACTCAAGAACCCTTTAAAGAAAATCAAGAACCCTTTAAAAAAATCCCCAAAACCTTTTAATAAAAGATTTCAAGAACCATTTAAAGAAAATCAAGAACCCTTTAAAAAAATCCCCAAAACCTTTTAATAAAAGATTTCAAGAACCATTTAAAGAAAATCAGGAACCCTTAAAAAAATCCCCAAAACCTTTTAATAAAAGATTTTAAGAACCATTTAAAGAAAATCAAGAATCCTTTAAAAAAATTCCCCAAAACCTTTCAATAAAAGGTTTCAAGGAACTTTTTATCAAGACACTATTTTGTAACTAATACGATTCTCTTTGTTTTCAGATTACCTTTCTGAACGCCCGATGCAGCAGACTGATGAGCAGATGCAGCAGACTTTTGACCAGACACCGCATTCCCACAAGCAACTGTCAATTCAACCTTAGACGGCTGAGTTCCAGCTCTTAAGATCACAAGCGCAGAACCCTGATAAAGCGCACGCTCGGCAGTCTTGTTCAACTGCTTCTTGCCCACGTGCAACTCATCCGAATAGATATTTCCATTATCCACCGCCACGATATCCGCGTCACCCTTCACCGTGAAAGTCAACTTGCTGAATGCGTTCTTATCCTTCAGGTTCATCACTCTCCTGCCTTTCTTATCTACGGCATACACTCTCACGTGCATCAGATCCTGTCCGTCAGCATGCCAGGTTTCAGCATCAGGCACCATCTTCAGCGCCACTGCCTCGCCCGTAGTCTCTATCTGATGACGAGCCACAACCTTGCCATTCTTCCGAGTCACAGCCAGCAGAGTGCCAGGCGCATAAGCGATGCCGTCCCACTTGATGCGGGCACGCAACTTAGGGTCGTCACTGTTCTTCTTCACACCTAAACTCTTACCGTTCAGGAACAGCTCCACCTCGTCACCATTGGTATAGGTATAGAGCGAAACCTTCTCGCCTGCCTCCCGGTTCCAGTTCTCAGAAAGCTTACCAGCCGAAACATTGATGCCGTTCCACTGCACATTGCCACCAGCCTTCTCGATGATGCCGATATGCACAGTAGGCTCGTCAGAGAACATACTTTTCACGAAATAAGCATCCGGTTTCGGTTGCAGAGACAGGTCGAAAACACCCTGATTCCAGCCCTTAACAGGCCATCCCATACTCTCGCCCAGATAGTCGATGGCACCCCAGTAAGCCAACCCGAGCACCTTATCGCGGTCCATCTCATAGAAGTTAGGACCCATTGCAGCCGTGCTCGCCTCACTCTGATAGAACGTCTTTTCCGGATAGCGCTTCATGTCGCCAGGGAAGTACATATACCTATAATTATAGGAATTCACCTCGGTAGCCACAGCCAGATCAGCTGGAATAGAATCGGTATCCAGATTGCGATAGCGCGGATGCATGGCCACGGTAGTGAGACGGGTGTCGTCGTAGCGATGGAGCAGTTGCTTCTGCAGTTCATAAGCCGTCACACCCCAGTCATTGAAAGGCAGATTGGAATACTGCTGCAGTTCATTACCCAAACTCCAGAGCACCACAGACGGATGATTTCTGTCTCTCTTCACCCATTCCGGAATATCCTTCTGCCAGAGACTCTCCCAATCTACTCTGCCACCGGCATACTGAGCCAACCACTTATCATAGAGTTCATCCACCACGAGAATACCCAATCTGTCGCAAAGTCTAAGGAAGTCTTCGCTATAGGGATTATGGGAGGTTCTCACATGATTGAATCCGAACTCTTTCATCATCTTGAGTCGCTTCTCGATGGCACGTGGATAGGCTGCTGCACCTAACGCACCGAGCGTATGATGATTGGCAAAACCCTGCAGGAGCACCTTCTTGCCATTAACGAGCAGACCATGCTGCGGATTCATCTCGATGGTTCTCACACCAAAGGGTTCTCGTATCTGGTCTGCCACCTTTCCCTCGTTATCGTAAAGCGTAACTTCGGCAGTATATAAATAAGGTGTATCGCACGACCAGAGTTTGGCATTCTCTATCTTGATAGCCGGCAGTTCATACTCTCTGTCGCGCCACTTGGCATTGAAATCCACATCCGTTTTCTGCTGCGCTACCACATGGCCGTCAGCATCCAAGATTCTGACTTCTACAGGAATGAAAGTTCCAGGAGCCTTCACCTTTTTCTGCTGGTTGAAGATGTTAGCACGAATCTTCACTTCCTGATTGTTGACGGTACGGATGAAGAGCGGATGGCGAGGGAAATACAGTTCCTTGTCGGTGACGATAAGATTGACATCCCGATAAAGACCTGCACCGGTAAACCAGCGGGAGTTGTTCGGATTGCGGGTATCTGCCTTCACAGCAATCTCATTGACTTCGCCAAACTTGAGCAATTTGCTCACATCTATGTCAAAGCCGAGATAACCATAGTCAGTACCTCCTATTCGCTTACCATTGAGGTAAACATCGCCCACGAGCATGATGCCCTGGAAATCAAGGAGTATGCGCTTGCCCTTCCACTCGGCCTTCGGAGTCAGTTCATAGCGATACCAGCCGATACCCATTTCCTTAAATCCACGTGGACTCAAACGGCTGCGAACGTTACTACCTGCATCACTATTATCAGGACGTTCGCTGGCATCAGGAGTCACCCAGTCCTGTCCGATCAGGAAATCGTGAGGAAGATTGACTACCTCATCATTAGCCTGCAAATTCTTCAGCATTTTCACGTCGGAAACATCCCCACGATGGAACTGCCATCCTCTGTCGAGAGAAATCGTATCTCGGACTGATGCAGAAGCTGTGCCAGCAGCTGAAACCAACATCAGCAGGCCAGAGTAGAAAAAATATTTTGCTGTCATATATTTCATTCAAAATTATTATTTCAAATATTTAGCCAATGGACTCTTCATCTTTTTCAATCCTTTCGCCACGCACTTTGCGTTATGACGAGCACCCTTGAGAGAGGTATGCGTATGATCTTTCTTGTAATATTCTTTCACTTTCTCCTTACCTATCTTATCATAAGAATCGGCAGCGATATTGTGAAGGTCGAGGAAAGGAACTTCGGTCTCTGCCACCACCTCTCTGTACCACTTGCCATAAGTATCGTTGCGACGCTCCATCTTGCCGTGTGGCCACTCATTGCGAGGAGTCAGGGAAACCAAAATAGGATGAGCGCCCTTCTCGTAAACGTCCTGAATGAACTTCTTCAGATACCAGCCGAAAGAATAAACCACCTCAAACTGCTTGCTCTCCTGCATCTGATAGACATTGCAGGTATCCTTAGCACAAGGGATGGAACCGCGCATCTTCTTATCGGTCAAGGAACAGATGTCGTTATGACCGAACTCAATGAGCACGTAGTCGCCCGGCTGCAGACTGTTATATACCTTCTCCCATCTGCCCTCATTGAGGTAGGAACGGCTGCTGCGACCCGCCTTGGCAGCATTCACACAAGTAATCTTCTTAGGATTGAAAATGGTATAAGCCTGAGAGCCCCAGCCCCACATACCATCCTCTTCCTTGTCAGCATTCTTTACGGTACTGTCGCCAGTAAAGAAAACCACCGGCTTGCCCTTCTCTCGCTGAAATTTCTCCACCGGCAGAGCCACATTGATCATCATCGCCTGCAACGGAGCCAGACTTGGGTCCTTACTCTCTGCCAATCCCTCAGCAGCCGAACGGGCATTCATCATCGCACCGAAACGGGAGGTGTGGATATGGTCCTTGAAGAAGTGATACTTTTCCTTCCAATGACCGTAACTGTCGAGTTTGGCAGCCGAAATCTCATTCAGATCTACAAAAGGAACGCCCTCCTGCTCTGCCACCTGTTTCGCCCAGAGACCGAAAGTCTTATTCACGCGCACAATCTTATCATTCTCATCATAGGCATCACGAGGAGTAAGCGACATCAGGATAGGATGAGCACCGAGCGCCTTGCAGTCGTTGATATACTTGCGCATATACTCGCCGTAGGTATAGACAGTCTCCTTCACGCCCGTCTCCTTGATGGTGACATTGAGCGAATCCTTGCCGACACCAGGGATGCTGGCACGCGCACGACCGCTATCGTAAGGACCGTTATCATTATGACCGATAGAGATGATTACCCAGTCGCCAGCCTTGATTCCCTTGCGTACATCCGGCCAGAGACGGTTGTAGAAAGTACGGCTGCTCATGCCTCCGAGTGCCTGATTTTCTACCGTAATCTTATTCTCGTCAAAGAACTCATGTTCGTAGTAGCCCCAGCCCCACTGGCCGTTATTTCCGTTGCCCAGGGTGCCATTGCGCATGGTAGAGTTGCCTATCAGGAAGAGTACAGGATTGTTGCCCTTTCTGCTGGTTCCAGGAACAATGCGGGCGGTCATCGCCTTGTTGAGACTGTCCACTGTATTGTCAATCACATGGTTAACATCTTCCATCGGTTTTGCCACCTGGGCAAAAGAAGCAGTTGTTGCCGCCATCAGCGACATTGCAAACAATATTCTTTTCATTATTTATTTATATTTTTATTTTCTATTTTCACCAGTTTTTCACTTAGGCTCACTTTCAAGTTCACCAACTTTTCACTTTAGTTCCCTTTCGAGTTCACCAACTTTTCACTTTGGCTTCATCAGAGTTCACCAACTTTTCACTTAGGCTTCCCCTTTAAAGACTTTATTTGATTTTCCAATCTTTCTCCTCTAAATAAAAACCGAGATGTGGCGGCTGGTTGTAACCCACATTTTGCCAAGCCACACTCAGGCGATAGATGTGATCGTGCATGAGCGTAGGAATGCGGTATTCCGTCGGGATATTCGTAGTGAAAATATTCAGATGAGAGGCATCGCTCTCGTCCCAGTAGATTACCTCCTCACGCCAGTCACCGAAGATATCAGCCTGCAGATTAGGAGTAGCCTTCGTCCAGTTGTTGCTCACAGAATGCCCCATTTCGCTGAGATGCTTTCCGTTGCTCAAAGGCAGCGGTACCGCCTTCTTTCCGTTCCATTTCTGGAGATACGGAGCAAAATGCGGTCTGCGACCGTTGGCAAGCAGTTCGTCCTGCAGGTCGCCATCCCAGTAGATTCTGAAGTTCATCGCCGGCATTTGAGAAGGGTCGTCAGCAATCACATTTCCATGACAATCCCTTACTTCCTTACTGTCCAGGCTCCACATTTCGAAGCCCCTATGCCGCCCATCAATATCCGCAGCCACACCCCTTCCGGTATCGTCTCTATCCAGCGTACGGTAGAGAATCTCGCCTGTACGGGCATCCCTATAATCAGAACCATAAGGTCGCTCTTCGTGTACCATAAAGACTTCCAAACCCGGTCTGCCTGGGTCGAGATCAGAGAGATGGAGCGCATCACCATGACCGAGCCCTGTGGAATACAACAGACTTCCATCGTGATTGATCGCAGCCGAGCCATAAGTAATCTCGTCGCATCCATCGCCATCCACATCTCCTACTGCTAGGCTATGAGCGCCCTGTGCAAAGGCCGTCGCAGAGAGCCCATGCGCCTCCTTGATTACCTTGCCTTCGCCATCCATCACCACCCAGTCATGAGGAGTGAGAGAAGCATGCAACCACTTCGTCGTCAGTTGTTTACCATCGAAATCCACTGCCCAGAGATAAGAACGGGTGTAGTATCCTCGGCACATCACGGCACTCGGCCGATGGGCAGCTCCATCAAGATAAGCCACGCCAGCAAGATATCTTTCGCCACGGTTGCCATAGTTGTCCTTATCGCCCCAAACAGACGAATAAGCAGGAAAGCCATCAGCCTCAAGTCGCTCACCCTCAGCCACTTGTCTGCCCACACCGAAAGCTCTGTTAGGATTATACCAGATGGTATGCATCGCCTTCCCCGTCTCGCCATTGAAGACAGTGAGCAATTCCGGACCATTCTTGATGCGCCCCCTACGGTTACGATAATCAGCCGCGTTATCGAGCGAACGAATCTCTGTATCAGTAGCCGATTCACTGACAAATCTGCCCTGTCCATCGATACTTCCAGCCGAAGTCTTGCAAATCATTTCAGCCTTTCCATCACCGTCAAAGTCGAAAACCAAGAACTGGGTATAGTGAGCACCGGCACGGATATTCTTGCCAAGATTGATGCGCCATAGCTGGGTTCCGTCGAACTTATAACAATCAAGAATCACATCGCCCGTATAGCCATCGTGGGAATTGTCGTGAGAGTTGGAAGGGTCCCATTTCACAATCAATTCATACTCGCCATCGCCATCCACGTCGCCCACGCTACAGTCGTTCGGAGTGTACACATAGGCCCGTCCATCTGGAGCAGTGCCACCCTCAGGGCGGTTGATTGGCAGCGACTTATACAGATCAGTCCAAGGCTTCACTGGTTTAGAAACCTCCCGTTGCATCTGTGCATCCATCTTCGGCTCATCCTGATAACTGATCAGGCGATAAGAATGTGCAGGAGAGCCCTTTACATCAGTAAAGTTGGTTGCCCGGATATGATGAGCAATCACTTTTCCATCCCGCTCTATATCAAAACAGACATTCTTGCTGTCTGTACCGAGGAGTCGCCAACTGAGATAGATTCCCTTTCCAGCAGACGGCAAAGCCACCAGTCCACGGTCGAGGCGTTCCATCGGGAATTGTGAAGATTTCTGCCCAAATGCACTATTTTGCTGACCATAAGCGAAACCATTCTGTTCATAGCCGTTTCTCTCCTGTCCATAATCACTACTCTCCTGTCCATAAGCGCAATTATTTCCAAATGCGCAGAAGACAGAAAGAAGCGAAAGAATATATAATTGTCTTTTTCTCATCAGTAGATTGTCTTTTCAGACATTTATTATAAATTTAGAATTTCTCTGCAAAAGTAAAAAAAATAATGCAATTTTTGCTTTATATTTTGCTTATTTTTCTCTATTTTTTGGCAGCGAGGGGGACGATAAAATGAGAAGTAAGAAATGAGAAAAATAAGAGGGCGTGCCATAGACTTATGACACACCCTCGTTTAGATTTCATTAACTATATTATAACCAGCAAACTAAAGTTTTTACTGAAAATTTTTCTTGGATTACTTCAAGGTAACCTTGATTGTTCCCTTAGCAGTACGGACAATGTACAAGCCTGGAGCCAAACCACGACTCTTCAAGTCGCTCTGCAAGGTAGCCATAGAAGTCTGCAAACTTGTCATGCGGAAACCGTTGAGCGTATAGACATCTGCCTGGAATGAACCAGCGTCGAAGCCGATCTCACGGATACCAGTAGCATTGGCTACATAGACTACTCCCTCTGTAAGGAACTTGCTTGTATCCCAACCCAAACCAGCAGGGAGCGCCTGCAAGTCAAATTTTGGAGTACCGCTGATTGTGCCTGCACAGTCAACAACGCGCACATAGTCACCCTCAGCTGGAGTCCAACTATTCGCATTGTATGTGACATAGATGGTACCATTCAGAGTAGCATTGCCGCCTATCTTCAGATATGCCCAGCCGAGACTCTTGCTTCCTGTATATGGATTGACAACGAGAGAATCTACCTTTGCCTTGTTCACATAAATGCAGGAACCATCGTAGGCTACCAGGTTCTTCTGGATATTGATAATGCCCGTATTGCTGGTCTGAGATGTAGGCAAATTGCTGCCAGGGCGCAAGATACCGCCATTCTGGAGATTAATACCCAAAGAGTATCCTACACCACGAAGTTCACCGGCATCCTGAACATAGAGGATGGTAGGAGCTGTCATAGAAGAGGTAGCAGCAGCCTTGTTCAGCTTCACGACTCCATCAAGAATCTTCAGCGACTTGGCATTGGCAAGTACATTCTCACTGGAGATGGTCCAGATACCCGTACCATTCTTCACCACATGGCTACCATTGATGGAACCCTTGAACTCAAAGTTCGTATTCTTGCCACCAATCGTCAAAGTATTGGTACCAGTTCCACCAAAGTATCCACCATTACTGATATAGCCGGAACCTGCCAAGGCACCGATAGCAAAGCTCTTGCCGTTTGTACAGAACGCATAGTCCTTGGTAAAGCGTGAATCAACATTGAGCGTTGCCAATGGAATACCATAGCTGTTGTTGAAATCGAATACAGGCTCGTAACCATTCTTGGTGCCACGCTTTGCATTGATGGTTCCTTCAAACTTACTCCAGTCGCCCTTGAATGGACAGCGGATCCAGGTGCCGTAGATATCGATGGTTCCCTCACCAGTCAGCTTACCTGTATAGTCACAACGTCCATCAGGATACCAGATTCCCGATTTACCCTTAGGCACCTCGATGTTCACATTATCCGAGTTGTTGCTGTAGATACTGTTGGAAGCCTGCAAAACCACCTTGCTACCATTCAGCACAATCGTCTTGCCATTGAAATGGGCATCCTGGAAGTCATAGACTGTTCCGGCATTGATATAGAGCTTGTCGAAATCGGCTGCACAGTTGAGCTGCAGTGTACCACTACCCAACTTGTAGAGATTACGGTTGGCTCCCTTATTCATCTTGCTGATACCGCCATTCACAATCAGGTTCGTACCTGTATAAGTCTCTATCTGACCGCCATTCTCGCCCAATACAATAGGATGAGAAGAAGTCATGGAAGCATTTACCCACAACTTACCTTGGTTGGACATGGTAATGGTATTATCGGCTGCACCTAACGAACCATATTCGAGACCATCCTTATTGGCAAGCGTTGCTGGACGGAGATAACCGCCATCAATATAGGTGCCGCCCGTATATCGGTTGGTATTCTTGATATTGACCGCACTCTTACCCTTCAAAGTGACAGAGCCATTGCCCTCGATAGCGCCCTTACCAGACAAGGTATATACCTTACTGTTATTGTTGAAGACGATGTTGCCAGGAGCGAGGTCCTCATTGATCTCTACTTCAGACTTAACGGCAGTATCATCGAAGGTTACGTTGTCACCCGAAACGAATTTCTTATCGGAAGAATTGAAGTTCTCAGACCCCATCAGGTCCCATATAGAACCGTTGGCACCAGTCCAGACTACAGACTCGCTGTCGCGTGAATCGCTCACCCTAATAGTCAACTTGCCACCAGCATAATCTAAACTGTATTTCTCGCCAGAGAGGCCTTCCACGGTGATGTCAGCCAAGTTGCCAGTCAGCTCACCTACCTCTGCCAGTGTATAGGTACCAGGCTGAGGAGCCGATGTAAACTCGAATACCGGAGCTGAATACTGAGGACCGTTCGCCCAGTTCTTCTTTTCGATACTCATCTTGGAAGCTACCAACTTATCTACATTTCCACCGTTCACATCAAAGATGACGCGGGCACCGAAACCGAGCTGGAGATCAGAAGTAGTCAGCGTACCCACCTGGTCCTTACCGCCCGGACGGATGATAGAACCATAGTCGGCCTTGATGCCGCCCTTGAAGTTACCGCCGTTGGAATTCAACTCCGCAAAGCGGTTCAGCCATACCGGACTCTTCTCCATCGTTCCGTCAAACTGCAGCGTACCTGCCCATACATCAGTCTTGCCAGTGTAGGTCTGGGTTACGTTAGGAAGAACGAGTGTACCGTCGCCCTGCTTCACTAAGCGCATATTGCCAGAGAAAGCACCGCCAGTGAGGGTATGTGTATAATAAGTATATTTGATTTCAGTATCCTTTTCTCTGCACTCGCTCGGAGCCGTACCCTGCACCCATGAAGGAGCATTGTCGGTAAAGACGGCTGGAGCAGCACCATTAACCACGCTTACAGTGGCATCGCCTGCAGTAGCGAGAAGCGCATGCTTGCCATCAAAAGACTTGGTGATAGCAGAAGACACCTCTTCACGACCCGTAGTGGTGAGTGGTGGAGGAGCTATCGTGATGCCTTCCAGTTCACCGAGGAAGTAAGATGTGTGAGGAGGCTGGTTGTATCCGCATGGCTGCCATACCATCGCATTGCGGTACTGATGATCGTACCACAGCGAGTAGTTGCGCCAAGGAGTCGGAGTGGTCGTAGTATAGATGCGGATATTGTTGCTACCCGTGCGCTCTATCACTTCCTCACGCCAGTCGCCGAACACATCGCCCTGGAAACAAGGAGTTGCCTTGGTTCCGTTGTTGGAATAGGCACCCATAAGAGTTTCCAAAGTACCCTGCCCTGGCTTGGTTATCTCTGTATTATTGAAGCACTCCTCCTGCAAGTCGCCATCCCAATAGATACGGAAGTTCATGCTGAGTCCATTCGTATTTCTTGTTACATGGTCATTGGTAATGGTAGATATAGGCGTATCATGCGCACTATGACCTACGGCACCAGGAATGTCATTATAGAAATTACCAGCCAGGCAGCGACCATCATCATTGGTATCTGTCTTGCGATAATATATCTTGCTCGTAGTTGCATCGCGATAGTTGTTGGAAGGAGCATCCTCGTTGCAGGCAAACATCTCCTGACCATGGATATAAGGATTAAAATCACTTACATGCTGAGCATCGCCATGACCGAGACCAGTAGTAGAAAGTCCCTTGCCATTATCGTCGATAACCATAGAACCGAATACGATTTCGTCACGTCCGTCCCAATCCACATCGGCTACGATATAGTTGTGATAACCCTGACCATACCAAGGAGAACCCGGCTGGTTGTTGGTCCACTTCCAGCGAACATTCAGCGCATGAGTATTAGGATCCACATCGTATGCGATAAACTTGTGGCGGGTATAGATACCACGCGCCAGGAAGATACTTGGATGCTTGCCATCGAGATAAGGAGCACCAAAGAAGAATTTGTTGGAACGGTGGCCGTAGCCATCACCCCAAGCTGCCTTCAAATCAGTTTCTCCATCTTCCAGACGCTTCAGAGGATAATCTATGCACTGGTATGGCTTACCCGTAGCGCCCTCGCAATACCAGAGGAACTCCTTGCCATAATGGGTAAACCATTCTACGCTTCCTTCAGTCTTTGGCTGGCGATAGTTCTTCCAGGAAGTTCCATTCTTGCCGTCAGCACCAATGGTATAGGTAGTGCCATCAGCCATGTGGACAGTAGAGCCTTCTTCAAGTCGCATTACGACTTCTGCCTTGCCGTCCATATCCCAGTCGTAACCGACGATATTCTGCTCGTTGTTCTGGAAGTCGCCCATGTTAGGACCACAGTTCACCCACCAGAGAATCTTACCGTTCTGCTTCAGACAGGCCAGCATAGAATACTCCTTGGTCTCAACGCCATTGATGGTAGGTCCGTTCTTTGGATAAAGCTGTTCACCTTCCTGCTGGTTGGTGAACTTCATCAGAATCTCCAGTTCTCCATCGCCATCCACATCAGCACAGCAGGCATCGTTAGGGATATAAGTTGACTTCAGGGCAGCAGGATACTGGATTTTTACTTCCTTATAATTAGTATTGAAAACTGTAGCTTCCTTGGAAGCAGATTGCTCTACCCCATTCACAACCGCCTTTACGGTATAAGTGTTGCTTGATGAACCAGACTTGTCTGTAAAGTTGGAAACATCGAGGGGTTCTGGGTTTACCAAAGTGCCATTTCTGTAAAGATTGTACTTTACATCATAGTATTCATCGGCCTGGATACGCCAAGAGCAGTACACACCATTTGTGGTTTGCACTGCAATGAGTCCACGATCCAACTTATCGGTAAAGCGCTGGGCATTTGCTCCCATACTTACCAACAATGCTAAAGCAGATGTTGCGAGTAGTTTTTTATTCATTATTGTAGGTTTTATTGTTTTTATTCTTGTTTATTGACGATTCTTGTCGATTATTGTTGTTTATTCAGGTTTAACTGATTTGTTGGCAAAAGTACACAGAATATTTGAGAAAGCATCCATAAAATATGATATTTAACCTTATTATTTTGAGAAAAGCACAAAAAAAGAATTTTTTAAAGGTAAAAGGATTTTTAAAGGTAAAAGGGATTTTTAAAGGTAAAAAGGTAAAAAAGTAAAAAGGTAAAAAAAAGAAAGATAGAGAAAGGAAAGAATACAGAAAAAGAGAAGAAGACAAAAAAGAGAAGAAAGACAAAAAGGTATAAAAAAAGAAGACAGAGAAAGAAAGACAAAAAAGAGAAGAAAGACAAAAAAGGTATAAAAAAAGAAGACAGAGAAAGGAAAGAGAAGGACAAGAAAAGAGAAGAAGACAAAGAAAGGGATGCATCCCTGCATCCCTTTACATGAAAATGATTGATTCAATCTCGGCAAATTATAGAAACAATAATTGCCAATGCTTTATCAATGAAACAAATTACTTAAGCTGAGCACCTGCTACAGAGAATGTCTTGCCATCCTTGACGATAACAACACCATTCTTGGTTACTACCTTCTTCACTGCTGAAGCTGAGGTCTCTGCTGTATTTACATTCTTGATACCAGAAACGTTTGGCACAAAGCCCTTGTAAGTCATTACCTTTACGTCGCAGAGAGCTGTATCGTAACGGAAGAGATTGAAATTCTCACCTGCTACACAAACAGTTGTCTTGTTGCAATCACCCTTGTCAGGACGGTCGTAACCACCACGAGTGTGAACGATGTAGAAGTTTGGCTTGTTAGTATCGTCAGATGTATATTTAGCGTCGAGAGTTAAAGTAGCATTGGTAATAGCTGTGTTGTAGTAAACGATACCCTCGAGTGGGAAGATGCTCCATGCAGAAGCTACATACTTAGAGTTGGCAATGAAATCTGCTGTTGGAGCCAATGGAGCAAATGCTGTTGTTGCATTCTCAGGAACCTGAACATTCCACTTGGCATTGTCGGTACCAATACTTTCCATATCATAGAAACCAAAGCCAGACTTTGTAGATACATAGTTAGCTGCATCTGCCTCTGTGCATGCAGTAGCATTACCATTCGCATCATAACCATACATCTGGGTTGAATAAGCGCGGTCCCAGTGTGACTTGTTGGCATTATCAACAATCTCAGTTACTGTGAAGCCAGTCTTTGCTGCATCACACTCCTCCTTAGTCCAAGCATAGTTCTTCTTATCAGCTACTACGTACTCAACGTTGTTTTCTACAGTAACCTTCTCTGATGGAGCATACCAAGGCATATTTACAGGGTGGGTACCATCGTATGAATAAAGTTCCAATGAACCCTGACCATCCAATGCAATAGTCTCACCTGTCAACACATCACCCTCAGTTGTCACACCACCAACAGTCTTCTTATAGTGGATAGTAACTGTAGGCTTCATCAAAGTCTCAGAGTTATCAGCCACAATCTGATAAACCTTCTTGTAACCCTCTTCTACGTTAACAATTGAAGCTGATGGTGTAGGCATGGTAATCTGCTCACAAACTACATCGTTGACAACCTCGTTAGACTTGTTGGTCTCGTCATCCTCAAGAGTTGTCCAAACCTTCAACTGACCAGATTTGTTGCAGAAGATGACCTTAGAACCACCTTCACCGCTGGTCTCCATCTCGCGGGTATCAATAGCCTCACCATAAGCTACAGAGTACTCCTCACCATTAGCGTAAGCTGTACCATCAAGGCCCTCAGCATCACCGAGCTGGGTCCAATGCAGGGTATGACCCTCTGGGAATGTTACGTAATAAGCACGCTGCTGACCAATAGCTGCAAGCAAATCTACAGAAGGCTCCTGAGCGAATGGACCCTCAGCCTCGTAAGAAAGACCGATGTTAGAGAGCTGGTGTAAAGAAGTACCGTTCATACCGAATACGAAGATACCGGCACGATCCTCTGTACATGTATAGTTGTGAACACCTGTCTTCAACACTGTACCTTCTTCATCTGCAATAGTGTAAGTTGCAGTCTTAGCTTCTGTGTTGATGGCAACAGCAAACTTGTAAGTTTTCTGGCTTGAGAGGGTAAGAGTCTCCTCTGTGGTCTGATCCCAGTCTTTTTTTCCAGTTGGCATCTCATTAATCCAAATAGTGAAGTCACCATTAGCTGCTGCAGGCTTCTCGCCTACTCTCCAACGGAAGAAATAGTCATCACCTTCGTTAGCATTCCACCAGTGATAGTTGTGAGTACTTACACGATCATCCTTTGCTGTACACATGTTAACAGGAAGGAGCGTAAACTCCATGTCGGCACGGGCAGCCATGTTAGACATGTTCAAGTCCATGGTGAACTTGTAGGTGTGATTAGGAAGAGTAGCTGGATCTACACCAGCCCATGCTGCCTCATTCCAGAAGTAGTTGAGCATACGACCACCATTCTTCTTGTTCTGAACTTCAAGATAATCCTTACCTGGTGTTGAAGCAAAATTGCCTGCATCCTGGATAACCCAACCCTCAGACATCTTATCAGTTGGCACCTTGAAGAAGTACTTGTCGTCGGCTTTTGCCATCGCACATACGATGAACATAAGCAATGCAATAAAAGTAAACTTTTTCATTTTTAAAAATGTTTTAGTTAATAATGTATTTATCTATATTTATTTTCGTTTTCTACCTGATGCAGCGTTTCACTGCATCAGGTGTAATATGTGTTGAAACCTACTATTACCAACCAGGGTTCTGCTGGATAGCATAATTGGATTTCAAGATCTCGGTCTGAGAGAATGGGAACAGATTCCACTTGCTCTCCCACTGTCCATCACCACGAGTCACAGCCACCTTATTATATATATAAGAGCCATCCTCGTTCTTGGTGATTTCCATGCGATGGATATTCATGAACTTATCGCCATCCTCCATCCAGCGACGCACGTCATAGAATCGGTGTCCCTCAAAAGCGAGTTCCACACGGCGCTCGTTCTTGTACTTCTCCCAGAAAGCCTCGTTGCTCATACCCGTTGCGATGGCTGGCATGCCGGAACGCAGGCGGGTCTTGCTCGCCATCTTGGCTGCTGTCTGGGTAGCAGGTACATTCACAGTAGTCTGGTTGCCTTCTTCATCAGTAATCACTACTGCACCACTCGCATCGGCTGCATTGGCATTGCCGCAGGCCTTGAAATACTGGAAGAGAGCCTCTGCATAGTTCAGATACATACCGCCCATACGGAAGGTGAGCCAACCGTGAGGAGATGTAGTTGCTGCTGTACCGGAACGACCACGAAGAATCTGGTCTGCATTACAGAACTTCTTCAGATAGTAACCGGTTGTAGTTGCGTATGCCTTTCCTGCTGCATTACCAGTACGGGAGTGATAACCACCTGTATAGGTTTCGATAGTAGGATGCTCACTATTGTAAGCGGCCAGATCATTAGGCCATGCTTCGCCATTCACGACGACTGTCTTGGTAAGACGTGGGTCACGGTTATCGTATGGCTTTGTTGCATCATATAAGCTGCTTTCCGCAATGCTCTTGCCATCGGTACACTCAAAGGCATCAACCAAGTCCTGTGTAGGACAGTTGCCGCCCTGACCGGAAGAATAACCTACAGGGAAGTTGTAGCCCTCAAAAGAACTGGAAGAAGCGGTGCGGCGCGCAAAGAGTATTTCCTTGGTACTGGAAGCATCTGAATAATACTCCGTGCCCCAAAGGTCCTCCAAGTTGGTAGCTAACCCGTAGCCCTTAGCCTCTGCTGCATCGATAAGTTCCTTATTGGCAGCCACGGCGATGGCCCAGAGATTCTTCTTCTCTTCTGAGGTCTTGCCCTGTGTGAAGAGTGGTGAGGCATGATAGAGAGCTGCCTGAGCCTTCAGCGCCAGAACGGCATACTTGTTGGCGCGGGCGGTCTCTGCCTTGGAGAGAATCATATCCGACTTACCTGCATAGTCTTCGATAATCTTGTCCTTGATATCATCACACTCGCTGATGATGAAGTTGAAGATTTCGTCGGCACTGGTTCGTGGAAGTGCTGTCTCCTCGGTACCTGTGGTGTTGTGAACCTTGAAAGGTACACCGCCGTACTGGCGAACCAGGGTGTAATAGAAGTAAGCACGTGCCCAGCGAGCCTCATACTGATAATTGTTGTAGAGGAACATCTGCTTCTCATAATCGAGATTGAGCTTAAACTGGTCGAATTCAAGATTAGACCAGTTGTCTATCACCTCATTGCAGTAGGTGATGCCCTGATAAGCAGAAGACCAGATGGTCTGGTGAGCATTGACAGAACTCCAGTTGCCATTGAAGAAGTCCTCTACCGCATTGCCATCGTGGCTATATTCAGACTCATCAGTTGTAGAGGAAAGCATGGCTCCCGAAAGGTTACCCCAGTCGGTATCGATATCTGTGTATATCGTGGTCATCAATCCACCTACGTATTTGAACGAGCGCTGGATGTATTCCTTGTCGTAGGCTGTATATTCATTGTAGTCCATATTACAAGAAGACAACGTCATGGCAGCCAACACAAAGCAAAATAGTTGTTTATTTACTTTCATAATCGTAATTCCTTAAATTTAGAATGTTACTGCAGCACCTACCTGAAGGCTTCTGGTAAGAGGCTGGGTTGTGCCGTATGAAGCGGCATCTGCCTCGTCGAGATGATCAAGCGTGAAGAGGTCTGTTCCGCGAGCATACAACTTCACTTTGTTGATGAAACCTATCTTATTCAACCATGCTGATGGCAGATAATAATACATCTCCACATAACGGAGCTTGAGATAACTGCGGTCAAACATGTTGAGCGTGCTGTTCAAATTGTTGTTGGCATTGCTGGTTGCTGAGAGACGTGGGAACTTTGGATTCTCGGTATTGCCACGCTCTGCAGACCAGGAGTTCTCGTAAAGATACTGAGACAGCGTGTTACTAGCTACGGCTGAACGGAACAAGCCATTGGTGGTCTTGAAACCGGTCCACTTGCCTACGCCCTGGAACATGGCATCGATACCCCATCCCTTGTACTCTGCACCGAGGTGGAAGTTGTAGTAGAGGTCTGGCGCAGTAGTGCTGTAACCTATCGCCTTGCGGTCGTTGTTGTCTATCGTCTCGTCACCAGTCAGATCCACATACTTTACATCTCCCGGATGAATGGTTGTGAAATTGTGGATTGGGTAGCCCAATTCCTTCATCTCTGAAGCTGAAATAATGCCATCGCCATTCAGGTCGTCACTCTTCTGGAAGAAACCATCTGCGATATAACCGAAAGCCTGGCCGTATCGCTTGCCTGTAGAAGAGGTATTGGCATAGAGCTGTGGAGCCTCTGCCTGATTCTTCACGATGGTCTTGTTGAGTGTGAGGGAACCACCAAGACTGATGGTGAGATCCTTGTTCAACTTCTTGCTGTAGTCTGCCGATACATCGAAGCCATGGGAATTGATGACTCCTACTGGCTCGTAAGGAGCTGTCATACCGAATACGCTGGAATAGCTGCCTGCTGTAGAATACCAGATATCATAGCGGTGCTGGTAGTAATAATCTGCAGAGATATTCAGACCGCCAAAGAGTGTGGCATCGAAACCGACATTAAACTTGCTTGCATTCTCGTGATCGATATGCTGAGTCTTGGCTGTGCCGAGATAGGTATTACCCCACTGTGTACCTGTATAGGTTGCATCGAATGGATAGCTTACGCCGTTCATCAGATAGAACTGATCGTAGTAGGTCCAAACGTCTCCGCCAGGAAGCACATCCAGTACCTGGTTGCCCCAGGAAGCACGCAACTTCAGGAAGTCGAGCCACTTCACATTCTTCATAAACTTCTCATTGGAGATATTCCAAGCGAAAGAAACGTTTGGAGACATCGCCCACTTGTCGCCAGGAGCCAGACGGCTGGAACCGCTCTCTACCAGGGCTACATCGAAGAGAAGTCTGTTGTCATAACCATAGTGACCGAACAAAGAGATATTGTGGCGATAGACGGTGGTATTGGTACCTGTCTTGTCGTTGTACTCGTAATCGTACTTCAACTGGCCATATACATGATGCTTCTCAGAGAAGTTCTTGTCGTAGTTGAGCGCTGCATTCCATACGCAACGGCGAATCCAAGAGTTGTTGTTAGCACCAGTACCCATGTTGGAATCTGTACCCTGCACGGCAGAGAGAGTTCCCTCGCCATCTGCGACTACTGAACCATTGGTTGGCACCTCATAGTAAGCATAGCGATAGGTCTTGGAATGGTCTTCATAAACATTAGACCAAGTATCATAACCCAACTGCGCCTGCGCACTCAAGCCCTCTGTGATGGATGAGAGATCCTGCTCCAAAACCAAGTCGGCATAGAGCGCACGCTGATGGTTCTTATAGTAAGCTGCACCCTGGCTCTGAGCCACTGGATTGGAAGTGGTATATACGGTATTACCGCCCCATACGGTCTCTGAAGCCTTCACTGGGAATGCATTGGCTGGCACCTTATAGATCATAGACCAGAGGTCGGCCTGCGCACCTGGCTGCGACTGCTCTGTGAGCAATCCATACAAGTGGGTATGCAACTTCGTCTTGAGACCCAAGTCGATATCCATGTTGGAACGCAGTGTTCCGCGCGTATATTTATTCTGTGTAGAATATCCGTCGTTCTGGAAGTTCTTGATGAAGCCCTTGTTGGTCAGCAACTGCACGTTGGTATAATAACGGAAGTTGCTGGTACCACCCTTGAACTCAATATTGAAGCGGTCGTTGTTGGAAACATTGCGGAAGGTCTCGTCTGCCCAGTTTACATTTGGATAATAGAGCGGAGTGGAACCGTCTCTATAGGCATTGATGACCTCTGAACTATAGATATCGCCACCATTCTGGTTATGATAAGCCTCGTTGACAGCTGATGCGTATGTAGCGGCATCTACCATCTTAGGCTTGTTGGTCAGGAAAGAGAACACGTGATCATAAGATGCAGTAATCGACTTGGTATTATACTTACCATGCTTGGTAGTAATCAGAACTACGCCATTGGCACCCTTGTAACCATAGAGAGCCGTAGCCGCTGCATCCTTCAGGATAGATACACTCTCCACATCCTCAGCTACCACATTTTCGATGGCACGCTCTACTCCATCCACGATAAAGAGCGGAGTGCTGCCGCTGGATGACTGAATGCCACGGATATAGAAAGCTGGATTCTGGGCATGGAAAAGGCCTGAACCGTCGAGACTGACGAGACCATTGCCCTGACCCAGGATATTGTTACCGATGTTGCGTGCGCCACGCTTGTTGACATCCTTGTTGGTGATGACACTGACGGCAGAAGTGGATTGCTCGCGGGTAAAGGTGCGGTTGGCACCTATATCTACGGTCTGGTCCTTATATGCCACAGAGTCCATGATGTCCTGCTGCGCCATTGCTGGCAGGCTCATGCCTGCAAGCAATGACAACATATATATATTCTTTGTTTTCATATACAAATTCTTTTTAACTTAGTTAGTCACCTGAGGTTCTTCTTACCAACCTGGGTTTTGTACAAGACCATAATTCTTATTGATTTCTGCCTGTGGAAGTGGATCGAACAACCACTTCTTCACTTCGTTGCTCTTAGGATTCTGCGTCCAGAGATAACGGCTATTGGCTGTAATCGTCTTGATGCTACTCAGGAAGAACAGAGGCTGTGTAGATGACGGATCATTATCACGGTCACCTCCTACCCACGCAGCATTACGGCTCTGGAAACCATCGCTGGTCTGGATCAGACGATACTGCATCAAACCGTGGAGCTGCTTGGTCATCCAGTCGGTACGCTTCAGGCGAACCATATCAAACCAGCGGGCATCGGTAAGTCCCAACTCTCTTACTCGCTCATCGAGAAGTTCTTCCATAAACTCTGTAGAAATCTCGCCATTGCTCAAAGTCACGTTCTGAGTGACAGCTGCTTCTTTGGTAGTTGCTGTATAACCCTTTGCCTTGCGGTAAGTAGAATTGGTCCACATTCTCTCCATGGTAGGAAGACCTACACGAGAGCGAACCTTATCCACCATATCTACTGCTTTTTTTACATCCTTGTCAGTACGCATCACGAGTGCCTCTGCATACTGCAAATAGAACTCTGAGAGTGACAGAGAAACCCACTGGGTTGGGAAGCGGTAAGAGTCTGCGGCATCATCAGTAGGATAACCACCAGCACCCAAGTAATACTTATTGAATCCGTAACCGGAACCGAACATAGTATTCTGCTGGGTCAGCACACCTGTACCACCATCATTACCGCTATACCAGAGTTCCCAAGGATAACCGGTCATAGAAGCGGTTGTCCAGTCGAGGTTGGTATTCTGTCCGTTCACGATACACTCCTCGTACAAACGTGGGTCGCGTGTAAGAACTGTTGTAATCTGGCGGGCACCAGAAGGCACCGTACCATCTACAAACATTGTATGCAAAGATTTCTTGTTACGCGAAATCGCACCTGTGAATTTATTGGTTACGAAGTTGGTCACATTGATTGTAAACGAACCATCCTCCTTATATACCATGGTTGAATCCGGTTCTGTAACCACCTTGCCACTCACCTGCTTGTAGGTTTTCTTGGCAGCATTATCCCAGTTGAATGGTTCACCATCGCTCCATGAGAACTTCTCTACATACTCCTGTGTAGGACAGTATGCATTACGTGGCACCGACTTTGAATACCAGGAATGCCAGCAGTAACGACCGGCACCTGTTATATCATTACCCTGCACACGTACAGAGTGCAAAATCTCCTTAGAAGCATTGAGGTAATAACCCTTGCGGTATGCCAGACGATAGTATTGCACCTTCTTGTCTGCGGTGTTGGCACTTGATGGAATTTTCCCAGCCTGCTCCAACTCATATACGCCTTTCTCATGCAACTCATTATAGAACTCATCGCAAGCCTTGGCAAAAGCATCCCAACGCTCCTGATATTTAGAATTGTCGGTGTACATGATATATGGCTTTACCTCGTCAGAAGCACCGTCATAATATGGTTTGCCGTCCTTAGGATTGAGCAATGGAGAAGCAGCAAACTGAAGAATCTTACACTTCAAAGCCATCGCACCAGCCTTGGTCCAACGACCGGTCATCGTAGAACTGACGCTCCAAGGGAAATCATTTTCCTGAATAGCCAAGTCGAGCTGCTCTACCATCCAGTTCACACACTCCTCTACGGTATTGCGCTTGAACTCGCCAGAAACCTCGCTTGTTTCCAGGACGTGATCCATGATAGGAATACCACCAAAGTGCTGGAAGGTATTGAAGAAGGCATCTACCATAAGGCAGCGTGCCTCAGCCTTCAGACGGTTCTTTTCGGATGCATCCATATCCTTTTCTGGAGCACGGTCAACATTTGCTAAGAAAATCAAACCAGAACGGATGGTCTTCCACTGAAACTCCTTGTCGTATGAATAAAGCGGACCGTCCAATCCGTCTGAACGACCTACATTGGCAGTCAGAGAACCCGTGTAATACTTAGAATAGACAGCAGCTCCATTCCAGAAGTCATGCCAGCAGTCGGTCAAGGCGTCAAACTTACCTGTATATGGGTTACCAGCATGAGGCATGTTGGTACCACCATTATAATATGGCAAGCCATAATACTGCTTAGAGTAGATACCTACAAGAAACTGGCGTGTATATTCTGCATTCTGGAATACAGAGTCTATAGTAGCAGTAGAACTGGTCGCCTTGTCGAGAGAAGCATCTCCCACAGCGATGGTATCGGTACAAGCTGTGAAAGCTGCACCTGCTACCAACATGGCTACTGCACTACGAAATAATATATTATGTTTCATTGTTTCTTTGTTCATTTTGTTACATTACCTTTTGATTAGAAACCTACATTCAAGCTGATGGTGTAGGTACGCTGCAATGGGTAAGAAGGAGCATTGGATGCTCTTGTCTCAGGATCACCCCACTTGTAAGGAGTAAAGGTAAGGAGGTTGTATCCGGAAAGGGTTACCTCACACTTGTTCATACCTATCTTCTTGAAAGTAGGATTGATGAAATCGTAAGACAGAGATACGGTCTTCAGACGGAGATACTTCGCATCTTTCTCCCAAAGATCTGAACCTGCATAGTTCTGCTCTGCATTCGCCCATGTTGCTCGTGGATAGAGAGCATCCTGACTCTCATAGACTCCCGGTGTCCATGTATTGTTCACATGGTATGAGAGGAGTCCACCCTGAGTGGTGTTGGATGAACAGAAGAATGGCTGGCGGAACACATCTGTAATGTAACGACTTACGTTCCATGCGCCAGTAAGCTGCATGTTGAAGGTGAGACGCTTGTAGTTGAAACCGAGTGTCAGACCTGCCATGTACTCAGGATCGTCTGTATAGCCATTGTCACGGGTCATATCGTTAGGATCGATCTTACCGTCGCCGTCGAGATCCACATATACACAGTCACCTGGCTGCAAGTTACTGATAAGCTGCTGAGGGAATGGGCTGCCAAAGGTCTGCTCATATTCTGCCTTGGTCTGCTCGCCCTCATAATACTTCCAGAACTTATACATAGAACGGGCACCGATGCGGTGACCCTTTGCCAACATATAGTCGTTCTTCTGAGGCTCTTCCCTCATCTCGATGATCTCATTCTGGTTGTAAGAGAGATTCAACTTACCCCAGAAGCGGAAGTCCTTACCTATCTTGTCATTGTATCCGAGAGAAAGTTCCCAACCCCATGACTTGGTCTCACCGGCATTGGTATATGGCATGGTGAAACCAATGGTAGATGGTACGGTTGCATCGCGTACAAGAATGTCGGTACGATGCTCACGATAGTAATCGAAGGTTGTCTTAAAGCGGTCGCCAAAGAAATACAGGTCGAAACCATAATCCTGCTTGAATGCCTTCTCCCAACCGATATCAGGATTGTTCTTGATAGACTCGTAAGCACCGGCTATGGAAGATGTTCCCTGTACGGTACCTGACTGGGCATTACCGAAGAGATAACCGTATGTATCTGCCCAGTTGGACATATTATTGGTCAATCCATAAGAACCAGTGATATATGGGTCAGCAAGATACATAAATCGGATTCTGTCCAAAGTCTTATCATTACCTACGAGACCCCAAGAGGCACGGAGTTTAAAGAAAGAAGCTATCTTGGAAATTGGCTTCCAGAACTTTTCCTCACTGATAATCCAACCGATAGAACCTGCTGGGAAGGTACCGAAACGGCGACCTGGTGCAAAGTTCTCAGAACCATTGTAACCCACGTTGAACTCTGCCATATATTTGTTGGCATAGTCGTAAGTTACACGACCAACCAGACCTACGTATGAACGAGGCACATCTGGATATGAAGTACCAGAATAATAATACTGCTTAGACTGGTTGTAAAGCATCAGGGCATTCACAGTATGCTTGCCGAATACACGTGAATAGTTGAAGCTACCCTCCAGATACCAGTCACGTGCCTTACCCTGAGATGCTGAGTAAGAAGGATCAGTATCATTACCGTTCTGGCGATATACGATATAAGGAGTACCATCGGCATTGTAGATAACATTGCCCTGCTCATCGTACTGTACGAGCGGGTTGTAACTTGCCACCTGGCAGTTACCCTGCTTGTTGATCGTATAAGCTGAGTTGTAAGATCCCTTCGCCTTGAAACTCAGACCCTTAGTTATGAAATCCAACTTCTGGTCGAGTACAAGGTCCATCTGTAACTTATTGATATTGGTCTGCATGAAACCATTACCATAGTAGCCCATACCGCTACCTCCTACAAATGGCAATTTCAATCCGTCAGTATAATCGGTAGTACAATAAACCAACTTGTTATCTACGATACCTGGGCTGGAGAAAGGAGTTGCATAATAAATCTGCTTGATCAGACCTGCAGCACCAGAACCAGTGTATGGCTTGTCGGCATTGCTCACATTACCAGCCACATTGAAAGACAACGTAGTAGTCTTGGTAGCCTTGAGGTCGAGATTAGAACGGTAGTTGAAGCGGTGATACTGGTAACCAAAGTCATAGTTGGCACCAAACTCCTTGAAGAGTCCATCCTGAGAATAATAACCTGCAGAGATGAAGTACTTCACGCGGTCTGTACCACCCGAAATATTGAGGTTGTGCTGCTGCTGGAGCGTCACATCCTTCATGATATAGTCTGCCCATCTCGTATTAGGGAAACGGATAGGATCAGAACCTGTAGCAAACTTCTGAATGATGGCATCAGAGAAACTCTTAGAGAATGGCTTCTTTGCCATATAGGCTTCCAAAGAAGAATACTTACCATTAGCAACCGCCAAATTGGCTGTCTGCCAATAGTCATTCTCAGACATCTGATTATAGAAATTGGCATACTCTAAAGAAGAAGCCTGCTCCACCATCTTGGTAGGAGAAAGTGCTGTCCATGAAGTAGATACACTAATCTTGGCCTTGCCCTGTGAACCACGCTTGGTAGTAATCAGGACAACACCATTGGCACCACGCACACCGAACACGGCAGTCGCAGAAGCATCCTTCAATACGGTGACACTCTCGATTTCATTAGGGTCGATATCTGCCATGGTTCGCTCCACACCATCCACCTGAATGAGAGGCTGTGAGTCTCCCCATGTAGCCTTACCGCGAACGAAGATTTCCGCAGCATCATCACCAGGCTCACCGGAATACTGAACGGTAGTTACACCAGAAAGCTGACCACCCAGTACATTGTTGACAGAACCTACGGAAGTACGTACCAAGTCTTCGCTCTTTACGCTGGAAATAGCACCCGTCATGGTTACCTTCTTCTGTACACCATAGGCAACAACCTCAACGGTATTCAGAGAAACAGCACCAGAAGTCTTCATCTGAACTTTCATTCCGTCCTTGGCTGCCACGATACTTTCGTCGTAACCAATATAGGTAATCTTGAGTTTCTGACCAGGCTTGACGTTGACACTGAAGTTACCATCCATATCGGTAATAGTACCTTGTGATGCACTTCCGCCTACAATCAGTACGGTCGCACCAATCACTGGTTCGCCAGTCTCATCGACCACCGTACCCTTGACAGCCTTTGCCTGCTGCACGTTCTGTACCTCAGCATGAGCTTGCCCCCCCACGTAAGGGCTGAGCATAAGCGCTGAGCATACCAATGCAAATGGCAACACAGACTTTTTCATCATTTTGTTTTGTTTGCTCATATTTTATATAGGTTTTATGTTCTGTCCAATCCCCTATATACCCAAAAAGTCAATTTGCTTAATGACAGCTACAATATTCATCTGATAGCCTCAATTGCTATTGCAGAATGATTTTGAAATTGCATATAAGTTTCAACTTCCTTTAGGCAACGAATAGGTTCATCTTGTACAAAGCTAATTAAGAATGCTCTTGTTTAGTCGATCACTAATTAATTTTAGTAGACCACCAATCCGCATAAGCTCTTGATTTAGTTTATTCCTAACTTCGTTTAAGTCTTGTTTTAGAATTATTTCGGTTGCAAAAGTACGGAATCGGTTTATTTTACTACCTTAAATTTTGATTATTAAACCTATTTTTTTGATAACAAACCTAAAATCTTGGATTCAGTTCCTTAAAATTGCTTATATTATAATATATAAATAGGTATATAGCAAACGATAATCGCATGAACGTTCTGCATTTTGCCATTTTTTTAGTACCTTTGCAAAAGAAACAAGTTACAACTACCATTTATAACAAAAGGTCTATGCAAACAAGTAAATATTTGCTCGCCTCAGAACGGGATGCACAATGGGGGCTCACCATCAGCACTATCGGATATGAGGTGATAGAGCCACACGACAGCTACCCTACCAAAGGACATGCTGACGGCTACTATTTTGATATCAACAAAGGCAGGACGCTGGATGAATTTCAGTTGCTCTATCTGACAGAGGGCGAAGGTGTTTTCCAGTCAGCCCACTGCCCAGAGACCGTCATCAAAGCTGGCGACATCTTCCTGTTGTTCCCTGGCGAATGGCATACTTACCACCCTACTCAAGGAAAAGGATGGAAAAGTTATTGGATAGGATTCAAGGGAAGAAACATTGACGACCGAGTGAAGCATAATTTCCTCTCTCCAGAGAAGCCAATCTATCACGTGGGGTTCAGCAACGAAATCGTCAACCTTTACGAAGAGGCACGACGCACTGCTCAGGAAGAAGCTGCATACGCCCAGCAAACCTTGGCAGGTATCGCCAACCATCTCATCGGCCTGATGTACTCCTTGGAGCGTAATATTGAATTGAATAAAGATTCAAAGCATGTGGATATCATCAATAAAGCCCGTCTTCGCATCCGCGAATCATTGGAAGGCAACCTTACCATTCAGGAGATTGCGCAGGAACTCGGCATCAGCTATTCTTCCTTCCGCAAACTCTTCAAGGAGCACACCGGTTTCGCACCTGCCCTTTACCAGCAGAATCTGAAACTGCAGAGGGCAAAGGAACTGCTTTCCACTACCGATGATAGCATCAAGGAGATAGCCTACCGCCTTAATTTCGAGTCGCCAGACTACTTCTCTTCAAAATTCAAGAGTCAGACGGGCATGAAGCCTTCAGATTTCAGAAACATGAACAGATAATTCAGAAAAACAGAACAGACTATATCAGAATCATAATAAAATACGTAACTAACATTTATCAACTCATAATTATCAAATGCTTATAGGCTGCTTGCAGAACTAAAGGTTCACAAGCAGCCTTGTCTTATTCCAGACCATTGGATTATTCCCTTTTTATCCATACACCCCTTTAAGCCTCCCATTCAATGATCCTTCTTTCATCACTTCCCCCAAAAACATCCATCACTTCCCCAATTTTATACTGCCGCCAAATATCAAGGGCTGAAAATCAAAATCCCTTGTTGCATTTCACGATTTAGGTCTATCTTTGCACCGAAAATTTCAACAAAGACTTTGAAGTAACACATAAGGAACTTCGGAATCAACAGAAATTAAACTTAGAAATCAATAACATAAAATTAGACTTAAAAACCTAGCAAAATGGAACAAAAGAAATACTTCTTTGCAGTGGATTTAGGCGCCACCAGCGGAAGAACCATTATCGGTAGTTTATCAGATGGAAAGTTCAATCTGGAAGAACTGACACGTTTCGACAACCATCTCATCGAGACGGGCAATCACTTCTATTGGGACATCTATGCGCTCTATCTGGAAATCATCAAGGGCTTGAAACTCGTGGCTCAAAGAGGCATCAACATCCAGAGCATCGGAATCGACACGTGGGGATGCGACTTTGTATATGTGGGCAAGGACGGAGCTATTCTCCGCAACCCTCTCGCCTATCGAGACCCACATACAGTGGGCATGATGGAGAAATACTTCGACGAGCAAATCAGCAAGGAAAAGGTATATGAAAAGACGGGCATCCAGTTCATGAACTTCAACTCCCTCTTCCAGATATACGCTATGCGCAAGGCTGGCAATGTGGCTTTGGAGAATGCAAACAAAATACTCTTTATTCCAGATGCACTGAGCTATATGCTTACCGGTAACGCTATCTGCGAATATACTGTAGCCTCCACCTCGCAGATTCTCAATCCGATGACAGGCGACCTCGACCAGGATCTTGTTGAGAGTCTCGGATTGAAGCGCGAACAGTTTGGAGAAATGACAGCACCAGCTACCATCATCGGCACACTCACCGAGGAAGTACAGAAGATAACTGGATTGAATGCAGTACCTGTCATCGCTGTAGCAGGGCATGATACTGCCAGCGCAGTAGCTGCCGTTCCTGCCAAGAATGAAAAGTTCGCTTACCTCAGTTCTGGCACTTGGAGCCTCATGGGTATAGAGACTCAGAAGGCTATCATCAATGAACATAGCTATGAACTCAACTTCACAAACGAAGGCGGTATCGAGGGCACTACCCGATTCCTCAAGAATATCTGTGGTATGTGGATCTACGAGCGTTGCCGTAAGGAATGGAAAGATGCGGCAGCTGCTAATAACAGTGACCAGACTTGTTTGGGACATGGCGAACTGATTGCTGAAGCAATGAAGCAGCCAGCCTTCCAGAGTATCATCAATCCAGACGATGCTGTCTTTGCCAACCCATCCAGCATGGTAGAAGCTATCAAGCAATATTGTGAAAAGACCGGTCAGCATGTACCTGAGAGCTACGGTGAGTTCTGCCGCTGCATCTTCGAAAGTCTTGCCCTTCGCTACCGTCAGGTATTCACATGGCTCAAAGAATTTGCAGATTTCGATATCAACGTGCTCCACATCATCGGTGGCGGTTCACTCAACCAATACCTCAACCAGTTTACAGCCAACAGTTGTGGCGTAACAGTACTTGCTGGTCCACAAGAAGGTACAGCTATCGGAAATATCATGCTGCAGGCTAAGGCTTCCGGCTTGGTAAAGGATATCTGGGAAATGCGACAAATCATCGCCAACTCTCTGGAGTTGAAGAAATTCGAGCCACAAGACAAGGATGCTTGGGATGCAGCTTACGAGAAGTTTTTAAAGGTAAAAAAGTAAAAAGGTAAAAGGGTAAAAAAGTAAAAAAGTAAAGAAATAAACAATAAAAGATTAACAATATAAAACTTAAAGACAATTATGAAAGCAGATTTGATTTTGAAGAATTACGAGATTGCAAAAGAGCGCTATGCTGCTCTGGGTGTAGATACCGACAAGGCTATCGAGACATTGGAGAAAACTCCTATCTCTCTGCACTGCTGGCAGGCTGACGACGTGGTTGGCTTCGAGCGTGGCGAGGCTGCTTCTGGTGGTATCCAGAGTACAGGTAACTATCCTGGCAAGGCTCGCAATATCGATGAACTCCGACAGGATATTGAAAAGGTAAACTCTCTCCTCGCTGGTACCTTCCGTCTCAATCTCCACGAGATATATGGTGAGTTCGGGGGCAAGCAAATCGACCGTAACGAGGTAACCGTAGATCAGTTCACAGGTTGGATGCAGTGGGCAAAGGAGCAGAACATGAAGCTCGATTTCAACTCTACTTCTTTCTCTCACCCATTGAGTGGCAACCTCACTTTATCAAACCCAGACCCTGCTATCCGTGAGTTCTGGATTGAGCACACCAAGCGTTGCCGCCGTATCGCTGATGCAATGGGTAAGTTCCAGAACGATCCATGTATCATGAACATCTGGATACACGATGGCTCTAAGGATATCACTGTAGAGAAGGGACGCTATCGTGAGATTTTGAAGAACTCTCTTGATGAGATCTTGGCAGAGGAGTTGCCTAACATGAAGTCTTGTCTCGAAGCTAAACTCTTCGGTATTGGCTTGGAGGCTTATACCGTAGGTTCTCACGACTTCTACGCTGGCTACTGCGCTAAGAACAATGTGATGTACACTCTCGACACAGGTCACTATGAGCCAACAGAGAACGTATCAGATGCAGTTTCTGCACTCCTTCTCTTCGTACCAGAGTTGATGCTCCATGTATCTCGCCCAATGCACTGGGATTCAGATCACGTAACACTCTTCGACGACAATACTCGCAACCTCTTCTCAGAGTTGGTTCGCGCCAATGCCCTCGACCGTGCTCATATCGGTCTCGACTACTTCGATGGTTCTATCAACCGTATCGGTGCTTACATCATCGGTGTACGTGCTGCCCAGAAATCATTATTGCAGGCATTCCTTGAGCCTCTCGACACCCTCCGCAAGTACGAGGATGAAGGCAAGCTCTTCCAGCGTCTTGCTCTCTTGGAAGAAGAGAAGACATTGCCATTCGGCGCTGTATATGATTACTTCAACCTGAAGAACAACATTCCTGTTGGCGAGGAGTATATCGCTGACATTGAGAAGTACGAGGCTGAAGTTCTCGCTAACCGCAAGTAAGTGAAGAACGAAGAGTGAAGAACGAAGAATTCAATAGTCTTATGGTTAAAAAAGCATTTGAATTCTTCACTCTTCGTTCTTCACTCTTCACTTTAATTATACAATTATGGAAATATTAATAGGACTTTTAATCATAGCCGTGGGTGCCTTCTGTCAATCCAGTTGCTATGTTCCAATCAATAAGATCAAAGATTGGAGCTGGGAATCCTACTGGTTGGTACAGGGAGTATTCGCCTGGTTGATACTGCCCTTCTTGGGAGCCTTATTGGCAGTACCAGACGGACATTCTTTCTTTGAATTGCTCGATGGTAACGGATTCAACGTAGCGATGACCATGCTCTTCGGTGTGCTTTGGGGCGTGGGTGGTTTGACTTTCGGTCTCTCCATGCGCTATCTCGGTGTGGCTCTCGGCCAGAGTATCGCCCTTGGAACCTGTGCAGGTCTGGGTACCATCATGGGACCCGTTTTGCTCAACATCTTCTTCCCAGAGATGAATGCCCTCTCTTCGCTTACATTCAGCGTGACACTCGGTGTAGTGGTTACCCTCGTGGGTATCGCCATCATCGGTGTAGCAGGCAGCATGAAGGCAGCATCACTGTCAGAGGAAGAAAAAAAAGCAGCAGTGAAGGACTTCAACTTTCCTAAGGGTCTTGCCATTGCTCTCCTTGCTGGTTTCATGAGCGGTTGCTTCAACGTAGGTCTTGCCTTCGGCAGCGACATTCACTTCGGCAGTTTCACTCCCGACATGTACAAGACACTCCCTGCCACTTTCTTCGTGACACTGGGCGGTTTTGTAACCAATGCCATCTACTGTTTCTATCAGAATACCAAGAACCATACTTGGGGCGATTATCAGAAACAGGAGGTATGGGGCAACAACCTTCTGTTTTGTGCCCTTGCCGGTGCCTTGTGGTACAGTCAGTTCTTCGGTTTGTCATTGGGCAAGGGATTCCTCACAGAATCACCCGTTCTCACTACCCTTTCCTTCTGCATCCTGATGGCTCTCAATGTGGTATTCTCCAATGTATGGGGCATCATCCTGAAAGAATGGAAAGGCTGTTCGGGCAAGACCATTGGCGTGCTGCTGGTAGGTATATTTGTACTCATCGTCTCTTGTTTCTTGCCTCAGCTTATCTGATGCAGATAAATACCTATGCCATCAGAAATCAATCGTATAGCAATTTGCATTTGTATAACAAGTAAAAAACATAGAATAACATGAAACGTTTTGCATTCAAGATGTATCTCAAGAAGGGATGCGAGAAAGAATATGCCAAGCGCCACGCTGCAATTTGGCCGGAGTTAAAACAGATGATCAAGGACCAGGGTGTAAGCGACTACAGCATCTTCTGGGACAAAGACACCAACCTACTCTTTGCCGTCCAGAAATGTGATAGCGACACCAACAGTCAGGACACCACCAACGTGGATCCTATCACACAGAAATGGTGGGATATGATGGCAGACATCATGGAAGTCAACCCTGACAACTCTCCTGTCAGCATTCCACTGGAAGAACTCTTCCACATGGATTAAAGTCATATCTATATTGCCCAAATTTGGTTCACCTATTTGGGCACTCGTTGCCCGTCTCGTGAGCAACAGTTGCTCGTCTCATGTTCATCGGTTCCCCATCACGTGGTCCCCGAGGGACCGCTTGAAGAGCATGGCAGACAACTGTAGTTTCCTATATTTAGTTGACTACATCATCAGATTGCGCCTTGACATCTATGGATGCCAAGGTGCAAAATAATATCAATGTGGAAAGAATTCTATCCATATTATTCCCATTCTAATGGTTCTAAGCCTTTTACAAATATAGTATCTCGAAATACATTAAAACAATACCTACTTTGATCACACCCACCATCATATACCCAATAATTATTCCCTAATTCTGGATATATAGGATAAAATTGTGTTCTTATTTCTTTTTTTAAATATCTAATTTTATATTTGTTCAATGTACAACGAAGCATCTCGAAATCTTGTCGCAAGTAAATGATATTAGAATTGTCGTGCATATAAAAAGTTATAGGTAGATATTGACCGTGTAATGACCATGGTAGAAAAATAGAATCAGTTTTACCTAGGATAAGTACATCGTTATTTTCTTGTTCTACAACAGAGAATGTAAATCCATTTTTATCATTATAATACGTATGTGTCTTTGATCCACATGCCTCAAACAGAAGTATACTTCCAATTAATAATATATATAAGTATTTCATATTTTAAAAACCTCCGAAAATCGAATTAAACATGTCCGTTGCGTTGTTGTCCTCGTCTGTGATGCGTTCCCATGACAAGGCACCCTCTAGGTAATAATCTTTTTGTGCCAAGGTTCCATCATCCGAGACTGTGTATTTCTTGACACTGTTGGTCTTATTTGCCAAAAATTCATGCTTTTTACCCTTGCCTCCCATGTCGCTGCCAGGAGTTGTGGCAAAGACAGGGCGGTCGAGTGCATCATAGGTTATGGCGGACAATACCTTTGAGTCATCATGCTTGTAAGAGATATTGGTCTGATAATCCAACCCTGTGGTAGGTACAGGCAGGAATTTCTTCCATTCGTTGCCTCTGTCATCGTAGATGGTGCGTGAGAGCAGAGCCTTGGATGGATTTTCTGGTTTTACTTCATTGGTGACTACTTGTTCCTTGCGTCCCAGTCCATCGTAGTATTCTACTGTGACCACAGAGTTCTTTCCTTGTTCATCCTGCATGGAAGACTTGGCGATGTAATTGTGGTCATCAGACTGCGCCTTGACATCCAGGGATGCCAAGGGGCAAAGCATTAGCAATATGGAAAGAAACTTATTCATTGTTTTCCTTATTTATCTTTATACACATGAACTTCATGTCTTTCCTTGGATTTCTTTATTTTTTTGTATTCTTCTAAAGAACAACCAAAACTTTCAACTAATTCTATATTAGATACTTTATTTTTCAACAATGCTTTTTTTACCTCTTCTGATACCATAATAAAAGAAGTGCCTTCAATACCAAAAATTGGAGTTGAAGGATCTTGCATTCCAAAATATCGAGAATCATGCATAAACGTATCTTCATCCCTATTCCAATAAGGATATGCCTCTAAATTATATATCACGTAGTATTGTTCATCTAATCCTTTTATTTTGATGGGATAACTCTTGTTTGACATATCAACGAATTGTGACAAAACATCTATGACTTTCTGCGAAAAGAAATGTCCACAATCTTCATAACGACGGATTATGTCATATGCTTTTTTTCCAGCAGCAATTTCAAAAACAATATTGTCAGGAAGTTTTTCTTTTAAAAGAGGATCTGGATTCCAATAATATACATACTGTGAATCGGATGTTATTTCCAATAGACTCCTCTTGAAGCGATGTGTAAAGCGATAAAATGTAATCATAATTGTTTCAATTATTTTGTAGGCATATCTGATTTTTTGCCAAAATATTTTTTCTCTATTTTATCTCGAAATTGATATATTTGCTTTTTCGTAGTTGGATGTTTGCTTTCCATGAAGTCATTCCATTCTCTAGTTAAAGCATTACTTTTCTTTCGATGCCCATTTGCCTCACGCCACACGACATTACCTGGTTCATCAATATTTATGCCCAACTTTTCAAATTGTTGTCTATATTTTTGAGGTAACGTATGGTGAGCCTCATAACCCTTACCTATCTTGCCCGTAGCTTTCTGCAAGACACTGCGATAATTGTTTTTCGTAGCTCGAAATACAGTCTTTGCAGTTTGTGCCGTATTGACAACCTTGCTCGCGCGATAGACCTTCAATGCTGCCCCCGCACCACCTGGCAAGCCGGGGACGGCTGTTGCAGCTACATCATATATCAGGGCGGCACCGTCAACTGCCGCCGACCAATAGTTTCCCGTTGCAGCATTGGCTATGAGGCTTGTGGCATCCATTGCCACATTGGCGGCATCCCATCCTGTCTCAACAATACGACCGTCCGAATCTGTGTTTCTTACAGGATTGTTCAGGCAGAAGACATAGGGACTCCAGCTGTAGTACTTCTCGCTCAGTTGGTCAACACTCGTCCATCTTCCAACGAGTGGTGCATGTAGGCGAGCCCCGAAGTCGAACATTCCAAGCCCGTACATGCCTGTGTATTCCTTACCTTGAAACGTAAAAGGTTGGGAAATATTGTGTGTGTATAGTTCCTCGCAATGGTCGAAGTAGCCACCGAACGGATAGAAGTTGTATGTAGCTTCTACTTTACCCTTCTCGTCCTGGACGATTCTGTTGCAGCCGAGATGGTCCTTGACGTAGTAATGCTATGTCAATCCAGTGTCCTTGATGTCGGCGAAACCACCGTCAAAGAAAAACTGCTGAGGCTCACCATTCTTGCAAATGATGTCTGTTCCCCAATAGTCCTTCGTTATGACGCTCTGTATCTCGGGAGGAGCGAGTGAGAAAGGCAACCCAATAGGCTTGGTGATGTTGGGAACCGATGTGGTATAGGTCTCCCTCAACTTCTCTCCTGTAGGTGTATGGACATAGCTTATGCTGTTGCCGTTTTTGAAGTAGACAGCCTTTGTATATCCAAAGTTGTCATACTCCAACTTGTTACGCCCATGACTCCAGAGTAAGCAAGCATGTTCCTTGCTTCCGCAGCAAGAGTATTGCCATTGTCGCTTATAAGGCTGTAGTCTCCGTCGTAATAGTTCCTTTGCTCGATGCCGTAGATGGCGTTTCCCTGATAGAGCGCCTGTGCCGTCATGCGCCCAAGGCCGTCGTAGGCATAGTGCCTTGACAAGCCCTTCTTGCGCATCTCTCCGTCCTGCATGGTAAGCAGACGGTCTGCGTCATCATAGGTATAACTGATTTTCTCACAGCCAGGGATGGTCTTCTCAACCATTCTTCCCCGGTTGTCGTATCGGTACTGGAAGGCAAACTTGTCCAAGTCTGCCTCCTGCTGGTACATCGGCTGAAGAACAAAGCATAGCTTGGAGCAGTCATTGTAAACGAAGTAGGTGTCCACCGCCCCTTGTGCCATGACATGCCGCTCAAGCACCTTTTGTCCCAGCAAGTTGGTGTAGATGTCCGTTACGTTGTTGTCCTCGTCGGTGATGCGTTCCCAAGACAAGGCCGCTTCTAGGTAATAACCTTTTTGTACCAAGCTTCCATCATCAGCGACTACATATTTCTTTACGCTGTTAGCCTTGTTTGCCAAATACTCATGTTTCTTTCCTCGCCCTCCCATGTCGCCGCCAGGAGTTGTGGCAAAAGTTAGGCGGTCGAGGGCATCATAAGTTATGGCAGACAATGCCTCGGAGTCATTATGCTTGTATGAGACGTTAGTCTGGTACTCCAACCCTATTGTTGTCACAGGCAGAAATTTCTTCCATTCGTTTCCCCTGTCATCGTAAATGATGCGAGAGAGCAAAGTCTTGGAAGGATTTTCTGGTCTTACTTCATTGGTGACTACTTGTTCCTTGCGTCCCAGTCCATCGTAGTATTCTACTGTGACCACAGAGTTCTTTCCTTGTTCATCCTGCATGGAAGACTTGGCGATGTAATTGTGGTCATCAGACTGCGCCTTGACATCCAGGGATGCCAAGGGGCAAAGCATTAGCAATATGGAAAGAAACTTATTCATTGTTTTCCTTATTTATCTTTATACACATGAACTTCATGTCTTTCCTTGGATTTCTTTATTTTTTTGTATTCTTCTAAAGAACAACCAAAACTTTCAACTAATTCTATATTAGATACTTTATTTTTCAACAATGCTTTTTTTACCTCTTCTGATACCATAATAAAAGAAGTGCCTTCAATACCAAAAATTGGAGTTGAAGGATCTTGCATTCCAAAATATCGAGAATCATGCATAAACGTATCTTCATCCCTATTCCAATAAGGATATGCCTCTAAATTATATATCACGTAGTATTGTTCATCTAATCCTTTTATTTTGATGGGATAACTCTTGTTTGACATATCAACGAATTGTGACAAAACATCTATGACTTTCTGCGAAAAGAAATGTCCACAATCTTCATAACGACGGATTATGTCATATGCTTTTTTTCCAGCAGCAATTTCAAAAACAATATTGTCAGGAAGTTTTTCTTTTAAAAGAGGATCTGGATTCCAATAATATACATACTGTGAATCGGATGTTATTTCCAATAGACTCCTCTTGAAGCGATGTGTAAAGCGATAAAATGTAATCATAATTGTTTCAATTATTTTGTAGGCATATCTGATTTTTTGCCAAAATATTTTTTCTCTATTTTATCTCGAAATTGATATATTTGCTTTTTCGTAGTTGGATGTTTGCTTTCCATGAAGTCATTCCATTCTCTAGTTAAAGCATTACTTTTCTTTCGATGCCCATTTGCCTCACGCCACACGACATTACCTGGTTCATCAATATTTATGCCCAACTTTTCAAATTGTTGTCTATATTTTTGAGGTAACGTATGGTGAGCCTCATAACCCTTACCTATCTTGCCCGTAGCTTTCTGCAAGACACTGCGATAATTGTTTTTCGTAGCTCGAAATACAGTCTTTGCAGTTTGTGCCGTATTGACAACCTTGCTCGCGCGATAGACCTTCAATGCTGCCCCCGCACCACCTGGCAAGCCGGGGACGGCTGTTGCAGCTACATCATATATCAGGGCGGCACCGTCAACTGCCGCCGACCAATAGTTTCCCGTTGCAGCATTGGCTATGAGGCTTGTGGCATCCATTGCCACATTGGCGGCATCCCATCCTGTCTCAACAATACGACCGTCCGAATCTGTGTTTCTTACAGGATTGTTCAGGCAGAAGACATAGGGACTCCAGCTGTAGTACTTCTCGCTCAGTTGGTCAACGCTTGTCCATCTGCCGAGTAGCGGCGCATGGAAGCGTGCTCCGAAGTCAAGCATTCCGAAGCCATACATGTTAACCTTCTCCTTGCCTTGGTAAGTAAAAGGCTGGGAGATATTGTTAGTGTACAGCTCCTGACAATGCTCAAAGCTTCCGCCGAAAGGGTAGAAGTTGTAGGAAGCCTCAACCTTTCCTTGCTCATCCTGTACAATGCGGTTGCTGCCGAGATGGTCCTTGACGTAGTAATGCCATGACAACTCGTTACCTTTGATGTTCGCAAAGCCACCGTCAAAGAAGAATTGCTGTGGTGTGCCGTTCTTGCAAATGATGTCCGTGCCCCAGTAGTCTTTGGTGATGACACTTTGTATCTCGGGAGGAGCAAGGGAGAATGGTAAACCGACAGGCTTGGTGATGTTTGGGACAGAAGTAGTGTATGTCTCCTTCAACTTCTCTCCATCTGAGGTATGTACATATTCGATGCTGCTTCCATTCTTGAAGTAAACAGCCTTTGCATATCCAAAGTTGTCATACTCCATGAAGACAACCCCATTGTTCGCATCCGTCTCCATTCCGCCATTGGCGTTGTAGGTGTACCTCGCAGATTCCTTGCCATTTTGGATGAAGTTTTGGGTGGTCATGTAGGTATTGTCGTTCACCTTGTCCGTTGCCTCACTCAGTTGGTTGCCATCGTATGACATGTCCAAGTCATCCAGGAAAGTGGTGGGTTCATGCTCGTCAGGGAAGCCTATGCGCTGTAAGCGAGTTATGTTTCCGTTGTCATCATAGGTCGCATATTCACTGAAGTCAGGCTCAGTCCATGCCAGTTCATTCTCATCATAGTTGATGTAATCAGCCGATGTCAGTCGATTCAACTTGTCGTAGTTAAACTTGTAACTGTAATCGTAATAAGGACCTGTGCAATATACTCTGCTTACATTGCCGTTGAAGAATTGATCAGTGTAATATAATCGTTCGTTGAAGTTGTCCGATGCAAGTCTCGTAGGCCAGTCGCGCACATTAAATTCCGTCTTTTGTACGACTGAGCCATGAGTTGTTGAGTAAATTCTTCCATAGTCATCATACTCAAAAGCGGCAGTTCGTTTCTTCGCCTCGTTTCCTCCGTTGGCTGAAGTAGTCACATCAATAGATGTGAGAATGCCAGTTGCCGCATCATAGTTGTTGGTGGTTACACTCCGAAACACTTCTTTTGCACCCTTGTAGTCAAGGATGGTATGTGTGAGTACCTTGCCGGTAAAAGTATAAGAGAATTGCTCACGTCGGAGATGATTGTCCAACAACTTGGAATTCTTCTCCATGACACGCCCTTTCTGGTCGTAATACATCGCTGTCACGATGTCTGTTCCATCGCTTGCAAGTTGCGTTTGCACGCAGGCGAACGTGTTGCCTAACTCTTTTCTTTGGGCACTTGTTACGCCCATGACTCCAGAGTAAGCAAGCATGTTCCTTGCTTCCGCAGCAAGAGTATTGCCATTGTCGCTTATAAGGCTGTAGTCTCCGTCGTAATAGTTCCTTTGCTCGATGCCGTAGATGGCGTTTCCCTGATAGAGCGCCTGTGCCGTCATGCGCCCAAGGCCGTCGTAGGCATAGTGCCTTGACAAGCCCTTCTTGCGCATCTCTCCGTCCTGCATGGTAAGCAGACGGTCTGCGTCATCATAGGTATAACTGATTTTCTCACAGCCAGGGATGGTCTTCTCAACCATTCTTCCCCGGTTGTCGTATCGGTACTGGAAGGCAAACTTGTCCAAGTCTGCCTCCTGCTGGTACATAGGCTGAAGGACATAGCACAGTTTGGAGCAGTCGTTGTACACGAAGTAGGTGTCCACCATCCCTTGTGTCATGACATGTCGCTCAAATACCTTTTGTCCCAGCAGGTTGGTGTAGATGTCCGTTACGTTGTTGTCCTCGTCGGTAATGCGTTCCCAAGACAAGGCTGCTTCCAAATAGTATCCTTTTTGAACCAAAGTGCCATCTTCAGCGACAATGTATTTTTTACACTGTTAGCCTTGTTTGCCAAATACTCATGCTTTTTTCCTCGCTCTCCCATGTCGCTGCCTGGAGTTGTGGCGAAGGTTGGACGGTCGAGAACATCATAAGTTATGGCAGACAAAGCCTTAGAGTCGTTATGCTTGTATGAAATGTTAGTCTGGTATTCCAGCCCTATTGTTGTCACAGGCAGGAATTTCTTCCATTCGTTTCCCCTGTCATCATACATGGTGCGTGAGAGCAAAGCCTTGGAAGAATAACCTGGTTTTACCCCATTGGTGACTACTTGTTCCTTGCGTCCCAGTCCATCGTAGTATTCGATGGTAGTCACGGAGTTCAGTCCTTGCTCATCCTGCATGGAAGATTTGATGGCATAATTATTATCATCAGATTGTGCCTTGGCATCCAGAGATGCCAAGGTACAAAGTATTAGTAATATGGAAAGAATATTACTTACCATTCTCGTTATCTATCTCTATATGCATGAACTTCAGGCTTAATCTTGCTTTTCTTTATTTCTTTGTATTCTTCTAAGGTGCAGCCGAAACATTCAGTCAACTCGATGTTTGTGACTTTATTTTTTCGTAAAGCATCCTTTACAGCCTCGGAAACAATAATACTCTTTGTATGTTTTAAACTAAAGAGTGATAGTGATTTGTCTTGCACACCTATACAACCAGGTTCGTCCTCAAATATGTTCTCGTCTTGATTAAGAAACGGATATTGCTCTAAATTATAGATAACATAATATTGTTTATCTAGACCTTTAATTTTTATAGGATAGCATTTGTCTGACATGTCGACAAATTGTGAGAGAACATTGATAATTCTTTGTGAAAAAAAATACTCGCCACTTTCATATAGTCGGATTATGTCATATGCTTTTTTTCCTGCTGCCACAAAAAATGTGATATTTTCTTGAAGTTTTATCTTCTTATGTGGATTCAAGTAGTTCCACAAGACTTCATAAGATGTACTAGAAGTAATTTCTAACATACTTCTTTTAAAACGATGTTCCAAAAAATAGAATGATACCATAATGGATTGCTGTAAATTATTAATATGTTGGATTGTCATGTCTATAACCGAAATGTTTTTTCTCCATTTTATCTCGAAATTGATATATTTGCTTTTTTGTTGGGGAATCTTCTCGCTTCATGAATTTATCCCAGTCGTTGGTCAAAGCATTGCTTTTCTTTCGATGTCCATTTGCTTCACGCCATACGACGTTACCAGGATTATCAATGTTTATCCCTAGCTTTTCAAACTGCTTCCTATACTTTTGAGGTAAGGTATGGTGAGCCTCATAGCCCTTTCCTATTTTACCTGTGACTTTCTGCAAGACACTGCGATAATTGTTTTTCGTAGCTCGAAATACAGTCTTTGCAGTTTGTGCCGTATTGACAACCTTGCTCGCGCGATAGACCTTCAATGCTGCCCCCGCACCACCTGGCAAGCCGGGGACGGCTGTTGCAGCTACATCATATATCAGGGCGGCACCGTCAACTGCCGCCGACCAATAGTTTCCCGTTGCAGCATTGGCTATGAGGCTTGTGGCATCCATTGCCACATTGGCGGCATCCCATCCTGTCTCAACAATACGACCGTCCGAATCTGTGTTTCTTACAGGATTGTTCAGGCAGAAGACATAGGGACTCCAGCTGTAGTACTTCTCGCTCAGTTGGTCAACGCTTGTCCATCTGCCGAGTAGCGGCGCATGGAAGCGTGCTCCGAAGTCAAGCATTCCGAAGCCATACATGTTAACCTTCTCCTTGCCTTGGTAAGTAAAAGGCTGGGAGATATTGTTAGTGTACAGCTCCTGACAATGCTCAAAGCTTCCGCCGAAAGGGTAGAAGTTGTAGGAAGCCTCAACCTTTCCTTGCTCATCCTGTACAATGCGGTTGCTGCCGAGATGGTCCTTGACGTAGTAATGCCATGACAACTCGTTACCTTTGATGTTCGCAAAGCCACCGTCAAAGAAGAATTGCTGTGGTGTGCCGTTCTTGCAAATGATGTCCGTGCCCCAGTAGTCTTTGGTGATGACACTTTGTATCTCGGGAGGAGCAAGGGAGAATGGTAAACCGACAGGCTTGGTGATGTTTGGGACAGAAGTAGTGTATGTCTCCTTCAACTTCTCTCCATCTGAGGTATGTACATATTCGATGCTGCTTCCATTCTTGAAGTAAACAGCCTTTGCATATCCAAAGTTGTCATACTCCATGAAGACAACCCCATTGTTCGCATCCGTCTCCATTCCGCCATTGGCGTTGTAGGTGTACCTCGCAGATTCCTTGCCATTTTGGATGAAGTTTTGGGTGGTCATGTAGGTATTGTCGTTCACCTTGTCCGTTGCCTCACTCAGTTGGTTGCCATCGTATGACATGTCCAAGTCATCCAGGAAAGTGGTGGGTTCATGCTCGTCAGGGAAGCCTATGCGCTGTAAGCGAGTTATGTTTCCGTTGTCATCATAGGTCGCATATTCACTGAAGTCAGGCTCAGTCCATGCCAGTTCATTCTCATCATAGTTGATGTAATCAGCCGATGTCAGTCGATTCAACTTGTCGTAGTTAAACTTGTAACTGTAATCGTAATAAGGACCTGTGCAATATACTCTGCTTACATTGCCGTTGAAGAATTGATCAGTGTAATATAATCGTTCGTTGAAGTTGTCCGATGCAAGTCTCGTAGGCCAGTCGCGCACATTAAATTCCGTCTTTTGTACGACTGAGCCATGAGTTGTTGAGTAAATTCTTCCATAGTCATCATACTCAAAAGCGGCAGTTCGTTTCTTCGCCTCGTTTCCTCCGTTGGCTGAAGTAGTCACATCAATAGATGTGAGAATGCCAGTTGCCGCATCATAGTTGTTGGTGGTTACACTCCGAAACACTTCTTTTGCACCCTTGTAGTCAAGGATGGTATGTGTGAGTACCTTGCCGGTAAAAGTATAAGAGAATTGCTCACGTCGGAGATGATTGTCCAACAACTTGGAATTCTTCTCCATGACACGCCCTTTCTGGTCGTAATACATCGCTGTCACGATGTCTGTTCCATCGCTTGCAAGTTGCGTTTGCACGCAGGCGAACGTGTTGCCTAACTCTTTTCTTTGGGCACTTGTTACGCCCATGACTCCAGAGTAAGCAAGCATGTTCCTTGCTTCCGCAGCAAGAGTATTGCCATTGTCGCTTATAAGGCTGTAGTCTCCGTCGTAATAGTTCCTTTGCTCGATGCCGTAGATGGCGTTTCCCTGATAGAGCGCCTGTGCCGTCATGCGCCCAAGGCCGTCGTAGGCATAGTGCCTTGACAAGCCCTTCTTGCGCATCTCTCCGTCCTGCATGGTGAGTATACGGTCTGCGTTATCGTAAGTGTAAGTAATCTTCTCGCAACCAGGGATGGTCTTTTCGACCATTCTTCCCCGATTGTCGTATCGATACTGAAAGGCAAACTTGTCCAAGTCTGCCTCCTGTTGGTACATAGGCTGAAGAACATAGCATAGCTTCGAGCAATCGTTATATACGAAGTAGGTGTCCACCATGCCTTTGCTCGTGGCATGACGCTCCAGTACCTTTTGCCCGAGTAGGTCGGTGTATATGTCCGTTATGTTGTTGTCCTCGTCTGTGATGCGTTCCCATGACAAGGCACCCTCAGGGTAATACCCTTTTTGTGCCAAGGTTCCATCATCCGAGACTGTGTATTTCTTGACACTGTTGGCCTTATTTGCCAGATACTCATGCTTCTTTCCCCTTCCTCCCATGTCGTTGCCAGGAATTGTGGCAAAAACAGGGCGGTCGAGTGCATCATAGGTTATGGCGGACAATGCCTTTGAGTCATCATGCTTGTAAGAGATATTGGTCTGATAATCCAACCCAGTGGTAGGTACAGGCAGGAATTTCTTCCATTCGTTGCCTCTGTCATCGTAGATGGTGCGTGAGAGCAGAGTCTTGGATGGATTTTCTGGTTTTACTCCATTACTGACCACCTGCTCCTTGCGTCCCAGTCCATCGTAGTATTCGATGGTAGTCACGGAGTTCAGTCCTTGCTCGTCCAACATGGAGGATTTGATGACATAATTATGGACATCAGACTGCGCCTTGACATCTAGGGATGCCAAGGTGCAAAGTAATACTAATGTGGAAAGAATCTTATTGGTCATTTTTTACTAAACTAGATAATTAATAGTTCATTTTACCACTGATTGCAGCACCGGAGATATACCTATAAAGATATTTCCACAATGATTTTCCATTGCAGTCCTTTATCTCAGCCAGTCTTCCTGCTGTATCATAACTATAAGACATGACGTCTTTGTTAGGTTTGGTTTCAGAAGTCATGCCTACGCAAGGGATATAAGTAAATGTACGTTCGTGTGTCACGCTACCTCCAACCTTTCTTTCAAGGATAGGGTACTGCCGTGTTGTATCCCATGTGTAATAGGTTGTTATACCTTGCTGGTCTGTCAAATGTTCAATGCGTCCATTCTTATATCCGATGTCAAGCAGTGGAACATACAGATTATTAATCTCAGTCCCAGAATATTTGACAAAACTATTAAAGGCGCATGCCGATGCTCCAGGGGTGTAAGTATATATCTTATTTGGATAAAAGCTACCATCTTGGCAGCTATATGTCATCAGTCTGGCAGAGATGACTTTACCATTACGCTCCACTCGCTCCTCCACTGGGTAATCTAACATGTTCTTTTTTACCATATCTGCATAAATACCATTGTTTATGCTCGAAGGATATGAAGTATATATGCTATACTTATCATCGCTTCTACTTGTTGTCTGCGAGGTCATTCGTATATCGGAAGGGTTGTCGTAATTATAAGTTTGCAGATTGCTCATTCTTACCCCATTCGTCATAACTTCCGTATGAGCATGCGCCCTCAGCAGTTTGGCCTTCGGAGTAACATAATAATCTTTACATGATGAATAAGCAATATTGCTTATTAGATCGAAATCCTCATCAGAGAAATTTTCATGGAAATCATTTCTGTACTCCCAACCTCTTACCGTATAGCTTGATTTATGAGAATTCATATCATAGTCGTAATAATCCGAAGACACGAGCTTGAATCCAGTATTTGTTTTTTCATATGTTTCTTTGGAACGAAGATAATCAGAAAACCATTTGTCGTAATTATGTAAATGGAAATCCCAAACATCTAATTCTGTCAGCACATCGTTACCTACTAGCTCTGGCAATTTATAGCTGTATATGGTTTTGTAGCAAGGTGCATCATTGGAATAGGTGTATTCCGTTACCATATCGTACATGACAGATGAGCCATTGTAATAGGTAAATGGAATAATTGGGCTACTGCTCAAGGTGCGGTATCTAGATTGGCTTTTACCAAGGTTTTGACGAATTAACTGATTGTCATAAATCTTGGTTTGGGTGCGCATGAAGTAGTTGATTCCATCTCGTAGGGGCGTAGTGCCAGTGCCGTCTTCCTTCTTTCCATATTTGAAGGTTCTTTTTAATTTGCATTCACCGTTTTCTATAATATTTATTTCTTTGATTCTTAATCCTCCCATTGTATAGATTCCGTCCTTTCCATCTAATTCTTCTGTGATTCTGAATACACTATTTTCTGTATTATAGAAACGGTCTTCTATTCTTGCCTTGTTTGCTTCCCACACGAATGTTTCCTTTGCACCTGTAGGATGCTCTATACCAGACAGCATACCACATTGCATATAGTATTCATCCGCATGTCTAACTTTCTTTATCCAGTTATCTGGGTCACCGCCTATGGTCAAACTGTCCCTAACAATTTCCATACTGGAGTTATACCTGTGGGTATATAATTTCATCTTTGGTACCAAAGATATATAATCATACAGATAGTCAGAATTGTTATAGCCCCAAAAATCATAGGCTCTTCCACCAGGACGGCATACCTCTCCTGTAGGGTTATAATTTAGATGGTAGGAAGATACAACCTTATTGTCTGTAGATAATTCTTTGATATTTGTAAGATAATATCTGTCACGTGACAACTCGTAATCTAATATAAAGTGCTTGACGGTTTGTCCTTTGTTGTTCATGAATGTGATACTGGATAAATTCTTATTATTATCAACAGTAAATGTAACCTTGTTACCTGAAAAAGAAATTTCTGAAAGGTGTTGATACTCATAACTGACGTTTGGATAGTAGCTTATTTTGTCAATAGCTCTTCCATCATCTACCAAATTATGATTGTCGTCCATTTGGTAACTTTTTGTTTGGTCATCAAAAGTCTGATAGATGACTGGCATTCTGAATAATTCCTCTGCATCAGGACTAGTTTCTAGCCAACTTGCTTGGATTTGGTCAAATTTCGTGCATCCAGCACTAGTGTTAAAAGGGTTTGCTGGGATGTAATCATCTACAACAACCATATGATCCTCATGCCTTTCTATATTTACTCGTTGTATATTGTTATATTTAAAAGAAATACAGTCTAAACCATTGGCTGCCGTTACGGTCGAAGCATGCCATGCTGTTTTATACATTAATGGACTAAAAGAATAGTCAACTCCCCCACTATACGAATATTTTATACCAAGTGGATCTGTTATAGAAATACATTCTCCCCCACCAGAAATCTCTATGTCATCATAAGGTAGGCAAACAAATTTGCTTTTTCCTTCTTCATTACTGCCATACATAAACATGCCTCCTCCTTCAAGCAAGGTGAAATTATATTCATCTGGCATGATGTCATCAGTGCATAGTATGTTATTGTCAAGGTATTTGCGCATCCAATAATAACTATTCCTGTCTTTATAAAAATTGAAGTCTCCATTATTGTCACAATGTCCTCTTAGATTTCTTGTTAGGATAGGTTCTGCATGGAGAGTCCAGTTTTGACCTACCCATCCACTAGGTTCATTTACCTTGATACCTGTGGAGTTGTAAGACAAGTATATCGGTAGGCTTAAGTCACCACATTCTATGTCGAATAAAGGAATGCGGATACCTACAGTTCCTGTACTATAATTTACGGAAGATAAGGCTACTTTTCTAATAGCACTCATTTCTGGTGTCTGAACATAATTTTTTGAGCCTAGTCCATCTATCCTAAGGTTGTAGTTCTGTGCCGAAAGAATATTGCAAAACAGTAACTGTATGCAAATGGACATGAGTATTGGGTACTTTTGTTTCATAATAGTATATTTTTTACTTTAGATGGAACTTTTCGCTGTTAACTATGCCATTTACATTGACATATAGAATGTATTCACCACTAGGATAACCATAACAGTTGAAGCTAGCATTATGATTCTCACCGGCTTTGCCGCTATATGTCTTGTTTTGACATACCACTCCCATCGTATTAGTGATGATGAAATTAATGGTTGCATCACTCTTTGTAGAATAGGATATTAGAATAGAACAACCCATTTGTGAAACTTTATAATCCATAGGGATACGTGTTTCTTTCAGAGATACAACATTGTCCATGAGGTTGTTTGGAAGATAGCAATAGGCTGCTGATTGCGTCCCGATTTTTTTGCCATTTCCATAGCTTGTGCTTATGTGATATTCAAATATAGGGTAGCGGCATCCTTTGGCATACCATAGGTAATCCTCTGCAAGTTCTTGCTTGGTTGTCGCCGTGTCAACAAGGTTAGCGTCCATGCCTTCCAGCAAAATATTGTTAGAAGTAACGGTATGTACACGCAATACCTCTTTTATTATTTTATTGTCTGGTAGAATGATGCTGCCTTTCGCATCTGCTATAATAGTACGTGTTCCATGATGTGATAGTTGGTAAGTGTCACAGAAAGTTCCTTCGCCATAAAAGGACGAAGAGATGGAATCACTATAAGTGAAAGGGTAGAGCATTGCAATCTGCGGCTTCTTGTATGTTATTTCTTCTAGTTTTGAGCGAAAGGCATGTTTTAGAAGGCTATCTCCTGATAGAAGATAGTAGCTTTGCAGTCCTGCTTCAGAACAATGGAATCCCAAAGAATCGGAAGAAACCCGTATGGGAGAGTTTTCTTCTTTGAACGTACAATTGGAGAAATCCCATAAAATATGGTCTCCTTTTTTGCCGCAATATATACCTTCTATAACTTGACGTTCAATCTTGTCACCTATATGTGGCTTATTTTGTAGATCTGTTATTGACTGGGCAAATGTAGTGTATTGATAAAATGCTAAGCATACTATCATTACCAGGAGCCTTTTATGAACCAGTACCACCATACGTTTTGTTATATTAGGTTGTTAAAATGTTTTTATTAAACTATGTTGCAAATATAGTATTTTTTCTATTTAATTACAAATTTTAAGCTAACAATTTGTAAAGTTTAACATGTTTTTAGCTCGCAAACTGTCAAGCCCCCGAACATTTCGCAATGTCCGGGGGCATCATCTTTACTCTTAAAACCTAAATTCTAACCTATAGCATGTGTCACATAACACATCAAAACTAAAATCTACTAAACCATAGTTGTATGTAAATAAATAAATGTATCTTGGTTTATATATGTATTTGAGGATACTATATATTTGTTACAATTTAAATAATAATGAAGACTTGAAGCGATATTTATCGAGGGAGATTGAAAGCCTTAGTCATTTCAGCCATCTCCTCCTGACTCATTCCTGCAGGCTCGTAACCCATGCATTTTGAGTCGATATATATCTTAGCACTCTTAGAGAGTACATCAATCTGATCGAAAGCATCCATCACGTCCAATCCCTTGGCAAAGACGCCATGCTTCTCCCACATTACTACATCATAATCCTCCAACTCCTTTAGAGTCTCTTCAGCCAATTTCAGACTGCCAGGCAACTGGTAAGGAACGATACCTAAACCGAGCGGACAGAAAGCCTTGGTCTCTGGAATCATACTCCAGAGCAAGTTGCTCAACACATCCTTGCCCATAAAAGCCTTGTTGTGGCTCATGGCAATCAGCTCGATAGGATGAGTATGAACAGTAGCCTTATAGTTGCTTCCCTTCTCGATCAGACGAGCATGAACGCTCAAGTGACTTGGAAGTTCAGAGGTAGGCATTACAGGATTATCTGCGATAATCACATAGCTGGCACAATCGTCTAAGATACGGATGATAGAACCATTATCCATAGGCCAGCGAGCCAAATCGCGCATACGTTTTCCCGTACCCTTACAGAAGAAATAACATCCCTTCAAGGCTGGCAATGCAGTACCAATCTGCTTCACCTCACTGATGGCAGGCAAAGCCTTGATTTCGTCATCCACCAAGTCGGTGATGTTGACAGTGATATTACCGCCATTACGTTCAGCCCAACCATTTTGCCAGAGATATCCAGCAACTTCTGCTATCTTATCGACCTCCTTTTTCAAGGCAGGACGACCTTCTAAAATGCTACTCATTGTAATTTTTGTTATTAGCTTGTTTAAAATTTCTGCTGCAAAAGTAGTAATTTCCCATCATATCCAACCTATTCTTTTGATATTTGGGCTATGACATTTGGCATAACCCTCAAAATCGTGAAAAAATGCAGAAGGCGGCTCCTTGCATCACGCAAGAAAACCGCCCTTTTCATTCTACATGCCAATAGAGAATTCATACTCTATTGATGAGATGAGATTTATGCTCTTTTTTATTGAGTTGAGATTTATGCTCTTTTTATAACCAGAAATTGATATTCTATTTTTCTTCTTTCTTCCCTGGGGTTACATCTTTCTGAAGAGAGAAATTAACAGGGATGATATATTTTACGTTTACCGGTTTGCCATCCTGTGTACCAGGAGTCCAGTTAGGCATCGCCTTCACGATTCTCAAAGCTTCGGCATCCAGTTCCGGATCTACAGATCTTGCAATTCGGGCTTTGGTAACGCTACCATCCTTCTGAATGACAAAGGTTACAATCACACGGCCCTGCTTTTTGGCCTTGACGGCGGAAGCCGGATACTTGATGTTTGCAGCCAGATACTTCATCATCATTTCCTGACCACCAGGAAATTGCGGCATTGTCTCTGTTACATCATAAACCACATTCTTGGTTGTATCGGCTGGGGCTGTCGCATCAGAAGCCTTTGCTTCCGCCTTCAGTTCAGCTTCCAACTTTGCCAATTCAGCAGCCTTAGCTTCTTCTGCCTTTTTGGCTTCTGCGGCAGCTTTTGCTTCTTCAGCCGTCGGATTCGCCACAGCCACATCAGCATTCAGAGCCTGCTCAGCCTTCTGCTGAACCTCGGCTACTTCCGGAAACTGCTCGCCAATCTCACGAGCCACACTCTCGATGTTGCTCACCATAAGCAACGCTCCTGCTAAAGGTGCGAAAAGGAGGTACTTCGCCTTGCCTATTTCACTGGTTCTACGTTTGTTCATCATTTTAATTCTTTTTTTAAGAGGTAATAAATTAAAATTATTGGCAATCTTGGTCGATTCATTCGGCTGTCGATATGCCAAACCTAGAAGGTGATACTGATAGGATTTGCGCGCGTTGCCATCAGCTAATACACTTTCATCGGCTAAATATTCCAAATTCATTCTTACTTCCTGCTTCATCAGCCAGGCAAACGGATTAAACCAGCAGGCGATGGAGAAAAGCTCGGAGAAGAGGGTATCCAGGGAATGGAGACCCGAAACATGGGTGCACTCATGAACCATCACTTCGTGCAACTGCTTGCCCTCCAGGGTAGATGGATACATAAACACCCAGCGGAAGAAGGAGAACGGACTCCCCTCGCCTCTGAGAAAATGTACCGTAATGCCTTCCACCTCCTGCTTCCGGGAAATAGCTGCAAGGCGGATGATACTGAAGAGCTGCCATACCAAACGCAATGAGAGAACGGCAACTCCTGCCCAATAGATGCCCAGCAGCATATCTATCCAGGTTATGCTGGGAGCCTGAGCCTTTACAACCACCACGGGATAAAACGTGTCGGCATATACATTCGCCATACTCGCCATCGTTGGTGTATCGCGCACCCAATATTCCAGACTGAGTGCCGGAACCATCAGGGCAACGGCATAGATGAGCCAGAGGGTAAGGCGGCGAAGACCGAAGAAAGTATCGCGGCTCACCGTGAGGCGATAAAAGCCATAAAGGAGCATCAGGGCTACATTGATTTTTATAAGATATATTGCCATACAGTTTCAGTTTTTTATATAAATTAGTTATTGAACTTTCGCATATTAGCTCCACACGCCCTGAAAGGGCAGAAGCTTTCAATTACAGTTATTTATTCTTCCGAACTCTCAATTTCACGGATGATATCCTTGAGGTCCTCGGGACTGATTTTCTCGTCCTTGGCAAAGAAGGAAACCATTTCCTTGAAGGAATTCTTGAAGTAATTGTTCACGAAACCCGACAGGAACTTCCGCTTGTAATCGCTCTCGGCAATGAGTGGAGAATAGACATACCCCTTACCATCCCGCTCCGCCTTGACATATTCCTTGCGCTTCAGATTGTTCACAATAGAAGCCACTGTAGTATAAGGTGGACGAGGTTCTGGCAACAGTTCCATAATCTGTTTCACGGCACATCGCCCCAACTGCCATATCCGAAGCATAATCTCTTCTTCCTGATTCGTCAATTTTTCCATCTTTCTATCTTTATTTTTTAATTTCAATATATTTGTTTCTAAATCACGCTGCAAAACTACGAAAAATTCGTAGAACAACAAGAAAAAGCACGTTAAAAAAGATAAAACCATTTATATTTTAATATTTTACGAACTCTTCGTAGATATTATATTTCTTGATACCATGCGTTTTACGAGGGCCTTCAACGAGAAAGAAGCATACAAGGTTTCCATCGAACACCTCAGCGACACCAAGGAGCGGGCGGCAAGGCAAGCACCCTCGATTTCATAGGAATCAAGAAGGGCAAACCGGTATTGAGAATCGTAGAGATTGATTTTCTCAAGAATAAAAAGAATAAATAGCAGGAGAGTTTACAAACCACTCACAACTAAGGCAGGCTGGCAAGAACCTTCCCGTCAAATATAAAGACGAGAAATATCTGATTCAGATAGAACCATCAAAAGGTAAGATGATCATCAGCCGATGACCATCTTACCTTTTTTAATACCATTTTTTTGCTGTCATTACAGTCAGGAATTATAGTCACTTACTTTTTAGTAATGAATTCCCGATCTTGATACACATTTTTACTTTTCTGTACACAATAAAGATAAGATAAAGCATTCACCTGCGCTGCATCATCAGAGACCTTACTCAATCCCAAAACTTGACCAAATTCCTGATGGATTAATTTCTGTAATTCTACTGGCTTAAATGATTTCTTGAAATCATGCCCAATATTTATACGAAAAGATAATATTTCACCTGTACGTGGATGCACTGTCTTCTGAGAGGAAACACCAACCTTTCCCATATCATAAGACACTAAAAAAGGCACAGAGGCTGCATCGATTCCTGACTTGATGGAATTCAAATGAATTCTCAATTTAACTTTTGCCTTTGCCAAAGATTCATTCCATGATAAAATTCCCTTCTGCAAAGCCTCTTTATATTTATTAGGAACCAGACTATCAACATAGACCATACAAGCACACTTCGGCTGTAGCCTCATCACCAGAGAATCATCAACAACCGTATAAGGATTCTGTGAATAATCCTTGAAATGAATAGTCTGAATATTCAGACCCTCAGTAGCTAAGCGTATAGGCATATCCTTCTCCGGTAAGAGTCGGAGACAGATACTCAAATATAAGGGTTTACTTCCATTCGGCAAAATAATAGCCATACTGTTGAATGCATACTGCTCTGACTCTGCCTCATGGTATCTGACCACCTTCAGCACAACTTCTTCTCTTCCAGAAGAGTTCCCCTTCTGAGGTGAAATAACTTGAACAGAATTCAACTTACTCATATCTGGGTCCAACGAACGAACATCCGGGTACTGTGAATAACTCACCCATTCTTTTTCACCCTTCACAACATCAGTAATATCAATAATCGGATTGCCTTCTTTGGATATAGCGACTGCAGGATATTCCTCACCAGCAACAGGCACATTAGAAGCTCTGAATGCATCCCAGTATGTACTTTTCCTATCCATGATGCGCTCAGTGTAGAACGGTTGAAGAAACTCAATGGTCATCGAATCTGGTATGGACAAACGCACTACACCCAATGAATTGACAGAACGGTTGATCATACCAAAGCCATGATCTATCTGCCCACTTACCTCTATCTCACGACCGTTCCACTTTCTTGGGAATTCCATATAAACACGATTACCTTCCTGATAAACAGGAAAAGCGCCATCCGTCTTTTTCATATTTTCCGATAAGAATTCAGCAAATGGCTTAGGAACAACTGTTTGTTTTTCTTCTCCCATAACCTGTAACAGGCTAAAAGAAGAGAATAAGAAAAACATAATTAAAAAGCTTTTATAATGTTTCATCATTTGATTATGAGTCAATATTAAATGATATTTATATCTTTTTCTGGTCTAAAATAGAAGACTGAATATGCGCCAGGATTACCAGTTCTTATAAGCAGTCTCCATCTTTACCTTCATCGTTTTCACCTCAGTCAATAGCGTCTCCAATGTTTTGACAAGTATCTCATCCTTCTCTTTTGCCTTGGCTTTCTCTATTCGCTCCATTGCATAATCGAAATGCTGTTGTTGCTCTGATTTAAAATGTTTGATTTCCTTCTTTCTATCTACATGAAGATGTGACATGATTTTGGAATCAAAAAGCCAACTGGGAGGAGTTACCACATAATCTTGCAAGAATTTCAAGACTTTTTGTGTATATTCAGGGGTATCATAATGATTATCACCATAATAATAACCACCCAGATGTGCAAACACATGACCAGTCCAGAGGTTATAATGCTCTATCAAAGCCTTATACCGTCCTTCCATCACTTGCTTTTCCAAGTTCGTTTTCGGATTCCAGATATCAAGAGAACATAAGTATTTGAGATTTTCGATACCACAACTGTTGATAGCCACATGGTCATTACCCAAGTCTTCTTGTTGCGAACGGATATCCCGAGCATCATAGAAAGCTAATTCTGGACATTCCTTTTTCTTTTGCTCATACCATTTCCATCTGGCATTTTCTTGCTCTTCTGGTGTATTACCTTCAAACTCCCGATACCCCCATTCTATTGCCCAACGGTCGTATTCACCCAATTGAATACGGCGATTGCGAAGCGCTACATGATTACCCGGACGAAGAGCATAATTGAAACGTACATAGTCCATAATAGAACTACCCATACCATGCTTGTCCAGATAATCATTATCACGGAGATTGTCTATAGAAGCATGGCTACTACCACTATGATTGTGCTCTAATCCCAAACTGTGCCCCACCTCATGGGTTATCACCATCTTCAAGAGTTCACATTGCAAAGACTCCGGCAAGATAATCTTACGAGCCTCTGGATCAACAGCACCACATTGAGCAAAATACCAATTCTGTACGATATTCATCACACTGCTGAATACCCCGACATGACAACCATTGATTTCTCCGCTTCTTCCCTCACAGGGCGTAGGACCATAAGCATTACTCGTGGCCGATATCTTCCAGGAGATATAAGGATATCTGCTATCATACATACAGAAATCAGGATCTTCCTTCGGTGTAGGTGCCAAACGGGCATCAATGGCATTTTTAAAACCTGCCTGTTCAAACGCAGGACGCCATTCACGGACCGCCTCAATGATACACTTCTGATACATCTTCGGGAACTGCCGATCTACATAGAAGATGATAGGATGCACCGGTTCCACCAATTCTCCCCTGCGATACCGTTCTCTATCCTCAGGACGGATTTCCAACCGCCAACGCTTAATGACAGGAAGGCGACTTCGGATACCATCTGCAGAAAGCACAAACTTGTTGATTTCAAAAAACGATTTTCCGTCACCACGTTTCACAGATATAGGCTGTTCAGGCATAAAACTGATACAGACTCCAGTTTCCCAAATGCCCTGATAATTCTGGATTGGCTTACCAGGAAGAGGCATTGCTAAATTACTGTAGGTGCGCGACATACGCAACAGAATACAATCATTTTTCCCTTTCACATCGAAAATGCGGTCTTTTTCCTTATTCCGCATACTGATCTTCATGTCGTAATAAGCAGGTTCCATGCCAAAGAGGGTAAAGTTCTTCAATGTATTTCCTATCTCTATAAGCGTACGCCCATTGCTTTCCTGTATGACAGGCAAACGCTTGTAGAGACGCTCCTGCGGAGTGAGCATCGCTATCTTAGAAAAAACACTTGTAGAATCTGCCAGTATCCACTTATGCTGCGGATCCGTCATATACACCTCCCCATCTTGTTTACGAAGCGAAAAGAAAAGGGGGCCGATGAGGTCACCTGCATAACCATACTTAGTTTCACTACTTCGGTTTGGATTTTCGGGAGCACTCAAAATGGTAGTAGTAACACTGTACTCACGACCGAAAAGCGAATCAGGAATCGACCAGTACATCTTACCATCAGACTCAAAAGTATCAAACATTCCTTTTGTCAACTTCGCATCAGCAGGAAGTGTACCAACAAACGGATTCTGCCCGCTCGCTATGAGCGAGCAGGCAGAACTAAATACTATAGATAATAATATTCTTATTTTCATCATGGATTATTCTCAGTCATTAGGAGATTATCTCAAAACAAATCTTGAGATTATTCATAATTATAAGAGATATCTACAATCTTGCCAAATCTATTATTTGCATCCTGGAAAATGTAAGAAGCATTTTCACTTCTATCTACATCACCCGCAATAGTCAGTTTCAATTCGCCCAGCAAACCCTGACCTGCAGAAGTATTGATACCGAATCCGAGAATCATGCCATTACCATTTTCTGCATCCTCAGGGTCGCGGAATTTCAGGCAAGCAATCTTGGCATTAGCATCAGCATCATAACTGTAGATTTTCTCAATCTTCTGACGCTCCATATCTATACGATACACGCTATTACCTGCAGCCATGAAAATGAAGTGAGCAGAATATGCTTGAGAAGCTGCAAATTTGGCAGTTTTCAAATCGAGGGAAGGATCCAGATCGATTGTATATTTTCCTGCACAAAGCGGATCATCCGCATTGCTGAAACGGAAAACAGTAATCTGTGAAGCCCCTTCACTTGCCATAACGGCATAAGCATAGTTACCATTATCTCCGCCACGCAAGATATCAAGTATCTGCAGAGACGCATCTACATTGCTTGGATCAAAGGCATAATTGCCGTCGGCATCCTCAGACAAATCACGGAACACCAATGGCTTTTTGTCCTTCCATTGGGAACCCCTACGATAATACTGAGAGTAGTAGTAAGATGTGCCGAAATAATCCATCATAGAAGAAAAAGCACTACCGATGCGGAAGCGATGAGTTGCTGGATTATATGCCAGGACATAATTACTGAAAGTAGCAGAACATGTAGGTAGAAATGCTACTTGTTCTTCCTCACCATCGGAATTAACCTGCTTATCATATACGGAATAAGGAACACACCAACCATCATCGTATGCGAAATAAGCCTTTTTGTCCGTCACAAACATCTCACCCTTCTTGTCCATTTTGTAATAAGACAAATTGACTGGTACATTGTTAAGTGCATTCTCAAACAGAATTTTATTAGTACCATACTTCATGGTGAGTGTACTTGGAGAATATGTTGCAATATTCTTATCCGTGGCAATTGTCAGGTTGGCAAACATCGTTCCACCCATAGAACTATAACCATAATTACCCTTGGCAGCAATAGCCAATGGCTTACCCTCAAGAGCAAAAGATTCACCAGTTTCTGACTTAAACACATCAGCATAGGCAAAGAAGCCATCTGGATCACCCTCAATAGCTCCTACAATGCCCTTCTGACCGGCATCTTCCTGAAGCACAAACCAAGCAGGATTCAAAGGCTTGACTACAGCAACCTTGCCCAACTGATACCATTTCTGACCTGTGGTCTTATCGGTAACAATGAGCATCATACCAATACTCTCTGGATTATTTGGTTCTACTTTTACCTGACAAATCTTTCCTATAGAATAATCCGTATAGTCAGCAAGACGCATAGAACCAATCTTAGCATCCGGCTTTATTTTTTTCCATTCAAAAGTAAGATTGTCCTCATTCTCGGCAAGAGTTTGTGTCAACTCAGGCGTCAACGTAACCGTTGCAGGGTTCTCCTTTGGCATGCGGATTTTTGCCTCAGGGATTTCCACCTTCATATCATTCACTGCATGATAATCATAGTTACCCTTGTCATCATAGCAGCTCTGGACGAGCGTCATAGACACCAAGCCCAGAATATATAAATATATTTTTTTCATGATTTACTCTTTTTTTTATTCTTCTTCATCTGGGAAGATATCTTTACCATTTTCATCAAGTATCGGACCATGCTCCGCTTTATAAGCCTTATAGGCTGCATCCAGTTGCAGGATGGCAGCATTAGCCTCATCATCATCGTATGCATAACCATCAGGAGTAATGAAAGAATCAAGTGTTCTTCCCCATACGTCCATCATATAGCAATACTTGATAGGACTGAAGTCACCTACACCCAACCAATACCAGTCGTTCCATGTCTTAGGCTCTGTAATATCCCAAACGTAGTTGACCTCTACCGAATTATCCTCTACAAATCCTTTTTCAAACTGATGGTTTGGATTGGTAAGATCAAATTCCAGATTACAACCATAGGTTTTTCTACCTGTCTTATAGGCAGGACGCTTAACCTTGAAATATACATACTGGCATACAGTATCAAGAGCCGAATAAGTATATTTGTCATCCAACTGAATGTCAAGGGTATTGGCATAGGAACTGTTATCTGTCTTCTTGATGCAGAAATCACGATTGGCAGTAAGTAAATCTCCCATAATTCTCACACGTACACTATCACGGCGATAAGGGTCTGTTTTCATCTTCACATAGTCGCTATCGCGCAATTCACTATAAATTGTACGATAGTCGAAGTTGATGCGAGCTTCCTGACTGTACATGTCAATTTCTTCTTTCGAACAACTGGTAAGACTCAAGAACAGTGCCAGCGCCGACATATAAAACAATATTTTTTTCATATTTTTCAATCTTCTTATTTTGTAGTATTATTGCCAAAGATCTTTTCATTGTCTGGCAATGGCATCTGATATTCTTTACTGGTCATATTGGCTACACCACAACCATAGTAGGTGGTATAGTGATGAGCTTTCAGGAAGAAGAACAACTGACCTTCAGCATAGTACTCCTTGCGATATTCTTTCATGATTTCATTGATACGACGAGTCTGCTGTTTGTTTTCTTCAGAAGTAGCATCCTTATCATCATAACCCAATGTATGAATTTCATCGCTATATGGAATACCGCGTGAAAGTCTGACTGTATTCAGAGCCTCAGCACTCGTTTCAGCATTTGCTGCACACTCAGCAATGATATAGTACATCTCCGGTAAACGAATCAATGGAATTGCATCTGCACCGCTATATAAATATGTATTGGCCAAAGGAGCCTGATTATACTTCAGACAGAATGCATACTGATGGCTCTCGTCCCAGTTGAATGCTACAACATTCTGGCGCCAGTCTGAAGTGATACCTTCATACACCTTAGTAAACATATCTGCAGTCATACCATAACGCTGCTGTACACTTGTATTTTCCATATCCATACTGTTGCTGATAAGCGTATTGTTCAACTGATTTACAGAGAGACCGAAAATCTGCTCACCATAACGGATGGAATTGTAATTGGATGCTGTCTGACTCTTATACAGAGTAAAGTACTTGTTGGCATCGATAACCTCCTGAGCATACTGGACTGCAAGATCGTTCTGACCAGAATAGCAATATACACGAGCCATCATTGCCTTGACAGCATAAAGATTCATACGAAACTCACGGTTTGAAAGGAAATCTGTACGCTGATCTATAGCTGTATGGAAATCACATGGATCATTATCTTTCAAGAGAGCCTCTGCAGCCTTCAGGTCTTCCAAGATTTTCTCTACCACCTGATTAGCAGGCAAAACCGGTGTTGGTTCTTTATCGTATGTAGTCTTGTATGGAATAGCAGCATCTGTTGGATGCTCACTATAAATAGGACCGAAAAGACGCAAGAGATCAAAATAGATGAAAGCACGCAAACCCAATGCTTCTCCCTTGATACACTCATAGTAATGTGGGGTCTTCAATACATCTCGATGGGTCTCAATATTCTGCAGCAGATTGTTCAGGTTTGCCACTACATTATACATCTCAAGATAGAGATTATCCTTCTTACTCAAAAACTGGTTGGTATAATCGAATACAATAGCCTGGTTGTACACGCTATTTGTATTATAACCAGGATAATCACAGTATAGACCTGCCAACTCATCCAAATAACCATATTTCATGTCACCCGCATAAAGATTAGCAGTACCCAATTTCAGGTAAGCGCCCGTAAGGATATCCTTGAATCCTGACTCCGACTCAAACATCTTGTCAGCAGGGATTCTGTCCTTTGGTGATACATCAAGCCAATCATTGCAGGAAGTCAAACCTCCCATCAAGACTGCGAACACCAATATATAGAAATATTTCTTCATAATTATATTCGTAATTTATTGATTAGAATGCTACGTTCAATGAGAAAGTAAATTGGCGGGAGAATGGATAGTCGAGACCACGCTCACGCTTTACCGATGAGAGGTAAAAGAGGTCTTCCATGGTGAAGCCCAACTTAGCAGATGTCAACCCCCAGTTTTTGAGGAACTTGGTATTCTTGGTATCTGCACGATAGTAGAATGAAAGGGTGCTGCCCTGGAATACATTCTCATCCATCACAAAACGGGAGGTTGCCTTGGTACCCTGACCATGTGGGTTGAGTGCACGGAACTGGGAATGGTCACCAGGCTTCTGCCAGCGCAACTGTGTCACACGACGGTCGGCATTGTAAACCAAATCGGCATTCTCTACCTTGTCAACCAAAGTCTGGTTATATACCTGTCCTCCAAACTTATAATGGAAACTTACATCCATTCCCCATCCCATATAAGTAAAGGATGAGTTGATATAACCCTGCCATGTAGGCTCTGTATTACCCATTGGTACGGCATCCACACCACTATAGTTGGAAGCACTTGTCAATTCTCCATTACGCTTTACGAGAACTTCATCGCCAGACGCTGGGTCTATACCGAGAGAAGGAACAACCCAAATACTGGACATAGAATAACCTTCCTCATAACGTGGTAAAGGACTGTCCGTCAGATTCTTGGTACTCAACTCGTTAATATGGCGCATAGCCTCTGAAATTTCTACGAGTTTATCCTTGTTGTGAGAACCATTTACGGTAATTGTCCAATAAGACTGCTTAGCAGCATTACGGTATGGGATTCCTGAGAGACTGATTTCCCATCCCTTATTCTCTATCTTACCTACGTTCTCTGGATAACTGGTGAAACCGACAGATGGAGCCAATGTCACATTGGTCACCAAGTTGTTGGTTACCTTGTTATAGTGTTCGATTCTTGCTGTGATACGATGATCGAGGAAACCCAACTCCAATGCAAGGTTGGTATTCTTGGTTGTCTGCCACTTCAGATTCTCATTATGCATCGCCATGATTTCTGCACCTGTACCATCAGAAGACAGATAAGGCAGAAGCAATGAATAGTTATAGTAGCTATGAGCCTGATATGGTGAGAAGCCCTGCGCACCAGTTGTACCATAAGTACCACGGATCACAAAGTCAGAAAGCCATGGAATATCCTTGAAGAAAGCCTCCTTCTTTACATCATAACGAAGACCGGCAGACCAGAATGGTGCCCATCTATTGTTGGTACCAAACTCAGAAGAACCATCCAGACGGACATTGAAATCTACAGAATATTTATAAAGATAAGAATAACCGGCACTGAGCACCCAACCGATAGAGCGACTTGTATTCTCGCTTCCCGTCACCTTATCATTGTATTTCTTACCGAAGAGCAGGTCATCCATATTATCATTTGGGAAACCAGTCACATAAGTTCCATAAGAATCAGTACTGTTCTCAAGAATACTCATGCGGGCATTGGTAGTAATGTAATGATCCTTAATCTGCTTATTCCAACTGGCAGTCAAATCCACGCCCCAATTGACAGCCTCATTCTGTGTACGGCGATAATCACCTTTCAATGTCGGATCTGTAATTCCATCAAAAGCAGTATGCTGTGCAGGACGGAACACGTCACGATGTCCCACACTCTTAGAGAGTGAGAAAGCACCTTCAAAACGAAGTTCATTGGTAGGATTGTATTCTACTTTGAACAATTCACGCACAGAGAAGTTCTTGCTCTTATCCTTGCTGTGGAAAGTTGTGTTATAAAGTGGGTTAGGATAAGAGGCGGTAGCAGAGTTGGTGGCAGAGAAATCATCAAGCATCTTCTTCATGTTACCATTCTCGTCGTATGGAGTCAGATATGGATTCAATTTTGTGTATTCGCTAAAACTTCCATAGTTAGACTCATTAGCAGTAGAATTTTCGAGAGTGATACTGTTTTTCAACAATACCTTCTTCATGCGATACTGGAAGTCGAGCATACCGGTAAGTACATCACGACCACTATTTTTCATCACACCAGGTGAGTTATTGTAACCAACATACATACGATAACGCAAAGCCTCATCACCACCCTCCAAGGTTACAGTATGACGCTGCTGTACGGATGTACGCAATGGCTTGCTGAGCCAATAGGTATCTACACCAGAGAGAACGTTTTTAAGTTTAGACTGGTAGAGATTCCATCTATCAATCGTTTCACCACCATCAGTATAGACTCCAGCCTTATATTCTGCATCCAGTTTCTCACGAGCATTCATCAGATTATAGCCTGTCAGGTCTGGTGCCTCGATGCGCATCTCACCACCATATGTAACCCAAATTTTACCTGGTTTAGGAGTTTTACTTTCGATTACAATAACTCCATTTGCTGCTCTGGAACCATAGATAGCAGTAGCAGCAGCATCTTTCAAGACAACAATCGATGCGACACGATCAGGGTCGAGGTCAGAAAGAGTCTGTACGGAGATTTCAAATCCGTCCATGATAAGAAGCGGCTGATTGGCATAAGTCTCATATTCTCCCTGTACAGCCTGTACATCAGAAGATGTCGTACTCAAATCCATACTGGCACCACCACGCATACGCATATCAGGAAGACTGTTTGGATTTGAACCAGCCAGATTATTCTCCATGATATTCAAACCTGGAGCCATTGCTGCTATAGACTTCGCAATATTGTTTGTACTGAATTTCTTGAGTTCTTCTCCCTTGATAGTTACTGCCGAACCCGTAAAACCTTCTTTTTTACGGTTGAACATACCAGTAACCACCACATCATCAAGGTGCTTACTGTCTGATTGCAGCGTTACCTTCATGTTAGCAGAAGGGGTTGCAAAAGCCGTTACCAAACCGATATAAGAGATTTTCAACTTGCTATTAGCTGGGACGTTTGACAACTGGAAACATCCGTTTTCATCTGTTATAGCTTGTGCCTGTCCACCTCCTACCATAATGCTGGCGCCTATAACAGGCATACCATCTTCGGCAGAGATTACGACTCCTTTTACAGTAGAGAGGATTTTACCCCCCCACTCTTTTGCATTTTGGTTTGTTCCTGTTTGCTGTGCCCTGGCATACTGCGCAGAACCCACAACAGAGAGCATGGCCAAAGTTGCAATCATCATGTGATTTTTTCTCATGAACCTTGTCTTTAATAAATTATACTCGTTGATATGTTATTATTTTCTCGTTGACTTATGAAAGTGACCAATAGATTTTTCTCAGTGCAAAGGTAATATTTTTTAGGAGAAATCAAGCAAAAATTCCAAAATAAACGAATAATTAAATAAAATTAATAAAAATCATCTACATTATTCGGTCTTTAAGAATACACAAACAAGTTATTTGCTATATCGAAATAAGTCAACCTGTCACCGTTTTCTGCTGAGCCCTTTATTGGAGCCAGTTTATGGGGTGACACCTGTGACACGAGTTTTCTGTATCCTGCGTCACCTTTGTCACCCATACGACACCAAGAAAGTATTTTACATTATTTGCCGTAGGCTTTCTTTTTTTTCCCGTGCCATTAAGCATTTTTATACCGGTTTTTCTTGGCATAACCATTTTTTCTCTGTATCTTTGCAAAAAGTTAAGCTGCAGAAGTCAAGTAAGTACGAACATTCAAAAAGTATCGGATATGACAAATTATAATCTCAGAAAGCTGCCAGCAGGCATCCAGTCGTTCAAGAAAATCAGAGAAGAGAACTATCTCTATGTTGATAAGACCGACATTATTTGGAAATTAGTAACCAACGGCTATACGTATAATTACCTGAGCCGTCCTCGCCGATTTGGCAAGTCATTGCTTGTCGATACGCTACAGTCGTACTTCGAAGGAAAGAAAGAACTCTTCGAGGGATTGAAAATCATGTCATTAGAGAAAGAATGGAAATCATATCCCGTTGTTCGACTCGACATGAGCATGGCTGATGCCACCCCCGAAGGCATCAAGGCTTACTTTGACGAGACCTTCGCCAAATACGAAGCCCAATATGGCATCACACCAAGATCCCTGACTGCTCTGTCAAACCGATTCAAGAACATCATTGTTGCAGCATACGAACAGACCGGCCTGCAGGTTGCCGTGCTCATTGATGAGTATGATGCACCCCTACAGCACTCCTGGATGACTCCGGAACACAAGGCATGCACGGAAGTATATCGCACCGTGTTCTCTGTGCTTAAGAATGCTGATGAATACGAAAAGCTTGTCTTTATCACGGGCATCACCAAGTTCACCCAGATTTCATTGTTCTCGGTACTCAACAATCTTTCCAACATCAGTTTCTTACCAGAATATACCCCAATCTGCGGTATTACAGAAGAGGAAATTTTGGAGAATTTCATGCCAGAAATTGAAAAAATGGCAACACGTAACAAATGGTCAGTACAGGAAACCCATGATAGATTAAAGGCTTATTACGACGGATACCACTTCTCAGAAGAAAACATGGTGGACATCTATAATCCTTATAGCCTGGTCAATGCACTACAGCAATCCAGATTGAGTAATTTCTGGGCTGCATCGGGCGCCACCTCTCTCATCCCTAAGTTTGTAAACAATGCCGAATTGCGCTTAGGCGATTTCGACCATTGCCGCATCCTGCGAAATATACTGGAGCAATCTGATGTAACAGGCGGTGGAGCTGCCCTGTTCCTATATCAGTCGGGCTATCTCACCATCAAGGACAGCGATGAATTCGGCTACGTCTTGGGATTTCCTAACGAGGAAGTGAAGCAAGCTCTCTATGAGATGGTACTCCCAGCCTTAACCTTGCGAGAGGAAGGCGATAGCCAGTCATTGCAAGCCAATCTGTACTACCAGTTAGGAACAGGTCAGTTGGCTGAAGCCATGAAATCAATGAAGGCTCTCATTGCCGATGTGCCATATAGCAACAAGAAGCTTGCCTCCATGGATATGGAAGAACGCTACCGCCTCATCATCAGCACCATCCTCAATGCCATCGGACTGAAGGTTGAAGTGGAGCACATGCTCGCCACAGGTAGAATTGATATTCTCGCCACAACTTCGAGATATATCTATGTAATAGAATTAAAGCTGAAGAACAATGGTGGTAAGGAAGCTGCCATCAAGCAAATCATCTCGAACCAATATATTGAGCCGTTCAAGGCTGACAAGCGAGAAGTGATAGGACTGGGAATTGAGCTGGATGATGAAGGAAAAGGATTGCTGGATTGGGAAAAAGCATAAAGAAAAAAACAAGAATAAGGAAAAGACTGAAACAAAAGATAGAGAAAAGACTAATAACAAGCAAAAGATGACCTCACGTTTTGCGAGGTCATCTTTTTTATTAGCGATTCCTTGACTTTTTGGCAAAACACCTAACATATTTGTACTATTTTACTTTTTTAAGGACCATAAGACAGATGTTATTGAGTATTTTTCACTATCTTTGCATCCGAAGAAATAAACAAAGAAGTAATAATCAATAAGGAAAACTTAAAAACCAACAACAATATGGACAAGATACTAAAAACGCAATTTGTCGGATTTTCCCTTGCATTGGCTCTGCTGTCATCTCTCGGCAGTCAGGCTCAGTCGCATTCTGGTGCACTGTCGCTCCCTACCCCTACTCAGGAAGCCAAACCTGGTGTAAGATGGTGGTGGATGGGATCTGCTGTAGATAAAGAGAACCTAAAGTGGAATCTCGACGAATATGCCAAGGCTGGCATTGGAGCCGTAGAAATTACGCCACTCTATGGTGTGCAAGGAAATGACAAGAATGACATTCCGTATCTCTCTCCGAAATGGATGGAGATGCTCAAATTCGTAGAAGAAGAAAATAAGAAGGTAGGTATTGAAACCGACATGGCTACTGGTACTGGCTGGCCCTTTGGTGGTCCTTGGGTTCCTATCAATGAAGCTGCCTGCAAGGCTGTATTCGTAGATACCATCGTGGATGTGAAGCAGAAATTGATGGAGATTGAATTCAACGTTCCTCAGAAAGAGCGTAACTTTGCCAAGCTGAAACTCATCAAGGCATATCCAGTTGAGGGACAGAACAGGAAAAAGCGTGTCATCGCTCTCTACGAAAGCCGCACCCGACAGAAAGTTAAACGTGCTGCACCGGGCGGAGAAGGATACGTCATCGACCACTTTGACTCCACTGCCGTGGCTAATTATCTGGCACATATCGATAGTGCCTTCGTTGCCAACAAGACCCCTTATCCACATACCTTCTTCAATGATAGTTATGAGGTATATGGAGCCAACTGGACTCCTAACCTGCTGACAGAATTTGAGAAGATGCACGGATATAAGCTGCAGGACAAGTTCCCTGAATTCCTTGATGGTGATGCCGTGGTGGTAAGCGATTACCGTGAAACATTAGGCGATATGTTGCTCCATAACTTCACCGAGCAGTGGACCAAGTGGGCAAACAAGCGTGGTGCCATCACCCGAAACCAGGCACACGGTTCACCTGCCAACCTCATCGACTGCTATGCAGCCGTTGACATCCCGGAGATTGAAGGCTTCGGACTGACCGACTTCGGCATCAAGGGACTGCGCAAGGATCCGGGTAAGACCCGTCCTAACTTCAGCGACCTCAGCATGCTGAAATATGCTCCATCGGCTGCGCACATCACCGGAAAGAAATATACATCCAGCGAAACCTTCACCTGGCTCACCGAGCACTTCCGCACTTCCCTGAGCCAGATGAAACCGGATATGGACCTGATGTTCTGCGCCGGCGTAAACCACATGTTCTTCCATGGCACAGCCTATTCGCCAAAGAACGATCCATGGCCAGGATGGAAGTTCTATGCTTCGGTGGATATGAGTCCTACCAACAGCATCTGGCGCGACGCTCCGGAACTGATGAAGTACATCACCAACTGCCAGACCTATCTGCAGTGGGGACAGCCAGACAATGATTTTCTGGTTTATCTGCCGGTAAGAGATATGTGGCGCAAGGATACCAAGAACTGGCTGATGCAATTCGACATCCACAGCATGGCGAAGAAGGCACCGGAGTTTATCAAGGTGATTCTCGACATCGACAAGGCTGGTTTCGACTGTGACTACATCAGCGACAAATACCTGCGCACCTGTACCTTTAAAGATGGTATGATCGAAACTGCTGCTGGTACCCGCTACAAGGGCATCATCATCCCAGGCAACAATATCATGCCAAGCGATGTAATCCAGCATATCTCCGACTTGAAGGCGCAAGGAGCCAAGATTATCAAGGGCGACAACATCAAGGCGATGGAACAAGCTGCAAAACCGGAGATGATGAAAAAGAACCTGGGCTTGAAGATGATCCGCCGCAACAACAGCATCGGTCATCATTACTTCATTGCCAACCTCACCGGCAAGGATATCACTTCTACCGTAGTACTGGCTGTAAACGAGAAGAACGGTATCTGGTATAACCCTATGACGGGCAAATATCACAAGGCCACTATCGGCGATAAGGGCATCGAAGTGAACCTGAAGAGTGGCGAGAGCCGCATTCTCATCACCTCGGATAAGCCTGTAAGCGAATGGAAACTCGGTTCCAAGGTGAAGGTAAGCGAAAAGGAAAAGTTTGCGGCTTCGGATAGCAAGACCATCGACCTGACCGCCAATAGCTGGAAACTGTCATTCACAGAGGAGGCTCCTAAGGTGGGCGAGACCTTCAACCTCAAGGGCTTGAAGAGTTGGGAAAATCTCAGCGAAAAGGCTAAGGTGATGATGGGAACAGGTGTTTATGAAACCACCTTCAAACTGTCGAAGGATGATGCACAGAAACAGTGGGCCATCGACTTAGGTGATGTCCGTGAAAGTGCACGCGTCTATATCAATAATAAATATGTGGGCTGCGCATGGGCGGTACCATATATCCTCAACTGCAAAGACGCACTGAACAAGGGCAAGAATACTATCCGTATCGAGGTAACCAACCTGCCTGCCAACCGCATAGCAGAACTCGACCGACAGGGTGTGAAATGGCGCAAGATGAAGGAAATCAACGTGGTGGATATCGACTACAAGAAGACCACTTACGAGAAATGGACTCCTGTAGCAAGCGGACTCAACAGTTCGGTAAAACTCGTGGAATTGAAAGACCAACTCTAATTATTTTCGTTTCGCATGTTTTGAAGTTAAATTAAGAAATAAGGTAAATAAAAATTATAATCATTAATCATTTTGTACAAATGAAGAAACTAATCCTGACAAGCCTCTGCATTCTGATGGGCATGACCTCTGTGTCTGCCCAGAATGCAGCCGTGAAAGCTGCAACAGTAAAAGCTGCATCTGACAAGGAATCTCTAAAGAAGGAAATCCTGGAAGTATCACAGCGCACCAACAACTACTTCATGACGAAGTACAGTGACCCAACCCTCGACACCTATGTCAAGAAGGTACGCACGAGCAACCTCTGGACCCGTGCCGTATATTACGAAGGATTGATGGCACTCTACGAGATAGACCCTCAGCAGCGATACCTCGACTATACCGACCGCTGGGCAGACTATCACAAGTGGACAGCCCGTGGCAGCGTGAATGATACCGATGCCGACAACCAGTGCTGCCAGCAAACCTATATCGACCGCTATATCCAGACTGGCGGCAAAAAGGATTTGAGTAAGGTAAAGGAGAACCTCGACCATCAGATGAGCACCAACCGCGTTTCATACTGGACATGGATTGATGCGATACAGATGGCTATGCCTGTCTATGCCAAATATGCTAAGTTGACCGGCGAGAAGAAATATCTCGACTATGCGATGAACTCCTACAAGTGGAGTCGTGATACCTTGGCTGGTGGTCTTTTCAATAAAAAAGAGGGACTCTGGTGGAGAGACAAAGACTATGTGCCACCTTACAAGGAGAAAGATGGCAGCAATTGCTACTGGAGCCGCGGAAACGGTTGGGTATATGCTGCATTGGTACGTGTGATGCAGACCTTGCCAAAAACTGATAAGAACTACCAGTACCTGAAGAAAGACTTTATCTCTATGAGTAAGGCGATATTGAAGTGCCAGCGTGAGGATGGATATTGGAACGTGAGCCTCGTTTGTCCTGCCAACTATGGTGGTCCTGAAATGACAGGTACAGGTCTCTTCCTTTATGGCATGGCATGGGGTGTGCAGCAGGGCATCCTGCAAAGAGCTACCTATCAGAAAGCAATGGATAAAGCATGGAAGGCATTGGCAGCATCGGTTCACGAGGATGGTTTCATTGGATACAACCAGGGCACAGGTAAGGATCCTGCTGCTGGTCAGCCTGTCACCTTCACTTCTGTTCCAGACTTCGAAGATTACGGCACAGGTTGCTTCCTGCTCGGTGCGGCAGAATATTACAAGCTTTTAAAGGTAAAAAAGTAAAAAGGTAAAAAAGTAAAAAGGTAAAAAAGTTATGAGAAAATATATCTGGCTGATGGCTTGCTTGGTGGCTTTTGCGCCATTAAGCACCAATGCGACCAAGAAACTGAAGAAAGCGAAAAAGGCACAGACTGAACTCTGGCCAGACGGTACGAAGATGGATGCCTGGTTCTCCAATGCGCAGAAGGTGAATGTAGATACCCTTGGCAAGAAATACGTGATAACCGATTATGGTGTCAAAAACGACAGTACCCTGATTCAGACTCAGGCTATACAGGCTATCATCGACCAGGCTGCCAAGGATGGCGGTGGTGTCATCGTCGTTCCTGCCGGTACCTATCAGAGCGGTGCCCTATTCTTCCGTCCGAAAACCCATCTCTATCTCGAAGAGGGTGGTAAACTGAAAGGTAGTGACCGCATTGCCAACTTCCCTGTCTTGGAAACCCGTATCGAGGGGGAAACCTGCAAGTATTTCTCTGCCTTCATCAATGCTGATAAGTGTGATGGTTTTACCATTGCAGGCAACGGAACCATCGATGGTAACGGCTATCACTACTGGGAGGAATTCTGGATCCGTCGTACCTGGAACCGCCAGTGTACCAACAAGGATGCACAGCGTCCACGACTCGTATATATCAGCAATTCGAGCCATGTGACCATACAGGATGTCCACATCCAGAACAGTCCTTTCTGGACCAACCACATCTATCGTTGCGACCATGTCCGCTTCTTGGGATGCACCATCTTCGCCCCTACCAGTGGTATGCGTGCACCAAGTAGTGATGCTATCGATATCGACGTATGCCACGACGTATTAGTGGAAGGCTGCTTCATGAGCGTAAATGATGATGCCATTGCCATCAAGGGCGGTAAGGGAACCTGGGCAGACAAGGCACCAGAGAATGGACCTGTCTATAATGTGCTCATCCAGAACTGCAACTATGGTAGAGTGCATGGTTGTCTGACTTTGGGCAGCGAGAGTGTGAAAGACCGCAACATCGTGTTGCGAAACATCAAGGTGGGCAATGCACAGCGCGTACTCTGGTTGAAGATGCGCCCTGATACTCCTCAGCACTATGAGTATGTGACGGTAGATAATATCACAGGCACCACAGGCAGTTTCTTGGTTGTCCGCCCTTGGACTCAGTTCTTCAAACCAGGCGACCGCAAGGATATGCCACTCAGTCAGTGCAACAACATCACCATCAAGAACATCCAGATGGATTGTGACAACTTCTTTGATGTGGGCACCAGCGACAAGTACCGTCTGGTAGATTTCACCTTCGAAAACATCCAATCTACTGATAAGAAAATGGCATTCAATAAGGATGTCATTGAAAACACAATCGTGAAGAATGTCAATATCACACCAAGAGAAAAGAGCAATGGTTTGAAAACTACCGGCGATGCTGATGGATTGAAATAAAAGAAATAAAATAAAAAGAGAAAAACAGCATATCTTCCATTGATGGTTGATATGCTGTTTTCCTATTGAGGACTTTCGTCTTCCTTTATCACGGAAAATTCTGTTCGAGGTTTTATATCCACTATGCCCAACTCTTATCAAAATCTTCACCGTCGAAGGCAAGCCAATTCTTGATAATCGTCTTGCCCTCTGGAGTCAGTACACTTTCCGGATGGAACTGAATACCATGGATATCATAATGCTTGTGCTTCAAACCCATGATGCAACCGTCATCGCTCACTGCTGTCACATCAAGACACTCTGGGAAATTTGTTCTATCCACTACCCATGAATGATAACGACCTATCTCTATACGCTTAGACATACCAGCAAAAATAGGATCATTACCAAACTGAGTACAAGGAGTAGCAACTCCATGATATACTTCAGAGAGATTGGTAAGTTTGGCGCCAAAAGCCTCACCTATCGCCTGATGACCCAGACAGACACCCAACATTGGTTTTCTGCCAGCATAAGTCTTGATGACATCCATCAGAAGACCTGCCTCAGAAGGAATACCAGGTCCCGGACTCAGGATGATCTTGTCGAAACGGTCAAGTTCGCGCAATTGGAACTGATCGTTGCGGAATACCGTCACCTCTGCACCTAACTCTTTTACCAGATGAGCCAGATTATAGGTGAAGGAATCGTAATTATCTATGATTACTACTTTCATTTCTTGTCATTTAAAATGTGTTTACAACTGCTCTGCAATATGGATAGCCTTGGTGAGCGCACCCAACTTGTTATTACACTCTTCCAGTTCATACTGGTCATTGCTCTTGGCTACGACACCACTACCCGCCTGGAACCAGAGCTCACCATTACGACTGATAAAGGTGCGGATAACGATGGCCTGATTGAGGTCACCATTCAGTCCGATAAATCCGATGCAACCGCCATAAGCACCTCGGTTGTGAGGCTCCAGTTCTGAGATAATCTGCATGGCACGAACCTTAGGAGCACCACTCAGCGTACCTGCTGGAAAAGTATCGATAAACTCCTTGATATGATCAGCATCCTTATCAAGCGTACCACTTACACGACTTACGAGATGAATGACATGACTGTAGAACTGCATATCCTTATAGAAATCTACCTTCACACCATGACAGTTGCGACTCAGGTCATTGCGTGCCAGATCCACCAACATCACATGCTCTGCATTCTCTTTCGGATCATTGCGCAGGAACTCAGCAGCCTTGCGGTCCTGTTCGATATCGCCTGTACGCTTAGTAGTACCGGCAATAGGATCTATAAATGCCTTGTTGCCTACGATACGGTTGTGGGTTTCTGGAGAAGAACCGAAGATACGGTATCCGCCGAAATCAAAATAGAAGAGGTATGGTGATGGATTGATACTACGAAGCGCACGGTAGAGTTTGAAATCATCACCCTCATACTTCTGGACGAAACGGCGACTGACCACAATCTGGAAGACATCACCACGCAAACAGTGCTGGATGCACTTTCTTACATTCTCCTTATGCTGCTCATCAGTAAGCGTAGAAGTCGTATCTCCCACAGGATGGAAGTCGTATGGTTTCACATTTGCCTTGTTGATAGCCTTCAGGAGCGCATCCAGTTCAGCCTCACCAGCAGAACCTTCTGCATCACTCAGCGCAATCAGTTCCATCGTATTGTTGTAATGATCGAAAACGATGATGTCCTTATACATGATATAATAGATATCCGGCGCATCATTCTTTTCCATGGTCGTATCCTTTACCGGGATATTTTCAAAGTAGCGTACGGCATTGAAAGTGGTGAAACCATAGAGTCCACAGAAGTCCTTGCCCTCTCCCTCCACATGGAAAGACTTGACAAAGTCATTGATTGCCTTGGAGATGGCGAGTTTACACTCTTCACCCTTTCCCTCACCGAAGGCAGGGAGTTCCTGTTTTTCCACCTTTCCATCGGGATAAGTGACTGTCACGATACCATGTCCCACAGCGATACTTGCCATCGGATGTACGCCGATGAAGGAACGAGAGTTCTCTGAGCCATGGTAGTCGGAACTCTCCATCAAGGCAGACTGGGGGTATATGTCACGAAGTCGCATATAGACTCCCACCGGTGTATAGAGATCGGCGAGAATCTTGCGAGTCTTTGTTGTATAATTGAATCTACTCATATTTTAAACGATAAAAAATGAAGCCTATTGCATAGACACATGAAGCAGGCTTCAATGACCAACGAAGCCTATTTCAAAACCACATGAAGCAGGCTTCGCTTGATGATGAAGCTTAAAGCCTCTAATTTTAAAAATCTCCGTATTCTTTAGCCATTTCCTTATGACTCAAGTAGGTCTCCACGTCCTTGTCACCACGTCCAGAAACTGTGAGCACAACGACATCGTCCTTCTTGAACTTCATCTTCTTCAAGGCAGCCACAGCATGGGCACTCTCGATAGCAGGAATGATACCCTCCATACGGGTCAACTCATATCCAGCATAGATAGCCTCATCATCTTTGATGGCAAGCACATGACTACGGCCACGGGTAGCCAAGTCGGCATGCATTGGTCCGATGCCTGGATAATCCAAACCGGCACTGATGGTGAAGGCTTCTTCTATCTGTCCGTCTTCGGTCTGCATCACGAGGGTACGCGCACCATGAATGATACCTTCTGTACCGCAGTGCATGGTAGCTGCCGTATAGTTGGTATCGATACCATGCCCGGCAGCCTCAGCCAAGTAAATCTGCACACGCTCGTCATCGATATAGTGATAGATGGTACCCGCAGCATTGCTTCCGCCACCCACACAAGCGATAAGATAGTCAGGATAATCACGGCCAATCTTCTCTTCCAACTGCCATTTCAGTTCCTCTGAAATCACACTCTGCATCTTTGCCACGATATCAGGGTAAGGATGTGGACCCATCGTACTGCCCACGATATAGAAAGTATCCTGAGGATGACAGCACCAGTCGCGGATAGCTTCTGAACAGGCATCGCTCAAGGTCATATTACCCGTTCTTACAGGATTAACCTTAGCACCCAACATCTTCATACGTTCCACATTGGTATGCTGACGCTCAACGTCGGTAGCACCCATGAAGATTTCGCACTTCATATCCATCAGAGCGCAGACCGTAGCTGTAGCCACACCATGCTGACCGGCACCAGTCTCGGCAATGATACGGGTCTTGCCCATCTTCTTTGCCATCAGAATCTGACCGATGGTATTATTGATCTTATGAGCACCAGTATGGTTCAGGTCTTCACGCTTCAGATAGAGCTGGCATCCGTACTTCTCACTCATGCGCTTGGCATAATAGAGAGGTGAAGGACGACCCACATAATCTTTCAGCAGAGCGTAATACTCTTTCTTGAATTCCTCACTCTCGATGATAGGCTTGTAAGCCTCCTGGAGTTCTGTCACACATTTATATAATATCTCTGGCACGTATGCGCCACCGAATTTTCCAAAAAATCCTTTATCGTCAACTTGATACATCGCAATCTAATATTAAATGACAAATGACAAATGTTAAATGACAAATGACAAATGTAAAATGTTAAATTAGGCTTTCGCCCTTGAGTCACAAACGAAACTAATGAATTCTTCACTCTTCGTTCTTCACTCTTCACTTAATTCTTGAGTGCCTCGAAAAGCAGGTCGAGCGCCTTATCCGGATTCCCCACTTCATTGAGTAATGTCACGAATTTACTTCCAATGATAGCACCGGCAGCATTGTCCTGTGCACTGGTCAGAGTCTGCTTGTTACTGATTCCGAAACCAATCATACGAGGGTTGCGGAGATTCATACTGTTGATATGATTGAAATAAGCGAGTTTGGCATCACCAAAACTACTCTGTGCTCCTGTGATGCTGGCTGAACTGACCATATAGATGAAACCATCGGTATGCTCATCGATGAATCGGATGCGCTCCTCGCTGGTCTCCGGTGTAATCATCATGATGACACGGATGTCATACTTGTCGGCAATCGGCTTCACCACTTTCAGATAGTCATCGAAAGGAAGGTCTGGAATGATGGTGCCACTCACACCGCTCTCCACACAACTCTGGAAGAAAGCCTCGATGCCATAGTGCATGATAGGGTTGAGATAACCCATCAGAACCAATGGCAATTGCACTTCATCCTTGATGGCCTTGAGCTGACCGAAGAGCGCCTTCACGGTCATTCCGTTCTTCAAGGCTTTGGTACCTGCACTCTGGATGACTGGTCCGTCAGCCAAAGGGTCACTGAAAGGAATACCCACCTCAATCATATCGATGCCATGACGTTCCATGGATTTGATGACAGCACCTGTGCCCTCGAAGGTTGGACAACCGGCACAGAAATACAAGCTCAAAAGCTTGCGGTCTTTATTGTTTGCAAATAATGCATTTATCTTATTCATTTTTTGTTTTTTTACTTTTAAGAGCAAGAATGCTCTTTTTACCTTTTTACTTTTTTACCTTTTTACTTTTAAAAGGAATTTCCTGAGTTTCTCCACATCTTTCAGAGCAGGTTCGATTTCAAATTTCGAATTCAAATCGATACCGATACACTTCGGGTGCTGGAAGGCTTTCAGCCGTTCTACATCTTCCGGTCCGATACCGCCACTCAGGAGGAATGGGGTCTCGCCATCGTACTGCTGCAGAACTTGCCAATCAAACTGCTCACCACTTCCACCGACCGTCTTACATTTGGTGTCGAAAAGGAAGAGGTCAACAGCGCCTGCATACTCCTTATATTTCTGGATATCCTCGGCTGAGCTTACGCTGATAGCCTTGATGATCCTGATATTGGGTTTGATGTCGGGATCGATGGTAGCACGGAGATTCTCGATGGTTTCACGAGGTTCATTACCATGCAACTGGATGTAGTCGAGACGGTAATTATAGACACGTGTCACGATGTTCTGGGGCATATCATCCACAAAGACTCCCACCCTTGCCGGTTGCTTTTGAGTCTCAGCAGTCTTACGCGCCATCGCAAGTTCGATACGCTCTTCCGAGTAGTCTGGTATAATGCCAGCCTTGCTGCTGATCATCTGCACAAACCGCGGTGACTTCGGATAGAAGATGAATCCTATCATATCAACCCCGAGTTGGGATACTTCGCGAATGTTATCGGCATCACGCATACCACACACCTTAACCAACATTTTATCTGTATTCATTTCTCTTTCTTTTTTCTCGTTAGTATTTTCATCTGAACTCACCATTGATTTCCAGTTGCTTCAGAAAATCCGCAAGTCCTTGTCCCGGGTCAGCCTGTTTCATAAACTGCTCTCCCATCAGGAAGCCACGGAAACCGCCTTCCTCACGGAGCCTTTTGACAACTTCCGGATGGGAGATACCGCTTTCGCTGACTCTGCACACATCCTTCGGCAACTGCTCTGCCAGGCGGAAACTGTTTTCCACATCGGTAACAAACGTACCGAGATTGCGATTGTTGATGCCATACATATCAGGTTCGAGTTCTGCATATTCGAAATCCCGGTCGTTGTGCATCTCCAGGAGTACTTCCATTCCGAGTTGGTGCGCCATATCAAGAAGACGCTTACATTCCTCTTTCGTCAGACAGGCAGCTATCAGGAGTACGGCAGAAGCACCGCAATATCTCGCCTGCAGGAGTTGATATTCCTCGATAACGAAGTTCTTATATAATATAGGTATATGAACCCCCACGTGGCGAGCCTCCTGTATAAACTCATCATAACCGCCGAAGTAGTCGATATCGGTAAGGATGCTGAGAGCAGAAGCTCCATTCTCCTGATAAGCCAACGGAATGATACTTGCCTTACCCTCCTCCTTGATCCATCCCTTGGACGGTGATTTTCTCTTAAACTCAGCGATGATACCCGTAGAGGACTCCATCAGTGCCTTGCGCATGCTGCCTCCAGGTACCAGTCCGTCATCCGCCTGCATCTTCTGTTCCGTCAGGGAAATCATCTGCCGGGGTTGGATGAAGCGCTTGCGCTGTTCTATCTCGATTCGCTTATGAGCGACAATCTCTTCTAAAATATCAGCCATATCCTACCTTTTTACTTTTTTACCTTTAAGAGCAAGAATGCTCTTTTTACCTTTTTACTTTTTTACCTTTTTACCTTTAAAAAAGCCTTTAACTATTCAGTTCTACAAATTTCTTGAATGTAGCGAGTGCCTTGCCACTATCGATGCTCTCTCGTGCAATCTCCACGCATTCCTCAATACTCTTCTTTCCCTTCTCCATAACCTGAATACCGAAGGCGGCATTGGCAAGTACGATATTCTTCTGGGCAGGCAATGCACGGTTCTCAAGTACGGCATCAAAGATGTCCTTTGCCTCTTCCTCTGTGGCACCACCTCTAACTTCCTCAGGTTTAGCAATTTCAAAACCAAGATCCTGTGACTTGAAGATGCGCTCATAATGATTGGTCGTTACCTTGAAATCACTGGTCAGGGAAATCTCATCGTAACCGTCGATGCTATTTACAATACCATAGTCGATACCTAATTTCTGATAAACCTGATTATAGAGTCGCATCTGGTCCAGGTTGGCAACACCGAGCAACTGGCATTTAGGCTGACTTGGATTAACCAGTGGACCGAGGAGATTGAATACGGTTGGGAATTGGAGTGCCTTACGGATAGGACCTACAAACTTCATTGCCTTGGCAAAGAGTTGGGCATGGAGATAGACGATACCAGCCTCATTGATAGAACGGTTCAACTTATCCAAATCATCAGTAAACTGCACTCCATGGTTTTTGATGACATTTGAAGCACCGCTCACAGAAGTAGCCGCATAATTACCATGCTTGGCAACCTTATAACCTGCACCAGCAATGACGAAGCAAGCGGTAGTAGAAATATTGAAAGTATTCTTGCGGTCGCCACCTGTACCAACCACATCAATGTATCGGTCGCAATCTAAGATGGCAGGAACGCCGGTAGCCAAGATACCATCACGGAAACCCAACAGTTCATCTACAGTAACGCCTCGCATCTGCAAACCGGTAAGCAAAGCGGTAATCTGCTCCTCTGGAAACTCACTCTTGGTGATACCCACGATGATGTTCTTGGTTTCCTCACGGGAAAGTTCCTCGTGATTCAACATTCTGTTCAAAATGTCCTTCATTTCCATAGTTTATTCTCCTATATTTTATTTTTTTATTTTCTATTCCCAATCCCCCATTCCTGAGGTAAATATATGAAAAAAGACCTGTCGTAAGTACGGCAGGCCTTAATTATATCATGGATTCATATCCACGCACGGCTTATCGTCTCACGACTTTTTAAATCTTGAGATACGCCACCACCATGCTGTTGAAGATACGAATGTTGTCATCATATTGTTTATTTTTAAATTCAATTGCAAAAGTACACTTTTTCTATCAAACTACAAACTTTTTGGCGAAAAATTTTAGAATTTAACAGAAATAAGTGATTAAAAGCTACTTTTGGGGGTAAAATCAAGTGTTTCAAGCCACTATACATTATTATATAATAAGGCAAGAGTCAAGTTGATAAAAAAATACATTTCAAATGTAATAAAGTAGAAAATCTTTCGTTATACTAATAAAGATGAAGAAATAAACTGAATCTTAGTATCATTATATTAACTATCATAACAGTAACGCCTATGAAGCAAGTTTTTACTTCCGAAGAAATGAGACCATCCAAAAGGACGATCAGCATTATCAAACAGATAGCATACACCTATCGAACGATTAAGAGGAATGGTAAGTACGAGGTGTACTGTCTTAACTAACGAACTCAAAATATGAAGACATTGGTATCACCATCTTTGCTTTCAGCCAATTTTCTGGATCTGAAAAGCGAAGTTGAAATGATCAATCAGAGTGAAGCCGACTGGCTCCACATGGACATTATGGATGGGGTATTCGTGCCCAATATCTCTTTTGGTTTTCCTGTTCTTGAAGCCGTAGCCAAGGCTTGCAAGAAACCTCTTGATGTGCATTTCATGATAGCACATCCGGAAGAATACATCGAGCAGACTGCCAAGACTGGTGCCATGATGATGAATGTACATTACGAAGCATGTACCCACCTGCACCGTATCATCCAGCAGATTCATGCGGCTGGCATGAAAGCGGGTGTTACACTGAATCCATCTACTCCAGTCTGCGTACTGGAAGATATCATCTGCGATGTAGATATGGTATTGCTGATGAGTGTAAACCCAGGTTTCGGAGGACAGAAGTTCATCGAGAACACCATCAAGAAGGTGGAAAGACTGAGAAAACTCATCAAGGATTCACACTCCAACGCCCTCATCGAAGTAGATGGTGGCGTACAGGCAGAAACAGCCCCACGCCTGGCCAAAGCAGGAGTCAACGTACTGGTAAGTGGAAGTTATGTGTTTAAGAGCACAGATCCTATTTCCACCATCCATGCCCTCAAAGAATTGAAACAGCCAGAGGATTAAGCCTCCGGAAATAAAATATCCAATACTAGTCTAACTGAAGATATACGTCATGCTTCTTAGCCATTCTGCGAAGATTGAGAAGAGCATAGCGCATTCTTCCGAGACTGGTATTGATACTTACACCTGTAGCCTCAGCGATTTCCTTGAATGTGAGTTGCTGATAGTAGCGCATATACACTACTTCACGCTGTAAAATAGGCAACTGCTCCATCATCTTTCTGACATCAGAAAGAATCTGGATATTAATCAAATTAACTTCTGCATTTGCTTCCAACAAATCATCACCACTGATATTAGACAGATCATTGTCGTCTTTCGATTCTACGACATACTTATAGCGCTGACCACGATACATATCCATCATGACGTTATGAGCAATACGCAACAACCAGCCTCCGAATTTTCCGTTTGCAGAATATTCGTGGTTCTGAAGTTTGCTTACCACCTTCAAAAACGTTTCCTGGAAGATGTCATTAGCCACCTCTTGATCACGCACAAAGAACATGATGTATGTAAACAACTTCACTTCATTGCGCGAAAGCAGTAAGTCAAAGGCACGATTGTTACCTTCGACATAAAGAAGGGCCAACTCCTCGTCGGTCAAATCTTGTAGATTTCTCATTTCTTAATCCTCTTATTTTTAATTAAGTAAATGTCTAATCAATAGGCTATTTTTTTAAAGAATTGCACAATATAAGTTAATTATCGTTGGCAAAGATAATAATTTTCTGAGAAACCACCAAAATTTTAACATAAAAAAGGTTGGTTACAGGACGTAGCCAACCAAAAATGAATACTTTGAAGCAAACGTCTTTAAAGTATTACGGGTGCAAATATACGCCTTTTTCCGATTATCTCCAAACTTTTTTAAGGCAAAATTACTTTTTTAACATTGTGTGCGTGTACATTACAAAATAAAATCGTATCTTTGCAGTATCTTTATAAAAGATAAGGTTCTAAACCAAGCTAAATCAAAATTTAATATAAATCTACAAACAGAACAACAAGCATGAAACACTTAAAAACGTTGCTGCTTGCCTTACTACTCTTCCCTACCCTCGCTTTTGCATCGGGATGGAACGAACAGGAGTACAAGCAGATCGAACAAAGTATTCTAAAGCCTCAACTTCATGAGCGCCAGTTTGTCATCTCTTCTTTTGGTGCCAAGACCAATGCGTCTGCAGCCCAAAACCAGAAGGCTATCAACCGACTCATCTCTCTGGTATCCAGAAAAGGTGGCGGTAAGGTGGTTGTACCGAAAGGAACCTGGAACACAGGTGCCATCCAAATGAAAAGCCATGTCAACCTCGTTCTCGAGGAAGGTGCGACCCTGAAATTCGCTTTCGATACCAATCTCTATCCACTCGTCCGTACTTCTTGGGAAGGTCTGGCTTGCTGGAACTATTCTCCATGCATCTATGGCTACAAGGTGACTGACATCGCCATCACGGGTAAGGGTACCATCGATGGTGGTGGTAGCAACGAGACCTGGTGGCCAATGAACGGCAATCCTCGTTTCGGTTATCAGGAAGGCGTTACCAAAGAAGCACAGCGACTTGGCTCACGTGCCAAATTGCTGAAACAGGCTGAAGACGGTGTGCCTTTCGACGAAAGAAAATTTGGTAAGGGACAGGGGCTGCGCCCACAGCTCGTCAACTTCGTACGTTCTGAGCGCATCCTCATCCAGGGTGTCAAGATGCTCAACTCTCCTTTCTGGGTTATCCATCCTCTGCTCTCCAAGAACATCACCGTAGATGGTGTGACCATCTGGAATGAAGGTCCTAATGGTGACGGCTGCGACCCTGAGGCTTGCGAGAATGTGCTTATCCAGAACTGTATCTTCCATACCGGCGATGACTGTATCGCCATCAAGAGCGGACGCAACAATGACGGTCGTCTCTGGAACCAACCTTCCAAGAACATCATCATCCGCAACTGTAAGATGGAAGATGGACATGGCGGTGTGGTTATCGGAAGTGAAATCTCTGGCGGATGCGAGAATGTATATGCCGAAGATTGCGAAATGGACTCTCCTCACCTCGACCGCATCCTGCGCATCAAGACCAACAACTGCCGCGGTGGTGTCATCAAGAACATCAACATGCGCAACGTCACTGTGGGGCAATGTAAGGAAGCTGTCGTAAAGATCAACCTCGACTACGAGCCAAAGGAGATCTGCTATCGCGGTTTTGAACCAAGCGTATCTCAGGTGTATGTGGAAAATGTAACCTGCAAGAAGAGCAACTATGGTGTGCTCATCGTTGGTCGCGACCAGGTAGAGAACGTAACTGATATCACCGTCAAGAACTGTAAGTTTGATGGCGTCATCAAACAGCCTGTCAAGATTACCGGCAAGACCCGTGATGTGAAGTTCGACAATCTCATCATCAACGGTTCCCTCGTTCTCAACAAGGAAGACCGTCCATACCAGGCATACAGCGAGTGGCTTACCCATAGCGAGATGAGCCGTGTGGCTCATCCATACCTGCTCGATTTCAGCAGCAAACCTAAGTGGAGCTACGTGATGGGCATCGAGATGGAAGGTATGCTCGACACTTATTTATATTATAAGGACAACAAGAGCACTTTCAACGGCAAGGATGCAGAAGCCAACAATGAGACTATCCTCAACTACCTGAAGGAATACCCTGCCAAGATGATTGACGAACAGGGCAATATCACTGGGTACAAGTACGAGGATTTCAATCTCGACAATGTTCGCACGGCAAAATTCATCCTCCGTATGCACAACCTCTTCCCTTCTGAGGGTACCGACAAGGCACTGAAGACACTCTTCAAGCAGTTGCAGAAGCAACCTCGTACCAAGGAAGGTGTTTATTGGCACAAAGCTATCTATGCCAATCAGGTTTGGCTCGACGGTATCTTTATGGGCTTGCCTTTCTACTGCAATTATGCGGTGCAGACCATGAAACCAAAGAAGGCAAAGAAATACCTCGATGATGCCGTTGACCAGATGATCAAGACTGACAAGCGTACATACGATGAGAAGTCTCAGCTCTGGAAACATGCTTGGGATGAGACTCATCAGCAGTTCTGGGCTGACAAGGAAAATGGAAAGAGCCAGCATACTTGGGCAAGAGCCTTGGGATGGTATGTGATGGCAATGACCGAATGTCTCGATGCAATGCCAGAGGACTATGCACGCCGTGGTGAAGTGATCGAACTGCTCAACAAGGCGATGGCAAGTGTCGTGAAGTATCAGGATAAGAAAACCGGTGTATGGTATGATGTGATGGACGTAAAGGATCCTCGCAACTATCTGGAGAGTACAGCATCCAGCATGTTTGCCTATGTACTTCTGAAGGGTTATCGCAAGGGTTACCTCGCAGAACAATATCGTGATGCCGGCATCAAGGCTTACAAGGGAATCTTGAAGGAATTCATCCAGGTGAACCCTGACAAGACCATCAGTCTGACCAAGTGCTGCAGTGTAAGCGGTCTCGGTCCTGGCGATGGTCCATACGTAAAGAAGCCAAACTATAAGCGTGACGGAAGCTTTGAATATTACATGAGCGAACCAATCCGTGACAATGACCCTAAGGGTGTAGGCCCATTTATCTGGGCAAGTTTGGAGATGGAACAGCAGGGCCTAAAGGCAGAATAACTTGCAGATATAGAGCTACCTGAATACACAGGAGAGTTGTAATACACAGAAAATTTAGAAAATACTGAGGTGGAAAAGGACTTATTAATGTTCTTTTCCACCTTTTTTTGTGTTTTTTGGTATATTCATCAAATTTTAATACGTTTTTTGAAACAACCAATTCATATTTTTACTATCTTTGCATTGTGTTTAGGAATACACCCCATTCGATGTTCTTACACGGCACCATGTGGGTGTTAGGACTTTCACAAGAGATAATCAACTATATTACTAATTTTAAATCTCAAAGTTTATGAAGAATTATTTACGCTATGCATTTATCGCCGTATTGGCATTTATCTGCAATCTCAGTTTTGGACAAACTGTTTTTGATTTCGACAAAGATTACAAGACTTTGTTCCCTAATTTGAAAGGTGTTTCATCAAACAGTTCTCATGAAGGAGATTTCAAGGAAGCAACAACTTGTACTGTTGATGGCATTAAGGTAACAATTTCTAAGAAGGCATCTGGTAGCAACGAAAATCGTATTTGGGAATCATCACCTCGTCTTCGTATGTACACTGGTACAATGACAATAGAAGCACCGGAAGGTAAGAAGATAAGCGATATTTCTTTTGATAAAACAAAGTGGGCTGCAAAAAACAAATCAGATGTTGGTACACTCACTGAAGGAAAGTGGAAAGGAGATGCTAACAAAGTGGTTATCACTATTGCCGCCAACACGCAGTTAAAGAGTCTCACAGTAACTTTAGCAGGAACAGTTATAACCTATAAAGATGTTCCAAGCGTAAAGGACTTGCTGACTAACTATACTTCTGCTACCACAAACTTGAATCTCAAGTTAACTAACGCAAAGGTAATATACGTCAACGTATATGGAAAAACAACTAATACATACGTTCGCGAGGGTGATGCAGCTATAGAGTTGAGAACTTTAGGTTTCGATATGCCTTTAAATAGCACTATCACAGGTTCAGTAAAGGTTAATTTGGCATTTAGCTATGGCGTTCCTTACCTTGTTGCCAATGATGCAACTAATGACAAAGATCTCAACATTCAGGAAAGCACAGAGGAGGCACAGCCAATTGTTGCAACTGTTGCAGACCTCAATGCAAAAAAATACATGAACGACCTTGTCATCGTAAAGGATGTAAAGTTAAGCACTGAAAAAGTTACATCAGGTACATCTACCCGCACCAATTACTACATCAATGATGGTGACCAAAAGGTTCAACTCTACGACAAGTTCCAAGTAAGCGACCTCGCTACCCTTACTGATGGTGAAACTTACACCGTACAGGGTCTCTTCGGTCAAATCTACAAAGATGTACCAGAGATCTTGATGACCAAGAAGGTAGCCGAAACAACAGGCATCAACAACATCACAACCGATGCAACACTGGAGAATGCTCCTGCATTCAACCTCGCTGGTCAGAAGGTAGGTAAGGAATACAAGGGTGTCGTTATTAAGGCTGGCAAGAAATTTATCCAGAAGTAAAAGTAAACAAAATAATCTGATAGGATACAATTCCATTCATCAGATTCCCTAACATCAAATCCCAGTTTCACGTTGTAACAGACGAGAAACTGGGATTTTTTATTCTCTACATTCAATCACACCATAAAGAAGGCCCATTTTGTCATAAAAATATATAAAAGAAAAGGAAAACTCCACTTATTACATATTTTATGCTTAACTTTGTCAAGATATTAGTTTCAAAACAAATTATCAGATAAAAAGAATCTAACAAAATAACATACTGAAACAAATGAAACAGAAAGTTTTTACACTATTGGCAGCTTCGCTCATCAGCGCAGCATCCATGGCACAAGCCCCTGCCTTTCCTGGAGCCGAAGGTCACGGAAGATACGTAACGGGTGGTAGAGGTGGCAAAATCGTACACGTAACGAATCTCAATGACAGCGGAACCGGCTCTTTCAGAGAGGCAGTCAAGTCGGGCAATAAGATCATCGTCTTCGATGTGGCGGGAGTGATTGCGCTGAAGTCTGACCTTAAATTCGCAGACAATATCACGATTCTTGGACAGACTGCCCCTTCGCCAGGCATCACCCTGCGCTATTATACGGTTCAACCGGGTAGCAACAACATCATCCGTTTCATTCGCATTCGCCGTGGACAGGAGAAGAACATCAACGACGGAGCTGATGCTTCATGGCAGCGCAACAAGACCGGCATCATCTTCGACCACTGCTCCTTCAGCTGGAGCATCGACGAGGTGGCTTCGTTCTATGACAACAACAACTTCACCATGCAGTGGTGCACCGTGGCAGAGAGCCTCACCAACCCTGGTCACTCCAAGGGTGCTCATGGCTATGGCGGTATCTGGGGCGGTAAGTTGGCAAGCTTCCATCATAACTTTGTAGCTCATCTCATGAACCGTGGTCCTCGATTCAATGGTGCCAGATATGGATGGACAGGCTATACTTTCAACAAGGAATACAGCACCTACAAATGGCAGAACGCCGTACAGGCAGAGAACGTCGATTTTCGCAACTGCGTGATGTATAATGCTCAAGGAACCTGCTATGGCGGTCCTGGTGGTGGACAGATCAATATCGTCAACAACTATTACAAGGCTGGTCCAAGCCATAGTTTGAAAGGTAGAACTTTGAATGGACTCAAGGTGGATGTGAGCACAGGTAAAGAGCGAGGAAGCCAGGACCGTATCACCCTTGTCACACTTTCTACACAGAGCAACTCCGACAAAAATCATCCAGAATTATACGACATGACCAGTCGTTATTATATTAATGGTAATACGACCGAGACCACCAAAGGCTCGAAAACTGCGAATAAAGACTGGAAGGGCATAAGCTACGACAAGGGTATTCCAAGCCTGAACGGTGAATACTATAGTCCGGATGCCAACAACTTCTATGGCGATGCAGTAGCTCATACCACCATCAGCGGCAAGTCTTGTGTCAAGATTAAGATGGACGAACCTGCTCCAACAGGACAAGTAACCACCCACTCTGCTGCCGAAGCATACGAAAAGGTTTTAGCCTATGTAGGAGCATCCCTCTATCGCGACGAAATAGATGCTCGATACATGGAAGAAGCCAAGACGGGTACCGCTACTTACAAAGGTAGCATCACCAACTCTCCAGGTATCATCGACAAGGTATCAGATGTGAAAGGATATACGGAAGCGAACTTCGGAACAGGCACACGTCCTGCAGACTTTGATACAGACAAGGATGGCATAGCTGATGAATGGGAGAAAGCAAACGGTCTGAATCCAAACGACGCTTCCGATGCCCTCACCTACTCGCTCGACGAGAAGGGTTATTATACAAACATCGAAGTCTATGCCAACTCTCTGGTAGAGAATATCATGAAGGCAGAAAACCAGGATGCCCTTTCAGGAGTAGATGAGTATTATCCAACTACCGTTTCCACCGGAATTTCTCAGATAGAGAATGACCAGGAAGCAGGCAATAGCGCCATCAAATCCATCACCTACTATACCCTGAATGGTATAAAGTTACCCACTCCCAATAAAGGAGTAAACATCAGAAAGATAGAATTGGCGAATGGGACAATAAAGACTGACAAGGTTATCAAATAGGATAACCTTGTCGGAACCATACCATATCATAGAAAAAGATAGATTATATCGCAAGATAAAACAAATAAAAATCCCCTGCCAGCATATTGCCGACAGGGGGTAACTAAACTATATCCTTAAACCTATGACTAACCTTTTTACGCTTTCAAAAGGAAATTATTTATTAATGAACTTTTTACCATTCTTGATAACAATACCCTTAGCATCATTTGCAACTTTCTGACCTAAGAGATTGAATGTTGCGCCATCCTTAGAAGACTTTGGAGCTTGGATATCAGAGATGCCTGTAGATGTGCCTGTCACATACTTAAAGCCGTAGAAGCCCATCTTAGTACCAGCAGCGAGTACATAGTATGTACCACCCTCAGCAACGCTGAATGTTACAGTACCATTAGACTTCACTGCAATAATGTTCTCGCCTTTCTCGTTCTGTGTGAACTCCTGAGAAGCACCATCCTCCTTGGCAGCTGGCAAATTATAAGAAGCTGGAGCTACCTCAGCAAATTTTGCATCCAAGATATGGAAGCCCTTGCCTGCATTCAATTGAACTGCTACTGTTAAAGAACCTGCTTTTGTGGTCTCGAACTTGTAAGCGCAGCCAGTAGGCTCTGCATCTGACACCAACTTACCACTGTTCTTACCACAAACGTAAGCACCGAAATCAGCATCAGCCCAGTTAGTATTCTCCTTACCATCAGCGTAAGCTATACCATCTTTCTCAATATAAGTAAGAGTGATGTTATCTACAGATGAAATCTGATCGCCAGCCTTCACTTTGTCACCCTTCTGCACTGCATAAGTGCCCTGAGCGTTCATACTTGCTGCCATAGCGACAGCTGCAATAAGAGTAAAGAATTTCTTCATAATTGTTACGTTTTAAGTTTATTAATCTGTAATTTGTTTGAAAATTTAAGTTATTAGCTTATTTTCGTTTGCAAAAGTAACACATTATCTGATAAAATAGAACAGAAAAGTAGAGAAATCTCACGCAAACGATTACGTGCGTTTCACCGGTATCTTACATACATATTACAGATATTTGTTGTATTTTTGCCACGTGAATCTATTTAGGCAACAAATCGTAGTGGATTCATCATACTTGAAACAAACAAGTAAAACTATACAAGAATAAATATAAAACATTATAAATTTAAACCTAAAAGTAACAAACAATGAAAAGAAATCTACTGAGATTCGGACTACTATGCTTAGTCCTACTCGTTTCAGTCGTTACAAAGGCTGGTGATTTCCGAGACATTAAGCTCGACTTGGCAGGCGGCAGTTTATTTACTGCTGATGAAATGTCAACTCAGTCGGCTACATCTTTCGGAGTCTCAATAGCCACCGACGGAAGCGCGACTCGTGTTGCGGCAGATGCAACGGATGCTAATGCTGTGATTTCATGCAAGTATCATGACAATCAACATGGAGTGACCAACTTCAAGGCAACAGTCCCTGTAACAGGTCCCGTAAAAATCACAATGGGTAATTGTTTCTATGGTAGTCCTGCCACTGTAAAAGACGCACAAGGAACCACCATCGGAACAATTAATGTAAAAGAAGCAGGAAATTGCTGGCATGGTAACAAAACCGCCAATGTAACCTCTTGCGTTTACAAAGGCACAGAAGCCACTACCCTTACTATAGAAGGTGGAGGCTATGTTCCTTATTTGGCTGTTGAGGCAGTAAACGCTGCTGACTTGGCAAGTGACATTACCCTCACTTACTCTTTAGGAACGACGACAGCAGAAGGAACTCTTCCTGCAAGCGCAAAGGTAGAAGTGGGAAGCAGTTACACTCTTCCTACGAACACCTCTCTTTACGTTGCTGGTAGTACATTAACAGGCTGGACAGATGGCACCAACACCTACAAGCCTGGTGAAACCATCACTGCTCCAAACGCAAGCGCTACGTTGACTCCTATCTTTACAGCCAACACCAAGTCACTTGCCAACCGCACAGAGGCAACCACCCTCACCTATTACTTCGGTCACAAAAATGGTGCCCAGGATATCAACTATCAAGGAAAGAAAGGCATTTTGGTAACCCAGGCTACTGTCGATGGTGAAACCATAGATGTAAAGATAGACCTTGACGGAACACCAAGCGGAGCTAAGTTCAACAATGCAGGCCGTGCAGACGAATGGGCACAGATGAATGCAAACGGCATCATCACCGTTCCTTCTTGCAAGGGTGCAACCATTGAAATGGCTGCATACGGCAACATCACAACGACAACAATTGATGGACAGGCAGAATATACTTCAGGTAAAGTGATTAGCCAGACCATTGCATCAAGTGCTGAAACTGTGGACATCGTCATTGGCGATGGTTCATACTATAGCTATTTGAAGATCACTCTTCCTGTCGTTGCAAGCAAACCTGCTGGCAAGACTTTCAACAATGAGGCTGCCAGCGTCGTATTTGCTATGAACGACCTCAGCAACGCAAGTGCCAACACAACAGCTCCATCAGATGCTTTCGGTTCCATCGCATTTGATTACGGAACAAACTTATCTTTGAAAGGAATTCTCGAAATTACCAAGGCGGATGGTACCGCATCAGGTATTAAAGGTCTCAAAATAAATAATGACTCAGGAAAGAAGGAAACAGAAATCAACTGGTTTGTTCGTCCTGCAGCAGGACTTACTTTCACTCCTACTAAGGTAAGCGGTTATGTAAACCGCTGTGGCACGGATGTAGAGAACGGAATCGTTATCAGCGCTCATAAGGCAAACGGAGAAGTAGTAGCATTAGGCACCTATACCGCTTGGCGTCAAAGCAAGGCTTCATCTGCTAAGACCTACGATCAGACCGCTATCCATCAGTTTGAAATCACACTGACAGCAGAGCAGCAGGCAGCCTTGGCTGGTACTGATGGCTTCTATCTGACATCTACTATCGGCGTAGCTACTAACAAGCAGGCACTTTTCGGTCCTGTCACTATCGAAGGCACCGTCAACGGAACTCTCGTTGCTGTGAATAAATACAAGCTCTCTGCCGTTACCAATCCTGAAGGCATCGCAGACGTTACCGTCTATCCTAAGTCTGACGAATATCAGGAGAACGACGAGGTAACACTGACTGCAGCCGACAAGTTCGGATATAATTTTGTCAACTGGACCGACAAGAATGGCACAGTGCTTTCTACTGAGAGCAAATTCAAATACACCGTGACAGAAGACCAGACTCTGACTGCCAACTACAAGAAGGTAAACACCTATGCACTCGACGTAAACGTAGAAGGTGGAGCCAAGGACTATATGGTGACTCTCTCTCCTGCCCCAGAGATGGTAGATGGCAAGAAGATGTATGAAGAAGGTACAGAGGTAACTCTTACCGCAACAGGAAACGACATCATCGACTTCAACAACTGGAGTAATGGTGAGACAACAGCAGAAATCAAGACGACGATGAATGCAGACCAGGCTTTCACTGCCACATTCTCAGCCAAGGACTACATCGTGGCATGGGACTTCTATCAGGAAGGCAAGGAAGGTCGCACTGCCGACTTTGCAGCAGCAGACAATGACGCAGTACAGCTCGTACTCCGTGATGCAGAAGGCAACACATTCCCTTGGCTCGACAAGAGCAACACGGCTGGTGGTTACGAAGGCAAGAATGCAGCTGTCAACTGGACCAAGACTACAACAAAGGCTCTGGGTGAAACATACTGGCAGACCAAGTTCAACGCCACAGCATTCACCGACATCAAGGTAAAGAGCAGCATGCTCTACAACTATAATGCTTACGAGACCTACAATGTAGAGTACTCTCTTGATGGCGAGAAATGGACCAAGGTTGGCGCCATCGCTATGCCAGGAACCAAGGCTTGGACAGCAGGCGAGTTCACTCTCCCTGCCGATGCCAACAACCAGGCTGCAGTATATGTTCGATGGATTGCCGACAAGACTTCATCTGTCAAGGGAACAACAGGTACCAACGACGGTATCGCTCTCGCTCAGATTTATATCACAGGTACAGCCAAGCTCTTCGATGACGGCACAGCTCCTGTTCTCCAGAGCCAGGTACCTGCTGTCGGTGCAACCAACGCATCAGCCAATGGTAAGATTGTATTGACCTTCGATGAGAAAGTAAAACTGACAGAAAGCGCCAAGGCTACTCTCAACGGTCAGGAGTTGACCGGTACCGTATCTGGCAAGACCATCACCTTTGCCTACAAGGGTTTGAGCTACGCTACAGAATATACCTTCGCTCTCGCAGCTGGTTCAGTAGCCGACTTGACCGACAATGCTATCCAGAGCGACATTACCTTCAGCTTCACCACCAAGGAGAAGCCTGCAGTGACCAAGGCTCTCTATGACTTCATCGTACCAACAGACGGAACATTCACTGAAGCTCTCGCAGCAGCAGCCAAGCGTGCTGATACCAGCAAGCGCTTCCGCATCTTCATCAAGCAGGGCGACTATAAGATTCCTGCCAACCCGAACAGCATGGTGACTGGTATTGATGGCAAGCAGTATCCAAGTGCTACCACCTATATGAATACACCAAATGTATCTATCATCGGTGAAAGCAACGAGAACACCTCTATCACCAATACAGTACCAGCTGCGGAGTGCGACAAAGGATTCGGCATGGCAAACGTACTGGAAGGTATCGGACATGGTGATGTATTGAGCTTGGAAAGTGGTGCTACAAACACCTACTTCCAGGACATCAAGATGTACAGCAGCATGGGCGACAAGAAGGGTCGCGACATCGTACTCAACGATAAGAGTAACAAGACCATCTGTAAGAACGTCAACCTCTGGGCTTACCAGGACACTTACGTATCCAACAACCAAAAGGGTCGCTTCTACTTCGAGGGCGGTATCCTGCGTGGTAATACCGACTATCTCTGCGGTAAGGGTGACGTATATTATAATAATGTAGATCTCCTGATGTGTGGCACTGGCTATCTCGCCGTACCTTCACAGCCTACCAAGTATGGCTACATATTCAAGGATTGTACCATCAAGGACGGATCAACCGCAGGTATCAACGGCAAGTACAAGCTCGGTCGTCCTTGGGGCAAGGGCACTCCTATCGCTCTCTTCATCGACACCAAGATGGAAGTGATTCCTACAGCAGCAGGATGGGACGAGATGAGCGGTGGCTATCCTAAGCGTTTTGCAGAGTACAACTCTACTACAACTACAGGTACAGCAGTAGATCTGAGTGGAAGAAAGCAGGTTTATGATGCTTACGATGCAAAGGATGGAAATAACTATACCAACCGTCGCAACGAGACAGCAGAAAACCCTGTCCTCACAGCAGAGGAAGCTGCATTCTACAGCATTGAGACCGTCATGGGCGGTGATGACGACTGGGATCCAACTGCTGCCACCGAACAGGCTTCAGCTCCAACTAATGTGAAGATTGCTGGTAACAACCTGACATGGGACAACAGCAACTACGCTCTTCTCTGGGCTGTATGCAAGAACGGCAAAGTGGTTGACTTCACCGTTGAACCTACATACGCCGTTGACGATGCTTCTGCGACATGGAGTGTTCGTGCAGCCAACGAGATGGGTGGTCTTGGCGAGGCTACAGTAGCAAGCACCAGCACCGGCATTGAGAACATCGCAACTTCTTCCGATGTTTTGAGCACTAAGATCTACTCTGCCGACGGTGTACAGGTAAGCAAGTTGCAGAAAGGCATCAACATCGTCGTAAAGACCATGTCTGACGGTAGCAAGAAGACAAGCAAGATTATCATCAAGTAATCCTGATTTGAAGATATTGCTTGAAAGCAACGTAAAATCATAGTTAATCCCCAACAAGAGGACATCGGAAGAAGTTCGATGGATTCTTGTTGGGGATTTTTATGTTAACGAAAACACTACACAGAAGCTATTTTGTGAAAGAACTTTGAAAACGTTTACGTTATTTTTTATATTAAAATGTATTGTCAGATAAACTAATATTCGTATATTTGCACAGAATTATACAATATTTCACTAATCTAACCAAAATAAATGTATGTCTGGTAATTCAAACAAAAAGAAAATTGCGTTAGCAGGTGCATTGATGTTCTGTGTAACGAGCATCTCAGCGCAGACCGTTAAGGGCGTTGTTACTGACAATACGGGCGAGCCTATTATCGGCGCATCTGTCATGGAGGTAGGTGTAGCAGGTAATGGTGGCGTGACCGACATTGATGGTAATTTCACAGTCAACTTAAAAGGCAAAAGCAAGAAACTGAAGATTTCATACATTGGTATGAAAGCGAAGGAAGTAAGCGTTGCTGGTAAAGAAACGATTGACATCAAGCTCGAGGATGACAATACCACCCTCAATGATGTGGTTGTAATCGGCTATGGTACGATGAAGAAGAAGGACCTTACTGGTTCTGTGGCTTCCATCGGTTCCAAAGAGCTTGCAGACATCCCTGTCTCAAGTGTAGGCGAGGCCATGACTGGTAAACTTGCCGGTGTAAGCATCACAACTACAGAAGGTTCGCCTGATGCAGACATCAAAATCCGCGTGCGTGGTGGTGGTTCTCTTTCACAGGATAACTCTCCTCTCTACATCGTTGACGGCTTCCCTGTAAGTTCTATTAGCGATATCGCTCCAAGCGAAATCGAGACTATCGACGTATTGAAGGATGCCTCTTCAACAGCTATCTATGGTGCCCGTGGTGCCAATGGTGTTATCATTGTTACTACTAAGAGTGGTAAGGAGGGTAAGACTCAGGTGAGCTTTGGTGCATCTTTAGGTTTCAAGAAGATGGCTAAGGAGACCAAGGTTATGGATCCTTACAACTACGCTCTCTATCAGTATGAAGTAGGTAACACTGAGTATGGTGACTACGATGATATGGAGATTTGGAAGTCTGTAAAGGGTAATAACTGGCAGGACGACCTCTTCGGCCGCACTGGCTTGCAGCAGATTTACAACGTAGCAGTAAACGGTGGTACCAAGGAGACTAAGTACAACATCAGCTATGCCCGTACTGACGACAAGAGCATCATGAAGTCATCTGACTATACCAAGGACAATATCAATGCTAAGCTCAACAGCAAGTTGAACAAGTGGTTGACATTGGACTTCAATGCCCGATTGGCTTATACCAAGATTAACGGTTTGGGTTCTGGTGCTGACACCAACGAGAGCAATGCCTCTAACTCTATTGTAGCCAAGACTGTTACATTCCGCCCAGTAGATCCTCTGTTCATCAGTGGCGATGACGATGATGAAAGCTCAAACAGCACAGAGGCTAGTCCTACACAGCGTATGGATGATACTTACAAGCAGCAGCGCCGTTTCCGTCAGAACTACAATGCCGGCTTGAACTGGAAGCCATTCA
>OOBB01000030.1_pt1 | contig 94266 bp, 89 predicted proteins | sample 1671661 | NCBI WGS metagenome assembly OOBB01 (sample SAMN06348179, study PRJEB24527) | human gut metagenome | biome: human gut; feature: ankylosing spondylitis patient; material: feces | host: Homo sapiens | place: China | collected 2015-10
GTCACGCCGATGGTACTGCGCAAGTGGGAGAGTAGGTAGTCGCCGTTTTAACAGAGGCCCTGAGGCAGAAACGCTTCGGGGCTTTTTTGTATCCATAACCCAGATTTTATTGTATCTTTGCAACTGGTTAAATCTAATTATATTGTTTTTTTAATTATCGAATAAGTATGAGAACACGCATCTTACACCGTTGGAAAACGGTTTGTCTAGGGGGATTATTGGGTATTTCGTCATTATGTGCACAAGCAGATGGAACAGGCTATACGCCCGCTCCAGAGAATCTGCAAGCCCGAAAGGAATTTCAGGATGGCAAGTTTGGCATCTTTCTGCACTGGGGAATTTATAGCATGTTTGGGCAGGGAGAATGGTATATGAATACCGACAACATTGATTGCCATGAGTATGCAAAGGCTGCGTCAGGATTTTATCCTTCACGTTTTAATGCGCAGGAGTGGGTAGCTGCAATCAAGGCTTCCGGAGCCAAATATATCTGTATTACTTCCCGTCATCATGATGGCTTTTCTATGTTTGATACGAAATATTCAGACTATGACATCGTGGATGCCACTCCTTTTAAACGAGATGTGATAAAGGAGCTGGCGGAAGAGTGCCGCAAGCAGGGAATAAGACTGCATTTATATTATTCACATCTGGACTGGACGCGTGAAGATTATTATCCGTTGGGAAGAACGGGGCATGGAACCGGACGTACCTCACATGGAGAATGGGCAACTTATTATCAGTTCATGAATCATCAGCTTACGGAATTGCTGACTAACTATGGTCCGATTGGTGCTATCTGGTTTGATGGAATGTGGGATCAGCCCGATGGCTTTGACTGGAAATTGGAAGAACAGTATAAACTGATTCACCAATTGCAGCCTGCCTGTCTGATTGGAAACAATCATCATAAAACACCTTACCCAGGTGAAGACTTTCAGATGTTTGAACGTGACCTTCCCGGTGAGAATAAAGCTGGGTTGTCTGGGCAGTCAGTGAGTGCGCTTCCGTTGGAAACTTGCGAAACGATGAATGGCATGTGGGGGTACAAAATAAAGGATCAGAATTATAAATCGGTTACTGATTTGGTGCGTTTGTTGGTACGTGCGGCAGGTAAAGGAGCTAATCTGCTGATGAATATCGGTCCTCAGCCTAATGGTGAACTTCCGGCTGTGGCTGTAGAACGTTTGAAGGGAGTGGGAGAGTGGATGTCGAAATATGGAGAAACCATTTATGGCACTACTGCAGGAAATGTGATGAGTGCTTCGTGGGGGACCACTACCCGTAAGGACAATATGCTTTATGTACATTTATTAGCGGACCACATGCCTCAGTTTGTGACCTTGCCGGTGACGGAAAAAGTGGTAACTTCTACCTTGTTCGGTACCGATGAAAAAGTAAAATGGGAGAAAATACAAGGCGGAATTGTATTGCATACAGAAAATTTGAAACCTTCTGTAGACTGTATTGTGGCCCTAAAACTGAAATAATTTGAATTTAAAATAAGAAAAAGGATTGTCTGATACTTTAATAGTTGTGACAATCCTTTTTCTTGTTTATATTTACCACAAGAAAAACGAAATATCATGGTGATAAAAACAATTTTGGATACAGATTTATATAAGTTTACTACTTCATACGCTTATATAAAGTTATTCCCTTATGCCATTGGAACCTTTACTTTTAAAGATAGGGATGAGACTGAATATACGGAAGGATTTCTGGAAGCCTTGAAAAACGAAATCCATAATCTGGAAATGGTAAAACTGACATCGGAAGAGCAGGAATACATGACAACTCATTGCCGTTTTCTGCCCAGTGTGTATTGGGAGTGGCTTTCTTCTTTCCGGTTTGACCCGAATAAAATTGAAGTATGGTTGGATGAGCACCATCACTTACAGATGACGGTGACCGATTACCTGTATAAGGTAACTCTTTATGAAGTGCCGCTACTGGCCATTGTTTCTGAAATAAAAAATCAATTTCTGAATCGCATTCCAGACAAGCAGGCAATATTGGCAAAACTGGCCGAAAAGGTGAACCTGTCGAATGCACACCAAATGCCTTTCTCCGAGTTTGGTACACGCCGACGTTTCTCTTTTGACGTGCAGAAGCTGGTGGTGGAATATCTGAAGGATCATGCCCAGTATTGTACCGGTACATCGAACTGTCACCTTGCCATGAAATACGATATGCGTCCTATGGGGACCCATCCTCATGAATGGTTTATGTTTCACGGAGCTCAGTTTGGTTACAAGCATGCCAACTATATGGCATTGGAGAACTGGGTCAACGTGTATGATGGTGATTTGGGGACAGCCCTGTCTGATACCTATACATCTGATTCATTCCTCAGCAATTTCAGCCGGAAGCAGGCAAAGTTGTTTGACGGTGTACGTTGTGATTCCGGCGATGAATACGAATTTATAGAACGATTGATAGCCCGATACAAGGAATTAGGCATTGACCCGACTACCAAAACGATTATCTTCAGTAATGCACTAGATTTCGAGAAGGCACTGAAGATTTATCAGTATTGCCAGGGAAAAATCCGCTGTTCCTTTGGTATCGGTACCAACTTGACGAACGACACAGGTTATCAGCCATCTAACATTGTGATGAAATTATCACGCTGTAAGATGAGTCAGAGTCAGGAATGGCGTGAATGTGTAAAGCTTTCGGACGATATGGGCAAGCACATGGGAAGCATGACAGAGGTAGAAGCCTGTCTGCATGAGCTACGTTTGCTTACAGAATGATAGATTTATAGTCTGTTGCTTTTGTTTGTGTGAATTTGTTGTTTAAATAATGAAAAAACTTTCTTTTTATTTTCTTATTTCAAAATATTGTATACCTTTGCAGCATCTAAAACGAAACGTATAAAACGAACGATTATGAACAACTTGTTTTTACATATTTTGCTATGCGGTTTGATTAATCTGCTGGAAAGCCCAGTGGGAAGTGAGTCGTGCGCATACTGATAGTAAAAATGAAATGATATCAAGCCTTTCTCACTTCCTTGTGCGAAAGGCTTTTTTTTGAGATAACAAGAAATAAAAAGATAATATTATGAGTGACAGATTATTTATTTTTGATACGACTCTTCGCGATGGGGAGCAGGTACCGGGATGCCAGTTGAACACAGTGGAAAAGATTCAGGTGGCAAAGCAGCTGGAAGCATTAGGTGTGGATGTAATTGAAGCCGGTTTTCCGATTTCAAGTCCGGGAGATTTTAATTCTGTAATTGAAATTTCTAAAGCGGTGACTTGGCCGACTATCTGTGCGTTGACTCGTGCCGTGCAGAAAGATATTGATGTAGCGGCAGAAGCCCTGCAATATGCCAAACATAAACGTATTCATACGGGAATCGGTACTTCTGATTCGCATATCAAGTATAAATTCAATTCTACCCGTGAAGAAATTATTGAACGTGCAGTAGCTGCCGTGAAATATGCAAGACGTTACGTTGACGACGTGGAATTTTACGCAGAAGATGCCGGACGTACGGACAATGAATATCTGGCACGCGTAGTAGAAGCTGTGATTAAGGCTGGAGCTACGGTAGTAAACATTCCGGATACCACAGGCTATTGTTTGCCTGATGAATATGGTGCAAAAATCAAATACCTGATGGAGCATGTTGACGGAATAGACAAAGCAATTATCTCTACTCACTGTCATAACGATTTGGGCATGGCTACGGCCAATACCATCAGCGGAGTGCTGAACGGTGCCCGACAGGTGGAAGTAACCATTAATGGTATTGGTGAACGTGCCGGAAATACCTCGTTGGAAGAAGTGGCCATGATTTTACGTTGTCACCATGACATTCAGATTGATACCAACATCAATACTCAGAAAATCTATCCTACCAGCCGCATGGTGTCTAGCTTGATGAACATGCCGGTACAGCCTAACAAGGCAATCGTGGGACGTAATGCCTTTGCGCATTCTTCGGGTATCCATCAGGACGGTGTACTGAAAAATGTGCAGACTTACGAAATCATTGACCCTAAAGATGTGGGTATCGATGATAATGCCATTGTGCTGACTGCACGTAGCGGACGTGCTGCCTTGAAACATCGTTTGCATGTGCTGGGTGTGGAAATGACTCAGGAAAAACTGGATAAGGTATATGAGGATTTCTTGAAACTGGCTGACAAGAAAAAGGATATTACAGACGATGACATCTTGGTATTGGCAGGAGCCGATCGCAATGTGAACCACCATATCAAACTGGAATACTTGCAAGTAACAAGTGGTGTGGGTGTTCGTTCGGTAGCCAGTCTCGGACTGAATATCAGCGGAGAGCACTTTGAAGCAGCTGCTACAGGTAACGGACCGGTGGATGCCGCTATCAAGGCTGTGAAACAGATTATCAAACGCCAGATGACTTTGAAAGAGTTCACTATTCAGGCCATCAGCAAGGGTAGTGACGATGTGGGTAAAGTACACATGCAGGTGGAATACGACGGCCAGATGTATTATGGCTTTGGCGCAAACACCGACATCATTGCCGCATCAGTAGAAGCATATATCGATTGTATCAATAAATTCAGAAAATAATAAATTAAACGAGAAACGTATGGCTAATACATTATTCGACAAAATATGGGATGCACACATCGTGCAGAAGGTGGAAGACGGACCTACCCAGTTGTATATCGACCGTCTGTACTGTCATGAGGTAACCAGTCCGCAGGCTTTTGCCGGGATGCGTGCCCGTGGATTGAAGTGCTTCCGTCCGGAACGTATCTATTGTATGCCGGACCACAATACACCGACTCATGACCAGGACAAACCTATCGAAGATCCTGTATCTAAGGCACAGGTAGATGCGCTGGCAAAGAATGCAGCCGATTTCGGACTGACGCATTTCGGAATGATGAACAAGAAAAACGGTATTATCCATGTGGTTGGTCCGGAACGAGGACTGACACTGCCGGGCATGACGATTGTGTGTGGTGACTCACATACTTCTACTCATGGAGCGATGGGAGCAGTGGCTTTTGGTATCGGTACCAGTGAAGTGGAAATGGTAATGGCTTCACAGTGTATCCTTCAGGCACGTCCCAAGACCATGCGTATCACGATTGACGGTAAGCTGGGCAAAGGTGTTACGGCAAAGGACGTTGCATTGTACATGATGTCAAAAATGACCACAAGCGGTGCGACCGGATATTTTGTGGAATATGCAGGTGAAGCTATTCGCAGTCTGACCATGGAAGGACGTCTCACATTGTGCAACTTGTCGATTGAAATGGGAGCCCGTGGAGGTATGATTGCTCCGGATGAAGTGACCTTTGAATACATCAAAGGACGTGAATATGCTCCTAAGGGTGAAGAATGGGATAAGGCCCTGGCTTACTGGAAAACATTGAAGAGCGACGACGATGCCGTATTTGACAAGGAAGTACGTTATGACGCTGCAGATATTCAGCCGATGATTACTTACGGAACCAATCCGGGAATGGGCATGGCTGTTACATCGGATATTCCTACCACGGAAGGCATGAGTGAAGTAGAAAAAGGCTCTTTCGAAAAATCCATGCAATACATGGGATTCCAGCCGGGTGAAAGTCTGCTGGGTAAAAAAGTAGATTATGTGTTCTTGGGAGCTTGTACCAACGGACGTATTGAAGACTTCCGTGCGTTTGCTTCTATCGTGAAGGGAAGAAAGAAAGCTGATAATATCACTGCATGGCTGGTTCCGGGTTCTTGGATGGTAGACGAACAGATTCGTCAGGAAGGACTTGACAAAGTGTTGGAGGAAGCTGGATTTGAAATCCGTCAGCCGGGATGTTCTGCTTGTCTGGCCATGAACGACGACAAGATTCCTGCCGGAAAATATTCAGTATCTACAAGTAATAGAAACTTTGAAGGACGCCAGGGACCGGGTTCACGTACCTTGCTGGCAAGTCCGTTGACTGCGGCTGCCGCTGCCGTAACCGGTGTGATAACAGATCCAAGAACGTTAATGTAAAAAATGAGTGTCATGAAACAGAAATTCAATATCATAACAAGTACTTGTATCCCTTTGCCATTGGAAAATGTGGATACTGACCAGATTATCCCGGCACGCTTCCTGAAAGCAACTACACGCGATGAAAAATTCTTTGGAGACAATTTGTTTCGCGACTGGCGTTATCATCCGGATGGTTCGCTGAACAAGGATTTTGTGCTGAACAATCCTAAATACAGCGGACAGATTTTAGTGGCCGGAAAGAACTTCGGTAGCGGTTCCAGCCGTGAACACGCTGCGTGGGCTATTGCCGGATATGGTTTTCGGGTGGTAGTTTCAAGCTTCTTTGCCGATATTCATAAGAACAATGAACTGAATAACTTTGTTTTGCCGGTGGTGGTAAGCGAAGAGTTCTTGAAAGAGCTGTTTGCTTCGATTGAAGCAGACCCTCAGACGGAAGTAGAGGTGAACTTACCGGCACAGACTATTACCAACAAAGCAACCGGAAAGTCTGAAACATTTGAAATCAATGTTTATAAGAAGCATTGTTTGATGAACGGACTGGATGACATTGACTTCTTGGTAGAGAACAAAGATAAGATAGAGGCTTTTGAAAAGGCACGCAACTGACCGTAAAAAAGAGTGATTATGAATAATCATCCGAGAATAGAGATAATGGACACTACGTTACGCGACGGAGAACAGACCAGTGGCGTATCGTTTGTCCCTCACGAGAAGTTGATGATAGCCCGTTTGTTGCTGGAGGATTTAAAGGTAGACCGAATCGAAGTTGCTTCAGCCCGCGTGTCGGATGGTGAATTCAATGCAGTAAAAATGATTTGTGACTGGGCTGCACGCAGAGGTTTACTGCAGCGGGTAGAAGTCCTGGGATTCGTTGACGGAAAGATGTCGGTCGACTGGATTCATGATGCGGGAGGACAGGTCATCAACTTGCTTTCGAAAGGCTCTGAAAAGCATTGCCGCTATCAGTTGAAGAAGACTTTGGAGGAACATCTGGCTGACATACGGAATACGGTAGACTATGCGCACGAAAGAGGGCTTGAAGTCAATTTGTATCTGGAAGACTGGAGTAATGGTATTAAGGATTCACCGGACTATGTATTCGGATTGGTAGATGGTTTGCGCGACATCGGTATCCGTCGTTTCATGCTTCCTGATACCTTGGGAATTCTCAATCCCTTGCAGGTCATCGAATTCATGCGTAAAATGAAAAAGCGTTATCCAGACCTTCATTTTGATTTTCATGCGCACAATGACTATGATTTGGCTGTAAGTAACGTATTAGCAGCTGTATTGAGTGGGGTGAAAGGATTGCATACTACCATTAACGGGTTGGGAGAACGGGCCGGTAATGCCCCTCTGGCCAGTGTGCAGGCTATCTTGAAAGACCATTTTCATGCCATTACGCGCATCGATGAAAGTCGCTTGAATGATGTGAGTCGTGTAGTGGAATCTTATTCCGGTGTGACGATTCCGGCCAACAAGCCCATTGTGGGAGAGAGTGTGTTTACACAGGTGGCTGGCGTACATGCCGATGGAGACAATAAGAATAAACTCTACTTCAACGACCTGCTTCCGGAGCGTTTCGGACGTGTGCGTGAATATGCCTTAGGAAAAAATTCCGGGAAAGCCAACATCCGTAAGAATCTGGAGAGTATGGGCCTGGAACTGGATGAAGAATCCATGCGCAAAGTCACCGAACGAATCATTGAACTGGGCGATCGTAAAGAACTGGTCACTCCCGAGGATTTGCCGTATATCATCAGTGACGTGTTGAAGCACGATGGCATACAGAATAAGGTGAAATTGCTTAGTTACTTTGTAACCCTCGCCAAAGGATTGAAGCCGATGGCCACGCTTAGCATTGAGATTAACGGGAAAACCTATCAGGAAAGTTCCAGCGGCGACGGACAGTACGATGCTTTTGTACGTGCGTTGCGCAAGATATATAAAGGTACATTAGGAAGAAAATTCCCGATGTTACTGAACTATGCTGTGACTATTCCTCCTGGCGGACGTACGGATGCCTTTGTGCAGACTGTTATCACCTGGAATTATGAGGATAAGGAGTTCCGTACAAGAGGATTTGATGCCGACCAGACAGAAGCAGCCATCAAGGCGACAATTAAAATGTTGAACATGATAGAAGATTTAAATTAAAAGCATACAATTATGGATTTTAAAATAGCAGTATTAGCCGGTGACGGAATCGGACCGGAAATCTCCGTTCAGGGAGTAGATGTAATGACAGCCGTTTGTGAGAAGTTTGGTCACAAGGTGGATTATAAATATGCACTTTGTGGAGCACATGCTATCGATGAAGTAGGTGATCCGTTCCCTGAAGAAACTTATCAGATTTGTAAGGATGCCGATGCTGTGTTGTTCTCAGCAGTAGGTGACCCGAAATTTGACAATGACCCGACCGCAAAGGTACGTCCGGAACAGGGATTGCTGGCTATGCGTAAAAAACTGGGACTTTTTGCCAATATTCGTCCGGTACAGACCTTCAAGTGTCTGGTGCACAAATCTCCGTTGAAAGCCGAACTGGTAGACGGTGCAGATTTTCTCTGTATCCGCGAACTGACAGGCGGTATGTATTTCGGAGAAAAATACCAGGATAATGACAAGGCATACGATACAAACATGTATACTCGTCCGGAAATTGAACGAATCTTGAAGGTTGGCTTTGAATATGCGATGAAACGTCGTAAACACCTGACTGTGGTAGATAAAGCTAATGTATTGGCTTCTTCTCGTTTGTGGCGTCAGATTGCACAGGAGATGGCTCCTCAGTATCCGGAAGTGACAACTGACTACATGTTTGTGGATAATGCAGCCATGAAGATGATTCAGGAACCCAAGTTCTTTGATGTAATGGTTACAGAAAATACGTTCGGCGATATTTTGACAGACGAAGGTTCAGTAATCAGCGGCTCAATGGGCTTGTTGCCTTCGGCTTCTACAGGCGAGAGCACACCGGTGTTTGAACCGATTCACGGTTCATGGCCACAGGCAAAGGGACTGAATATTGCCAATCCGTTGGCACAGATTCTTTCCGTAGCCATGTTGTTTGAATATTTCGATTGTAAGGAGGAAGGTGCACTTATCCGTCGTGTAGTAGATGCTTCTTTGGATGCCAATGTACGCACTCCGGAAATTCAGGTAGAAGGCGGAGCAAAATATGGAACCAAAGAAGTTGGTGCTTGGATTGTAGACTATATTAAGAAGGCGTAAAACGAAATATCTTATTAAATAGAAGAAAGGGAGGTCGCTTCATGGCAGACCTCCCTTTTTATGTTTAGAACTTCTTGACTCGGATGTGGCAGTAAGGTTCTCCTCCTGTCTTGTCATAATAGTGCTGGTGATAATCTTCAGCCGGCCAGAATTCGGATGCCGGAGTAAGGCGGGTATTTACCTCGTAGCCTTTTTCTCTTAGCAGCTGGATGATTGCTTCAGCTTCTGCTTTCTGCGCTTCGTTCAGGTAGAAAATCTCACTTCGGTACTGCGGACCTATGTCAGGACCTTGTCCGTCTGTCTGTGCCGGGTCGTGTATCTCGAAGAAAAGTTTGCATAATTCCTTGTAAGTGGTCTGCTCCGCATCGTATTCCACTAATACAGCTTCGGCATGCCCTGTAGTGTGTGCTTTTACTTCCTGATAAGTTGGGTGTTGTTCTTTTCCTCCCGTATATCCTACTGTGCTGCGAATAACTCCCTTGGCTCTCTCCATCTGATGTTGTACCCCCCAGAAGCATCCGCAGGCAAAAATGGCTTTTTCTATTTTCATGATAATTGTCTGTTTAATGATTGTTCAAACTTACAAAAAAATATTGTAATCCCTCCTGAGTTAGAGGAAGAAATACTACCTTCGTCACAAATTCAAACGAAAGAAGAAATGAAATACATTGTGTGGATTCTTTGTGTATGGGTACTCAGCCTTCCTTTGCAGGCCCAGTCATATAACGATGTGGTAGAGCAGGCAATGGACTGTGTGAAAAAGGACAGTCTTGTGCAGGCGGAACGTCTTTTCAGGCAAGCACTGAAAATGGAACCGGATAATGCCCGGAATGCCCTGCTGTTTTCGAATTTAGGTACGGTGCAGAAGCGCATGGGAAAGACGGATGAGGCCATTGAATCCTATACGTTAGCACTGAATATCATACCCTATTCTACCACCATGTTATTGAACCGGGCTGCTCTCTATCTGGAAAAAGATTTGATGCAAAAGGCTTATCTGGATTATTGTAATGTGATAGACCTTTTACCCAAAAATCTGGAAGCCCGTCTTTTTCGTGCCTATATTTACATGCAACGTCGCGAATATAAAGAAGCACGTGTGGACTACAATGTAGTGCTGGAGCAGGATGTGAAAAACAAGACAGCACGTATCGGGATTATCATGCTGGATGAGAAGGAAGGACGGCATCAGTCGGCGATGGACGCTATGAACCTGCTGGTTTCAGATTACCCTCGTGATGTATCCATACTTCGGATGCGGGCCAATATGGAGTGGGAACACGGACAGGCAGAGGCTGCTTTGTTCGATTTAGATGAAGTCTTGAAACTTGACCCGCGGGATGCTTCTTGCTATGTGATGAAGGGAGATATTTGTTTGCAGCAGAAAAAAAAGGCAGAAGCACGAGAGGCGTACGAAAAAGCGTTGGAGTTGGGAGTTTCTCGGGCTGAATTGGCTGAAAAACTGAAACAATGTAAATAGTATTCAATAAAAACTTTCGTTTTTGTTTGTACTTTTTAAAAAGTTTTTGCTATCTTTGCCTGAAATAGGTGAAGTGTGATGCAAATTCGTTCGGTTATAAAATTGGGAGTAGTGCTTTCCGTGGTACTTTTTTGTATCGGGATTGCTTTTTATGGTTTTGCCCGTTTGAGTATGGCCGACAAGGAAAACCGTGTGGATATTTTTGAATTTGTTCCTAAAGACTGTGCGGGCATTCTTGAAACGGATAACATTGATAATTTTATGCATGTCTTTTCGCAGGCTGCATATTCTTCCCAGTTGGACACGCTTCATCGTGCGGGCTTAATGAATGACATCTTGAGTGATTTGAGCCGTTATTCTTCTGCAGCAGCCCATGGGCTTTCCTATCAAATGAATCATGTAGTAATTAGTTTTCATCGTCCTCATACTGCCATGGATGTGGTGGCTTATTTCCGCATAGGAAAAGAAGGGAAACACCAGCTTATTGAGGCGGTAAAAGGGAAGCATGGTGCTGATTTCGTACCCAAGAAAGAAACTTATCGCGGTAAGAAAATAGAAATTTATCCGCTCAGTTCTACGCGATATCTGTCAGTGTACACTACAGACGGACTGGTAGTGGTCAGCTATCAGAAAAAACTGATAGAGCAGGTGATTGATGCGGTGAAGGATAATAATTCGCTTCGTGAAGATTCTGTTTTTACTTCTATTCATCATACTCAGCCGGCAAGCTTTATTACGATTTATGGGCGTACACCTTCCGTTCCATTCTTAGGAAAAGAATCCTGTCATAGCTGGAGTGAATATGACATTCATTTGAACAGCGAAGTATTCTATCTGAGCGGGCAGATGAAAGAAGAGCAGGCTGATTGTCTAGACCGTATGTTGCAGGCTGTCCATACAGTTCCTGTAGTTTCTGAGTCGGACAGTTTGCTTGTAGTATCGGGGCGTGAACGGGTAGACTCTTGTATTTCCAAGGTAATCGCCTCTCCTTCTCATACCTTGTTTGACGAGTGTGTGTCAAATTTATCGCGTGACGCTTCCTATATTATGGTGGCTGATATGGAAAAAGTGGCAGCTGCCCCAGAGCAGTTTGCTTCATATCTTCCTCCATTCTTTATTCGTCATGCCGATTTATTCCGCTCTTTTATTCTTTCTATACAGTTTACGGAAGTAAACAATCGCTTGTCGCATATCTTTGTGTTTACGTATAAAGAGTAATCGGATTTATCTTAATCGGTTCTTTTCAAAATGAGGTCCTGCCTTGAGGTGGAAATAAAGTAGTGATACTACTGTCAGTGAGGCTCCGAACAGGTAGGCTATTTTGAAGGTGGCTATTTCGGCCAAATATCCTCCAGTAAGCATACCTATACCTAAACCAACATCCCATGAGGTCAGGTAGGTGCTGGTAGCTGTGCCACGCTGGCTGTTGGGGGCTAAGTTCACAAACAGGGTGTTGTAGGCCGGAAACATGGTACCAAATCCTATTCCTAACAGCAGTGAAATCAGAAAGAAAATTCCCGTAGTCAGTTCTAAATTCCAGTTGACCAACCATCCGCATGCGGTCAGGGCGAAGTAACATCCACTTACCAGATACAATCCTGCCGCAATTACTTTGGTGACTAATCCTTTGTCGACAAGTCGGCCACTGAACAGGCGGCTCACTGCCATGCCGACAGCCATCAGCGTAAAGAAGAATCCGGTTTCTGCCGTAATACCTATTTCTTGCGCATACATAGCCACGTAGTTGGTAGTCATTCCATAAGGAATGGAGAGTAGCAGGAGGGTGAATCCGGCAGGAAGTCCTTTCAGCAGAATGAAGCGGTCGAGCGATATAGGGGCACGCTTCACTGGAGCCTTATAAGGTGTGCGGACGGTCCAAGCTGCTATAAATCCGATTACACATGAACCGAGCGCATACGAGAAAATAGTCGTATAAGAAGCACCTCCACTGTGCAGAAACAGACCGAACATGGGGCCGATAGACATGGCAATGTTATTGGTCAGTCCGTAGTAACCCAATCCTTCTCCCCGTCGGGAAGACGGCATGATGTCGATAACCAGCGTGTTTCCTCCTACCGTAACCATACCGAACGAAAATCCGTGTACAATGCGGAAGATAATAAATAAGGTCAGCGCTGTTGCAGTCATATAGCCGGCAAAAATCAGTGTAAAAATGAAATAAGCCAGCAGGTATAATGGTTTCCGGGCAAATGTATCCAGAATATACCCGGAGAAGGGACGGATACATAAAGAGGAAATCGTATAGCAGGAAAGAATGACTCCAATAGCGGTATGTGAAGTGTGGAATACTTCCGACAAGTAAAACGGAAGGATGGGAGTAAGGAGCCAAAATCCGAAATAGAGCAGGAAGTTGGCAGCCAGGATGGCACAGAAACTCGGGGTGACAAGTCTTTCTTTTTCCATATTTCGCCGAAAGAAAAAGGGGAGATGGCAGGTTTGAATAGATAAACACGGATTACACTAAGGAAGTCGATACCTCCGGTGTAATCCGTGTTCTTATGATGATGTTACGATAAATCAGTTAGCTGATTCAAATTCTTCAAGGAAGCGTGTGTCATTTTCAGAGAACATACGCAAGTCTTTAACTTTGTATTTCAGGTTGGTGATACGTTCCACTCCCATACCAAATGCATAACCGGTGTAGACTTTACTGTCGATACCGTTTGCTTCCAGTACAGCCGGGTCTACCATACCGCATCCCAAAATTTCTACCCATCCGGTATATTTACAGAACGGACAACCTTCGCCACCACAGATGTCACAGCTGATATCCATTTCAGCACTGGGTTCTGTGAACGGGAAGTAAGACGGACGAAGACGGATTTTAGTTTCCGGACCGAACATTTCTTGTGCAAACTGCAGCAACACCTGTTTTAAGTCTGTAAATGAAACGTTCTTGTCGATATACAGACCCTCTACCTGATGGAAGAAACAGTGTGCACGGTAGCTGATAGCTTCATTACGATATACACGTCCCGGACAGATTACACGGATAGGAGGCTGTGATACTTCCATCACACGGCTCTGTACAGAAGAGGTGTGTGTACGAAGAATAATGTCAGGGTGACTTTCAATGAAGAATGTATCCTGCATGTCGCGTGCGGGATGGTCTTCTGCAAAGTTCATGGAAGAGAATACATGCCAGTCATCTTCTACTTCCGGACCGTCGGCAATAGTAAAGCCCATACGGCTGAAAATGTCGATGATTTCATTGCGGACAATCGTCAACGGATGACGTGTTCCAAGATTAACCGGGTAAGCCGTACGGGTCAGGTCAAGTTCGGCAGCTCCGTTGTCCTGGTTATCGAATGCTTCTTTTAAGGTTGCAATCCGTTCCTGTGCAAGGTTCTTCAACTCATTTAATTTCATACCTACTTCTTTCTTCTGTTCAGCAGGTACATTACGGAAGTCAGCCATCAGTGCGTTGATGGCACCTTTTTTGCTCAGGTATTTGATTCGTAACGCTTCCAGTTCTTCTGGATTCTGCGCTGTGAGTCCTTTTACTTCCTGAAGCAACTGTTCTATTTTTGCTAACATATCTCTTCTTTAATTATTTTGTTTGCAAAGGTAAGGATTTAAACTGAAAAATTCAGTTTTTCATCCAACAAAAAAGAAAACTCTTGTTTCATGAAACAATGATACGAAAAAAAAGGTATTTTTGCGGCGATATTTGAGGAGACCAGATGAAGAGACTAATCATTGGGTGCTGTCTGCTGGTGCTGATGGCATCTTGCGGGGGAGGACAGAAGAAAGTCGATCCTTTTGCCGCGTTGACAGAACAAATTGATTCCATGAAAGTTCTGCCTGATTCGATTCAGGATACCACTGTGGTGGAAGAACAAATACCTGCTTCGGCTGACGAGAGTTTTGCCGACTTTTTCTATAATTTCGCTTCGGATGCAAAGTTCCAGCGGTCGCGCGTGGTATTTCCTTTCTCATTGTACAAAGGCAAACAGGTGAAGCGTATTCAAAAAGAGGAGTGGAAACACGATCCTTTATTTAGTCGCGAACAGGCCTATACGGTGCTTTTCGATAAGGAAGAGGATATGGAAATGGAAAAAGACACCAGTATGCACAGCGTACAGGTGGACTGGATTTTTCTGACAGAGAAAAAAATCAAGCGTTATTATTTTGAGCGGAAAAAAGATTCCTGGTTCCTCGAAGCCATTAATGTAGAAAAAATGGCAGAAGAACACGATGGGAAAGAGGATTTCTATACCTTCTATGAACGTTTTTCGCGCGACTCACTTTTCCAGCAGGAACGTCTGCATGAACCTCTGTATTTTGTAACGGCTGATCCCGAAGATGAATTTCAGATATTAGAAACCACACTGGAGCCGGGACAATGGTTTGCTTTTCGTCCTCCGATGATAAAGGGTAAAATGACCAATGTACATTACGGCCAGCCTGAAAATATACATTCCGATTATAAGGTAGTAGAATTCAAAGGCTTTGGAAACGGCTTTAGTAATACACTCTATTTTGAACGGCGTGAAAACATCTGGCAACTTATCCGGTTTGAAGATTTGAGCGATTGATGCATTATGAAAAACTATACAAATTACTCATTGCTTCCTTATAATACATTCGGAATGGATGTAAAGGCAGCTCGTTTCGTAGAATATGAATCAGTGAATGAACTGCTCTGCTTTTTGAAAGAGTGGAAAGCACAAAAGACTCCTCTTTTACATGTAGGAAGGGGAAGTAATCTGTTGTTTGTGTCCGATTATCAAGGAACCGTTTTGCATTCAGGCATTAAAGGAATGCAGGTGGTAAGTGAAATCGACGAGTGGGTGGAGATACGCGTTGGTGCCGGTGAAGTGTGGGATGACTTTGTGGACTACACAGTCAAGCAGGGATGGTATGGTGCCGAGAATCTGTCTTTGATACCTGGAGAGGTAGGGGCTTCGGCCGTGCAGAATATCGGAGCGTATGGAGTAGAAGCTAAGGATTTGATTGTGTCGGTCGAAACGGTAGCGGTGAATGATGGAACTACTCGTCTTTTCAAGCAAGATGAGTGTGGATATGCGTACCGTGAAAGTATATTTAAACGGGAGTTGAAAGGGCTTTACATTGTGACCTATGTTACTTATCGCCTGAAAAAACAGCCGGAGTTTCATCTGGATTATGGAAATATCCGGTCCGAGCTGGAGAAGGAGGGAGGAGAATTGTCACTGGAAAAACTTCGTCGTGTGATTATACGTATCCGTGAGGCGAAACTTCCCGATCCGGAAAAGATTGGAAATGCCGGCAGTTTCTTTATGAATCCTATTGTACCGCTTGCACAATTCGAAGATTTGCTCAAGGAATATCCTGATATGCCTTTTTATAAAGTAGGTGACGACCGTGTAAAAATTCCTGCAGGATGGATGATTGACCGTTGCGGATGGAAGGGCAAACGGCTGGGAAATGCCGGAGTACATGACAAGCAGGCATTGGTGTTGGTGAATCTGGGAGGAGCTACCGGAAGTGAAGTAGTCAAGCTGGCAGAAGAAGTCGTTCGTTCCGTGAAAGAAAAATTTGGAGTAGCCATTCATCCGGAAGTGAACTTTATTGGAGTAAAACAATGAAAATAACAATTTTAGGAAGCGGAACGTCTACGGGAGTGCCTCAGGTGGGATGTACTTGTAAAGTATGTACAAGTTCCGACCCGCGTGACAACCGTTTGCGCTGTTCTGGTCTGGTAGAAGTAAACGGAGTACGTATTCTTATCGACTGCGGTCCCGATTTTCGCGAACAGATGCTTCGGCTGAATGATTTTCGTGCGATAGACGGAGTGCTGATTACCCATGAACATTATGACCATGTGGGGGGGCTGGACGATTTGCGACCTTTCTGTCAGTTTCGTGACATTCCGGTGTATGCGGAAGATTATACTGCCACTCGTTTGAAGAACCGCATGCCTTATTGCTTTACGGAAAACCTTTATCCCGGTGTACCTCATATTCCCTTGAATTATATTAAAGAAGGTGAACCGTTCGTCGTTTCTAATGTAGCCGGAAATCAGGTGGAAGTAATTCCTTTCCGCGTGATGCATGGAAAGCTTCCGATTATGGGCTTCCGTATCGGAAGTATGGCTTGGATTACAGATATGCTGCATCTTCCTGAAAGTTCATACGAGTACCTGAAAGGATTGGATTGTCTGGTGATGAATGCCCTGCGTATTGAATACCATTGGACGCACCAGTCTTTGTCCGCAGCATTGGAGCAGACAGCCCGTATTGCCGCTGGAAAAACCTACTTTATTCACATGAGCCATCAGATAGGTTTGCATGCGGAAGTGCAGGAACAGTTGCCAGAAAATGTGTTCTTGACATACGATGGACTTGTGATAGAATGGGATGAGGCAGGGGAGAAGAAATAACTCATAAGATAAATTAATACACCTATCATGCTTTTTTATTGATAAATCTGTATCTTTGTGCCCTATTAAGTAGACATTTAAGTAGAAAAAATCAAAATAATAGGAAAAATGGCACAAGAAGACGTTTTCAAGAAACTTGTTTCACATTGTAAAGAATATGGTTTTGTATTCCCGTCAAGTGATATTTACGATGGGCTGGGAGCCGTATATGATTACGGTCAGAACGGTGTGGAACTGAAAAACAATATCAAACAATACTGGTGGCAGAGCATGGTGCTGTTGCACGACAACATCGTAGGTATTGACTCTGCTATCTTCATGCACCCTACTATCTGGAAGGCTTCTGGTCACGTAGATGCTTTCAATGACCCTTTGATTGACAACCGTGATTCAAAGAAGCGCTACCGTGCCGATGTCTTGATTGAAGATCAGATTGCTAAATACGATGAGAAAATCAATAAGGAAGTAGCGAAGGCTGCCAAGAAATACGGAGAAGCATTCAATGAAGAAGAGTTCCGTAGCACCAATGCACGTGTGCTGGAACATCAGGCAAAACGTGATGCATTGCATGAACGTTATTCAAAGGCTATGAATGCCAACGACCTGGCCGAACTTCGTCAGATTATTCTGGATGAAGAAATCGTATGTCCGATTTCTGGTACAAAGAACTGGACAGAAGTTCGTCAGTTCAACCTGATGTTTACCACTGAAATGGGATCTACTGCAGACGGTGCCATGAAGGTATACCTGCGTCCGGAAACTGCTCAGGGTATTTTCGTGAACTACCTGAACGTGCAGAAAACAGGACGTATGAAGATTCCGTTCGGTATTGCACAGATTGGTAAGGCTTTCCGTAATGAAATTGTAGCTCGTCAGTTCATCTTCCGTATGCGTGAGTTTGAACAGATGGAAATGCAGTTCTTCGTAAAACCGGGAACAGAACTCGACTGGTTCAAGAAATGGAAAGAAATCCGTTTGAAATGGCATAAGGCACTGGGCTTCGGTGACGATCATTATCGTTATCATGACCATGAAAAACTGGCTCACTATGCCAATGCAGCTACGGATATTGAATTCCTGATGCCGTTCGGATTCAAGGAAGTAGAAGGTATCCATTCACGTACTAACTTCGACTTGAGCCAGCACGAAAAATTCTCAGGAAAGAGCATCAAGTACTTTGATCCGGAAATCAATGAAAGCTACACTCCGTATGTCATCGAAACTTCTATCGGTGTAGACCGTATGTTCCTGAGCGTGATGAGTGCGGCTTATCATGAAGAAAAACTGGAAAATGGTGAAACTCGTGTGGTATTGAAATTGCCTGCAGCTCTAGCACCGGTGAAACTGGCTGTCATGCCGTTGGTAAAGAAAGACGGTCTGCCTGAAAAGGCTCGTGAAATCGTGAACGACCTGAAATTCCACTTCAACTGCCAGTACGATGAAAAAGATTCTATCGGAAAGCGTTACCGTCGTCAGGATGCTATCGGTACTCCGTACTGTATCACCATCGACCATCAGACATTGGAAGACAACTGCGTAACTCTGCGTAACCGTGACACTATGGAACAGGAACGTGTGGCTATTGCAGATTTGAATAATATCATTGCAGACAAGGTAAGCATCACCAGCTTGCTGAAAACATTGCAGTAATAAATTAAACTACATGAACAAGAACCTATTTTGGCTGATTGCCCTGCTATTTACTCTTTCTTTCGGCTTTATGTCGTGTGCAGAAGACACCGCTGTGGAAGATCCGTATGCGAATTGGCAAGTTCGTAATGAACATTATATAGATTCCATTGCAGATGTGGCTCGAGCAAATGTGGATGGAAAATGGGAAATATACCGGAATTATAAAATTGCAAATGCTGATATGACTCCGGGATTGGGCGGTACAGTTGTGACCAACCCATACGAAACTCCTGCCAGTGTGAATGACTCTGTATACATGAAAATACTGGAACCGGGAAAAGAAGGAGGACAGACTCCGCTATTTACAGATAGTGTGAGCGTGTATTACCGTGGAAAGTTGATTAACGGAACTGTATTTGATCAAAATTATACGGGAGATTTGGATACGGAGGTACACGTGCCTACTCATTTTGCGTTGCAGGCTAATCAGACAGATGGATTGATTGTAGGTTGGATTACTGCATTGCAAAGAATGAAAGAAGGACAGCGGGTGGAATTGTATATTCCTGCAGCCCTTGGATATGGTACGCAAAGTCAGTCGTCTATTCCAGCCAATTCGGTATTGATATTTGATTTGAAGCTGGAAAAAGTGATTCATCCTGATGGCTTAGGAAGCTATAGCTTGAAAGTTGACTGATTATAAATAATAAGTACAGATTGGAAAGACGGTGAGGAAGTGGTTTCGGGACACTTCTTCACCGCTTTTTTTATGATATAAGTTGCTCTTGCCAGTACTTCCTTGGAAGTACTGGAGTACTGCTTAGGGAGTACTGAAGTATTTTCGGGGAAGTACTGCAGTACTGGCTTGGAAGTACTGAGACTTTGACTTTTCCTGATGTGACTCTTTTGTTTATTAGGAGATTTCTTCGTATTTTTGTGCCCGACAGAAAAAAGAATGAAGCAGATTTTAGGTACATATTGTTTGCTGTTGGTCAGCCTGTGGGTGCTGGTGGTCGGTGTGTTTCCACACCATCATCACAATGAGGCGTTTTGTGTCAGTCCGGATATGGAGACTTGCGCTGCGTCATCGCATGACGGATGTGAAGGACGACACCATTGTGCAGGAGACGCCGACAAGCATGCGTGTGACATCAGTTGTGTCACCCACCTGTCTTTTTCTGTTCCTCATCATTTACCGGATTTTACACCGGACTATACATTCTATACGTTGATTTATCTGTCATCCCTTTGTCTGGAAGCTCCATCTGTTTCCTTTGAGCGAGGGGATATGATTTCCTATTACGTAGAAAAACTGCACGCGCGGCATTTTTCTGCTGTTCGCAATTTCCGTGCTCCTCCTTTTACTGTTGTAGCTTGATTTTTAGGGAAGTTACTGCACTTTGCAACCTGCTTGCAACGTGTAGGATTTATTTTTGCAAACAAAAAACAACAGTATTCAATGAAAAACTATATTTTGACAGGAACATTGTGTATGTTTCTTTTTGGGGGATGCGGCGAACACGCACACGACCATGAGCATGAAGGTCATGACCATGAAGCGGAAATACATGCAGAGGAAAAAACAGCTCATTCAGATGAAATCGTACTGACACCGGAGAAAGCAAAAGCGGCTGGGGTGGAAGCTGAAGTGGTTTACCCAGGAGCCTTTCGGGAAGTGATACAGGCTGGCGGACAAATTCTGTCGGCACAAGGCCAGGAGGCAACGGTGGTAGCGGCTTCCTCGGGAGTGGTATCTTTCTCCCGTAAAATAGCGGAAGGAATTGAAGTGGGCAAGGGCAGTGAACTGCTGAGTGTATCTGCCGAGCACATTCAGGAAGGTGACCCCGTGAGAAAGGCAAAGGTGGCCTATGAAAAAGCCAAGGAAGAATACGAACGTGCAGAGAAATTAGTAGGCAGCCAGATTGTATCGCAAAAAGAATTTGCAGCTTTGCGTGAGGCATACCAGAATGCCCGTCTGGCATACGAAGCTTTGCTGCCCAGCAAGTCGGGTAAGGGAGTAGCCGTGAAGGCACCTATCGGCGGGTTCGTAAAAAACTGCCTGGTGAAGGAAGGCGATTACGTAACGGTGGGACAGCCGTTGATGACGGTGACTCAGATGCGCCGTTTGGTGCTGAAGGCCGATGTGTCGGAGCGTTATTATGCACAACTTCCCCGCATTGTGTCGGCTAACTTCAAGACACCTTATAATAATAAAGTCTACTGTCTGAAGAACTTGGGCGGAAAAGTAGTTTCGTTTGGAAAATCATCAGGCGATACGTCTTATTATGTACCGGTGACATTCGAATTTGACAACCGTGGCGACATGGTTCCAGGTGCATTTGTGGAAGTCTTCCTGCTGTCGGGTGAACGTCAGGGAGTCATCAGCCTGCCGGAATCGGCACTGACCGAAGAACAGGGACTTTATTTTGTGTACCTGAAACTCGACGACGAGTGTTATAAGAAACAAGAAGTACAATTAGGAACTTCCAACGGAGAGCGGGTAGAAATTCTTTCCGGTCTGAAAGACGGAGATACCGTGGTGACCCGTGGTGCCATTCATGTGAAACTGGCTGCCGCTTCCAATGCCATTCCGGCTCATTCACACAACCATTAAAAGTGACCCGCTATGCTGAATAAAATTATACAATTTTCGCTACAGAACCGCTTGCTGGTTCTGGTGGCTTCGGTGTTGTTGCTGATAGGAGGAACCTATACTGCTTTCCATACCGAAGTGGACGTGTTCCCTGACTTGAATGCGCCTACCGTAGTGGTGATGACCGAAGCCAACGGGATGGCTGCCGAAGAGGTAGAACAGCTGGTTACTTTCCCGATAGAGACTGCCGTAAACGGGGCTACTCATGTACGCAGGGTACGTTCTTCCTCTACCACGGGATTTTCTGTCGTATGGGTGGAATTTGAGTGGGATACCGACATCTACCTGGCACGCCAGATTGTGTCGGAAAAATTAGCGGCGGCGGGCGAGGACTTGCCCGACAATGTGGGTAAACCGACATTGGGTCCTCAGTCGTCTATCTTAGGAGAGCTATTGATTGTGGGACTGACTTCCGACTCTACTTCCATGCAGGATTTGCGTACCATGGCCGACTGGACCATCCGTCCGCGTCTGTTGTCTACCGGAGGTGTGGCTCAGGTAGCTGTACTGGGAGGCGACATCAAGGAATATCAGATTCTGGTTCATCCGGATCGTATGCGCCACTACGGCGTGACGTTGGGCGAAGTGATGGAAGTGTCACGAGGCATGAACCAGAACACCAACGGAGGTGTCATTTATGAATACGGAAATGAATACATCGTGCGTGGAGTCATCTCTACCGACGATGTGCGTAAGTTGGGACGTGCTGTCATCAAGACTACTCCAGACGGGGCACCCATTACCTTGGAGGATGTGGCCGATGTACGTATCGGGTCACAGCAACCCAAGTTGGGACTGGCTTCTGAAAAAGGAAAGCCGGCGGTACTCATTACGGTGACCAAGCAACCGAATACCGGGACCATTGAGCTGACCGAAAAACTGGAAGCCGCTTTGGCCGATTTGCAGAAGAACTTGCCGAAGGATGTACATATCTCTACCGACATTTTCCGTCAGTCACGTTTTATTGAGAGCTCTATCAGCAACGTGCAGGACTCGCTTTACGAAGGTGCCATTTTCGTGGTGATTGTGCTGTTCCTGTTCCTGGCCAACACACGTACTACGATTATTTCACTGATAACCCTTCCCTTGTCGCTTGTGGTAGCCATCCTGACCTTGCATTACCTGGGACTCAGTATCAATACCATGAGTCTGGGTGGTATGGCCATAGCCATCGGTTCGCTGGTGGACGATGCCATTGTGGACGTGGAAAATGTATGGAAGCATCTGCGTGAAAACCGTCAGTTGCCGTTAGCGGAATGGAAACCGGTACGGGAAGTTGTCTTTCAGGCTTCACGTGAGGTACGTATGCCTATTCTGAACTCTACGTTGATTATCATTGTCAGCTTTATTCCTCTTTTCTTTCTGAGCGGAATGGAAGGACGTATGCTGGTGCCGCTGGGTATTTCTTTTATCGTGTCTTTGTTTGCTTCTACGATAGTAGCTTTGACCCTGACTCCGGTACTTTGCAGCTACTTGTTGGGTAAAAATACGTCTAAGGGAGAGGGATTGCCCAAGGAAGCCTTCCTTGCTGTATGGTTGAAGAAATATTATGAGCGTGCCTTGCTCTGGGCATTGGAACATAAGAAGACGGTACTGGGAGGAACGGTCGCTTTCTTTATCGTAGCGTTGGGAATTTTCTTTACATTGGGACACAGCTTCCTTCCTTCTTTCAATGAAGGTTCCTTCACCATCAATGTCAGTTCATTGCCGGGTATTTCACTGGAAGAATCCGACAAGATAGGCCGTCAGGCAGAGGAACTGCTGCTTTCGATTCCTGAAATTCAGACCGTAGCCCGTAAGACTGGACGTGCGGAACTGGATGAACATGCGCTGGGAGTGAATGTATCCGAAATAGAAGCACCTTTTGAACTGAAAGACCGCTCGCATGCCGAATTATTGGATGAAGTGCGTCACAAACTGTCGGTCATTACGGGTGCCAACATTGAAATCGGGCAGCCCATCAGCCATCGTATTGATGCCATGTTGAGCGGTACACAGGCCAGCATTGCCATCAAGCTGTTCGGCGACGACCTGAACCGGATGTTTGCCATCGGTAACCAGATAAAGGAGGCGGTGAGTGATGTAGAAGGAATTGCCGACCTGAATGTGGAGCAGCAGATTGAGCGTCCGGAACTGAAGATTGTGCCGAAGCGTGAAATGTTGGCTAAGTACGGTATCTCGTTGCCGCAGTTCAGTGAGTTTGTCACGGTTAATATGGCCGGTGAGGTCGTGTCGCAGGTATATGAACAGGGAAAGACCTTTAACCTGGTGGTACGTGCCGCAGAATCTGACCGTGGTACGATGGAACGTGTCAAGGAACTGATGATTGACGATGCACAAGGCCGGAAGATTCCTCTTTCATACGTGGCAGATGTGACTTCTTCTATGGGTCCCAATACCATCAACCGTGAGAACGTAAAACGAAAAATTGTAATCTCGGCCAATACCAGCGGGCGTGACCTGCGCAGTGTGGTGAACGACATCCAGCACCGGGTAGAAGAAAAAATCAGCTTGCCGGAAGGGTATCATATAGAATACGGCGGACAGTTTGAAAGTGAACAGGCTGCCAGTCGTACCTTGTTGCTGACTTCCCTGATGAGCATTGCAGTGATTTTCCTGTTGCTGTACATGCAGTTCCACGATGCGGCAGAGAGTGGTGTTATCCTGTTGAATCTGCCTTTGGCCCTGATTGGAGGAGTCTTTGCCCTCTTCCTGACTACGGGTGAAGTCAGCATTCCAGCCATTATCGGTTTCATCTCGTTGTTCGGAATTGCTACCCGTAACGGAATGCTGCTTGTCACACACTACAATCTGTTGCGTGAAGAACAGCAGTTGGGAGTGCGTGAAAGTGTGGTGCGCGGTTCGCTCGACCGTCTGAATCCGATTCTGATGACGGCTCTTTCCTCTGCTTTTGCCTTGATTCCGCTGGCCTTGCGCGGCGATTTGCCGGGAAATGAAATTCAGAGTCCGATGGCGAAGGTCATTCTGGGAGGTCTGTTGACTTCCACTTTTCTGAATGCGTTTGTCATTCCTATTGTGTATGAGTTAATGAACCGGAAGAAAAACCTTAAAAGAACAGAAGAATGAAAAAAATAGGATGGATGTGGCTTGCAGGACTGGCATTTGCCAGCAGCGTGCAGGCACAGAAAATAGAAGAAGTATTGCAGTCTGTAGAGCAGAATAACAAGGAACTGCAGGCGGTCTTTCATTCTACGGAAGCTGCCAAGATGGAAGTGCAGACGCAGAATAACCTGGAAGATCCCAGTGTGGAGTACAGCCCGTTCTTTGCCAAAGGAATAGATGGAATGGCCAGTTCGGAACTGGTGGTGACACAGGGATTTGATTTCCCGACCTTGTATGCGGCACGTAATCGTTCCGGAAAACTGCAGAAAGATGTGCTCGACCATCAGCAGCAGGCGCTTCGCCGCGATATTCTGCTGCAGGCCAAGAATCTGTGTCTCGACTTGATTCGTCTGAATCAGGAGCAGGCTTTGCTCATGGAACGGCAGAAAAATGCCGATGCCCTGTTGCAGTTGTTTGAAAAGCGTTTGAAAGAAGGAGATGCCAATGCCTTGGAGGTGAATAAAATCAAGATGGAACGCATGAAGGTGCAGACAGAAGTGGCACAGAATCATGCGGCACATCGTACGGCACTTCAGCAACTGTTGGCGATGAACGGCAACCTTCCGTTAGAGTTTACAGAAGACCGTTATCCGGCAGTGGAAGCCATTCGTGACTATCATACATTGTATAACGAAGTAATGATGCAGGATGCAGACCTTCAGGCGGCAGATGCGGCTTCCCGTGCGGCTGCGGAACAGGTAAGCGTGAACAAGCAGAACTGGTTGCCCAAGCTGGAGGTAGGTTACCGTCGCAATACGTCGGTAGGTGAGAAAAGCAACGGTTTTCTGGTGGGAGGAAGTTTCCCGATATTTTCTAACCGGAAGAAACTGAAGATTGCCAAGGCACAGGCTTTGAGTGCCAATCTGCAACTGGACAATACCCGCTTGCAGGTGGAAGCAAGAATACAGGGACAGTTCAATGAAATGCAGCAGCTTCAGGAGGCAATGCAGGCTTACGATGTGCCTTTGATGCATCATACTCTCCGCTTGCTTTATGATGCCGTGACTGCCGGACAACTTTCGATTATTGACTTCTATGTAGAGGCCGATAACGTGTACGGCAACCTGCAAAGTTATATTACCCTTGAAAACCAGTATCAGAAACTGATGGCGGATATTTATAAAAACCGTCTTTGATAGGTTCTAAAAAAATCCGTCCCCGGTAATTTATCGCTAATTACCGGGGACGATTTTTTAGTCAAGTCAGTTTGTCATTCAAATCTTTTCTAATGGAATATTCAGGGCTTTTGCCACTCCCTTTCCATAATTTTCATCTGCTTTCATGCAGTTCCGTATATGGCGAAGCTTGATTTCTTCTGGAATATCTCCCATGGCTCTTGCCGTATTATCGAAGAGCACCTGCTGCTGGGCGGGAGTCATCAGTCGGAACAGATCGCCCGGCTGAGAGTAGTAATCTGAATCATCTTCTCGGTAGTCCCATTGGTAAGCGGCTCCATCGAGTTCCAACGGCGGCTCCTTGTATTCCGTCTGGTGCTGCCATTCTCCGTAGCTGTTGGGCTCATATCCTAACGTAGACCCGTGGTTTCCGTCTACGCGCATCTGTCCGTCCCGATGATACATATTCAGGAAAGGACAACGACTGCGGTTGACCGGAATCTGGTGATGGTTCACTCCCAGTCGGTAGCGCTGTGTATCTCCGTAAGAGAACAGACGTCCTTGCAGCATACGGTCGGGTGAGAAACTGATACCCGGTACTACATTGGCCGGATTGAATGCCGCCTGCTCTACATCCGCGAAGTAGTTTTCCGGATTGCGGTTCAGTTCCATCACGCCCACCTCAATCAACGGATATTCTTTCTGCGACCAGACTTTGGTCAGGTCGAACGGATTGAACGGACAGTTCTTGGCCTGCTCTTCCGTCATTACCTGAATGTACATAGTCCATTTGGGGAAGTCGCCTTTCTCAATGCTTTCATACAAATCGCGCTGGTGGCTTTCACGGTCTTTGGCAATGATGGCTTCTGCTTCTGCATCGGTCAGGTTCTTGATACCCTGCTGCGTATGCAGGTGGAATTTCACCCAAGTGCGTTTTCCTTCTGCGTTGATAAGTGAGAATGTATGGCTTCCGTATCCGTGCATGTGGCGGTAAGAGGCTGGAATACCTCGGTCGCTCATGGTGATGGTTACCTGATGCAGTGCTTCAGGTAGTAACGTCCAGAAATCCCAGTTGTTGCGTGCGCTTCGCATGTTGGTGCGCGGATCACGTTTTACCGCATGATTCAGGTCGGGGAATTTCAATGGGTCACGAAGGAAGAAGACGGGGGTGTTGTTACCTACCAAATCCCAGTTACCTTCTTCTGTATAGAATTTGATGGCGAATCCGCGAATATCACGTTCGGCATCTGCTGCTCCTCGTTCACCAGCTACGGTAGAGAAACGGACAAACAATTCTGTTTCTTTTCCAATCTGTGAGAAAATAGCCGCCTTGGTGTAGGCTGTAATGTCATGAGTGACCGTAAATTTTCCGAAGGCACCGGAGCCTTTGGCGTGCATGCGTCGTTCCGGAATCACTTCGCGGTCAAAGTGTGCCAGTTTCTCAAGAAACCATACGTTTTGTAAAAGCATCGGGCCTCTCCGTCCTGCGGTGGCCACATTGTGGTTGTCAGCTACAGGTGCTCCTGAAGCGCTGGTCAGTTTTTTATTTTCCATACAATATTACATTTATAATTAATAAAAAAGGGATGTACTGATAAATTGGTCTAATATCTTTTTGTCTGTTTCTGTCAGCAATCCGTTTTTGGATTTCAGGAAAGGTATGTGGGTGTTCCGTGAAATCTTCAATGTTTTCTTCATTTTCCGGTACATACTGCCTGTCCTGAATTTATACGTGGTAAAAAGGAGTGTACGATGCGGAGATATGCGTCCTGCCATCTTCCGGCTGCATGCACTCCATTTCTTGTGAGGGTGCTGTCCGACGACGAACCAGCCGCACGTCCAGCATCCGGAAATAAGAAAGTCCGTCTCGTTCAGCTTTTGAGTGTCAAAATCAGAAATGGCACTCAGGCTGACGTTCAACCCTTTTGACCAGAGATACATGGCTATTTCTCGTGCGAAAAAGGCGGTCTTTCTTTTGTGGCTGTAATATAAGACAGTGGCTTTCATCTTATTGGCAACAACATAGTTCTTTGGCAATCTTTGTTCACTGTATTTGCGGTTTGTGCCGAGACAGTTATTGCCAGCCAGGCACACATTAAACTGATGATTTTTTTCATATAGCGTTTCTTTTTTAACAAAGATAAGCGGGATGAGAATATTTATTTATATTTGCAAAATTCATTTTTTCGATAATATCCATAGATAAAAACGATAAGGAAATGGAACTGCGTCAATTGAAATACTTTAAAGAGGCCTGCGAACTACAGAACTTTTCAGAGGCTGCGCGTGTGCTGCACATCTCTCAAAGTACCCTTTCACAGCAAATCAAACAGCTGGAAGATGAGCTGGATGTGCTGCTGTTCGACCGCATCGGCAAGCGAATTGTACCCACAGAGGCCGGGTTGGCTTTTCTGCCTTATGCTGTCAGGGCAATACGTGATGCGGAAAACGGAAAACAGATTATTCGCGACCTGAAAGGTATTGAAACGGGAGTGCTTCATGTAGGAGTGACTTACAGCATGAGTCCGTTATTGATTGCAGCGTTGGGATTATTTTCCAAGACTTATCCCAAAATAAAGGTCAATGTCAGTTTTGGCACTTCCGAAGAGTTGTTGGACAGATTAGAGGCAAATCAGTTGGATTTTGTGTTGTCCTTTAAACCGGAAGGCGTGTCAGAGCATATGGAAACCATGCCTTTGTTCTCTTCCATGCTCCGCTTTATTGTGCATTGTTCTCATCCGTTGGCCGAATTGTCGTCCATCACCTTGAAGCGGCTTTCTGAAACTCCCCTGATTCTGCCGGGAAAAGGATTTGCCACCCGAAAAAGAATAGACGACCTGTGCCGGAAGCATCAGTTGGAGCTGACGGTAGGCGTGGAGATGAATGACGTGCATACCATCATTCATACCTTGCGCGAAGGCTATTGGGGAACGATATTGACGCAGGCGGCTGTACGGGGAGAAGAGAACCTGGTACAAATTCCGATACTATGTGCCGACAAACTGACTTCACAGGGCTTTTTGTTCTGGGCACAGGGAGATTACCGTAAGAAATCGGCATTGGCTTTTGCTGATTTTCTCCGAAAAGTGGCAGGAGGAGAAGAGAGAAGCTAAATAATGATAAGATGTAAAAAAGACAGGTTCCTGTTTCTCTTAATCCGTTCTGAATTATTAACTTTGTCGGTCGATAAAAACTAAAACAGAAACACAGCGCTATGCCATTAAATTTACCCGATAAACTGCCCGCAATTGATTTGCTGAAGGAGGAGAATATTTTCGTTATCGATAATTCTCGTGCCAGCTCACAGGATATTCGTCCGCTGAAAATTGTGGTGCTGAACCTGATGCCCATCAAGATTACTACAGAAACCGATTTGATTCGTTTGCTTTCGAACTCTCCTCTTCAGATAGAGGTGAGCCTGATGAAGCTGAAAAGTCATACGTCAAAAAATACGCCGGTGGAACACATGAAAGCTTTCTACCGTGATTTTGAACTGATGAAGAATGAGAAGTTCGACGGAATGATTATTACGGGTGCGCCGGTAGAACATCTCGATTTTGAGGATGTAAATTATTGGGATGAAATCACGGAGATTTTCGAATGGACCCGTACGCATGTGACTTCTACTTTTTATATCTGCTGGGCAGCACAGGCGGGATTGTATTATCATTATGGCATTCCGAAATATCCGCTGGAAAAGAAAATGTTCGGAATTTTTGAACATCATATCTGCGACGGATTCCAGCATTTACCTATTTTCCGTGGGTTTGACGATGTGTTTTATGTACCGCACAGCCGTCATACGGAAGTCCGTCGGGAAGACATCGAGAAGTGTGAAGGCTTGCAGGTGATTTCGGAATCGGCCGACTCAGGTGTACACATTGTGATGGCTCGCGGCGGACGTGAGTTTTTCGTGACCGGACATTCCGAATATTCTCCTTATACTTTGGACACGGAGTATCGCCGTGACCTGGATAAGGGACTTCCTATTGAAATGCCTCGAAACTATTATCGTGAGGACAATCCGGAGAAAGGACCGCTGGTACGCTGGCGAAGTGTGGCCAACCTCTTGTTCTCCAATTGGTTGAACTATTATGTATATCAGGAAACTCCTTACGACATCAATCAGATAAAATAATGCTCAGACAACGTCCTATCGAACTGCTTGCTCCGGCAAAGAACTTGGAGTGTGGAATGGAAGCCATTAATCATGGTGCCGATGCGGTGTATATCGGTGCACCTCGTTTTGGCGCGCGTGCAGCTGCCGGAAATTCCCTGGAAGACATTGAAGCCCTGGTGCGTTACGCACATTTGTATCGGGTGCGTATTTACGTGACTGTCAATACAATTTTGAAAGATGAGGAACTGGCAGAAACGGAGAAAATGATTTGGGATTTGTACCGGATTGGGGTGGACGCCTTGATTGTGCAGGATATGGGGATTACCCGTCTGAATCTTCCTCCGATTCCTTTGCATGCCAGTACGCAGATGGACAACCGCACTCCGCAAAAAGTGAAATTCCTGGCTGAGGCAGGTTTCCGTCAGGTGGTGTTGGCCCGTGAACTGACGCTTGATGAAATTGCAAAGATTCATGCAGCTTGTCCGGAAACACCGCTGGAAGTGTTTGTACACGGAGCCTTGTGCGTAAGCTATAGCGGACAATGTTATGTCAGCCAGGCTTGCTTTGGCCGTAGTGCCAACCGGGGAGAGTGTGCACAGTTCTGTCGCCTGAGTTTTGATATGGTAGACGCCGACGGGAAAATGATTGCCCGGGGCAAACATCTGTTGTCCTTGAAAGATATGAATCAGAGCGAGAACCTGGAAGCCTTGCTGGATGCCGGTGCTTCTTCACTGAAAATAGAAGGACGTTTGAAGGATGTGGCCTATGTAAAGAATGTGACGGCTTACTATCGCCAGAAACTGGATGCGATATTCAAACGCCGCAAAGAATATATACGTGCTTCTTCCGGCACGGTCCGGCTGGCTTTTCGTCCGCAATTGGACAAGAGTTTCAGCAGGGGCTTTACCGATTATTTCCTGCACGGACGTACACCGGATATTTTCTCCTTCCATACGCCAAAGTCGCTAGGTGAGGAAATGGGGGTGGTGAAGGAAGTACGCGGCAACTATTTTACCGTGGCAGGTGTCAAACCTTTCAGTAACGGTGACGGACTTTGTTATCTGGATGAGGCGGGAAAACTGCATGGATTCCGGGTAAATCGCGTAGAAAACAATAAACTTTATCCGCAGGAAATGCCACGCCTTCGACCGAAGACCAAGCTTTACCGTAACTTTGACCAGGAGTTTGAACGAGTGATGCAGAAGAAATCGGCAGAGCGAAAGATGGCCGTGGCCATGGCATTGGAAGAAAACAATTTCGGATTTACACTGACTTTGACCGATGAGGACGATAATAGCATCAGCGTGACGTTGCCGTACGAAAAAGCACCGGCCCGTACACCCCAGGCTGAAAACCTGAGAAATCAGTTGGGCAAGTTGGGAAATACGCCTTTTGAACTGGAACGTTTGGATATTTCTTTATCGGGCGACTGGTTTATTCCTTCGTCAGTGCTTGCAGATTTACGTCGTACGGCAGTGGAGAAACTGCTGGAGGCTCGTCGTATCAACTATCCGCAGGAAAGAGTCCGTTTCCCGAAAACAGTTCATGCCTTTCCGGCAGGCGAACTGACCTATTTAGGTAATGTGATGAACGGCAAGGCGCAGGCTTTCTACCATGACCATGGAGTGAAGCGCGTGGAGCCGGCTTTTGAAAAGGAAGCACAGGCTGATGCGGTGTTGATGTTCTGCAAGCATTGCCTGCGTTATAGCATGGGATGGTGTCCGGTGCATCATAAGGTGAAGTCGCCTTATCGTGAGCCGTATTATCTGGTAAGTACGGACGGACGACGTTTCCGCCTTGATTTTGACTGTAAGGTTTGTCAGATGAAAGTCTCATTGGATAATCGGGCATCTTCATGAAGCACTTACGATATTTTCTGGGCATACTCTTTCTGTTGCTGTGTATGACGGCCTGTCATTACCGCACCACCTTGTCTTCGGCTGTGAAGAACGGTTCGGAAGACTCGGTTGCCGTGTCGGTACAGAAAGAACGCCCGTATGCACTGAACAGCAATTTTCGTGTGACAGCTGATACGCTCTGGTTGCGTCTGCTTCCGTTGCTCGACTCTATTCCGGTAAGGGAAGGAGATGAACTGGTGGTGGCTGAAATATCGCTGCGCACGGAAATGCAGGATGACTCTGTGTGGGTGAAGGTGGCACGCGACCAGGAAACCATAGGCTGGATTCCGGAACATCAGCTTTTGACGCACATTGTCCCTGTAGACCCGATATCACGTTGCATCCACTTGTTCAGTAATTCACACACCTTACCGTTCTTTCTGGTATTGGCAGTGTTCTTCCTTTGCTTTGTGTACCGTGCCGTACGGCGCAAGCAGATAAAACTCATCTGGCTGAACGACATAGACAGTGTGTTCCCCATTACGTTGTCATGGTTGCTTGTGGCAGCTGCTACACTTTATAACAGCATGCAGCATTTTGTGCCGGAAACCTGGGAGCGGTATTATTATGACCCGTCCCTGAATCCGTTCGACCTGCCTTTTGTATTAGGGTTGTTTGTGCTCAGTGTGTTCTTTATTTTGCTGTTAGGAGTCGCTTTGCTGGATGATTTGTTTCATCAGACCTCTTTTGAAGTAGCCTTCTTCTATCTGCTGGGACTGGCTTCCTATTGCATATTTCTTTATATCTTCTTTACTTATTTATGGGTGTACCTGGCTTATGTGGGCTTTATCGGATATACCTTGTGGTGTATTCGTCAGCTCAGGAAATCGCACGGTTATCCATACGCCTGTGGTTCTTGTGGCGCAAAAATGAGATCGAAAGGCATTTGCCCGCACTGTGGCGCATTGAATGAGTAAGAATCGGCAGAATTTTGTAATTTTGCATTTTCCAAAATCAAAAATCTTAAAACGTACCAAATATGATTAGTATAGATGGACTGACCGTAGAATTCGGAGGGACCACCTTGTTCAGTGACCTGAACTTTCAGATTAACGAGAAAGACCGTATCGCCCTGATGGGTAAAAATGGTGCCGGAAAATCGACACTTCTTAAAATTTTGGCAGGCGTTCGGCAGCCCACCCGTGGAAAAGTGACGGCACCGAAGGACTGTGTGATTGCCTATCTGCCCCAGCACCTGATGACGGAGGATGGCCGTACGGTGTTTGAAGAAGCCTCTCAGGCGTTTGCCCATTTGAAAGAAATGGAAGAAGAGATAGAGCGGATGAACAACGAACTGGCCACTCGTACGGATTATGAGAGTGACTCCTATATGGCTTTAATCGAGAAAGTGGCAGCCATGAGCGAGAAGTTCTATGCCATCGACATGACGCATTTTGAAGAAGATGTGGAGAAGGCTTTGCTGGGACTGGGATTCTTGCGGGAAGACTTTAACCGTCCGACCAGTGATTTCAGTGGAGGATGGCGTATGCGTATCGAACTGGCCAAGCTGTTGCTGCAGAATCCGGATGTCCTTTTGCTGGATGAGCCTACCAACCACCTGGACATTGAATCTATCCAGTGGCTGGAAGATTTTCTGATTAACAGTGCCAAGGCCGTGGTAGTCATCAGTCACGACCGTAAGTTTGTCGATAATATTACCACACGTACTATTGAAGTCACGATGGGGCGCATCTATGATTATAAGGTGAACTATTCTCAGTATCTTGTATTGCGGAAGGAACGCCGTGAGCAACAGATGAAGCAGTATGAGGAACAGCAGAAAATGATTCAGGAAACCAAGGACTTTATCGAACGCTTCAAGGGTACATACAGCAAGACGCTTCAGGTACAGAGCCGTGTGAAGATGCTGGAGAAACTGGAACTGATAGAGGTGGACGAAGAAGATACTTCGGCCTTGCGTTTGAAGTTTCCTCCCTCTCCGCGTAGTGGAAACTATCCGGTTATCATGGAAGGAGTCGGTAAAACATACGGCGATCATGTAGTCTTTAAAAATGCCAATCTGACCATTGAGAGAGGAGATAAGGTGGCATTCGTCGGAAAGAACGGAGAAGGAAAGTCTACTTTGGTGAAATGTATCATGAATGAAATAGATCATGAAGGTACGCTGACGTTGGGGCATAACGTACAAATCGGATACTTTGCACAGAACCAGGCATCCTTGCTGGATGAAAATCTGACGGTGTTCCAGACTATTGACGATGTAGCCAAAGGTGAAATCCGTAATAAAATCAGAGACCTGCTGGGAGCATTCATGTTTGGTAGTCCGGAGGCTTCCATGAAAAAGGTAAAAGTGTTGTCAGGAGGAGAACGTACCCGTCTGGCGATGATAAAGCTTTTATTAGAGCCGGTCAACCTGTTGATTTTGGACGAGCCGACCAATCATCTGGACATGAAAACAAAAGATATTCTGAAGCAGGCACTGGTAGATTTCGACGGCACACTGATTGTCGTATCTCACGACCGTGACTTCCTGGATGGGCTTGTGACGAAAGTATATGAATTCGGAAACCAGCGTGTGAAAGAACATTTGTGTGGCATTTATGAATTCCTGGAGACGAAAAAAATGGAAAACTTGCAGGAACTGGAGCGTAAAAATGCCTGAAATCACCCTTTTTTAGAGAAAAAACAGGGATTTGAGAAAAAAGTTCCCAAATGTTTTGCAGGTTTAAAATAAGTTACTACCTTTGCACTCGCAATCGGGAAATGACCGATGCGGCAAAGGATTGATTCGCTAGCTCAGCAGGTAGAGCACAACACTTTTAATGTTGGGGTCCTGGGTTCGAGCCCCAGGCGGATCACGGAAAGAAAAGCCAAAAGGCGACAACAAAAAGACAAGTCCTACAAAATCAATATTTTGTGGGACTTTTTTTATTGTCCTTTGGCGACCTTGACCGCCAAAAAGAGGGCATTAACAGACAAAAATTAGTACCCAATTCGTACCCCCGACAAGATTTTCAAAAAAGGGGTACGATTTGTCGGAAATTGGCGGAACGCTGTCGGGATTTGGCGACCCTGCATTTATCTCATTATGAGTTAATAAAAGTAGTTTTGTAACTTAAAAAATGAGGTATGAAATCAACATTCCGAGTATTGTTCTTCTTGAAGCGGGACAAGGTAAAAAAGAACGGTAATATGCCCATTATGGCACGTGTTACCATTGACGGGAAACTGGCACAGTTCAACACCAAACTTGAAGTCAATCCCAAGAACTGGCAAGCCAAGACGGGAAAGGTGTCCGGACGTGGAGCGGAGTTTACCCGCATGAATGAAATGCTGGACGGTATCAAAGCCACCCTGTACAAGCATTATCAGACCATACTGGAAAGGGACGGCTATGTTACCGCCGAAAAGGTACGCAACATCTTTTTAGGCAAGGAGGAAAAGGCTAAGACCCTCCTGCAAGTGTTCGCGCAGCACAACGAGCAGTATGCGCTGAAAGTAGGAAAGACCGCCACGCACCGGACATACACCCGGTACGAACTCACAAAGAACCGTCTTGCCGAATATATCCGCACGAACTACCATGTGGAGGACATCAGCTTTCGGGAGATAAACGTGGTGTTCATTGAGGGCTTCTACCTGTTCATCCGTGAGAACTATCCATGTACCCACAACACCGCCATGAAGTTTGTGCAGCGTTTCAGAACCGTTGTGCTGTTCGCCCACAATCTGGGCTTGATAAACTTCAATCCTTTCGGGGCATACAAGTTGAAGTTCGAGTATGTGGAAAGAGGGTATCTCGAACAGGACGAGTTAGACCGCATTTATCAAAAGACATTTGCCAGCAAGCGGCTGGAACAGGTGCGTGATATGTTCATTTTTAGCTGTTATACGGGCTTGTCGTATGTGGACGTGTGCGAGTTGCGGGCGGAGAACATAAAGGTTTCCTTCGACGGCAACTTGTGGATAATCAAGAAAAGACACAAGACAAACGTAACCTCCAATATCCGCCTGTTGGATATTCCCAAAGCCATCTTGCAGAAATATGACGGGAAACTGCCTGACGGCAAGATTCTTCCGATAATCAGCAACCAGAAGATGAACGATTACTTGAAAGAAATCGCAGCGGTGTGCGGCATAAACAAGAAAATCACCTATCACGTTGCCCGCCATAGTTTTGCGACCCTCAGTATCAGCTACGGCGTACCCATTGAGAGCGTTTCCAAGATGTTGGGGCACACAAACATCAGAACCACACAAATTTACGCTAAAATCATCGACACGAAACTGAGTGCCGACATGGATATGTTCGCCCAAAGGCTGAATGAAAGGAAAACAAGCGTTTAATCACAATAAAATCTTAAAGTTTATGGATTTGCAGGTCATTCAAAACAAAATCTTTGAAGTCAGGGGTTGTCGGGTGATGCTTGACTTCCATTTGGCGGAACTTTACCAAGTGGAAACACGAGCCTTGAAACAGGCGGTCAAACGCAACATCGGGCGTTTCCCGTCCGACTTTATGTTTGTCCTCTCGAAAGAGGAAGCTAACTTATTGTTATCCATAGGGGTGTCACAAAATGTGATACCCCCTGACTACAACTTTGGCGCAGCCTTGCCTATGGCTTTCACCGAACAGGGCGTAGCCATGCTTTCATCCGTCTTGCGCAGCCAGACCGCCATCGAGGTGAACATTTCCATCATGCGGGCATTTGTCCTTATGCGTCAGATGGTAGCGGGCTATGAGGAACTGTTGAAACGCATCGAGGAACTGGAAGCCAGCACCGATGCGCAGTTCAACGACATTTATCAGGCATTGACCCAGCTTTTGAGCCAGTCCCAAGAGCAGAAGCAACGCCGCAGAATCGGATTCGTTACCTATGACAAACCGGAAACAGACAGGTAACGGTTTTGGTAACGGAATACTGTTTAATATGCTGTATTTCAATAAGTAGTTTTCATTTATCTTGCGGGCAGTCCACCGGGCTACCCGCTTTTTTATATCCTTTTCCTCCGGCACATTCCCCGAAACGCCAGCCGTGCGGGGCATGGCTGACTGTTTTTCGTGAAAAGAGCCTCCGGAAACCCGCACAAGCGTATCGAAAGACGAGCTTCCGACACCCTTGCCTTTCCCACCCACTTTAGATAGTATTCCCTAACGGTTAAAAGGGAACAAGAACTTTTTATAGGTTTTGTTAAATTAGTAGTGCTTTACTTTGCATAGTATTACAAGAGTTCATAACTTTGTATCGTCTTAGAAAGGCTGCAATCTATCTTTGTTCTTTTAGTGAGTTTGAGTCTGCTACCTGCCTGGGCGGAATTAGTATCACTGCTAATTTCGATTAAAGACGTTCTTTTGAACGTGGGTAAATTCTTTATTAACCTCAAAAAAAACAGAAAGCATATGAAAACAAGTATAATTTTATTTATATCTAAAACTAAAGGGGTGTGGAACACGGTGGGGTAAATTTGTGGATTAAAACGAACACACTTCATAGAACAAGAGAACCTGAAATATGGAGCAGCTGTGTTCCACACCCCACCACCAGACATATATTATAATAATTATATTAGCCGAGTATTTTACTCGGCTTTTTCTTTCAGTGCGCTTCTCTCTATTAAGAAATAAGTTCCATCTTATATCCTTTTCCTCCGGCACATTCCCCGAAACGCCAGCCGTGTGGGGCATGGCTGACTGTTTTTCGTGAAAAGAGCCTCCGGAAACCCGCACAAGCGTATCGAAAGACGGGCTTCCGACACCCTTGCCTTTCCCGCCCGCTTTGTAAAGTGTTCCCTATCAGATAAAATGGAACAAGAACTTTTATCCCGTTTCCCTTTCGGTAAACCCTCCCCTTACGCTGTCCCCCAGCCGTGAGGTCGTTTTTATCATTTCAATAGGCAAAGGTAGCTACGTGTCCTTACGAGCCGGAAAGGTCAAGCCGTAGGTTCGTGCAAAAAATCTTCCCTGCGACATTCGTTGCGAGGTATTTTTTGCCGAAACCTTGCCTGCTCTGGGCACTTCGCAAACCAGCCTATGTGAAACGAAAACGACCGACCCGACCGGAAGACGCATAAAAAAAAGGTCGGATTTACGGGAAACGGGAAAAAAGTTCTGTGAAACTTCAACTCCCTCACCTCTCGAATCCGCATAAAAATTAAAAACTTAAAAATTATAGCGATATGGAAACGGCAACATTATCAGAAGCAAGAGTTTATGTAGGCACTTACGGCAAGTATAACAACGGTTCATTGTTCGGCGCATGGCTGGACTTGTCGGACTATGCGGACAAGGAAGAGTTTTACGAAGCCTGCCGGGAGCTTCACAAGGACGAGGAAGATGCGGAATTTATGTTTCAGGATTACGAGAATATCCCGGAGAATTTGATTTCCGAAAGCTGGATTTCCGGGAACTTTTTCACCTTGCGGGATGCGGTGGAAAATCTGAATGAAACCGAGCAAGAAGCCTTTTTCGTGTGGTGCAACTACAAAGGCTATGATTTGGGCGAAAAGGATGCGGATGACCTTGTACGGGACTTCTGGGACGAATATCAAGGGCAGTATGACGATGAAGAAGATTTCGCCTACCGAATTGTAGAGGAATGTTACGACTTGCCGGAGTTCGCAAAGACCTATTTCGATTATGAAAAGTTCGCCCGTGACTTGTTCATGTATGACTATTGGTTTGATGACGGTTTTGTGTTCCGGGCAGCTTGAAAGTAATCCGGGCGGGGTGTCAAAGCCCTGCCCGCTAAAATAAAACTCGTAACCGACAAAAACAGAAATTTATGCAATCATTGAACAGAAACGGGGTGAGTATCACCCAAACACCGGGAGAAGAAAAGTTCGTGAAATTCCGTTCGTGCGCATTCAGAGAACGGACATTCTACCAATATGACTACCGTCATACGGACGGGGAACTGTTTTCGACAGTGGCTAAGACGCTGACGGAGTGCCGCCGCAGGCGGGACGAATGGATAGAGAGGAAAGAACGGAGTAATAACCCATAAAGTTTTGAGAACATGAAAACGACAGAAGTAAGCAAAGACCTAATCGGCAGGCGGTGCGAGTGTATTTTTACGGGCATGATGGTAACGGGCGTTATCGAGGACACGGAGGAAAACGAATATTCGGTAAACGTGAAAGTGCGTTTCGACCATCCGCACCAGTGGGGCGATGATTTCTACACGGAGGACTGGGCATGGGGGCGCAAGATGGACGAGTTCGGCACGCTGCACCATTTGCGGCTGCTGGAGGACAAGCCGGACTTTCAGACCATGATAGTGGTTTTCGGCGAGCCAATCAGCCAAATAGACCGCAGCGTTTTCAAAGACGCGGACACGTGGGGTGTCTGTTCCCTGCAAGGTTGGATAAACAGTTATGAAAGTGTCCGGTTTGTAGCCATAAACGACCATACGGCGGTCATAACGGGCGAATACAACTTTGAACAGGTCAAGGTGTGGTTAGAGAAACATGTACCCGTAAAGAGCCTTAAAATCAGTTGATGGAGAACGGCGGCAAGAATGCCGCCGCCACTTTCTTTCATGAGTGCCGGGAAATAAAGTGGCAAAGAAACCCGCCATGTTCCCTAATACAAAAACACCCGCCGATATTTCCGGCGGGTGGGCTGGCATAACATTCGCTTTGCGTATCAATCCAAATCCTCGCCCCATAATTCCCTATCAGTCGGGGCATTCTTTAACTCATGTCTGCACCATCCTATAAACAACATAAGATAAGCGCATATTCCGATAAATATCCACATGGCTACTCCGGTGTTTCTTCTCCGCTATCATTGTTGAACGAGAACGAAAACTGCTGCATCTGCCCGAAGCTGTCGATGATATAGATGTCAATCGTCTGCTGGTCGGTCGATGCCGAGGTGTAGTAAAGCCGGAAGGTCTCTTTCTCCAGCGGGTACAGGTCGTTGGGGAGGAACACCGTGCCGTCGTCCATTTCCAGCTTTCCCTTGCCGTCAGGCTGGAAATAGCGTATCTGGTAGGTGGTCGGCTGGTAGTAACCGCTACGCACCAACTGGCAGCGTATTTCGGCGGTTTCCCCGACTTTCAGCTTCTTGGGTACGGGCAGCGTCTCCACCGTGAACGGATAAGCCTGCTGAATGTCCAAACCGTCATTACAGGCGCAGACCAATACGAGGGATGCCACGATGTAGCAGCCCATGAGGATTTTGTACGTTACATTCTTCATATACATTCTTATATATAGCGGTTAATTGATGATGAATTTCAGTCCCAGCCCCACTTGTGTATGGAACTTGCCGATGTCCGAGCCGAACAGCATCCGTTCCCTCGCATTCACGAGCAAGGCGACCCGGTCGGTCAGGTAGGCTTCCAGTTCCAGCGTCAAAGCCCCGCCGTAGATGAAGCAATCTTCATCCGAGAGCGTAGCCCCGTCCGGCAGCAGCTTGTCACCCCGGTTGCTGGTCTCATACCCGGCGAGAGCCGAAAGCCCCAGCGAGAGGAAGAAGGTCTTGCGCCTGTCCGAAAGGAATTTCAGGTAATAGCCGCCTTCCGCCGTGAACTGTTCGACGGGTATTCTCATATCCTTGTAGTCATATTTCTTGTGCAGGTATTCCCCGCCAATCACCCAACGGTTGGCGTTCTTGGTATAGACGCTGTACGCCGCCCCGATGTGGTAGGCGAAATCCGTGTTGTCATTCCAATGCACCCCGTCCGCCATGCCCGCCGTCACCTGCAAGCCCTTCATGCCCGGCAGGTATCTTTGCGCCCGTGCCTGGTTGAAATGCAGGCACAGCGCAAAGAGCATGATAATGAATAGACCCCGTTTCATGCTCACTTGATTTTGAGTTCGTCTATCTCCTTGGCGTTCACGATGTCGGCGTTCTCCACCCGGATGCTTTGGTGGCGACCGCCGTTTTTCTCGTAGAGTTCCACCATCAGCAGCTTGTCGTCCGGGATGGTGAACTTTGGCAGGGCGTACACCGTGCGCACCGTGCTTTTCCCGGCAATCTCTATCACTTCATTATAACTGCGTACCGCATCCAGTACCGTTTCCTGAATAGCGGTGCGTTTGGGCACTTTCTTATCGACAATCTTAAACCGGATGAAATCGGTGTCGAAAGGCACGTTGGAGCTGTTCTTCGTCTGCGTATGTACGTAAAGCATCCCGTTGTAGGTGTAAATGCCCTTGATTAAGAACTGGATGCCGAAACGCTTGCTGCCCAAATGCCGTATCTCCCGGTCGTTCTCCTTGTAGATGCTCTGCATGATGAGTTTCACCAAGAGCGGGCTTTCGTTGCCGAGTTCCCGAAAATAGATGTTCATCCGGGTATGCGAAAAGTCGGATGTATCTTCATTCTCCAAGAAGTCCTTCATTTCAATGTTGAGCATTTCCGGCTCACGGGCGTACTTGGCGTTAAAGGAATAGAAACTTCCGTCCTCGCAAATGACGGAGAAGTTCGTTTCCCCCGGAAAGCCCTCTGTCGTGGCTTTCACCCGGATGACGTTCTCCGCCCCGTCAGCCTTGCCCGCTATGATGTGGTTGCTTCCCAAATCCACATAACGCACGGCGGAGGGGAAAATGATATGCACCGTCTTGGCGAAGGTAACTTCCACGCCGTAGGGCGTTACCATCTGCCGGTAAGGGAGTTTCCGGGTAATGCCTTGGTACAGGTCGTTGCCCGCCGCATATTTCACGGTGTCATTGGTTTGTGCGTTTGCCGCACACACGCCCAACAGGAGGGCGAACATTGCAAAATACTTCTTCATTTGATTGGAAATTTTTAGTGGTTTGTTGTTGGATTACTGTTGTTTGGCGTAAAGCATGACCTTGTACCCGGCTTTCAGCTTTACTTTCACGGTACGGAACTTCTTGGCGAGGTAGCCCGATGCGCCCTGCATCAGCCCCCTTGTAACGTCCATCGCCACCTGCTGCCCGGCATTCTGCGTGAAGGAAATGCTTGTGCCCAGCCCGCTGCCGATGTTCGCCATCGCTTCGTTGAAGGCTTCCTGCTCCATCGAGGACGGGACGGAAAGCCCCTTTTGTCCGTCCGTGTCGAACACGGCGAGTTCCACAGGGATGATGTTGCCCGCGTATTCTATCGAGGACACGGTGATGTCGAGCCGTTCGCCCTGTACCTTCGCCGCACCCGACAGGACGGTGTTTTTCGGGATGACGATACTGCCCGCCTGCATCGGCTCCAGCAACCGGAGCTTCACGCTCTGCCCGTCAATCAGCGTCTGGTCTTGGTGGATGCAGGCGGCTATCGTGTTCCTGCCCACAGCGTAGCCCGTGCCTACCGCCGTGTTGAAACCGTAGTTCCGTGGCTGGCTGTACGCCCGGATAAAGTCGGCATCGCTCATGGGCTGGCTCAGTCCCGAAACGGTCGTTTCCCTGACAGCTTGCACCGCCACCGCATCCGGCTTGCGGTCAATGTTACCCGCTACCGGGACTTGTGCCATTTGCCCGTTCTGCCCGCCGCCAGCGTACTTGGCGGCAAGCTCGTAGGACTTCTCCAGCAGGGCAAGCTGGTCGTCCGCAGTGGGTGTGGCGGTCTGCTGCCGTTGCAGACGTTCGGTCAGTTCCGCCACCTGCCGTTTCAGTTCCTCTTTCTCTTCATCCTCCGCTGGCGGTTCATAGAACGTGCTTAGCTGGCGGTTGATGTTCCGGTAAGCGGTCGCCGAAGAAGCACCGCCGCCCCTTGCGGGCTGCGGATCATCTTCCGGCATCGGTTCTGCGTTTCCTTGCCGTCCTTCCGCTTCACCGTCAGGCGTAAAGCCGAAGTCCTGCAAGGACTGGATTCTGTCCTGCCGCTTGCGGCTCACCACCGCCTGCTCGTAGGCGGTCTGCTTGTCGGCTATAATCCCGTCCTCTGCGGGCAGCGGGAGGTCGGCATTGAAGCCGCCCACGCTCTCCACGTTTGTCTTATCCTTGCCGGAGGGCGCGAATATCAGGTACATGCACCCGGCAAAGGCGAGGAACATCAGCGGGAAGACTATCATCTTCTTTCGTTGTTGCACCTCTTTCGGGGAGAGTTCCCGTTTGGGCTTCTTCTCCTTTGCGGGCTGTCCGCCCGGCTCATTCTTCCGTGTTTCTTCCATATTCCGGTCTGTTTAATGGGTTGATACTGTCGCCGCCATGCAGCGGAAATTGCCTGATATGCTCGATTCGCAGCCTTTGCCCGTCCCGTTTCCCGATGTGGTAGATGGACGAGACGGTGATATAGACGGACAAGCCGCTGAACAGGAGGAACATCACGAGGATGACCGCCAGCCGCTTGCCCGGCGTGATGCGTCCGCACATCCGGCGCAGGCGTTCGTCCGCCCAATCCTGCATCCTTTCGATATAATTTTGTTTTCTCTCCATAAGGCTATCGTTTAATGGTCTGCAAATCCTTGTTCTCCGTGATGGTGAACGCTTCCATGATGAAGCCGTGCGGGTTGTTGTCGCTGCGTGTGGCGTTCAAGAGCCTGCATGTGGTTACAAGGCTTCTGACCGTCAGGCTGCTTTCCCGGACAATCAGTTGTCGGGCATAGGTGTCCACCCGGTAGGGGTACTGGTCGAAGTCGCACTTCATGCTGTCTATCTCCACCGTCTGGTTGATGTTGCCCGAAATTACCCGGTTGTAATACCCTTTTTCCGACAAGTCCTTGTAATAATTGTATGCGCTCTTGTCGGCGAGGAACAGCGAACGCCTGACATTGCTCTCGATGGCGTCCTTGTCGGGCGAGAGCGTGAAGAAAAGCTCATGGAAACGCTTCACGTGCGATTTCGCTTCAATCGGTCTGTTCTGTGCCATATCCTGTGAGAGAGCCAGCATCAGGCTCTTGCCGTTGTCGAGGACGTATATCTTCTGCCGCTGCTTTTCGGCGAAGCTGTACGAGTTCCACACGGCAAACCCCGTAACCAGTGCGCACAGGCAGATGAATACCAGCGCGAAAAGCCGGATTTGCCGGAAGCTCGTTTCGATGTTCGTTAATGACTTGAATTCCATGTTCTGATAAATTGAAGTTGGTTATTTGAGTAGTTTCCCGGCAATCTTCCCGCTTGCCGCTCCAGCCACCGCCCCTGCGACCGACCCGGCTCTTGCCACGTTGCGGTTGTAGGCGGACGTGCCGCCAGCCGACACAATCCAGCTTGCCACTGTGGGGATGGTGAAGTAGCCCACGATGCCGATTATCATGAAGATTACATAGATGGTGCTGCTGCCGTCAGGAATAAAGTTGGGGTCTGAAAGCTGCTCGATGTCCTTCTGGAGCATCAGCGTCTGTATGCGAGCCAGCACGCTGCTGAACAAGTCCGACACGGGAAGCCACAGGTAAATCGAGATATAGCGTGAAATCCATTGGGTCAGCGTGCTTTGGAAACCGTCATAGACGGAAATCGCAAACGCCAGCGGACCCAATATCGAAAGCACTATCAGGAAGAACGTGCGCAGCGTGTCGATAATCAGCCCCGCCGCCTGAAAGAGTATCTCCAACAGTTCCCTGAACCAGTCCCTGACGGACTTCTTGATGTTGTACGCCGTCCTGTCCATGTACATGCCCGCCATCGTTACCATCTCGGAGGGCGACCAGCCGAGTTCGTCCAGTTGGCGGTCAAATTCCTCGTCCGAGGCGAGGTACGCCGTTTCCGGGCTTCGCATCAGGGCTTCGTATTCCAGCCTGTCTTTTTGCGCCCGGTACTCGTTCATGTCGAAGGTCTGCGTTTCCATAAGTTGGTTGCAACCTTTTACCACAGGCGACAATACCGTGTTGATTGTCCCCAGCACGAACGTGGGGAAGAACAGGATGCACAGCCCCAGCGCGAAGGGACGGAGCAGCGGGTACACGTCTATGGCTTCCGCCCGCGCGAGCGACTGCCACACCTTGGCGGCAACGTAGAACAGCGCACCCAGCCCGGCTATCCCTTTGGCGACACCCGTCATGTCGCCGCAAAGGGGCATCATCTCGTCATACAGCACCCGCAGCACTTGGTGCAGGTTGTCAAATTCCACCGCTAATAACATAGGCATACCGATTGTTATATGTTACCAGTAGCGTTCATCCGCCGAGCCGTAGAGAGCCAGCACCCGGTCGGTGTCGTTCTTCTTTTTCGCCCGCAGGTAGGACACCGAGATGTTCTTGCGGGTATAGTAGTTCACGAGGTTGCGGTAATTCATCAGGCTGTTGTACGCCCGGTCGATGACCGCCAGCCGCTCGGCATCCGAGAGCGACATGCCCGTGACGTTCACCACGTTTTTCAAGTCCTGCAACACGTCCGAACTCTCGTCCAGCAGCATGGCGTAGCCGGAGGATATGGCGGCAAGCTCGTCCGCCGTGAAATTCGGGTCAGCCAGCATGTTCTGGAAGTTGCGCACGTAGATTTCGGAGATTTCCGCCACCAGCGCGATGGACTTGCCTACCTTTACACCGCCCTTCACCACGTCATGCACCGATTTGAGCGCATCGTAAAACTGCTTGCTCTGCTGGAATATCTTCTGCGTTTCCAGAAAGCCGTTCAGGGTGTTGGCTTTCGTCCCCGCCGTTTCCACCATTTCCTTGGCGGAGTTGATGATGCTCTGGGCGAGGTTGCCGGGGTCTGACACGACCCATTGGGCGTTTGCCCTGCCTGCAACACACAGGCATATAGATACGATTACTAACAGTTTTTTCATCTTGTCCCTTTTTTAATGTTTGAAACTCGCTTGTATTCTCCGCCGGGCGAAAGGATTATCCGGTCTCGTTCCTTGTCATAGGTCAGGAGGATGGCGAAGCCTGTCTCAATGAACAGCTTCCCGCCGTGTTCCGTTATCAGATAGGAGGTTTCCAGAACTTTCCCCCGGATATTCGCTTTCCGGGTAACATTGTATGTGCCGCCTTTTCCCGAAAGGGTGAAAGCCGGGCGACCTTTGACGTGTACCCATTCACCCTGCATCCGCTCCAGTTGCTTTTCCGGGTCATCCTTGCAGGATGCCAGCAACAGGACACAGGAAAAGAGTGCCAAAAACTTGCTTGTACGTTTCATATTCCTGATTTTAAGTTGTTGATGATTGTGGATTACGCTTGCTTTCCGCCAGCCGCTTGATAGCCAGTTCAAGGTTGCCGCCCAGCTTGTCGGCGAGGGCGAACAGCTCCATCTTCTCGCTTTCTTCGGTCGTGTACGTGTAGTATTCCTCCAATGATACCTCGGTGGCATATACCGCCGATTGTGTGCCGCCCAGCGAGAAGAACACCTCCTTGTACTTCCGTCCGGGATGGTTCGCCATGTTGATGGACAATATTTGCGAACGCTCCTTGTCGGTCAGCCCCAAGAGGTTCTGTATGCTGTCGAACTTGTTCAGGTATTTCCTTTGGTCTAACAGGATTTTGCAGTCCGAATTATTGATGATGCTCTCTTTCACGATGGGCGAGGAAATAATATCCTCCACTTCCTGCGTGACCACAATCGCTTCCCCGAAATACTTTCGGACGGTCTTGTAGAGGTACTTGATGTAATCCGCCATGTTCGCCGATGCAATCGCTTTCCACGCTTCTTCAATCAGTATTAACTTCCTTATTCCCTTTAGCTTGCGCATCTTGTTTATAAAGGCTTCCATGATGATAATGGTCGTTATCGGAAACAGAATCTTGTGGTCTTTGATGTTGTCCAACTCAAAGACAATGAATCGTTTATGCAGCAAATCCAGTTCCTTGTCCGAGTTCAACAGGTAGTCATATTCGCCACCACGATAGTACGGTTCAAGCACGTTCAGGAAGCCGTCAATGTCAAAGTCCTTTTCCCGGACGTTCTTCCGTTCAAGCTGTCGGCGGTACTCATCCCGCACGAACTCGTAGAACGTGTTGAAGCAGGGCGTAACCGATTTGTCCCCCGTGATGCGTTCGATGTAGGCACTTACCGCATTGGACAACGCCACTTCTTCCGACCGCTTCGGGGCTTCATCGTCCCGCTTCCACAGGGTGAGTATAAGGGTCTTGATACTCTCTTTCTTCTCGATGTCAAACACCCCGTCCTCGACATAGAACGGGTTGAACGCTATCGGGTTCTCGTTGGTGTACGTGAAATAAATCCCGTCCTCGCCGTGCGTTCGGTTATGGATTAGCTGGGACAGCCCCAAGTAGCTGTTGCCCGTATCGACCAGCAGCACGTGCGCGCCCTGTTCGTAATACTGGCGCACCATGTGGTTGGTGAAGAAAGACTTGCCCGAACCGCTCGGCCCAAGTATGAACTTGTTGCGGTTGGTCGTGATGCCTTTCTTCATGGGCAGGTCGGATATGTCGATGTGCAGCGGGCGACCGCTCACCCTGTCCGCCATCTTGATGCCGAACGGGGAAAGCGAACTCTTGTAGTTGGTTTCCTCCACGAACAGGCAGAGAGCCTGCCCCAAGAACGTGTAGAAACTTTCCTCCGCCGGAAAGTCGGCTTCATTGCCGGGTATGCCCGCCCAAAAGAGCGTGGGCACGTCCACCGTGTTGTGGCGTGGCTTGCACTCCATCAGGGCAAGCTGGCTTCCCACATCGTTGCGTATGCGCTTGATTTCCTCCCGGTCATCACTCCATGCCATGACGTTGCAGTGGCAGCGCACCGAGACAAGCCCCTTGCTGTGCGCTTCGTTCAGGTATTCGTCTATCCATTCCTTGTTTACTTGGTTGGCACGGGAGTAGCGGGAGAGCGACTGCATGTTCCGGGCGGTCTGCTCGAACGTTTTCAGGTTCTCGGCGTGGTCGTCTATAAATATATATTGGTTATAGACGTGGTTGCACGAAAGCAGCACGCCCACCGGGGCGGCAAAACTCAGCCTGCAATCGCTCCGGTCGGTGGAAAGCTTTTCAAACCGGAAGTCCGTGCCGAGCTTGCCGGGCAAATCCTCCACGTCTGAAAGGGTGTGCAGGCACAGGATGTCATCGCCGATGCGCATTTCCTCCGGGTACAGCCCGATGTCCTTTAGCGAGGTGGTGTCGGTCTGGGAGAGCGAGAAGTATTTCTCGATGATGCCCGCCCGTCCGTCCTCCCCGGTGATTTCCGGTGCGGTCAGCCGGGCAAGCGTGATGAAACCGCTGTCGTTCATGATACGCTCGAACTGCCCGACCGCTTCAACGAACTTCGTAACCGTTTCCTTGTCCGTAATCTCCTGCGGGACAATCCTGCCCCGGCAGAGCGTGGAGAAATCACTTTGTCGGCGGCTTCTTTCTTTGGTCGTCTTGGTCAGGAACAGGTAGCAGTAATGGTTCAGGAACGGGCGTTCGTTGAAATGCCGCTCAAAACTCCGGGACAGGAAGCTGAGCCCGTCCTTTTCCGTGTCGGGCTGGTAGTTCTCCGTGATGAAAAAGTCCTGCTTGTGTACGATGGAGTAACCGGGCAGCACCTTGATTGCCTTGTACCATGCCGAATGGATGGCTTCGTATTCGGCACGGGTAACGGTGAACAGTTCGGGCAGTTCCACCCGGAAAGCCACCGTGATGTCGGCATCCTTCGAGACGATGCAGCCGTTTTCCACCGCCAAAAGGGGAAACTTCCTCTCCAGCGTGGTAGCCTTTAATGTATTCCTCATTGGTCGGTTTCCTTTCTTCTTTTATAGGTGAATAATCGGGGGATCGCCTTGCGGCTGATAATGAAACGTGGATGCCGTTTGCGGGCGGCTATCTTCATCAGCCCGTATGTGCCGTACCGGGCATTGAGCCGGAAGGTCTGCCACACGAGCAGCAGCGAAGCTGACACGATGAAGACGATGCAGACCCACTGGTTCACGCCTGCCATGAACAGGACGATGAACACCACGAACACGGCGAGCAAGCCGCCCGCGAAGATGAAAAGGTACTGGCTTTTCAACCCCTTGAACTCCACGGGCTTGCCGATACCCCTGTTTACCGGATATTCTGCCATACACCCGTACATTAGAGGAAGAACGACCGGAGGATAGTGGCGGCGACAATCAGGAAGATACAGGCACCGAACCAGCTTGCGGCGGTCTTTGAGGTGTCCGGGTCGCCACTTGAAAACTTGTTATATACCTTTACCCCGCCAATCAAGCCGCAGACCGCACCGATGGCGTACACGAGTTTCGTGCCGGGGTCGAAATACCCGGTAATGAGATTGGTGGCTTCGGTGATACCCGCCTGCCCGTTGCCCTGTGCGTAGGCACTTACCACAGCGGCAAGGAGAGCCGCCGACAGAATGATTTTCTTTTTCGTTTCCATTGCGAATTGAGTTTGAATTATACATTATATTATAGATACTCGTTCATGTCGAACGTCCCGTATTCCTTGCCCGTGTCGGCGGCAGCGGTTGGGACAGCCGCCGGAGCCAGTTCCGCTTCATTGCGTTTCAGCAGTTCCGCCACCCTTGCCAGCCCGCCGTTGATGTTCTCCACCACCGCATCGTAGAGGTTTGTCCCCTCAATCCTCGCCAGCGTCCCGGCGGCTTGCCGCTGTTCCGCTTCGGTGGAGGTGTCGGCGTTCGCCGTGCGCACCGCTTCGCCCAGCTCGTCAAAGCTCACGCCCGTAGCCCGACCCGTGTCGTCGCCCTCCATGTACCCGGCGATTTCCTCGTCCTCGTAGTCCGGTTCGTCATCCCCATAGCCGGGCGTTTCGTCTGTTCCGGCGGCATCCGGCGCAAAAATAGTATCATTTTCAGCCGCTTGCGGGAGGTGTCCGGCTTTGTCCGGCTGTGGGTTGATTTGTCCGCCCTTGTAGCGGCTTTCGCCTATCAGGGTATATCCGGCTGAATCCTCATTTTCAGGAAGCGTTTCATTGCCTGCGCTGTTTTCCGCCTTGTTATCCGCATGTCGGTACCAGCCCCACAGGGCAAGGTAGTACACGACCAGTAAAGTGATGATGCAATAAATTATCGTCATGGCTAAAACGGTTTTTGGAAATTGTTTTCATACAGGGTGTTTATCTCGTCTTGGTACTGCTCGAAGTGGCGCAGCAGGATATTTTCCACATAGCTGCTGACCGTTACCTTGCGCCCGCCTATCACCGTCACGATGCGCATCAGCTTCTCGTGGGTCGTGCGGCTCACGTACAAGGGCTGGCGGTCGGTCAGTTCCACTTTCCGGAAATAGGTTTCCCGGTAGTCGCCCGGACTGTTCCTGCGCTTGCGGGGTGTCGGTTTCTCCGCCTGCACCGTTTCCGCCAGCGTTTCCTGCGGCACGTCATCCGTCCTGTCATTGTCTTGCTTGACTGGGACACCCTGCGAGATGAGTTCACGCATGAAATCCTCGTCTATCTTCGGCAGAGTGCCGTTTTGCTTTGTCATATCATTGTAATTTAATGTGATACATCATTTCCGTTATCAGTTCTTCCAAGTTGCTGCCCCTGACCAGCGGACGGCTGGCGGGAAAGAGCGTGGAGCGGAACACTGTTTTCTTGTCAGCCGCCAGTTCCTTCTTGTAGCGTTTGGTGTCGGGGATAAAGGTTTTCAGCAGCGGCAGTTCCAGTTCCTTAATGGTTTTGTCGTAGGCGGTATAAAGGTCGGTTTTCTCCCGACCGTCCACCATGTTCCAAAAGAGGTACAGCCCGGCAAGTCGGCAGGCTTCGTTTTTCACCAGCAGCTTGTGGATAGCCGCCGCAAATGACAGGCTGCTTTCCAGCACCACCTTGTCGGCGGAAATCGGGGTGAAGATGTAGTCCATCCCGGCAAGGGAGCTTATCACGCCCTCGCTGTTCACCGTGCCGGGCAGGTCGAAGAACACGATGTCGGGCTTGTCGCCCGTTCCGGCTACGTATTCATCGGCGGTAGCTATCGCCTTTTCAGGAGGGCTGCACAATACCGGGTAGGCTTTCTTGCCCAGCCGGGTGAACTGTTCATACGCCATGCGCTTGTATTCCTCGTCGGAGGACACCGTTTCGGCATCCCGCTTGCGCATCCCGGCGATGGAGTGCTGCGGGTAGTCGCAATCGACTACCGCCACATCGTAGCCTTTGAGGTAGTGGAGGTAGCTTGCCGCCAGCACGGTGAAGGTGGTCTTGCCGACCCCGCCCTTCTGGGTGGAGAAGGCGACATAAAGGGGTGTTTTCCCGTTTTCCATATTGCTTCCGTTCATTATGGGTTGATGGATTTGTTTATTGCTTTCAGTCAATCCGGCTATATGGCATTCTTTGTTTCCACACTGCAATCTTGAAATATTGGAAGATTGTTTTATTCCAATCCTGCTTTCATCCTTTCTTGAAACCTTGCAATCCTGATGTCTTGCAATCTTGGTTTCATCCAGTCATTCCTGCTTGAAATAGGACTCTCCATATTGCTTTCAATCTTGAAATCTTCTGCAAATAAAAGGAGAAAAAACATCCGTTTTCAGATGCGTCCCGCTTTGTCCCCCGATGTCCCGGTTTGTCCACCAACTGACTATTTTACAGCATTATAAATCACCGTTACTTTGCAGCGGAGTAACAGATGCCCAAAGGGGAAAGGCGTGGAATCCGGTCGGCGAACGGCAGGCTTGCCGTCTTGTGCTGACCCCAATCCGTCCCGGACGGATTTTCGATTTTCGCCAGAAAATAGCAAGGTGTGTTTCGTGTGCCGCGAAACCGTTTTCCGTGCCTGAAAACGCCTTGCCCCTTGCGGGGATGAAAACCACTCCGAAGTCGTGATTTTTTAATTCAAAGCAGTATGGAAACAAGAAGAACCAACAAGGGCGGTCGTCCCGCCCTACAAGACCCGGCGAAGCACCGCCATGTGCTGTACCTGAATGACCGGGAGAACGCCCGCTTCCTCGCGCAATGGGAGCAGTCGGGCGTTACAAGCAAGTCCCGGTTCATTGCCGCACGTATCTTCGGCGAGCCGTTCCGGGTGGTGAAAGTGGACAAGTCGGCGGTCGAGTATTGCGCCAAGCTGACGGAATTTTACGCCCAGTTCCGGGCGGTAGCGGTCAATTACAACCAAGTGGTAAAGGCGTTGCACGGCAACTTTTCGGAGAAAAAGGCACTGGCTTTCCTTTATAAACTGGAGAAGGCGACCACCGAACTGGCTATGTTGAACCGTCAGGTTATCGACCTGACAAACGAGTGCAGGGAGCTATGGTTGCCAAAATAAGTACGGGAAGTTCCATGTTCGGCGCACTGGCATACAATCAGGAAAAGGTGGACAACGGGGAAGCAAAGGTGCTTTTCTCCAACAAAATGTTGTTGAATGAGGACGGGCATTTCTCTATCGGCGAGTGTATGCGCAGCTTCGAGATGCAGATGCCTGTGCAACTTTCCACCCAAAAACCGATACTCCACATTTCCATAAACCCGCACCCGGAAGACAGGCTTTCGGATAGCCAGCTTTCCGAAATCGCGAGGGAGTATATGCAGAAGCTGGGCTATGGCGACCAGCCTTATTTGGTCTATAAGCATACCGACATCGACCGCCACCATATACATATTGTTGGTTTGCGGGTGGATGAAAGCGGCAGACCGCTGAATGACAAATTCGAGCATCGGAGAAGCAAACAGATTACCCGTGAACTGGAAAGAAAGTACGGGCTTCACCCGGCGGAACGGAAAGAACGTGCCGAACGCCCGGAACTTAAAAAGGTGGATTACGCCGCCGGGGATGTGAAGCACCAAATCGGCAATACCGTAAAAGCGGCTTGCTATGGCTACCGCTTCCAGTCGTTCGGGGAGTACAGGGCGTTGCTTGCCGCCTATAACGTGTGCGCCGAGGAAGTCAAGGGGGAGATAAACGGCAGACCCTATCAGGGCATCGTCTATTCCGCCATGAACGGCAAGGGCGAAAAGGTGGGCAATCCGGTAAAGGCATCCCGTATCGGAAAGTCGGTGGGGTATGAAGCGGTACGGCGCAGGATGGAGAAATCTGGTAAAGTGATTAAGGACGGAAAACTGAAAGAGCGTACCCGGAAAATTGTCGCCGCCGCCATGCGGACAGCCCGCACCCGGTTGGAGTTTGAACAGGAACTGAATCGGCAGGGCATTGACGTGGTGTTCCGCCGGAACGACAGCGGGCGTATCTATGGCGTTACGTTCATCGACCACGACAGCCGGGTGGTGCTGAACGGTTCACGTCTGGGCAAGGAATTTTCGGCGAACGTGTTCAACGGTTTATACTCCGATGAAAGTAAAACGGATATGCGGCAGGAGCAATCCACGCATCAGGAACAGCCGGACTTAGCACCAAAAGCCGACATCGTTTCGGGTGTGGCTTCCGTACTGGGGGCTTTCGGCGGGTTGCTGGGTGGTGGCGCGTCAGGCGGTGATGAGCCACAGGACACTGCCAGCCAAAAGAGAAAGAAGAAGAAAAAGAAGCGTACAAGGCGCATCGACTAACTGATTAACATAAAAACATACGATTATGCAACAGGAAGATGATTTGAGGGGGCTTGCAAGGGTCATGGACTTTATGCGGGCTGTCAGTATTCTATTCGTGGGAATCAACGTGTACTGGTTCTGTTACTCCAGCCTGAAAGGATGGGGAGTAACCTTTGAGGTGATAGACAAGATTTTATGGAACTTCCAGCGTACCACCGGGCTGTTCTCGTCTGTTCTTTGGACGAAACTTTTTGCGATGGTGTTCCTCGCCTTGTCGTGCATCGGGACAAAAGGGGTGAAGAATGAAAAGATAACTTGGGTGAAGATTTACTGCTGCCTTGCGGCGGGTGTCGTGCTGTTTTTCTTCAACTGGTGGCTGCTGGAACTGCCGCTTCCGCATACGGCGGACACGGCGTTTTACATCGCCACGCTGTCTGTGGGCTATATCTGCCTGCTCATGGCGGGTACATGGATGTCCCGGTTGTTGAAGAACAACCTGATGGATGATGTCTTTAACACCGAGAACGAGAGTTTCCAGCAGGAAACCCGGCTTATCGAAAACGAGTATTCGATAAACCTGCCAACCCGTTTCTATTATAAGAAGAAATGGAACAACGGGTGGATAAATGTGGTGAACCCGTTCCGTGCCAGCCTTGTGCTGGGCACGCCGGGAAGCGGAAAGTCATACGCAGTGGTAAACAATTACATAAAACAGCAAATCGAGAAGGGTTTTGCACTCTACTGTTATGATTATAAGTTTCCCGACCTGTCGGAAATAGCATATAATCATTTGCTCACGCATTTGGACGGCTATAATGTCAAGCCGAAGTTTTACATTATCAATTTTGACGACCCACGCAGGAGCCACCGGTGCAACCCGATAAACGCCAGTTTCATGTCGGACATAGCGGACGCTTACGAAGCCAGCTATACGATTATGCTCAACCTCAATCGCAGTTGGATAACCAAGCAGGGCGACTTCTTCGTGGAAAGCCCGATTATCCTTTTGGCGGCTATCATTTGGTATTTGCGCATCTATCAGGGCGGCAGGTATTGCACGTTCCCCCATGCCATTGAACTGTTGAACAAGAAATACGCCGATGTGTTCACGATTTTGCGCAGCTATCCCGAACTGGAAAATTATCTTTCCCCGTTCGTGGACGCTTGGGAATCAGATGCCCAAGAGCAGTTGCAGGGGCAGATAGCGAGTGCCAAAATACCGCTTTCACGTATGATAAGCCCGGCACTTTACTGGGTAATGACGGGCGATGATTTCTCGCTGGATATAAACAACCCGAAAGAGCCTAAAATACTGGTTGTCGGCAACAATCCCGACCGCCAGAACATCTATTCGGCGGCACTGGGATTGTATAACAGTAGAATAGTGAAGCTGATAAACAAGAAAGGTCAGCTTAAAAGTTCGGTGATTATAGACGAGTTGCCCACTATCTATTTCCGTGGTCTTGACAACCTGATTGCGACTGCCCGAAGCAACAAGGTGGCGGTTCTGCTGGGCTTTCAGGATTACAGCCAGCTTACCCGTGATTACGGGGACAAGGAAAGCCGTGTGATACAAAATACGGTAGGCAACGTGTTCAGCGGTCAGGTGGTCGGTGAAACGGCAAAAATCCTGTCAGAGCGTTTCGGGAAGGTGTTGCAGAAACGGCAGAGCATGACAATCAACCAGCGGGAGAAGTCCACCTCGATAAGCACCCAGATGGACAGCCTGATACCTGCCAGCAAAATATCCAACCTCACGCAAGGCATGTTCGTGGGGGCGGTGGCGGACAACTTCGATGAACGGATAGAACAGAAGATTTTCCACTGTGAAATCGTGGTGGACAACGAGAAGGTGAAACGGGAAACTGCCCGTTACGTGAAGCTGCCGCAGATTATCGACTTCACAGACAAGGACGGCAACGACCGGATGCAGGAAGAGATACAAGCCAACTACGAGCGCATCCGTCAGGAAGTCCGGCAGATTGTCGAAGACGAGATAACCCGTATCAAGAACGACCCGGAGCTGTGCCATTTGATTAAAAAAGAGGAAAAATAAACAGCGAGGACAATTATTCCTCGCTTTCTCTTTCTGGGAGTATAGAGGCTAAATCATCTTCAATATCTATCCCATAAGCGACTGCCATTTGAGCTAGCATAATACCAAATGTACCTCTTAATTCACCTAAAGCAGAATTAAATTTCCAACTACTTATACTATTATTAAGCAAATAAAAATGTACCTTATTATTATCGGTAGATTGATTTAAGAATTTCCTACATGCAATACGCATTGCTTTCAAGTAAGTATAGAGATTACTTTCTGAAGATATTTCTTGTATTTTATCTGTCAAAAAATGCCTTATTTCAATTATTGAATGAACGCAATGGTCGGGACATTCTTGTTCATAAGGATTATATAATACTCTTCTGTCTTCTAAGAATCGTATAATTTTAGTCGCTTTTGTACGCTCTAATTCAGGCGGATTCCATGATATACCAAAAATTGGACAACTTATACCTGTCAAATGTTCTTTTATCTCATCGAATATCATCATACTATTTTTTTTGTTTTCTTAGTTCTCTGAATTTTACAGAATATTTTGTGGCTTGTTTTGGGTCTACTTGTATAGATATATTTTCGTCATTTTTATATTTGGCATTATCAGACCAATTATAACTTCCTGTTATGACTATTTGATTATCTATTACACAAAATTTATTGTGCATAATCCCCCCTCGTTCCGCCTTTACTTTAACAAAATCAAATCCTTCTAAATCAACACCATGTTTAGCATTTATTCCATCATCAAAGATAACTATTTCGACTTTAATTCCTTGTTCTTGCTTTACTTTCAATTTTTCTAATAATGTTTTATTCGTAAACCAAGCCATAGCTAACGAGATAGATACTTGTGCATTATCTAACTCTTTTAGTATATTGTTTTGAATGTTTATAAAACGAGCATCATTCTTAATTTCTTGATTTTTTAAGATTCTGCCACCAAGTATTGTGTATTTTCCATCGACTTTTTCAATATTATAGTTTTCTGGTGAAATTATGGTATTAATTTCTTCCGCACATTTTTCTATATCTTCCGCTGTATTAATAGTTTGTTCTAACAGCTTTTGTAATTCATATTTACCTGACAGTTTAGTTAATCTATCTTTTGTATAATCAGAACGTGATGGGCTCATATTACTATTATCATGTAATTTAGGTAGTCCACCTTTATTAAAATCGTATATATCTCTGAATCCATAAGCATTAAACAAATCAGTTAATTCACTTCCTTTTTTATAGGTAGTTGTTATACTGTCTCCTGTTATATAAGGAACTAGTTTTTTTATTGCATAATCAGATAATTTCATATTTTTTTAGCTTCTAACTATTATATAATGCGCAAATTTACAAATCATTTAAGAGAAGGTTACTATAAAGGTGGACAAATTTAGCCACCGCAGGACAAATCGGGACACTCATTGCCGCCTATCAAAATATAGCATATTTAGTCGTTACCTTTGGACGGGACTATTCCCGCAACCGTTTAATTTCAATGATTTATGAGCGAAAACAGAATGACCCCGCCCGTAGAGGGGCAGGAAAAGGACGTGCTGCTGGTCTTGGACAAACAGCAGGGGAAAGTGAGTGCCGTTAAAGGATTCGACAAGGAGGGCAACTTGCAGACCGTGCCGCCGATACAGGGCGGCGAGTTCATGCAGGTGGACAAGAACGGCGACATCATCAGCAACCTTGTCGCCAACTTCTACCGCAAGTTTCAGGACACCGAAGGGCTGGCGTTGTTCCGCTGCAAGGCATCGGAGGTGGAACAAAACGCGAAGGCTATCGAGGACAACCACCGCAACCCCACGCCGGAGGGCGACAGGCAGACGGAAGCACTCCGTGTACCGAAACCGGACAACCCGGAATCCAAGCAGGGCTACCGCTTCGACCCGGCGAAGATTGACTGGGAGAGCCTGAAAAAAGTCGGTATAACTGCCGAAACCCTGAAAAACACGAAGGACTTCGACCGGGTGATGCGTGGCTACAAGTCCCGTAACACCTACACTGTTTCGGGCAGTATAGGTGGTTTCTACCTTAAACCTACCGATGTCAAGCTCTCTTTCTATCAGGCGAAGGACGGAACGGTAGTACCCAAGTTGCATGGCGTACAGCAGGACGAGAAGCTGTTGCAACGCCCGTATAACGGGCACGAGTTTTCCAAGCAAGAACAGACTACCCTGCAAAGCACGGGCAATTTGGGAAACATCGCACAAATCAAAGACCCGAAAAGCGGGGAGCAAATCCCCGTATTCATCAGCCGGGACAGGTACACGCACGAACTGGAGTACATGCGGGCTGACAAATGGAAATGTCCCGATGCCGTTTGCGGCGTGAAAGTGGGCCCGGAGCAGAAAGCCGCCTTTGAAGCCGGGAAAGCGGTCAAGATGGAAAACCTGCAATTCAAGGACGGGACGAAACGCAGTGCCTACCTGCAAGTCAGTGCGGTGGAGCGTGGCTTGGAGTTCCTACCGAGGTCAGCCGTACAAGCCTTGCAGCAGGGACAACAGCCGACACAACGGCAGGTAGCCGGAGTAAAGGACGAAAAAGGCGTGGAGTTCAACGGGCATGTGCAGCCCGGCGCACAGGGCAAATCCCCCGACAAGGTGCAGGCGAAAGACGTTACCCCAGCCGCCGAGAGCCGGACACAGGTAGCGGTCAATACGGAGGGCAAGACCAACGAAGCCACCAAGCAGACCAAAGAGCCGCTGAAACAGGGTCAGGACAAGCCCACCGCCAAGCAGAAGGAGAAGCTGGACAAGACCCAAAAAGCGGACAAGCCCAAGAAATCCAAAGGAATGAAAATGTAATGACCACTTAAAAAGCAAGGAACTATGATAGCATTGATAGCAGAAAAGCCCAGCGTGGCTAAGGACATCGCCCGCATCATCGGGGCGACACAGAGGAATGACGGGTATCTGTCCGGCAACGGGTACATGGTAACATGGGCGTTCGGGCACTTGATACAGCTTGCCATGCCGGAAGCCTACGGCGTGGCGAACTTCCGCAGGGAGAGCCTGCCGATAATCCCGGCGGACTTCCAGCTGATTCCCCGTCAGGTGAAAGCCGAAAAAGGCTATAAGGCAGACCCCGGCGTGTTGAAGCAGTTGAAAGTAATCAAGGAGGTGTTCGACCAGTGCGACCGGATTGTTGTCGCCACCGATGCCGGGCGTGAGGGCGAGTTAATCTTCCGTTACATCTTCCATTACCTAGATTGCCGCAAGCCTTTTGTCCGCCTGTGGATAAGCAGCCTGACCGACAGGGCAATCCGGGAGGGCATGGAGAACTTGCAGCCGGGCGAACGTTATGATAACCTCTATCTTGCCGCCAAGTCCCGCAGTGAAGCGGACTGGCTGATAGGGATAAACGCCACCCAAGCGTTGAGCGTAGCCGCCGGGCAGGGCGTGTTCTCGCTGGGCAGGGTGCAGACACCTACGCTTATGATGATATGCGACCGTTATCTGGAGAACAAGAATTTCGTCCCGACCAAGTTCTGGCAACTCAAAGCCAGCACCGCCAGCGGGGGAATTGGTTTCACCGCCCAATCGACTGCCAGATGGGAACAACAGCCCGAAGCCATCGCAGCCCTGCAACGGGCAAAGGATGCCGGGCAGCTTGTGGTGAAGTCCGTTGAAAGGAAAGAAACCGCCCAAGAACCGCCGCTTCTGTACGACCTGACCACGCTGCAAAAGGAAGCCAACACGAAACTGAACTTCTCGGCGGACAAGACGCTTTCCATAGCGCAGAGCCTGTACGAGAAGAAAGTGATGTCCTATCCCCGAACCGGAAGCCGTTATATTTCGGAAGATGTTTTCGAGGAAATGCCGGAACGCATCGCCCTTTTGGAGCGATACCCCCGTTTTGCCGGGTATGCCGCCGGGTTGAATGGCGCAACCTTGAACCGCCGCAGCGTGAATGACGGCAAAGTAACCGACCACCATGCCCTGATTGTTACCGAGAACCTGCCGGGCGAACTCTCCAAGGATGAGCGGGCTATTTACGAACTGGTAGCCGGGCGTATGCTGGAAGCCTTTTCGGGCAAGTGTGTGAAGGACGTTACCACCGCCATGTTGTCCGCCGGAGATACCGGTTTCACGGTAAAAGGGGCGGTGATGAAAACAGCGGGTTGGCGTGCCGTGTTCAGTGAGCAGGACACCGAAGATGAAGATGCCGCCACCCTGCCGCCGCTTCAAGAGGGACAGACCTTGCCGCTTTCCGGCGTGGATCTGCTCGAAAAGCAGACCAAACCGAAACCGCTGCACACGGAAAGCAGCCTGTTGGCGGCAATGGAAAACGCCGGGAAGGAACTGGAGGATACCGAACTGAAAGCCAGCCTAAAAGATGCCGGGATAGGTACGCCCGCCACCCGTGCGGCGATTATCGAGACACTGTTTGCCCGCCAGTACATCGTGCGGGAGAAGAAGAACCTTGTGCCGACCGACAAGGGACTTGCCGTTTACCGGATTGTCAAGGACAAGAAGATTGCCGATGTGGAGATGACGGGCATGTGGGAAACCGCCCTCGCCAAGATAGAAGCGGGCAGCATGGATGCCGACACGTTTCGCAAGGGCATCGAGGTGTACGCCATCCAAATCACGGCGGAACTGTTGTCGGTGCAGTTGTCCTTCGCCAGCGGCGAGACCTGCCCGTGTCCCAAGTGCGGCAACGGGCGCATCCTGTTCTATCCGAAAGTGGCGAAGTGTTCCAACGTGGACTGTACGCTGACCATATTCCGCAGCAAGTGCGACAAACAACTTACAGATAAACAGATTGTCGAACTGGTGACGAAACGCAAGACCGGGCTGATTAAAGGCTTCAAGGGCAAGAACGGCAAGGCTTTCGACGCTTCGCTGGTGCTGGACGAACAGTTCAATGTCGCTTTCTCGTTCCCGGAGAAGAAAGGAAAACCGAAGAAGTAGCCAATCCGATGGAATTGTGCCATTGCGCCCGGAGAACAAGCCGGGCGCATCTTTTACCCTTCAAACAAGTAGGTTGAACGGACAACCCCGCCATCCAGCATCCCGCTTTCCGACAGTTTCCATTTAGAACCGAATGTTTCCTCGATAAAGCCGATGCCTTTGCCCACCATCACCGGGATGGTGTAGATGGTCAGGCTATCCAGCATTCCGGCTTTCACCAGCGAGGTAAGCAGCTTGCCGCCGCCCACCACCAGTATGTCATGCGTTTGTTTCAGTTCATAGACCTTGCGCAGCGGTTCTTCGGTCAGGAACTCCACGCCGCAGTCCGGCGTAAGGTTGGTATCGTGGTGCGACACGACAAAAGACCGCTGTTTTTTGTACGGCCACCCGCCCCAATGCTCAAAGATATAGGTATAGGTGTTTGCCCCCATCAGCAGGCAGTCAGCTTCCAGAAAGTGTTTGCCTACGATGGCTTTTACTTCATCGGGCAACCAGTCCAGTTCATTATCCAATGTAGCTGTATGCCCGTCCAGAGATACGGCGATGTGCGCTTTTACTTGTTTCATCTTATCCGGTATTTAACAGTTTAATAATTCCTATTCAACTGTCCGCCAATATCCATAAAAGAAGCGTGGCTCTTACACTGCTTCGATACGTGGTACTGGCAATACCTTTGAGGAAACAGGCAAGACCACGCTATGCGATTGCATAGCGTATCCTGCACTGAATATCCCCTCAATTTGAAAATTTGCCAGTTTTCGTATCAGGACGTTCAGCGGAACGCTTATTTTCAATGTTTTATATCAAGACGAAATGCCGGAAAAATGCCAACAAATCGCCGTCATACTCTGTCTAATTTCGCAAAGTTAATCAAATAACCGGAATTATTTGGCATGAAACTCAAAAATCCTGCCTTGTCTCACGACAAAACAGGATTACGTAATTGAACGATGACAAATAACACCGCTAATCCGTGCGCTCACGAATCAGCTTGTGTATGTCGCTTGCCCGGTAGTAATACTTCCCGTCCAGCAGCAGGTAGGGCAGTATGCCTTTCTTCCGGTAACGCTGCAAGGTCTTGACACTCACCTTGAGCAGAAAGCACAAGTCCTGATTGTCGAGCAGCTTTTCACCGTCCAAGCAGTTCTGACTGTTCAGCAGACGGTCTATCTTTTTGTCCTGCATGTCGAGCCTGTCCATGATGCGCTCCATCCATGCCTCGAAGTTTTCCTTGTCGATATACATAAGCTGCCGGATTAAATGAGACCAATCATGAAATAACTCTGGTTCGCCGGGTCTTTCAGGATGATTTCCCGCTCCCGCATGAAGCGGATGTAGCTTTTGGCTGTCCGCTCCTTGATGTCCAAGACCTGCTGCAACTGTTCGCAAAGGTCTATGTAGGTGATGTGTGTCTGCCTGCCGAAAATATCACGGGCAACGCCAACCAGTTCCCTTTCCTTGCGTTTCTCCTTTTCTTCACGTGGTTTCTCGCCCCGGTAGGTGTGCATTCCGGCTTCCTTGTCCCAAGCGAACAACATCAGCGGCACGTCCAGCGGGCTTCCGTCTCTCACTTTCAGGGCTTTCACTACCGACTGCGTGGGTTCTTCGTCCTTCTCGATGGAAAGGATGGTCGCCGCCTTGCGTTGCAGTTCGCTGCCCAGATGCCCGCGCAGCTTCAAGCCGTTGGGGACAAAATGCAGCACGCACAGGATGCAGGTGTTGTAGATGCCCGCCAGCCGATAGAGTTCGTCTATCACCGCCACGCTCTCCGCTTCGTCGTTGGCACTCTTTACGAGGTCGGCGATGCCGTCAATGACGACCAACTGGATGCCGCTGTATTGGTAATAGAACTTGTCCATGCTCTGCACGATGGCATTCAGGCGTTCCTTTCGGGACATCCCCGTCAGGCAGAAGGCTTTCAGTTCGTCCGGCTTGCCCGGCTGTTTGGCACGTGCCAGCAGGTTGCACACGTTCTTGAAAAGCTGTACTTCCGACTGTTCGGTGTCATAGAGCAAGACTGCCTTGCGCCTATTGTTGGGTGTTACGTGGATGCCGAGCGTGTCAATCTCCGCATCCGCCGGGCAGACGCAGCCCGATACGATGGCGGCTACATAGTTGCTCTTACCCGTTCCCTCGCCGCCCGTGATGCCGAACAGGTTGCCTTGCGTACCCAGCGGGACATCGCCCGCCGAGATGATCACCTGCGCTTTGGCAGGCGGGTTGTTGAAATCTATCTCGCACGATTTAAGCATGATGAGTGTGTCGCTATACAGGTTGTCTAAAAATTCAATGAATAGTTTCAGGAAATCTTCACGGGTATTCCCGGTTTTGAAGTAGTCGGAAATATCCTTTTCCTCTTTCGTGCCGGGCAGCGGGAGCAACAGGCGTTTCACGCCAAATTCCGCCAAAGCCTTTTCCTGCTTGCAGGCACTTTCCCGTCCCGTCTTGTCCGTGTCATAGAGCAGGACAATGTGCTTGAAACGGAAAGACAGCCTGAAAATCAGGTTTGCCGGAATAGTTACCGTTTCGCTGTTGAAGCAAATGGCATGGAAACCGTGCGCCGCCAGCGAAAGCACGTCTTTCTCGCCGCCCGTGATGAATAATGTATCGCCTTTGGCGGGCAGTTGCTCCAGCCCGAAGCAATAGCTCTCGCCGAAGCTGCCGCCATAGAGGAAGCGGGGCGTGGAGAACGGTCGGTACAGCTTGATATGCTGTTTGCCCTTGTAGCCGTACATCGGTTCTGCCGCAGATGAAATGTAGGCGTATGGTTTCCCCTCCGCCGTTTCGCTGCGGTATTCCCGGAGTGAACAGACCTTGTACCGCTCCAGCAGTTCGGGCGTGATGCCGTATTGCCGCCAGTATTCCAGTTCGGCGGGGGTGAACTTCTGTTCCCGGAACTGGTAGGGCTTGGCGGGCTTTTCGGAGGTTTCTTCGCTCTTGCTTGATACTTTCCGGTTATGGTTCGTTTGGGGTATGGCTATCGGAGTGCCCGCAGCCAGTCCCAATCCCAAGTCCCGGTCGATGGTCGCCAGTATCTCGATGAAGTCCGAAGCCCGGTTGCAGTCCAGCCCTTTCAGTTGCCCCACGAGGAAAAAGCAGTCGCCGCTGTAACGGTCATCGCCGAAGTCCTTCATCTTGTACATGCCGCTGTGTCGGTCAAAATAGATGTTGCAGGAAGCCTTGCTGTCCTCGTACAGCGGATTGAGGAAGTTCCGACCGATGCGCCAGTTGCCGGGCAGGTAGTGCTTGAACACCGACAAGCCGTTATTTGTCCTGCTTAGTATTTCTTCTTTCCTTAGCATACAATTCATGATTAGTTATCAAGTTACGCATACATTCGTCATTGCTCTTTATCAGCCGTTCTTCCAGCAGGCGTTTCAGTTCGCCTATCTTGTAATAACACCGTCCTCCTATGTTAGAAAAAGCGACTACACCTTTTGCTCGTAAACGCTGCAAAGTACGGTCGCTGATTTGAAGGAATGTGCAGACCTCGTAACTGTCCACCCAAATTTCATCCTCGTTTTTCGTGTCTTCTTGTGAAAGCACATAGTTGGCTATCACATCTATCTTAGCCACTATTTCCTTATAGGCTTTTGATTCAATCGTAATCACATCCATATTGCTAACTAATTGATTTTGCTGCAAAGTTCAGGATATGGGAATGATTAAAAGTCATGGTTCATATCGTCATGGTAAAAATATTTTCAGTGTATTTGGGGACTGTTTTCTGTGGAAATTAGGCTTGAAGGAGTACAGTACAAGCCCGTTTTGAGGACAAAACAAGGTGAAAATAAAAATACCGTGTCGGCATGAACACGGTATTTTATAAATAAGAATATCAGATGATTATCTCTTGTTGTCATCTTCTCTCATTCGCTTGGATAGTTTTTCTGCCAACAAATTCAAGTAGGCGGTCTGGTCTTTTCGTTCTTTCATGGCGATATACGCATCATAATAACCGCCTAAGTCTATGTTGAATATGGAACTAAGGTATTTCATAAACTCCTTAATCTCTATATTGCCGTGATTTATATCACCGGAAGAAACAAGGGCATAACCTAATTCTATCAAGGCATTCTTTTTTCCTGTAAAGCGAATAGGAATCTTTGTAGTAATGGTTTGTTTTTCTTCTATGTAACTGTCGCATTCAAGTTTCTGTAGTTTCTTGTTTAGATAGATGCGCAGCATTTCATTGGCAAGTATTTTTGCGACTTTATAATCATATCCGGTTGAAAAGTTTGGGTCTTTGTCAAATTGTGCGCTGTCTGTACATAACCGAAAATCCACTTTCCCACGCAGAAAATAAAGTTCGTCATGTACCGTAGAATGTGAACGGTAATACTGATAGAAATCCAAATTGCGGTTAAAGAAATAAGTCAAGCTGTCCAACTCATTGTTTAGATATAACCTGATTATCTCATTGCTCCCTGTCGGGCATTGCGTTTCAATCCTGTATATCTTATAGAAGAATAGCAAACGACCGAGTAGTTCCGGTTTCTGTGTCTTGAAAAATAAGATTTCATCCTCTTTAGTTGGAAATACATAGGTTTGCATTTTTGTTCTCAAATCATTAAGAATTGCTTGCAGTTTGTGTATCATTGAAAGAGAAGTTTCGATAATATCATAGCCATAGAGGTCGATTTCGTCAATCTCTAAATCTATTTGTAACAATATCTGTTTTATTTTCTCTTTCACTTCTATTTTTGAACGCAGATTGTAATTCTATCTATAATATCAAATGCAGATGTAATGCCTGACATATCAGAATAAACATTTCCGGAACTCCCATCAGGGCTACTGTGCCCTATTAGTTTGGCTTCGAACATTTCTTGTCGTGATGCTGTATTTATTAAAGCTGCATAAACAAGAGCAGGTTGTCCACTTCCCTCTTCTCCACCAGAATAATTACTATCTCCTTTCTTTGCAAGTTTAGGATAACTGTTATTAAAATCTGTTGAATGGTTTACTTCTATTTTTACCACAAACTTTTCTAATGGCATTTTGGGCGAGAAATTCACACTGAAACTTCCCTGTGGTGTTGCACCCGTTAAAGCATCTGGTAAAGGTTTGTCTTTTGTCGGAGAATATAACCCATCTTCATATCGCACACCACGAGAATAACACCAATGCGGCAAGGCTTCTTTTCGCCTATTCCCTTTTGACATTATCCAAGATTGAGTTGCAATCCTTTGAGTTGCATATATAGTTGCAATATAATTTCCGCAAGTATCTTCAATCCATATTGCAATCTGTGGAGAATTTTTCTTGTTTATAATTCCCCAAAACAAAGGAAAATTATGTTTCCATGCTTTCCCTTGTTCTATGAAAACTGTTACATTGCCGTGTCCGTATTTTGCTATTTGATTATTAGAACTACAAGAAAATATCAGACCTAGGTTTATTAGTAAAAGTAAATAAATATATTTCATTGCTTGTTAGATTTTATATTAACATTAGATTTTACTTCAAAAAACATATCAACGTAATCAGATATTATTTTTTCCAACTTATTCCAAGTTTCTGATTGACTAAAATCAATACCATTAAACATATTGTATTGCCGTGTAAATAATACGATATAATTGATAGCTGCTATTATGACAGTAATGTAGAATTTACAATCTACACATTGTCCATTTAACCGTTTTTCTAATTCTTGTTGTAGTTTATGACCACTTTTTTCTCGCTCTATCTGTATCACTCGAAACGAAGAATTTCCCGATAACTCCCATATATACAATTCTTGCATAAGTTGATTCTCTTTCAAGTATTCTAATTGTTTCAGTAATACCTTTTTTATTATTTCTCGCAGATTAGAAGATTTAGCTTGTATGACTTGATTAGAAAATTCAGAATAGGCAAACGAATAAAAATCATATCGCTTTGCCCATGCTACCAATAATCCGTCTAAACCACCAAAATAGCGGTATATTAAAACCTTGTCACATTGTGCCTGCCTTGCTATACGGTTAATGCCTATTTTTGTAAACCCTTCTTCTTCAACCACTTTACTAACAGCTTCAAGTAATCGTTTTTCAGTTTCTTTTAATTCCATAATTTATCTGTGTCACTATTTGGTGACAAATATAAGTAACCATTTGGTGACATCAAAGAAAAAGCGATTATTTTTCTTTGATGTTATAAGAATTTCTACCACAAGTCAAAACTTAGTGCAAGGTGCAAGCTATATATAGATATATACTTGCACCTTGCACTAACCAAAGGGGATTCATTTTCAGCGATTTGCGTATTTCAAAATAAAGTCGTATCTTTGAACCCAAGATAGAGGCAGACACCATCCCGACAAGGGAAGCCAATAGTTCTTTCAAAAAAGTGTCCAATTCGTACCCCCTTAAAGATTGAGGTATGCTAAGATATTGATTTTTAGATTTGTATTTCGCTGGGTTCATAACCCAGGCGGATCACTCAGAGAAAAGCGGTTATCTTGAAAAAGATAATCGCTTTTTTCGTGTTTGTATGATGCTATAAATGTACTTTTGGGTCAACGTAAAAACGGGTCAACGTAAAAACCTGAGGGCTTCATTGTTTAGGCATAAATTTTAGTCAGTCTGAACAAAAAGAAAGCTGCCGGTGTTGTGCGGCGGCTTTTGTACATAATGTAAAGTTTAGTTAAGCCCTTTGTATGATTTACGTGCGGCTTCTTCCCTTGTTAAAAAGGGGGGGATTCTGTAAAGGAGTTATGTCATATCAACAAGCGGAAGGGTGAAATTGTTCATCCATTGTATTAAAAAATATGTTTATAAAAAAGCTTGATAATGACTTCCCGTTTTTTTTCTGTACTTTTGCACCCGAAAATCATAACAACTAAATAACATACATACAGAATGGGTGGTTTTTTCGGAACAGTCTCTAAGGCTGAATGCGTGACCGATTTATTTTACGGTACGGATTATAATTCACATTTAGGAACGAAACGCGCCGGAATGGCGACATACGCCGAAGGCGAGGGTTTCATACGTTCGATTCACAATCTGGAGAGTTCTTATTTTCGCACGAAGTTCGAGAGTGAACTTCCTAAATTCAAGGGAAAGGCAGGAATCGGTGTCATCAGTGATACGGATCCGCAACCGATGATGATTAATTCTCATCTGGGGCGTTTTGCCATTGTAACGGTAGCGAAGATTAACAACATGGACGAACTGGTGCAGGAATTGTTGAGCAACAATATGCACTTCTCGGAGATGAGCATGGGAAAAACCAACCCTACGGAGCTGGTAGCATTGCTTATTGTGCAAGGAAAGGATTTTGTGGATGGTATTGAAAATGTATTCAACAAAATCAAGGGTTCCTGCTCTATGCTGATTCTGACTGAGGACGGTATCATCGTGGCTCGTGACAAGTGGGGACGTACGCCAATTATCATTGGAAAGAAGGATGGCGCATACGCTGCCACCAGCGAATCAAGCAGTTTGCCGAACCTGGATTTTGAAATCGACAAATATGTAGGACCGGGTGAAATTCTGCGCATGCGTGCTGACGGTCTTGAACAGCTTCGCAAACCGAATGAGAAGATGCAGATCTGCTCTTTCTTGTGGGTGTATTATGGTTTCCCTGTTTCTTGTTATGAAGGTAAGAACGTGGAAGAGGTTCGTTTTATGAGCGGATACAAGATGGGACAGACGGATGAGTCTGAAGTGGACTGTGCCTGCGGTATCCCTGATTCGGGGGTAGGTATGGCTTTGGGATATGCAGAAGGTAAGGGAATTCCTTATCATCGTGCTATAGCCAAGTACACTCCGACCTGGCCCAGAAGCTTTACTCCGAGCAACCAGAACATGCGTTCGCTGGTAGCTAAGATGAAGTTGATTCCTAACCGTGCCATGCTGCAGGGAAAGCGTCTGTTGTTCTGCGATGATTCTATCGTTCGTGGTACTCAGCTTCGTGACAATGTGAACATTCTTTACGATTACGGAGCAAAGGAGGTACACATGCGTATTGCTTGTCCGCCGCTGATTTACGGATGTCCTTTCATTGGCTTTACTTCTTCTAAGGGTGATATGGAATTGATTACCCGTCGTATCATCAAGGAAATCGAGGGTGATGAAAATGCCAAACTCGACAAATACGCTACTACAGATTCTCCGGAATACAAGGAACTGGTAGAACGTATTCGTGCCCGTTTCGGATTGACCTCATTGAAGTTCAATACGCTGGAAACCTTGATTGAAGCTATTGGCTTGCCGAAGTGCAAAGTTTGTACACATTGCTTCGATGGCTCCAGCTGTTTCTGATGAATATTGCTGAATATAAATATAGAAAGGGAGGTTCAAACGAACCTCCCTTTTTTATATATAGAAACTCTTTGAAATTCTCTTTGGTGAAAGGAAATAAATACCCAGTGTGTTTTTTAGAAAGCTTCGGTCATGTTGAAATAAAACAGATTCTGCTTGTTGGTGAAATCGCGTCCTAAATCCAGGCGGACATTCATGCGGGGCTGTACTTCTATGCGAAGTCCTAATCCGGCATTAGGAAGCACTCCTTCTATTTTTCCGGGAGTAGGTCCCATAAAGCCACATCCTCCCCAGGCAACGAAGCCCAGACGATTGATTACTCTTTTAATCCAGTTGCTCTGGTCGGTATTGAACATCTGACGATATTCGGCCAGTGCCACGTGCGAAGATTTGTCGCGGTATTGTCCCATGTAATATCCTCGTAAGTCGAAAGGAGTACCACTCAGTACGTACTTATTCAGCGGAAGATTGTGTCCGAAAGAGTGCTTGCTCTGTACCGTCCATGCCACTACCTTTCGTTTCCCGACACTCTTGTATTGTCTATAGTCCAGTTCCAGATGAGAGAAGTTAGAGTAACTGCCTAAGAATTTTTGGTATATCAGTCCTCTCAGGTCGAAGTAGAGCCCTTTGTAAGGGTTGGCCGGTACATCGCGTGTGTCGTAAGTAAGCAGGAAACCTACTCCGGAACTGAAATCCTTGTAGCCGTCGGCGGTACCTCCTGCACGTTTGTAGTCGGGCTGTTCCACCAGGTACTTGGCCGGATCCATAATGTGGTCATAGGTAATGTCAATCTGTGGACCTGCAAAGAAGTTACTTTCTCCCAGACGGAAAAGGAACCACGGGTTAATCTGTATGCCGCTGTAGCGATACTGGCTGGTCGTATCGCTTCGTACATAGTTCTTGTTGGTATCGTATCCCACCCCATAGAAGTTTTCCTGGGTATTCTTGAATGTAAACTGTCCGAAGATACGGAAGCGGTCGTTCTTGAAGAAAAGCTGTGGTTTGACCACCAGATTCAGTCCCCCGTTGAACATGAAAGCTACGGAAGCCGGGATAACCGAACGGCGCATGGTGGTATCTTTCGGGTTCATGCGGAACGTCATCAGGGCGCTTCCGCCTATCAGCAGACCGAAGTCTGGAGTATAACTCGGGCCTCCCAATATGTTATAGTGAAAATTGCGGGCTGCTTTTTTCTGTTTTTTGAGCTCTTTCTCCGTCTGTTGCTGGCGTAACAGGCTGTCTTGGGGAGATTCTTGTGCATTTCCTGCTATGATGAACAGGCAATAGATGCAAATGAGTAAGTATTTTTTCATGCGACAAAATTACAAAAAAGGGTCGAATCTGATTGGGCTTATTTTAAGAGTTTTTGGATTCCCTTGTGTTTTTAACTTAAAAGGCAGACTGGTGTCTGAATTTTCGCTGTAAGTAGGTAAATCATCCTTGTGTTCTGATAAAAAATGGTAAGTCTTTTGGTCATTCTCTGGGTATTTTTTACTTTTACAAAAGTAAGATATTTGTAAACAATAAAGTGATATGACAGTAATTGAACGCTTTTTAAAGTATGTGACTTTTGATACGCAGTCGGATGAATCGACCGGTGTCACTCCGAGTACGCCGAAGCAGATGGTATTTGCGCAATACCTGAAAACGGAGCTGGAGGAACTGGGATTGAAAGATATTTCCTTGGATGAAAACGGGTATTTGTTTGCCACACTTCCTTCGAATGTGAACCATGAGGTTCCGGTAGTCGGCTTTATTGCTCACATGGATACCAGTCCTGATATGAGCGGAGAGAATGTGAAACCGCGTATCGTTGAGAAATACGATGGAAAGGATATTCCTCTGTGTGCGGAAGAGAATATCATTCTGTCTCCTGCTAATTTCCCGGAACTGCTGGATCATGTAGGTGAGGATTTGATTGTGACCGACGGGCATACCTTGCTGGGAGCGGACGATAAGGCCGGAATTGCAGAAATTGTAGGTGCGGTGGCTTATCTGATTGCACATCCGGAAATCAAGCATGGTGACATCCGTATCGGTTTTAATCCGGATGAGGAAATCGGTCTGGGAGCTCACAAGTTTGATGTGGAGAAATTCGGTGCGAAATGGGCTTATACCATGGACGGAGGAGAAGTCGGTGAACTGGAATTTGAGAATTTCAATGCTGCAGCTGCAAAGATTCGGGTAAAGGGACGCAATGTACACCCGGGATATGCAAAGAACAAGATGATTAACTCTTTGTTGGTGGCCAATGAATATGCTTCTCTGTTGCCTGCCGATGAAACGCCGGGTACCACAGAAGGATACGAAGGCTTCTATCATCTGATTGGCATGGAAGGTGAAGTAGAAAATACGGTGCTTTCATACATTGTTCGTGACCATGACCGTGAGAAGTTTGAAGCACGTAAGCAGGCTCTGCTGGACTATGCCGCACAGTTGAACGAGAAGTACGGAGAGGGTACGGTTACCGTAGAGCTGAAAGACCAGTACTATAACATGCGCCAGCAGGTAGAACCGTTGATGCATATCATTGATATTGCTTTTGCAGCAATGCAGGAAGCTGGGGTAACTCCGAAAGTGAAAGCAATTCGTGGAGGTACGGACGGTGCACAGCTCTCATTCAAAGGACTTCCGTGTCCGAATATCTTTGCCGGCGGGTTGAATTTCCACGGACGTTATGAGTTTGTTCCTGTACAGTCTATCGAGAAAGCCATGAATGTGGTAGTGAAGATTGCGGAACTTACTGCTAAAAGATACTGCTAATTATACAACGGTTGCGGGTCTGACTTGCTGAGGTCGGACTCGCAACTTATTTATCAACCTTAATATATACCTTATGAAAACAACTCCATTTACCGAGAAACACATTGCACTCGGAGCCAAGATGCATGAGTTTGCGGGTTACAACATGCCGATTGAATATTCAGGAATTATTGATGAACATCTCACAGTCTGCCATTCGGTGGGTGTCTTTGATGTATCTCACATGGGTGAATTTTGGGTAAAAGGGCCTCATGCACTCGAATTTATTCAGGAAGTGACTTCCAATAACGCAGCTGTACTTACACCGGGCAAGGTGCAGTACACTTGTTTTCCTAATGAGACCGGAGGAATTGTAGACGACCTGTTGGTGTATGCATACGAACCGGAGAAATACATGCTGGTGGTCAATGCGGCGAACATTGAAAAGGACTGGGACTGGTGTGTGGCTCATAATCGGGTAGGGGCGGAACTGGAGAATTCTTCCGACCGTATGGCCCAGCTGGCCATTCAGGGACCTAAGGCTTGCGAAACGCTTCAGAAACTGACTTCCGTAGATTTGTCATCTATTCCTTATTATACATTCAAAGTAGGCGAGTTTGCCGGAGTTCCGAATGTGATTCTTTCCAATACCGGATACACCGGAGCAGGTGGCTTTGAATTATATTTCTATCCGGAAGTAGCCATGAAAATTTGGGATGCAATTTTCGAAGCAGGTCAGGAATTTGGCATCAAGCCGATTGGTTTGGGAGCTCGCGATACATTGCGTTTGGAAATGGGTTTCTGTCTGTACGGAAATGACATCACGGATGAAACTTCTCCGTTGGAAGCCGGATTGGGTTGGATTACCAAGTTTGTGGAGGGTAAGAACTTTACCAATCGTGCAGCATTGGAGAAACAAAAAGCAGAAGGTGTCAGCCGGAAATTAGTAGGTTTTGAGATGATTGACCGTGGAATTCCCCGTCATGGCTATGCGTTGCTGAATGAGGCAGGAGAGCCTATCGGTCAGGTTACTTCAGGAACCATGTCGCCTATGCGTAAGATAGGTATCGGTATGGGATACGTGAAGACTGAATACAGTAAGCCGGGGACAGAGATTTATCTGGACAACCGTGGAAGAAAACTGAAAGCGCAGGTAGTGAAACCTCCTTTCCGGAAATAAGCAAGAAAAGGATACGAAAAAAGCCTGTCGAAAGACAGGCTTTTTTCATGAGCGGAAGACGGGGCTCAAACCCGCGACCCTCAGCTTGGAAGGCTAATGCTCTATCAACTGAGCTACTTCCGCAATTTAGGTGGGCAAAGATGGATTCGAACCACCGAAGGCGTAAGCCAGCAGATTTACAGTCTGCCCCATTTGGCCACTCTGGTACTTGCCCAACAATATTTCAAAAAAGAGCGGAAGACGGGGCTCAAACCCGCGACCCTCAGCTTGGAAGGCTAATGCTCTATCAACTGAGCTACTTCCGCAATTTAGGTGGGCAAAGATGGATTCGAACCACCGAAGGCGTAAGCCAGCAGATTTACAGTCTGCCCCATTTGGCCACTCTGGTATTTGCCCGTCCGCAATCAAGATTTAGTGCCTTTCTCAATTGCGATGCAAAGGTACGATTATTTTTTTAACTTGCAAATAAAATCAATCATTTTTATTGCTGTAATTGCACATTCGTCACCTTTATTTCCTAATTTTCCTCCGGCACGGTCTTCTGCCTGCTGCATGTTATTGGTTGTGATGAGGCCGTAAATGACTGGCGTATCGGTAGTTGCATTCAATTCTGTAATGCCTTGGGTAGCTCCGGCACACACATAGTCAAAATGAGGCGTATCGCCACGTACTACGCAGCCTAATGCGATGACAGCATCTACTTTTCCGCTTTTAACGAGCTGTGATGAGCCGAAGGTCAGTTCGAAACTGCCCGGAACGTAATATACCAGGATGTTTTCATCCTTTGCCCCGTGTTTTTTCAATGTGTTGACTGCTCCTTCAAGCAAAGCTCCTGTAATGTTATGATTCCATTCAGACACTACGATACCGAAGCGCATCTGTGAGGCATCGGGTACGGAGTTAAAGTCGTAATCTGAAAGATTGTGATAAGCTGTAGCCATATTGTTTGTCTTTTTAAGTTTGTATGTTAAAGAAAAAAGCCGGACCGAAAAACCTCGGTCCGGCCTGAATGATACTTATACTAATAGAAGTATGTTTCTTGTGGTTTATTTCAAAGAAGCACGTTCGATGTACTTATCGATATCCATTGCCTGATATGAGTTACCGTATTTGTTCTTAACCTGCTTGTAAGCTTCTACGGCCTCTGCATTTTTTCCTTGTTTTTCCAGGATTTGTCCAGCCTGAATCAGGAAAATCGGGCTAATAGACAAGCTGTTGGCACGGTCGGCTGCTTTCAGCAAAGTAGCGGCAGCTTTGTCAAGCTGTCCAGTCTGTGCATAGCAGTTTCCCAAAGCTCCCATTACTGAAGGAGCAACCAATAAATCATCACCGCTGAATTTATCCAGATACTTGATAGCATCTTCGTATTTGCCTAACTGTGCATAGCAAAGTCCTGCGTATGCGTTTGCCAGGTTTCCTGCATCTGTACCGCTGAATTCGTCTGCCAGTTTCACAAAACCTGCATATCCCAGACTGTCACCCTTCAAGGCAACTTCAAAGTTATCAGCTCCGAAGTACTGTTCACCTTTGAAGATAGCTTCTGAAGCTTTCAGCTCATTCGGCTCAGAAATGAAATGTTTGTATCCGAGGAAACCTCCGACGATAACTACCAGAGCAACTACTGCTCCCAAAAGTACATTCTTGTTTTTAATCAGGAATGCTTCTGAAGTGCTGAGCGCTTCGTCTACATTCAACGGGTCATTAGTGTGTTTTTGTTCAGTCATTTGATATTTGTTTTTTATTATTTTTCCAATCCACGTATTTGGACAGCAAAAGTAGTTGATTTATGTGTATAAATGAAATTTGCGGGCAGTTTTTTTAATCAATCTTGCTTTTATTGTTAATTTTGTATCCCAAATAGTGATTGTTTTTATGTGGCTTAAACGCATTTCGATATTAAACTATAAGAATCTGGAACAGGCCGAGCTGGCTTTTTCCCGCAAGATGAACTGTATCATCGGAAAAAACGGGATGGGAAAGACCAACCTGATGGATGCCGTGTATTATCTGTCTTTCTGTAAGAGTGCAACCAATCCCATTGATTCTCAAAATATACGGCATGAACAGGACTTCTTTGTGCTGCAAGGTTTTTATGAAACTGAAGGTGGTGATCCGGAAGAAGTGTATTGCGGGTTGAAGCGTCGGCAGAAGAAGCAGTTCAAGCGGAATAAGAAAGAATATACCCGTTTGTCCGACCACATCGGATTGATTCCTTTAGTGATGGTTTCTCCGGCTGATACGTTGCTTATTGCTGGGGGGAGCGAGGAAAGAAGACGCTTCATGGACGTGGTGATTTCGCAGTTCGACCGGGAATATCTGGATGCGCTGATTCGCTACAACAAGGCCTTGGTGCAGCGTAATACGTTGCTGAAAGCGGAACTGGAGCCCGACGAAGAACTGATGAACGTATGGGAAGAGATGATGGCTTCCACGGGTGAAGTGGTATTCCGCAAACGTCAGCAGTTTATCGAAGAGTTTATTCCGATTTTCCAGTCATACTATTCTTATATATCCCAAAACCAGGAGGAGGTAAAGCTTTCTTACCAGTCGCATGCGGCAGAGGGAGATTTGCTTGCCCTGCTGCGTGCCAACCGTCAGCGTGACCGGGTAATGGGTTATTCCTTGAAAGGCATTCATAAGGATGATTTGATTATGCAGCTGGGAGAGTTCCCCATGAAGCGGGAAGGTTCTCAGGGGCAGAACAAAACGTATCTGATTGCTCTCAAGCTGGCACAGTTTGAATTTTTGAAGCGTACCGGAAGCGGTACGACTCCTTTGATTCTGCTGGATGATATTTTCGACAAACTGGATGCACTTCGTGTAGAGCAGATTGTCAAGTTAGTGGCAGGAGATAATTTCGGACAGATTTTTATTACCGATACCAACCGTGACCATCTGGACCGTATCTTGAAAAAGATAGAGGGCGACTACAAGTTGTTTGAGGTGGAAAACGGAGAAGTGTCCGAACGGAAGGAGTCTTATGAAGCGGAATAATACAGAACAGATTGGCGATGTGCTCCGGCAGTTTCTCCGCCAGCAAGGACTGGAGACTCCCTTAAACGAATATCGTCTGGTAGATGCCTGGAAAGATGTGGTAGGACCAGTCATTACCCGTTACACCACAAATCTTTTTATTAAAAACCAGATACTTTATGTCAGCCTTTCTTCTTCCGTGATTCGTCAGGAACTGATGATGGGACGTGAAATGCTGATTCGTAACCTGAATGCCCAGGTCGGCTCTCAGGTTATTGTGAACATTGTGTTCCGCTGAATACGCAGCCTTGTTCCGTCCACACTTCGTCCATGGGCAGGTCTGTGGCTTCTACGGGAATATGTGGAAGCAGTTGGAATTGGAAGCACACTCCTATGCGATAGGATTGCAGCTTGGTCAAAGCGCGGTCGTAATATCCTTTTCCCCGTCCTAACCGGTTGCCTGAGCGGTCGAAGGCCACACCTGGAATAATACTCAACTCTATTTCATGCAGATTTTCTACCAGGCTGCCGGTGGGTTCTTCAATACCGAAAGCACCAGCTTGTAATGAATCCTCCCCTTCATAATACCGGAACTCCAGTTTCTCTCCTTTGACAAGGGGAAGTACGATGCGCTTGTATGGATGCCAGCGCCTGATGAATTCGTGTGTCTGTACCTCATCGGGCAGTGAGTGATATAGCAGGAGAGTGTGTGCCTGCAAAAACAATGGATGGCCCTCCAGCTTTTGAAATAAGCTGGAAGACCATTCAGTTTTTTGAGCAACGGAATAATTCCGTTTTTGTTGTGCGATGTACCGTCGCAATTCCTTTTTATCCATGAAGTATCATTTCTTGTTGTCGGTTGTTGCCTGAGGAGCCGGAGCCTGAGGGAAAGATTCACCTTTTTCCAGAATTTCTACGGCTTTCAGTACGGTCTTGTCCGATTCATTCAGGTATTCCACGTATGCTTCCATACCCAGCATGTTATAGATAATGTTTCCGTACAAGCTCATTTCGAACAAGCGGCGTGACTTCATCATCAGGTTGTTACGGCGTTTCAAGCCTTTTTTCTCCGCCCATGCAGCAAACTTGTTCAGCAGGTTTTGTCCTTTCAGGTAAGTTTCCATCTTTTCCGGAGTATCGTATTTCTGCAAAGTGCTGCGGTTTTGGTCGGTATAGTCGAACGTGTAGCGGATAATCAGTCCACGGTTGGCAGCCATGCGGAAGTACGAAGTCATACCGGTTGTATCCTGTGGTACGAAAATATCGGGCATGATACCTCCTCCTCCATATACCGGACGGCCCAGACGGGTGTGATATACTTCAGTTTCATCCTGCTTGATGCTGTCGGCAGAGAAGAATTCACCGTGTTCATAACGAGTGAGTAAATCCAGTTCATATTCCGATTCCTTACCTTTTTCGTAAGGTTTCTGTATGCAGCGTCCGGATGGGGTATAGTAGCGTGCAATGGTCAGTCGGATGGCCGAACCGTCGCTAAATTCAATGGGCTGCTGTACCAGACCTTTTCCGAAAGAACGGCGTCCTACGATAGTACCGCGGTCATTGTCCTGGATGGCTCCGGCAAAGATTTCGCTGGCAGAAGCCGAACCTTCGTCCACCAGTACTACAAGCGGCATCTTCTGGTTGCTTCCTGTTCCATTGGAGTTGTAGTCTTCGCGCGGTGACTTGCGTCCCTGGGTGTAGACAATCAGGCGGTTGTTAGGCAAGAACTCGTTGACCATCTGGATGGCAGCTGCCATGTAGCCTCCCGTGTTTCCACGCAGGTCGACAATCAGACCTTCACAGTTCTTCTGATTCAGTTTAGCCAGTGCGATAAGCAGTTCCGGATAAGTGGTTTCACCAAACTTGTTGACTTTTATGTAGCCTACCTTCTCATTAATCATATAGGCGGCATCGATACTCTTTACCGGAATGTTTCCACGGATAACAGTGAAATGAAGCAAGGCCTTTTCGCCCGGACGATAAACACCCAGTTTCACCTTGCTGCCTTTTTCACCTTTCAGGCGTTTCATAGCTTCACTGTTTGTCACAATCTTGCCGACAAAAGCTGAATCATCTACTTCTACAATACGGTCGCCTGCCATCAAACCCACTTTTTCCGAGGGGCCGCCCTGAATGACGCTGTTTACATGAATGGTATCGTTCTGAATGGTAAACTGGATACCGATACCGCTGAAACTACCTTTCAAATCGGCGTTTACAGCCTCCAGGTCCTTGGCCGGAATATAAGAAGAATGCGGGTCGAGTTCCGAAAGAATCTGCGGCATGGCTTCTTCCACCAGTTCGCCCATGTTTACCGTATCTACATACTGGTCGTCGATGATGCGCAACAACGCATTCAGCTTGTTGGATGAAGTGTTGATGATGCCTAGCTTGTTTCCTGAGAAATGGTTGGCATAGAATGTGCCGATGGCGATGCCCGCAATCAGGCAGATGGCCAACAGGAACGGGATAAAGCGTGTGTTATTGTTTTTCATGTCGTTTATTCGTTGGGGTTAAGATATACAACTTCAATATTAGCTCTTTTCAGCAAATCCAGTCCGTCTTCCAACCGATACTTTTCTGCATATACCACTCGTTTGATGCCAGCCTGAATAATCAGTTTGGCACATTCGATGCAAGGAGAGGCGGTGACATACATGGTAGCTCCTTCGCTGCTGTTGCTGGAGCGGGCTATCTTGGTGATGGCGTTGGCTTCGGCATGAAGCACATAGGGGCGGGTTACTCCGTTCTCGTCTTCGCATACATTCTCAAAGCCGGCAGGAGTGCCGTTGTAACCGTCCGAAATAATCATCTTGTCTTTGACAATCAATGCGCCTACCTGCCGCCGTTGGCAATAGGAGTTCTCTGCCCAGATTAAGGCCATGCGCATGTAGCGTTTGTCCAGTATTTCTTGCTTATGTTCTGTTGGTTTCATAGGAGTGTATTATTTGTGGGTAAATTGCATATAGGTTGTACGGGCATCAGGGGCAAGCTGAAGAAGTCTTTTGCTATCTCCTTTATAATAACTTGTCAGTTCCAGCTTTTTGATAAATTCTGCATTTTTTCCTGATAATTTGATAGAGGCTTTTATTTCACCAATTACGGCAAAACTTCTGTCACTTGGATCTGCCTGCCATTTTCCTTCAAAAGTACCTCCATCAAGTGTTCCTGTAAAAGTACCGTCATTTTTGAAAGTTATTGTAATTTTGCTTAGTGATTCCAAGTCTTGCGCTTCGGTATATGCAGGGCGTGCATATCGGTCATTGTTGGATTCCCAATCTCCTCCTGTATAATAGTTTACCAGTTGCCATACTCCACTATCAAAGATTTCATAAATGTCATCCTCTTGGTTACAGCCATAAAGAAATGATGAAAGTGTAATAAATAAAGTGTAAAAGAAATATTTAAAAGTTTTCATATCCGTTTGGTTATAGAGTTATTTTATACCATTTCTTTTCAACAATGCTTCAATGGTCGGTTCCTGACCACGGAAACGTTTGTATAATGTCATCGGGTGCTCGGTACCTCCCTTTGACAGGATATTCTCACGGAACGAACGGGCGGTGTCCTGATTGAAAATACCTGTTTCCTTGAATACGGAGAAAGCATCGGCATCCAGTACCTCAGCCCATTTGTAGCTGTAATATCCAGCAGAATATCCTCCCGACATGATGTGACCAAACTGTACGCTCATGCAGGTATCTTCCAGTTGCGGAAGCAGTTGCGTACGTTGCCATGCCTCTTTTTCGTAGGCTTTTACATCGCCTTCAAACTTGCTCTGGCGAGTGTACCAGGCCATATCAAGGAATCCGAAACTGAGCTGGCGCAGGCAGGCGTATGCCACGTTGAAATTGGAAGCATCTACGATGCGCTGAATCAGTTCTTGCGGAATGGGTTCGCCTGTCTGGTAATGACATGCGAATGTATTCAAAAATTCTTTTTCTATGGCAAAGTTTTCCATGATTTGTGAAGGAAGCTCCACAAAATCCCAATATACATTGGTTCCGCTCATGCTTTGGAAGCGGGTATTGGCGAACATGCCGTGCAATGCGTGTCCGAACTCATGCAGGAAAGTATTCACCTCCGAGAATGTCAGCAGGGCAGGCTTGTCTTTGGTTGCTTTAGTGAAATTCATGGTGACGGACACATGCGGACGGCTGTTGCATCCGTTGTCGTCTATCCATTGTTCTTTGTAGCTGGTCATCCAGGCACCCGAACGCTTGCCTTCGCGGGGATGGAAGTCAGTGTAGAGTACAGCCAGGAAACTTCCGTCGCGGTCGAACACTTCATATGCCTGTACGTCCGGATGATATACCGGAATTTCCTTGTTTTCCTTGAAGGTGATGCCATACAAGCGGGTAGCCAGCCCAAATACACCGGCTTTTACACGGCTCAGTTCAAAGTAAGGTCGGAGCGCTTCTTCATCCAGACTGAATTTCCGGTTTTTCAACTTTTCCGCATAGTAAGAGAAGTCCCACGGCATCAGCTCGAAGTCCTCGCCTTCCAGTTCGCGAGCCAGGGCACGGATTTCTTCTACTTCCTGACGGGCAGTCGGTGTATAAGCCTCCAGCAGGTTGTTCAACAGCTTGTACACATTCTCGCTGTGTTCGGCCATGCGTTTTTTCAGTACATATTCAGCGTAATTCTTGAAACCCAACAGTTGCGCCAGTTCCATGCGGAGGTTGACCAGCTGTTCCACAATCTTCAGGTTGTTGAATTCATTGTCGTGACAGCACTGGGTGTTATAAGCCATGTAGAGCGTCTTTCTCACTTCCCTCTTGTCACTGTATTTCATAAAAGGCACGTAGCTTGGATCCTGCAGAGTGATTACCCAGCAGCCTTCCTTCCCTTTCTCGTGTGCCGTATGTGCGGCTGCCTCTATGGCACTTTCCGGAAGTCCGGCCAGTTCATCTTCGGTGTGCAGCACCAGTTCGTAGCCATTGGTCTCTTTCAGGTGATTCTGCGAGAATTTCAACGTCAGGCTGCTCAGTTCCATGCTCAGCTTTCGGAAAGTAGCCTTGTCTTCTTCAGACAGATTGGCTCCGTTGCGGACAAAGCCGTCGTATGATTTTTCCAGCAGACGACGTTCTTCAGGAGTCAGCTGCAGGGATTCTCTTTTATCGTACACTGCTTTTACGCGGGCAAAGAGCTGCTCGTTGAGGCTGATGTTGTTAGCATGTTCAGACAGTGCCGGGGTCAGCTTTTCTGCTATTTCTTCCAGCGCGTCGCAGGTTTCCGCACTCAGCAAGTTAAAAAGCACGGTAGTGACCCGGTCGAGGGCTTTCCCAGCATGCTCCAGAGCTAAAATGGTGTTCTGGAAAGTCGGTTCTTCCGGATTACCGGTGATTTGCTGAATTTCTTCGTCCTCCAGTCGCATGCCTTCCCGAACGGCCGGCTCGTAGTCTTCAATCCGTATCTGCTGGAAAGGAGTAGTATCGTGGAGTGTATGATAGGGTTGTAAAAATGGATTGTTCATATTGCTTCAAATAAATAAAGGTTGTAATTACGCTCAGTCTTTCTTGTCTAACAGCTGCACCACTTCCCTCAGTTCAGGAATGCTGAAGGTGCGCCGTCCCAGCTGAATCAGTCCCCGGTTCTGAAGGTCGTTCAGCACGTTTGATACGTTGATACGGGTATCGTCAATCAGGCGTGCCAAATCTTCCATTCGGATGGACAGTTTTTTCGCGCCGTAGGGAGTCATGCAGCGCAGCAGAAGGAAGTTGATAATCTTGTCGCGCGTTTTTCCGATATGCGCATTCCACAATTTGTTGTAAATCACCTGACTCCGGTTGCTCAGCATGTTCATGTAGTTCAGGTTGAACACTTCATACCGGCATAGCTCATTGAGAATGTATGATTTGTCAATGTTCAGTGTGTTGACCTCCGTAACCGCCGTGTAAGAAGCCGTGAAGTAAGGGCGCATACCAAACAGAGAATAAGGCTCAATCACATTCGGGCTTTTGAAATTTTCCCAAAGTGTATATTTGTGAGTCTTGTCATTGGATTCTATCTGTACTTCTCCATCCAGCACGAAAATAAGTTGATTGCATGGAGTGTCTTGTCTTACCAGGCAGCTTCCAGGTTCATATTTATTGAAGTGAATTTTTACTTTTTCCAGAATGTCAGTGAAGTCAAATTTCGACATACCCTGAAATAGAGGCAGCTGTAAAAGCTTGTCGTACATTGTCAATTCCATTTCTCGTTAACTTTATTAAGTTATCTTTTAACATACAAAGTTAAGTATATTTCCCTACTGAAAGTATCGTCCGATAATACCTTTTATCTTTTTTATTCTTTCTTACAGTCTGATAATGTTTGTTCTTTCCTTGCAAGTGTGTAGAAAAATCATAACTTTGCAGTAATAATTTTGGATATAGCTATGAGTGGATTAGATTTTCAGCAGTTTCTGAGTGCCTTTATCGTTCTTTTCGCCGTGATTGACATCATTGGTTCCATTCCCATTATTCTGGACCTGAAACAAAAAGGGCGGTCCGTGAATGCCCTTAAAGCCACTCTCATTGCTTTTGCGCTTCTGATAGGATTCTTTTATGCAGGCGACATGATGTTGCGTCTGTTTCAAGTGGACATCGCTTCGTTTGCGGTGGCTGGTGCGTTTGTCATTTTCCTGATGTCGCTGGAAATGATTCTGGATATTGAAATTTTCAAGAATACAGGTCCTATCAAAGAAGCTACGCTGGTGCCTTTGGTTTTTCCTTTGCTGGCAGGTGCCGGTGCGTTTACCACCCTGCTTTCATTGCGGGCGGAATATGCGCCAATTAACATTGTACTGGCCTTGATACTCAATATGGTATGGGTGTTCATCGTCTTGAAACTGACCGACCGCATTGAGCGTATGTTGGGAAAAGGAGGTATTTACGTAATCCGTAAGTTTTTCGGTATCATCTTGTTGGCTATCTCAGCCCGCTTGTTTACGGCAAACATTACTTCACTTATCGAGCAGTTCCAGGCCCTGAAATGAGATATACCCTGAAAAGGGTATTGGGCATTTGGGAGGCCGGTGGTATATTTGCCGTTAAAAAAAGAAAGATATGAATATAGCAGCGTTGATTTCGGGAGGAGTGGACAGTGCGGTAGCCGTGCACCTGTTGTGTGAACAAGGATACAAGCCCGATTTGTTTTACATAAAAATCGGTATGGATACAGATGACGGACTAACCTGTACGGCGGAGGAAGACATTGAACTGGCTTCTGCCACTGCACGTAAGTATGGCCTTTCTTTTCATATTGTCGATTTGCAGCAGGCTTATTGGGACAATGTGGTGGCTTATACGGTGGACAGGGTGCGTCGTGGGCTGACTCCCAATCCGGACGTGATGTGCAACAAGCTGATAAAATTCGGCTGTTTTGACCGGGAGGCCGGACAGGGTTACGATAAGATTGCCACGGGGCATTATGCTTCTACACTGGATATAGACGGATATACATGGCTGGCTACAGCCAAAGACCCGGTGAAAGATCAGACCGATTTCCTGGCTCAGATTGATTACCTGCAGGTGTCACGCCTGATATTTCCCTTGGGAGGTTTTCTCAAGGAAGAAGTGCGGGATATGGCATTGAAAGCTTCTTTACCCAGTGCCCGACGAAAAGACAGCCAGGGCATCTGTTTCCTGGGAAAGATAAATTACAATGATTTTATCCGCCGTTTCTTGGGAGAACGTCCGGGACCGGTCGTAGAACTGGAAACCGGAAAGGTTATCGGACAGCACCGCGGATACTGGTTTCATACCATTGGCCAGCGTAAAGGACTGGGACTGGGCGGTGGTCCGTGGTTTGTGGTAGACAAGAATGTGGAAGATAACATTATCTATGTGTCGCATGGATATGATACAGAAAAGCAGTTCGGACATTCCTTCTGTGTAAAGGATTTTCATTTTATCACCTTGAATCCATGGAAAGAACAGGAAACTGAAATTTGTTTCAAGATACGTCACACGGATACCTTTCAGACTGGAAAAGTGTGCTTTGCCGAAGACGGAACGCTGCAGGTTTCCAGTGAGGAACCGATACAGGGCATTGCGCCCGGACAATTCGGGGTGATTTATGACAAAGATGCTCGTTTGTGCATAGGTAGTGGTGAGATTCGAGCAAAGATTTATTAAAGGCAGAAAGGGTAACTATGCGAATTTCTTTTCAACTGAATGCGGCATCTCCTTTGCAAATAAAGGATTTTTTTCGCAAGTTGGAGGTTCCTGTGGAACTGACCGTACAGGGTACTTACCGTGGGGAAACTCATTATTATTTTCATCGTCCGGAGCATTCCACCACTTCGTTTGTCATTTCCGACGACATGCATGGCAAAATTGTGATAGGCATGGACGGACTGTCTTCATACGATGACTATAAATTCTTTCCTTACCTGATTGATACGCTGGGCTTGCATTTGAACGGGCATAGTCCGAAACTGATGTCGCGGGAAGATGGGAAGACTTACAGCGTATATGAAAGGCTGGGTGCGCAATGGATAGAAGACTGTATCGGAGAGGAGATAGCCTCGCTGAAGGTGATACTGTCTGTCATTCCCCGCTGTTACCTGGAGCTTCCGAAAAACGGAATCCACTATGTTTCTCTGGAACAGTTGAAAAGATATGGGGTGAATCTTCATTCTTCCACTTCACGCATTTATGGTTACATACAATACCTACTTCGGAAAGGCTGGCTGTTAGAAGCGACTAAGGAAGAGTTTCTGGCCGACCGGATGGCCTATGCGATGGACGTGGAGATTGATGTGCCGCAACATGTGTCCATCGGACGTGTCAAATCATGGCAGACAGACGGTACAGAAACCTGGGAAAGTTTTTCGCGGGAAGATGTGGATATGCTGCTGGAGCTAGGAAAAGAGTATCGTGAAGGAACGCCCGTAGACGGGGTGGTATTGAATGATATTGGTACCTTGTATCAGGAAGGGGTAGGGGTATTCCCCGACGGCTATCAGGCAGAGTTCTGGTTTAAGGAAGCTGTCCGTCAGGGAGATTTGACCTATGCTTCGGCCAACCTGGGCGATTTGTACCGGAAAGGATGCGGTACGTTGCCCGTGTCACTTCCACAAGCTTTTGAGGCTTATCGTCATTCGTCCGACCCTTATGCTTTCTATCGCATCGGACAGGGGTACGAGGAAGGTTGGGCAGGAGTGCCGGATTTACACCTGGCCATGTTCTGGTATAAGAAGGCAGCTCAAGCCGGGCATCATCTGGCTCTCAAACGGCTTGCTCGCGAGTGATTTTCCGGCCTTGGAAAAACGCCCTTGCGTTTGAAGTAAAATGTACTTGCGTTTTAACTGAAACGCACTTACGTTTTATCTTAAATGCACTTGCGTTTTGAGTCAAACGTCCTTGCGTTTTGGAGGAAGCACAAGGACGCCTGAGAATGTTTGCTTTCTGGGGGTTAAGCGAGTTGCAGAAAGTCTGCGATTTCTTCCGGATTTTCCACCAACAGGTCAGGCTGAAATGCCTCTAATTCGTTTTTCGGACGGAATCCCCAGCATACGCCTATGGTAGTCACTCCTGCATTAAGTCCTGTTTGCATGTCTACTCCTGAATCACCGATGTAGACCACCTCCTCTTTCTGTACGCCACTTATTCCTATGATTTCATGAATGACTTGCGGGTCGGGCTTAGTTGGTACGTTTTCCCGCTGTCCGAATACGGCTGTAAAATGGATGGAGGGAAAGTATTGGCGGATAAGTTTCTCTGTCGCTTCCTGATACTTGTTGGAAGCAACGGCTACCTGAATGTGTTGCTCCTGAAGTTGGGTGAGCAGTTGCTCAATACCGGGGTAGGGGCGACTTAAATCTGCATTGTGCAGGTTGTAGTAAGGTACAAATTGGGAACGTATGCGCAGCACATTCTCCGGTGTCCTTTCCGATTCAGGAAGAGCTCTTTCGAACAGCTTGTTGATGCCGTTTCCCACGAAAAAACGATAAGCGTCCGTGTCATGTGTGGGATAACCGAACTGATTCAGCGCGTAATTAGTAGCCGCTGCCAGGTCGGCAATGGTGTTTAGTAAAGTTCCGTCCAGGTCAAAAATTACAAGTCTTTTCATATCGCGTTAGTCTTTGGTGTAAATGGATTCCACTCCCGTTTCCTGGCATTCAGCCCCCATGGGAGGATTCTGTTTGAACAAGGCTATTTTGATTTCCGTGATTTGTGGGAAATCGTGAAACAGTCGTCCGGCAATGCGCTGGATGACATGCTCCAGCAGCTGGGAAGGGATTTTCATTTCTTCTTTCACGGCCTCGAACACTTCAGCATAGTTGATGGTATAGTTCAGGTCGTCGGTTTGGGAAGCCCGGCTGAAGTCGGTTTTCAACCGCAGGTTGAGGGTGTATTCGGCACCTACCTTGTTTTCCTGTGGAAGTACCCCGTGGAAAGCGAAAAGCTTCAGTCCCTTCAAATGAATATACATGTCACTTTGTTTCATCTTTTTTATGAATAAGAGAGGCATGAATCGTATGATTACTGAATTTCAGAAACCCGTACGATTCATGCCTGCGCATTTATAAAATATGTATTTCGTCGGCGATTATCCGCAACGTGAAGAACCGCATGTCTTACAAATCAGACAGCCTTCCTGATATACCAGTGTTTCATGGCCGCAGTTCGGGCATTTCACGCCTTTGGCCTCGGTACCATCCTGTACGTATTTCTTCAGTGCTCTTTCCACACCGTTTTTCCAGGTGTTGATGTTTTCACTGTCGAGTTGCAGAGAACCTACCAGTTTGATAACCTGTTCGATAGGCATTCTCCAGCGGAGTACTCCTGAAATCAGTTTGGCGTAGTTCCAGTATTCCTTGTTGAACTTTTCAGAAAGGCCTTCAATGGTCATCTTATAGCCACGCTTGTTTTCGAACTGGAAGTCATAATGCTTGGTTCCGTCCTCATCGTAGCTCTTGATGATACGTCCGCTGGTGACAGATTTCGGTAATACGATACCTTCTTCATCATCCTGCAGACCGGTAAAGATTTCGTAAGGTCTTCCGTCGAGCAAGCCTACGAATGCCACCCATTTTTCCTTGTTGTTCTGGAATCGTACTACATCAGCTTCCAGCACTTTCGGGCGTACCTCTACCACCTGAGGCGGTTTGCAACGGCATTCTTCCTCTTCTTCTTTCTTGTCTTTTTTCTTGGTAGAAATCAGCACTCCGGCACGTGAACCGTCACGGTATACCGTACATCCCTTACATCCTGAACGCCATGCTTCCACATACAACTGGTTGACGAGGTCTTCGCTTACGTTGTTGGGCAGGTTGATGGTCACACTGATAGAGTGGTCCACCCATTTCTGGATACGTCCTTGCATCTTCACTTTCATCAGCCAGTCCACATCGTTTGAGGTGGCTCTGTAATAGGGTGATTTTGCTACCAGCTCGTCAATCTCTTCCTGCGTGTAACGTTTGTCCGGATCGTATCCGTTGATTTTCATCCAGGTGAGGAATTTGTGGTGGAATACCACGTATTCTTCGAATGCATCTCCTGTTTCGTCTACAAAGTCTACGTGTACATTCGCATCGTTCGGGTTTACTTTGCGGCGGCGTTTGTACACAGGCATAAATACCGGTTCGATACCGGAAGTAGTCTGTGTCATCAAGCTGGTAGTTCCTGTCGGAGCAATGGTCAAGCAGGCAATGTTTCTTCTACCGTATTTTTTCATTTCTTCGTACAGTTCCGGGTCAGCTTCTTTCAGGCGGTTGATGAACGGGTTGTTCTTTTCACGTTCTGCGTCGTAGATTTCGAAAGCACCACGTTCTTTGGCCATGTTTACAGATGAACGGTAAGCCTCCAATGCGATTGTCTTGTGAACTTTCTCAGAGAATTCAGTAGCTTCTTCCGTACCATAACGCAATCCCATAGCTGCCAGCATGTCACCTTCTGCAGTGATACCTACACCCGTACGGCGTCCCAGTCCTGATTTGTGGTAAATTTTCTCCCACAAGTGACGTTCGCTTCCTTTTACTTCCATGCTCTCAGGGTCAGAGTCAATCTTTTCAAGGATGCGTTCAATCTTTTCCAATTCCAGATCGATGATATCATCCATGATGCGCTGAGCCAGTGCTACATGTTTCTTGAATAAATCAAAGTCGAAGTATGCTTCCGGTGTAAAAGGATTTACTACGTATGAGTACAAGTTGATGGCCAGCAGGCGGCATGAATCGTACGGACACAATGGAATTTCACCGCATGGATTGGTAGATACCGTACGGAAGCCTAAGTCTGCATAGCAGTCGGGCACAGATTCACGGATAATTGTATCCCAGAACAATACACCCGGTTCGGCAGATTTCCATGCGTTGTGTACGATTTTTTTCCATAGAGCTGACGCATCTATTTCTTTTGAAACCATCGGGTTGGGTGAATCTATCGGGTACTGCTGGGTATAAGGCTTTCCTTCTACAGCAGCTTGCATGAATTCGTCGTCTAATTTTACAGAGACGTTGGCTCCGGTTACCTTTCCTTCGGTCATTTTGGCATCGATGAAAGATTCAGAGTCCGGATGCTTGATGGATACGCTCAGCATCAGGGCACCACGGCGTCCGTCTTGTGCTACTTCACGGGTAGAATTAGAATAGCGCTCCATGAAAGGAACAAGACCCGTTGAAGTCAGAGCTGAGTTTTTTACCGGAGAACCTTTCGGACGGATGTGTGACAAGTCATGTCCTACACCACCACGTCGCTTCATCAGCTGTACCTGCTCTTCGTCGATGCGGATAATAGCTCCGTATGAGTCAGCGCTTCCGTCAAGTCCGATTACAAAGCAGTTTGATAATGAAGCAATTTGGTAGTCATTTCCAATTCCGGTCATCGGGCTTCCCTGAGGAACGATGTACTTGAAATGGTCAAGCAAATCAAAAAGTTCTTGAGAACTGAGAGCATTAGGATATTTAGCCTCTACGCGGGCTACTTCATTGGCAATTCGCCAATGCATATCCTCTGGCGATTTTTCATAGATGTTTCCAAATGAGTCTTTCACCGCGTATTTGTTTACCCAAACACGTGCGGCCAACTCGTCTCCTTTGAAATACTCCAATGAAGCGTTGTAGGCTTCATCGTAGCTGTACGTTTTTTTTTCCACGGTTGTTATATGAATAAGTTTGTTATCAATAAAAATAAGTAAAATTGTAGAAGTCTTGCTCTTATTTCTAACAAACGTCTGCAAATCTAAAGATGTTTTTTTAATTGGCAAAATAAAAAAGAAATAAGTTATTAACAATGTGGATGGTTTTCTGTTTTTATTTTTTATTGTATTGATAATTAGTTATTTGTGAAATTTACAAATCTGAAAAGTTTTCCAAAATGGGAAACATGCTTGAAATATACGTGTTTCTTGCTTAAGAATGAAGTAGGGATATTCAAGGATTCTTGTTACCTTTGTGTAGTATCATATAAAGCCTATATATTATGGAATCAATAAAGAACAGACGGACCATTCGTAAATACAAGCAGGATGATGTGCCTGCCGCTTTACTGAATGAATTGTTGGAGGAGTCTTTCCGTGCTTCTACGATGGGAAATATGCAGCTGTATAGTGTGGTGGTAACCCGGGATGCAGAAATGAAATCGCGTTTGGCGCCGGCTCATTTTAATCAGCCAATGGTTACTTCAGCCCCTGTAGTGCTCACTTTCTGTGCCGATTTTAACCGTTTCAGTAAATGGTGTGAACAGCGCAAGGCGGTACCGGGTTATGATAACTTTATTTCTTTCTTGAATGCGGCTACGGATGCGCTGTTGGTGACACAGAACTTCTGTACTTTGGCAGAGGAAGCCGGATTGGGAATTTGCTATTTGGGAACTACTATTTATAATCCGGACCAGATTATTGATTTGCTGGAACTCCCCGAGCTGGTTGTTCCTGTAGCAACGATTACTGTTGGTTATCCGGATGAGTGCCCTGAACAGCCGGACCGCTTACCTGTGCAGGGGATTATTCATGAAGAAAAGTATCAGGATTACACACCTTCCATGATTGACCAGATTTATGCTTATAAGGAAGCGTTGCCGGAGAACAAGCATTTTGTCGAAATCAATCATACCGAGACATTGGCTCAAATCTTTACGGACATCCGCTATAAGAAGGCTGATAATGAATTTATGTCTGAAGGTTTGAAGAAGGTGCTGAAGCGTCAGGGATTTGATAAGTGATTATAGTTGATAGTTGAAAGATAATAAAAATGGCGGCTGGAACTCCAGTCGCCATTTTTATTATCTTGTGCGAAGACTCATTTCAATTTCTTCGATTTCTGCCTTAAATGATTTGTCTACGTCTACCTGATCTTTCACAATCTTGCATGCGTGCAATACGGTAGCATGGTCTTTGTTTCCGATGAGCTGACCAATTTTGGAGGAAGACGTATCGGTGTGCTTCTTAGCCAGATACATTGCCACTTGTCTCACCTGCACTACTTCCCGTTTACGGGTCTTGGTATGGATGGCCGTTTCATCTATCTTGTAATGCTCGCATACTTTGGCAATGATATCGCTTACCGTCATCGGTTTGCTTTCTGCGCACTTCACAGCCTTTCTGACGATGCGTTGAGCCAAATCCAAGTCGATTTCCCGTTTGAACAAAATAGACTGTGCCAATAATGAGTTGACGATACCTTCCAGTTCACGTACGCTTTCGTTCACACTTTCTGCGATGTAGCTGATGACAGATTCCGGAATGGTCAGTCCGTCGCGTTTTATCTTATTACGCAGGATGTTTTTCCGCAATTCAATATCCGGTTTTTCCAATTCCGCTACCAGTCCCCATTTGAAACGGGTCAGCAATCGTTCCTCCATTCCTTGAAGCATCACAGGAGCACGGTCTGAAGTCAGAATCAGCTGTTTTCCGTTCTGGTGAAGATGGTTGAAGATATGGAAGAATGTATTCTGCGTTTTGGTTACTCCGGCAAACTCCTGAATATCATCAATGATGAGCACGTCGATAGTTTGGTAGAAGCTGATGAAATCATTGAAGTGGTTTGTACGTACTGAGTCTGTATACTGCACCTGGAAAAGGTGAGCAGATACATACAATACGCGTTTTTCCGGATATAATTCCTTGATACGGGTTCCGATGGCATTGATAAGATGAGTCTTACCCACACCTGATGGACCGTAGATGAATAACGGGTTGAAGGTACGTGCTGGATTCTGTGCTACAGTTTCCGCTACCGTTCTCGAAAATTCATTGCTATTTCCTTTGATGAAATTCTCAAAGTTATAGTTCGGGTTCAAATGCGGATCCAAATCCTGTGGAGCCGGAGCTTGCAGAGGATTGGGTGCTTTATTCCCATTGTAAACAGGAGCCTGTTCTGGCAATGCAGAAGAACGTTTGGTTCCTTCTATATTAACAGTGATATGGTTTGTCTTATCTGTCAGGATAGAATACATCAACTCCGTGCCTTCACCTATTTCTTTATAGATGGCGGCGCGCAGCAGTCCCACATATTTTTCTTCCAGATATTCATAGAAGAAAGGGCTGGGGACGCCGATTGTCAATGCCTTTTCCGTAGCTTCATATTTTAAAGGTACGATAGGCTCAAACCATGTTTTAAAAGCCGTAGCATTTACATTGTCTTTAATGAAAGAGAGGCAACGATTCCACAATGCAACGGCTTGGTTATGTTCAATCATACGTGCGTTGTTATTAATAAAGCGAAACTTCTACGCTTGCAAATTTCGTAATCAAATTTCAGAAAAACAAATGGCTTTTTCCTTGCTTTTTATTTTAATAAATTAAGGGGTTGATAAATAGGAGGTTACAAAGTTGTTAAATTATTGATAAAATGAATTTGACTTGCTTTTTAGTAATCTCTTATTTTTCAGTTATTTAACTTTGCCTATATGTAAGGCTACATACTGCTCTGTTTTGTCGTTTCCCTTTGAAAATCATAAGGTTGCATTCTTATAAGAAAATGTATCTTTAGAGCTTTACTATTTAGAATATTTCTATATAGTAACCTATTTGTAATATTTTATGCTTAGAAATGGCGCTCTGTTTAAGGAGACAAAAAAGAAGGCATAAACTGGATATGCCTTCTTTTATCTGTTTGATTTATATGTGTTTATTTATCTTTCTTTCCGAAGAGTGAGAAGTGTACATAACGTTTTGGATGCTCTTGCAGATCTTTCAGAAGTGAGGCTGCATTGGCAGATGTAGCGTTAAGGTTTTTATACAGTGCATCATCATTCAACAGTAATCCGATAGAATTATCCTTGCTGCCTAACTTTTCGGTCAGCAGGTGTACATTCTGAAGGGTGGAATCTACTTTTTGGAAAGTAGCTGCATAGTCAATTCCTTTCAAGTTTTCACTGATGCCTTTCAGGTTTTCAGTGATAGCGGTTACGTTGCTTGTCAGTTGAGGGATGTCTTTGCTCATCAGTCCATGGAGTTGTACGCTGGTTGCATTCAGTGACGCTGTCAACTTTTCTGCGTTGTGTAGCGTTTGTTTTAATGACGGGTCAGCTAACAACTGGTTTAGTGAACTCAGGATAGAGTCCAGCTTCGGCATCATCTGTTCTACTTTGGGGAGCAAGTCTTTTTCCGCTTTTCCCAGGATACCGGTATTGGCAGTTCCTTCAATGGTATCTCCCGGGTTCAGGAAGGTGGTTGACTCATATTGCAGCATCATGTTCATCTTAACGGTTCCCAGCATTTCTGTCACCAATTCAGCTTTACTTCCTGTGGGGATACGCAAGTCCTGATCTACTTCAATGCCCACAATGACATGTCCGGGATGCTGATGGTCGTATTGCAAGTCGCGTACGATACCTATTTTATAACCATTGGCAAATACAGGGCTTGATTGAGCCAGTCCATTCACATCGGTAAAGTCTACGTAATAGTAACTTTCCGGTTTGAACATGCTGATTCCTTTCAGGTAGTTGATGCCGAAAAAAAGAATCAGTAATGCTCCGATTCCTGCTAATCCGATTTTTACTTCTTTCTTCATATATATTCTTTCTCTTTTGTTATCTGTTTTGTTTGAATTCTCGTATTGCTTGGTTGATGTTCATTTTTACCCCATCTTTAAAGGCAATAATAAACGCATCCTTAAATTTACTGTCTACTTTACTTCTTTTCAAGCGGAGTATCTTGTTGTAGTTTGTATCTGAACCGTATGTGTATTTTATGATACCTTTTTCTTTATAACTGTCTACAGGAGAAAGTCCTTTGAACTGTTTGCTCTTGGGGGAAAGCTTACGGTCGGATGTAAGTATCTGTATTTTGAATACAGGCTTTCCCGCAGGGTTCACTTCATTGCTTCGCGAAGCAGCTTGTTTTGCGGGTGTGGTAGTCACTTCTGATGCTTCTACTTCTGGTGTATCTGTAGTTTCCATTGGAGGAGCGGCATTTTCAACAGCCATCAGTCGGGGGCTTCCTGCAACTTTTTCTCCTTTATAATTCAGAAATGCCCGATAGATGCTTTGGGCCAGTGTAGAACTACCTTGCTCAGACAATAGGAATGATTCTTCTGTGGGATTAGTGATATATCCAAGTTCTATCAGCACACTGGGCATCGATGTGGCGCGTAGTACCAGAAATCCGGCCTGATGTACTCCTTTGTCGGTACGGTTGGCATTCCGGAAACACCGTTGCACTGCTGTTGCGAAATTGACACTTTGTGCCATGTTCTTGTCTTGCAGAAATTCGAATATGATGTAACTTTCTGCTGAGTTCGGGTTGAATCCGGCATAACGCTGTTTATAGTCATCTTCGATGAGAATTACCGCATTTTCTTTCTTGGCTACTTCCAGATTCTCTTCTGTTCGGTGAAGACCAAGGGTATAGGTTTCAGTACCGCTAACCTTGCTGCTTCTTGAAGCTATTGAATTGGTGTGGATAGAAATAAAGAGGTCAGCTTTGGCGTCATTCGCAATTTCAGCCCTTCTATGCAGCGGAATAAACACATCTTTTTCGCGTGTGTATACAACCTTTGTGTCTGGACAGTTTTGTTTGATGAGCCGTCCCAGTTTTAGAGCTACACTCAAGTTGATGTTTTTTTCCTTTCCTCTTCTGCCTACTGCTCCAGGGTCGTGTCCCCCGTGTCCGGCGTCAATTACGACGGTGAATTTTGTTTCCGCAGCGTATGTCTGTGGAAACAAGCTGAAGGTCAGTAACAAGCTTGTTGCAAAAAACAGTATGTGGAATATTCTCTTCTGCATAATTAAAATAACGGGGCAAAGTTAATATTTTTTTGTCGACTTGTTTTCTGTTGCTTCAAGAATTCTTCTATAGCTGTAATAATTGCTATAAAAACCGAAAAATAAGCAGGTCTTTGTTTTAAAATTTCTACATTTGTGTAATTCGTAAAACAGAAAGGAGTAATTTATGACATTAATTGACGGAAAAGCTGTTTCAGAACAGGTGAAACAGGAAATTGCTGCCGAAGTGGCTGAGATTGTAGCCAAGGGAGGGAAGCGTCCTCATTTAGCTGCCATTTTAGTCGGACATGACGGAGGTAGTGAAACTTACGTAGCTGCAAAGGTCAAGGCTTGTGAAGTATGCGGATTCAAATCAACTTTGATTCGCTACGAGTCAGATGTGACAGAAGAAGAACTTCTGGCAAAGGTACAGGAACTGAATGCTGATCCCGATGTGGACGGTTTTATCGTACAGCTTCCGTTGCCTGCTCATATCTCCGAGCAAAAAGTCATTGAAACGATAGACTATCGTAAAGACGTCGATGGTTTCCATCCCATTAATGTAGGACGTTTGTCGATTGGTCTTCCTTGTTATATCTCTGCAACGCCCAACGGTATCATGGAGCTGCTGCGTCGTTATCAGATTGAGACAAAAGGTAAGAAGTGCGTTATTTTAGGACGAAGCAACATTGTCGGAAAACCAATGGCTATGCTGATGATGCAGAAAGCTTGTCCGGGTGATGCCACAGTAACCGTATGTCACAGCCGGAGCAAGGATTTGGTGAAGGAATGTCAGGAAGCCGATATTCTGATTGCTGCCATGGGACAACCTAACTTTGTGACAGCCGACATGGTGAAGGAAGGAGCTGTTGTGATTGATGTAGGTACCACACGTGTGCCCGATGCCACTAAAAAATCCGGTTTTAAATTGACGGGTGATGTGAAGTTTGACGAAGTAGCTCCGAAGTGCTCTTACATTACGCCGGTACCGGGTGGGGTAGGTCCTATGACCATTGTTTCATTGATGAAAAATACGCTGTTGGCTGGGAAAAAAGCAATATATTGAGAAAATAGACGATTTTTTTGAAGAAAAGTTTGCAGATTCAGAAAAATCCTCTACCTTTGCATCGCTTTTGAGAAGGAAGCCAACATGGTGACTATAGTTCAGTTGGTTAGAGCGTCAGATTGTGGTTCTGAATGTCGTGGGTTCGAGT